>Ga0307516_10000159_pt1 | contig 84553 bp, 68 predicted proteins | sample 19_EM_MG_FD_203310 | JGI IMG/M metagenome (GOLD analysis project Ga0307516, IMG submission 203310) | Populus trichocarpa ectomycorrhiza microbial communities from riparian zone in the Pacific Northwest, United States - 19_EM | ecosystem: Host-associated > Plants > Roots > Unclassified | place... | reverse complement strand
AACTCCGCAGATGGATAAAGCGAATGAGTGGGCAGTAGCGAAATATACCGGATGGGGGATCACCGCGCGGAATGAAAAATGGGGCGAATGGCATGGCTGGGAAAGAGGCATCTCTCATATCGATATGGTCTCCCCGCGGATCAAATCGCTGGAAGGAACACAACTAGCCTGGAGCCCCGGGATGGGAGACAAGACGCTGGTGGCAGAACTGGTGATCCTGCCCGACCTGGCCGATTCCATCGCCTTTCAGAACTGGCTGCCCGCCGTCAAGGGCAAGTTCGTCATGGTCTCCATGCTGCAGCCTACCGGCCGGCCCGATTATAACTGGCAGGAATTCGCCACGAAGGAATCCTTTGATAAAATGAAGGCGGAACGTACCGTCCAGACGGAAGCATGGGCCAATCGTATCAAAAAAACAGGCTATACCAACAGGACCATCCCCCTGGCGCTGGAAAAAGCCGGCGCCATCGGGATCATCGGCTCCAACTGGTCCGCGGGCTTTGGGGTAGATAAGATCTTCGGCGCGTTTACCAAAAAGATCCCGACCATCGACATTGCCCTGGAAGACTATGGTCTTCTCTACCGGCTTACCGAGTCGGGGGACAAACCTAAGATCAGCGTTCATACCGAATCGAAAGAAAGAGGCGTCGTACCTACTTTCAATACGATCGCCGAGATCAAAGGAACGGAGAAGCCCAATGAATATGTGATCCTCTCCGCACATTTCGACTCCTGGGATGGCGGCACGGGCGCAACGGACAATGGCACCGGCACCCTGACGATGATGGAAGCGATGCGGATCCTAAAGACCGTTTATCCAAATCCCAAACGCACGATCCTGGTGGGACATTGGGGCAGTGAAGAAGAAGGGCTGAACGGATCGAGAGCCTTTGTGGAAGATCATCCCGAGATCGTACAGCATATCCAGGCCGTGTTCAACCAGGATAACGGGACCGGCCGGGTCGTCAATCTTTCCGGGCAGGGATTCCTGCATTCTTATGAATACCTGGGACGCTGGCTGTCCAAGGTGCCTTCTTTTATCCGGGACTCGATAAAAACCACGTACCCGGGCATACCCGGCGGCGGGGGCTCGGACTTTGCCAGCTTTGTAGCGTTGGGCGCACCGGCCTTTTCGCTGGGGTCTTTGAACTGGAGCTACTTTAATTATACCTGGCATACGAACCGCGACACCTATGATAAGATCGTATTCGACGATCTGCGTAATAATGCCATCCTGGCCGCGGCCCTGGCGTATATGGCCAGTGAGGACCCGGCCACGACCTCGCGTGAAAAAAGCGTCCTGCCGATCAATAACAGAACGGGCGAGCAAACAAAATGGCCGGCTCAGACCAAGTCCATACGAAAGGGGGGATTGGATTAATCCTATTATTTGAGGCAACAAAAAAAGCGACTACGTTTTTACACGTAATCGCTTCGTTTTCCGGTGGTGTGAGCCGGGATCGAACCGGCGACACAAGGATTTTCAGTCCTTTGCTCTACCAACTGAGCTACCGCACCTCCTTCCTGATTTTTCACCAGGAAGGCAAAAATAGGCTTTCTATGGAAAATTCCGAAATTCTGGAGGCTAAATCCTCAAAAAAACCGGGTATTCGATTGATCTTGTTCCAACTACAGGGGTAAGAAGGAGGATCAACGCAATGGCTTGCCGATCTCCCAGTGATGCCCGAAGGGGTCGATAAAATGACCCAGCCGGTAACCATAATGCTGATCCGCCACGGGGTAGACCACCGTAGCGCCGGCTGCCACCGCCTGCTCCGCCAACGTATCCGGGTCAGCCACCATCAGCCCGATCCGAACAGCGATCCCGGCTAAATTCAAAGGGCTGAAGTTGCCCCGTTCCGGACATTCTTCCGCGACTATGAAACGGGCGCCACCAATCTCCATTTCCGCCACCACATCCCCACCCGGATCCTCCGCACTCATGATCACGATGGCCCCGAAAGCCTTTTGATAAAAAGCAATCGCAGCCCGCGCGTTCTTTACCGAGAGGGTTGGCAGAAAAAAAGCTTGACTTGTATTACATTCCATATTCGCTGAGGAACTTGATCCGCATGATCTTCAACTGCTCCCAGGTGAAATTGCCTTCCGACATTTCCTGCTGAGCAATTTGCAGGCTGCTCGTCTCGCAGCTCTTGAAGTATTCAATGATCTCCTGCTGCTCATATTCATCCAGCATCTCATCGACGGCATAGTTCAGATTGAGCTTGGTGCCGCTGGCGGCGATGGTCTCCATGTCTTCGAGGAGCGCATCCAGGCGCAGGTCCTTATTCTTGGCGATCATTTCCAGCGGGATCTTCTTATCTACCTGCTGAATGATATAGACCTTGTTGACACTCTTATTCACGACGCTCTTCATCACAAAGTCATCCGGCTTCTCGATATCATTCTCTTCTACGTACTTGGCGATCAGTTCGATGAAAGGCTTGCCATACCGAATGGCCTTGCCCTTGCTCACGCCCTGACATTTTTCCAGATCCTGGACCGTCGTGGGGTAGAGGGTCGCCATATCCTGTAAAGAAGTCTCCAGGAAAATGACGAAGGGGGGCAGGGCTTTCTTCTTAGCTTCTTTCTGGCGGATGTCCTTCAACAATTCGAATAAGCGGGCATCGACGGCCGCCGTTCCGGCAACCTCCGTCCCTTCATCCTCGTCGTCGGCATTGGCTTCTTCAAAGAGGTTGTTGAGCACGATCCTAAAGGAGCGCGGCTTCTTGAGGAAGTCCTCGCCTTTTTTGGTGAATTTCAACACGCCGTATTCTTCGATATCTTTTTTGAGAAGGTCTTCCAATAATAACTGGCGGATCAGCGAATTCCAGAAATGTTCCGGATCGTCCTGCCCGATGCCGAATTCCGCGATGCCTTCATGACGGAACATCTGGATCTGGGGCGTCAGCTTACCCATGAGGATATTGACGGTATAGCCGGTGGCAAAGCGCTCATCGAGGGCCTTGATCGTCTTCAATACCTTGACAGCCGCATCCTTTGCCTCTATTCTTTCCTTCGGATGCAGACAGTTATCACAATGACCACAGTTCTCGGTCGTATATTCTTCTCCGAAATAGCTCATCAGCACCTTGCGGCGGCAGACACCCGTCTCGGCATAGCCTACGGTCTCATTGATCAACTGGGCGCCTACCTCACGTTCGCTTAGCGGCTTGTCCTTCATGAAATGCTCCAGCTTGGCTACGTCCTTATGGGAATAATACAGGATACAGTTGCCTTCGAGGCCATCGCGTCCGGCACGTCCCGTCTCCTGGTAATAATTCTCGATGGATTTGGGAATATTATAGTGTATGACGAACCGGATATCGGGCTTGTCGATGCCCATCCCGAAAGCGATGGTCGCTACGATCACCTGGGTATCTTCGTTCAGGAACAAGTCCTGCCTTTCGGCGCGGAGCTTGCTGTCCAGGCCGGCATGATAGGCGACGGCCTTGATGCCGTTGGCTACCAGCATATCCGCCAGCTCTTCTGTCGTCTTCCGGTTGAGGGTGTAGATGATGCCGCTCTTGCCTTTATGCTGGACGATATAGCGGACAATGTTTTTAATGGTCTGGTCCTTTTTTATCTTGGGCTGGATCTCGTAATAGAGGTTGGGCCTGTTAAAGGACGACATAAAGATGGCCGGGTCCCGAAGCCCGAGGTTCTTTACGATATCGCTCTGTACCTTGGGAGTAGCCGTCGCCGTTAAAGCGATCACGGGGATATCCGGGCTGATCTGATCCATCATTTCCCGCAGCCGGCGATATTCGGGCCGGAAATCATGTCCCCATTCCGAGATACAATGCGCTTCGTCCACGGCGAAAAAAGAGATCTTCAGATCGCTGAAGAATTCCATATTCTCCTGTTTGGTCAAGGTCTCGGGAGCGACATACAACATCTTGGTATGTCCGTTCAGGAGGTCTTCATGTACCGCCCGGATCTGCTTTTTATTAAGAGTGGAATTGAGAAAATGGGCGACATTGTCCCTGCTGCTATAGCTGCGTACCAGGTCGACCTGGTTTTTCATCAGGGCGATCAGGGGGCTTACGATGATCGCTACCCCTTCGCTGATGATGGCGGGTAACTGGTAGCAAAGACTCTTGCCACCGCCGGTAGGCATGATCACAAAGGTATCCTTGCCTGCCAATACATTCTGAATAATGGCATCCTGGTTGTCCTTAAAGGCGTCAAAACCAAAATGCTCCTGCAATTGAGCCAGGAGATCGCCGGATGGGGCGACTTTTTCCTTGACAGGTTTGCTACTAATGACCTTTGATTTTCTGGTTGTCGTTTTTTTCGTTGCGGTTGTTGCCATGCTCAAATATTTTCCTCCTCACTTTATCTGATCAAACTGATTTAAGATAAACAAAATACCCCGAACTGCCGGAAGTAGTTATTCACGAGTGAGGATCTACGGTTAATTTTTTAGAAGCCCGATCGGTTTCAATCAGGGGATGGCGAAGTTACAAAAAAACAGGGGAAGGAGCCAGTCGATTCTGTTAAAACTTGCCGGCCCGGGCATAGATGGCAAAAGACCCTAATGGGAAAATTAAAGGCAAAACCACCGTATAATACCCTTATTATCAACAAATAATGAATAATACTGAACGAATGACCCAAGAGTTGGGCTGAAGAAGGCGGAATAAATGTCTTATACCGGGTTGTTTATTGTCTATTTATCATTTTGATGTAGGTTTGCCAATCTTATTTATGACCAGGGTTAAAAACATCATCGAGATAGGAAAGAATACGATCCGTATGGAGGCTGCATCGGTGACTGCATTGGAGACCCTTTTGGACGGGGAGTTCGAAAAAGCAGCGCACCGGATCTTTTCCTGTACGGGCCGTCTCGTGGTCAGCGGCATCGGGAAAAGCGGCATTATCGCACAAAAGATCGTCGCCACGATGAATTCCACCGGAACGCCGTCCATCTTTATGCATGCAGCAGATGCTATTCACGGGGACCTGGGAATGGTACAGGAACAGGATGTGGTCATGATCATCAGCAAGAGCGGGGAAAGCCCCGAGGTCAAAATGCTGCTTTCTTTTATCCGCAATTTTAAGAACCCCCTGATCGGGATGGTGGGCAATCTTCAGTCCGTATTAGCCAAACAGTCAGATATTGTCCTGAATACCACCGTATCCCAGGAAGCCTGCCTGAATAACCTGGCGCCCACCAGCAGCACAACCGTGCAGATGGTCATGGGGGACGCGCTGGCTGTGACCCTGATGGAGATGCGCGGATTCAGCAACGAGGACTTTGCCCGGTTTCATCCCGGAGGTACCCTGGGCAAGAAATTATACCTGCGGGTACAGGATCTGTATATTCATAACGAACAGCCCCGGGTGCAGGCCGACGCTACTTTGCGGACCGTGATCATGGAGATCACCTCCAAGCGGCTGGGAGCAACGGCCGTTACAGATGATAAAGGAGGACTATTGGGTATCATCACGGATGGCGACCTTCGGCGCATGCTGGAAAAAAATGCCATGCAGGAGGGGATCCTGGCCAGGGATATCATGACGGTGGGGCCTAAGACGATCGAGGCGGATGCCCTGGCCGTAGAAGCCCTGGATCTTATGCGCAGACACGATATCACGCAACTGGTCGTTATCGGCGATCATAAATACGCAGGATTTATTCACTTACATGACCTTATCCGGGAAGGAATCATCTAATTATATGAACAAGCATCATTATGTAGTCATTATGGCAGGAGGGATCGGCAGCCGCTTCTGGCCCATGAGCCGCCAGGATTTCCCCAAGCAATTCCTGGATATTTTAAATATCGGACAGACCCTGATCCAGGGGACCTTCGAACGATTTGCCTCCTTTATCCCCCTGGAGAATATCTTTGTGGTGACCTCCCATGAATATGCGGAGATCGTCCACCAACAGTTGCCCCTTCTTCCCAAGTCAAATATCCTGGGAGAACCTTCCCGGAAGAATACGGCACCCTGTATCGCCTATATCTCTTTCAAATTACAACAATCGGACCCCAAGGCTTCGCTGATCGTAGCGCCGGCGGATCACCTGATCCTGGATAAAAAAGCGTTTACGAAAGTATGTCTCGAAGCGCTCAGCTTCGTCAATAAGCACAATGCCTTTATTACCCTTGGGATCAAGCCTACCTATGCCAACACGGGTTACGGGTACATTCAGCATGAACAGCATTCGGTGACGGATAATGTTTATAAGGTGAAAACCTTCACCGAAAAACCCAATCGTGAGCTGGCAAAGACCTTCCTGGCCAGCGGGGATTTTCTATGGAATGCCGGCATCTTTGTGTGGCAGGTAAAAAATATCATCCAGGCTTTTGAGAAACACCTGCCGGAAATGTATGACGTGTTCTCGGCCGACAAGGACAAATTCAATACGGCTGCGGAGAAAGCCGCCCTCGAACATATCTACCCGCTCTGCACCAATATATCCATCGACTTCGGCATCATGGAAAAAGCGGATAATGTCTATGTCATCCCTTCCTCTTTTGGCTGGAGCGACCTGGGTACCTGGAACAGCGCGTACGAGAACCTGGAAAAGGACTACCTGGATAATGCCGTGGCGGGCGATAACGTCGTCGTGATCGATGCTACCCGTTCCATGATCCACGCTTCCAACGAAAAACTGGTGGTCCTGCAGGGCCTGGACGATTTTATCGTCGTAGACACACCGGACGTACTGCTGATCTGTAAAAGGGATAAAGAACAGGAGATCAAAGAATATGTCGCCGAGGTGAAACGTAATAAGGGAGATCTGTATCTTTAAATATGTCTCCCTATCCCCTTCATACCATTTTGTTCCTCGATATCGAAACGGTCTCGCAATACCCGGAATTTGACAAGCTGCCGGAAGAGTGGAAGGATCTGTGGCGCCGTAAGGCCGAAGCCCTGCTCCGTGATAAACAATTGGTGACTCCCGAAGAACTCTATGGCCGCGCGGCTATTTATTCCGAATTTGGTAAGATCATCTGTATCAGTTGCGGCATCATCTCCGGCTCCGGCGCCGGAAAAAAGATCGTTCTCAAATCCTTTTACGGAGATGATGAAAAAACCCTGCTCCTGGAATTTTCGGAGATGCTCCGCAAATGGGCCGGCGACAGCAACCGGTACCTCTGCGCCCATAACGGTAAAGACTTCGACTTTCCCTATTTATGCCGGCGTATGATCATCAATGAGCTGACCATCCCATCCCTCCTGAATATCTCCGGTAAAAAACCCTGGGAAATAACGCATATCGACACGATGGAACTCTGGAAGTTCGGAGAATATAAAAGCTTTATTTCTCTCAACCTGCTGGCGCATGTCCTGGGCATCCCCACCCCGAAAGACGATATCGACGGAAGCCAGGTGGGAGAGGTGTATTGGTCGCAGGGGGATCTCCCACGCATCGTTACCTATTGTCAGAAAGATGTGGTCACAGTGGCACAGGTGTACCTGCGAATGAACGGCGAAGCACCGATGCAACCGGAAAATATCGAGATCAAGTGAACTATTAAAGAAAGAAGCTATGTCCCTTCCCCTGATAAAAAGCAAACTCCCGGAAGTCGGCACCACCATTTTCACGGTAATGAGTTCCCTGGCGGCAGAATTGGGTGCGGTGAACCTGGGCCAGGGCTTCCCGGATTATCCTATGAGCGAAGAACTGGTGGCCCTTGTAACGGAGGCGATGAAGAGCGGGCACAACCAGTATGTACATATGAACGGGCTGCACGCCCTGCGGGAAGTGCTGGCGGACAAGATGCAATCCCTCTACGGCACTCCCGTCCACTACGATTCCCAGATCACGGTCACTCCCGGCGGCACCTATGCCATCTATACTGCGCTGACGGCTGTATTGAATCCCGGCGATGAGGTCATCGTATTCGAACCGGCCTATGACAGTTATATCCCGAATATCCTGATCAACGGGGCCGTACCCGTGCGGATCAACCTGGCTTTCCCGGATTATAAGATCGACTGGCAGACCGTCCGCGACCGCATTACTCCCCGGACGCGCATGATCATGGTGAACTCGCCGCATAACCCAACGGGGGCGGTACTGAGACCGGAAGACATCGAAGCCTTGCGCGCCCTTGTCCGGGATACGAACATCTTTATCCTCTCCGACGAGGTCTATGAACACCTCATCTTTGATGAGATCCCCCATCAGTCCATCCTTCGTTATCCCGACCTGATGGAGAGAAGTTTTGTCAGCTTCTCGTTTGGCAAGGTCTATCATTGCACCGGCTGGAAACTGGGCTATAGCGTATCCTCTCCCGCACTGATGAAAGAATTTCGAAAAGTGCACCAGTTCAACTGCTTTAGCTGTCATAGTCCTTCGCAGGTGGCCCTGTCGAAATACCTGCTGAATAAGGATTCTTATTTATCGTTGGGAGCGTTTATGCAGGGAAAAAGAGATTATTTCCAGCGGCTGATGAAGCAGACCCGGTTCACCCCCCTGCCCAGTTATGGCAGTTATTTCCAGCTCTATAAATACGACCGCATCAGCGAAGAAAGCGACAAAGAACTGGCCATCCGTATCACCCGCGAATACGGCGTCGCGACGATCCCCGTCTCAGCCTTTTATCAGTCCGGAAAAGATGATAAAGTGATCCGCTTCTGCTTTTCGAAAAAAGAAGAGACCCTGGAAAAAGCGGTAGAGAGACTGGTGAAAGTGTAGGCGGGACCTCGGGGATCCGACGGATCGTGCGGGGATCACTTCAGCAACTGGTAGGCCAGAAAACTCATTACATAAGCCAGCCCTGTCATATAAGCGAATTGAATGACCGGTATCTTCCAGCTTCGGGTCTCCCGGCGTACGACGGCCAGGGTACTCATACATTGCATGGCCAATACATAGAAGATCATGAGGGATACGCCGCTGGCCAGATCATAGACAGGCTTTCCATTTTCCCGGCGGGCCGACTGCATCCGCTGATGCAGGGTTTGAGGGTCGGCGTCCTTGCCTCCACCCACACTATATAAAGTAGCCATGGTGCCGACGAAGACCTCGCGCGCGGCAAAAGAAGTGATGAGGGCGATGCCGATCTTCCAATCATACCCGAGGGGACGGATCACGGGTTCGAGGGCCTTGCCCAATACGCCGGCGTAAGAGTTTTCAAGCAGCGCGGCCCGCTTCTGATTATCCAGTTCCGCGGCCTTCCCGGGATCCTGCCGCAACTGCTGCTCATAGCTGGCCTCTATTTTTTTCATGCGGCCGCCGGGACCGAAAGAGCTCAGGGCCCAGAGCAGCAGGCTGATAACGAGGATCACCTTACCGGCATCTACCACGAAGATCTTCGCCTTGCTGATCATGGTCACGACCATATTATTCCACCTGGGCGCCCGGTAGACGGGCAATTCCAGGATGAAGAAACTTTTTTCTTTAAGATGGATGAACCATTTGGCTACATAGGAAACGATCATGGCCATCACGAGCCCCAGGATATACAGGCCCATCATCACGAGCCCCTGCAATCCGAAAATACCGAACACCTCTTTGCGGGGAATGACCAGCGCGATCAGGATCGTGTAAACGGGCAACCTGGCACTGCAACTCATCAGCGGGGTGATCAGGATCGTCAGCAGCCGCTCTTTACGGTTCTCGATATTGCGGGTACTCATAATGGCAGGGACCGCACAGGCGAACCCGCTGATCATGGGCATTACGCTCTTGCCATTCAGCCCTACTTTACGCATGAGCTTATCCGTTAGAAAACTGATGCGGGCCATATAGCCGGTGTCCTCCAGGATCGTAATAAGCCCGAACAGGATCATGATCTGGGGGACGAATACGAGGATCCCGCTGAGTCCTGCTATCAGGCCGTTCACCAGCAGGTCGCTCCACCAGGCAGCGGGCAGCCATTGGGTCAGCCAGCCGCCCAGTCTTGAAAAGGTCCAGTCGATGGCATCCATGGGGAACTGGGCGATCCAGAAAACGCTTTGGAACAGCAGGAAGAGGACGGCGAGCAGGATCAGGTAGCCCCAGCGGCGATGCAGGAGGATATCGTCCAGCTTTTCCGTGAAAAGGGTCTTTTGCAAGGGGTCGGGTTCCGCTACGGTGTGCTGCATGATCTGCCGGATACGTCCGTAACGCCGCAGGATCTCGTCGGCCTGGATCCGTGTATGATTGAAGCTGTGTTTAGCCTCTATGTGTTCGATCTTGTCCTGGATGGTCTTATCGAAATCAAAGCTCTCGTGATTGATCAGGTAATGAATGGCCGTATAATCACTGAGCTCCCGCTGGGGGAAAAGGGCTTTTACATCCTGTACGGCCCCCGTTGCCAGCGGATTATTCCCGATAAAATCCCGGACAGGGGCGTGGTAGAGCTGGCGGCCCGTCTGTTCGATGACCTTCTTTAGTTGGGGGATGCCCTTATTCTTGCGGGGATTGACGGCTACGATCGGGATACCGAGCTCTCTTTCCAGCCCGTCGATATCGATCTCGATCCCCTTTTGTTTGGCGAGATCCATCATGGTGAGGGCAACCACCACCGGTATTTTAAGATCGATGATCTGGGAACAGAACAAAAGGTTCCTTTTCAGGTTGCTTGCATCCACCAGGAGCACCACCATATCCGCATGGACGGAAGGGTCCTGGCTTAACAGGACCTTGTACGTGACCCATTCATCCGCTCTTTTGGGATAAAGGCTGTAGGTGCCGGGAAGATCGATGATATTTACGCTATGACCCGGGGCCAGGGTGCTCATGCCCGTCTTTTTGTCGACGGTGACGCCGGGGAAATTACCTACTTTCTGGTTGAGGCCGGTGAGGGCGTTGAACAGGGAGCTTTTTCCGCTATTGGGATTACCTACTAACGCTATATGAAGAATGCTTTTTTTCAGTCTGCAAAAATAGCTTATAAACGGAGATCCGGCTTACGAAATCGGGAGGTTTATTCGGGATCCGGCCTGATCCGCAGGGATTTAACAAAAAGAACTACAGGACCACCAGTGTACCGTTCTCATAAAAGGGCAATACATTAGCCACATTGGAGGTCAGGCAATAGCGGATATCCTCTTCCAGGCCAAAGCCGCTCAACCGGAGAAAATGGGAGGCGTTCTTTTCCTTCATAAACTCATACAGATCACTTCTTGCATCCTTATAAAGGGTTTGAGCCATCCTGGAGGAGTCACAATTGATATAGAAATGCTCTCCGACGGCTTCAATGACAGCCCCCGCAAAAAGCATGTCTTCGATATTCACTTTATCCTTCCAGGCTGCGCAGCCAAGGACCACATTCTGTTGCTGGGCCAGCAGGTACTGGCAGACAGCGCCCAGGTTGGGGAACGATCCGGTAATGATATGTCCGGCCCCGCGGTCGAGGGCCATATGCAGCAGTTTGGTGCCGTTGGTCGTTGTCAGCACCAGGGTCCTGTTCTTGATAAAATCCGGGGGGTATTCGAAGGGGGAATTGCCATGCGCCAACCCCTCCGCGATCCTGCCGTCGCGTTCGCCTGCGGTAATGCCATCGATCTGTTTGCCCAACTCTATGCATTTTGCTACGCTGTCCACGGGGATCACGCATTTGGCGCCATTATATAAGGCCGTAGCGATCGTGGAAGTGGCGCGAAGTACGTCGATGATCACGACGATCGCATTATTGACATCGTACAAATTCAGCAAAGCGGGGGATAAAGAAGTATATAAAGAAGGCTTGGAATGCGTCATAATTATTCAGTAAAGGGCAAATTTAGCGGATCGGCCGCTTTTATTTAATCAAAATGAATTTCCATTTATCGGTCTCTGCATATTCCTTGATCACCGCATTCCGTGATTCCAGCAGCTTTCTCAGGTACCCGGTGAGAAATAACTGGTTGGCCAATTTCCCCAGGGCCCCGTATGGCGCTTCAAAACTGAAGAGATCGATGAGGAGCGTCCCATTTTCAATGGGCTTGAAATGGTGCTCGTGCTTCAGGCTTTTAAAATCACCTTTCATCATTTCGTCCGTAAAAGATCCGGGGCGGTCCATCGCCGTGATCTTCGACTGCAGGATCCGCGTCTTCATCAGATGCTTTGCCTTCCAGGTCACCGTTTCGCCGGGGCCGATCAACCCGCTGGTGGTGCCGGAAAGGGCTTCTTCGCCCGTATGGGCCATTGATTTTCTATGCAGGTCGATGCTCCGGCAAAGGTCGAATACGCGATCTGCGGGGGCGGCGATAAAAGTTGTCAGGTGAATAGTAGGCATGGATCCCGGTTAATAGGTAGTGGAAGACAGCCCTGCTTAACTAAAAGGAAGCTTGATCACCTTGGCTTGCAGGAGCTTGTCCCGAACTTTGATATAAATCTTCGTATCGATATTAGCAAAGACCGTGCTAACATAGCCCATGCCGATCGCCTTGCCCAGGCTGGGGGACTGCGTACCGGATGTGACCTTGCCGATGGTCCTGCCGGAAAAATCCTTGATCTCATAATCGTGACGGGGGATCCCCTTTTCCAGCATTTCGAACCCTACCAGCTTGCGCTGCACTCCTTCCGCCTTCTGCTTTTCGAGGATATCCCTTGCCGTGAAATCCTTCGTGAATTTTGTGATCCAGCCCAGTCCTGCTTCCAGGGGAGAGGTGGTATCGTCGATATCATTCCCATAGAGACAATAGCCCATTTCCAGTCGCAGGGTATCCCTTGCTCCCAGGCCGATCGGCTTCAGGCCCTGCGGCGCCCCTACTTCAAAGATCTTATCCCAGATCTTCCCGGCTGCCCCCTCCACATCTTCAAAATAGATCTCGATACCCCCCGCACCCGTATACCCCGTTGCGCTGATAAGTACATTGTCCACTCCGGCAAAGCGGCCTTTCGCGAATGTATAATAAGGCAGGTTGAGGATATCGATCTCGGTGAGCGGCTGTAATATTTTCGTTGCATTCGGGCCCTGGATGGCCAGCAGGCAGGTCTTTTCCGAGATATTATGCATCTCCGCCTTTTCGGTATTGTGTTTGGAGATCCATTTCCAGTCCTTTTCGATATTCGAAGCGTTCACGACCAGCATATAAGCCTTGTTGGGTTCGAGGCAATAAACGATCAGGTCGTCTACGATGGTGCCGTCCGTGGTAGTGAGGGCGCTGTATTGCGCTTTTCCGGCCGTAAGTTTGGAGGCGTCGTTCGTGGTGACACGCTGGATCAGGCCCAGGGCTTTTTCTCCCTTCAGGATAAACTCACCCATATGGCTGACATCGAAGATCCCGGCATTTGTCCGGACAGCCTGGTGCTCGTCATTGATCCCGGTGTAGCTGATCGGCATATTATAGCCAGCGAACTCTACCATTTTAGCGCCGAGTGCGACGTGTTTTTCTGTGAAAGGAGTACTGTTCATGGTTTTGATTTAGAGCCGCAAAAATAAAGCTTGCCGGGGAGCTATCCAATAAATAGAATCTGAATAGAAAAAGGGCCCCCGAACCAATTCGGAAAGCCCCTTTGTTCCAACTTCAACCAAGTTTTGAAGGACGAAGCCTTCCATCCGGTGATTGACTAGTCAAATATGGTTGGGAGAATATAAATATTGCCATCGGCAAAGCTGTGCAGCATGGCGGTGGTCTTTACCGCGGCCGTATCCCGGCCCTTTTTTGGCGGCGCCGAATCCTTCTCCTTGTTGTTATGGGGCCTGTAGCGATAGCCTCCGTTATTTGTCGAAGGGTCGGGCTTTTTATCTTCTTCTTCCCGCGTCTCTGCTTTTTTATTCGCCCTGGTGAGGCCGTCATTGGTCATGATATATTCTGCATTGCTCGTCCAGGGGTAGCTGTTGCCCCAATCGCTGTCTTCCGGCCCGTCATCGTTCCAATCATCGTTCCAGCGGCGGTTGTTCCAGCGAAAATGCCGGCGGTCGAACTCTATATTAAACCAATGGAACTGATCGATGCTCCTGTCCACGAAAATGCGGCTGCCTATGGGGATGGCTACGGTGACCAGTACCTGCTGGTTGCGGAAACGCTGTTCGCGATTGACGGTGAAGCCAGGGGGCAGATAGAGGACGCTATCGGCCTGGCGGACCGTGAAGACGATCTGTTCAGCCAGGTTCTTCGCTTCGCTGGCATTCCTTCCCCGGCTGAACTTCGCCAGTTGAACATGATAATCCGAATCGGGGCTTTTCACCAGGCTCACCCGGACGGTATTCAGGGTCATGCTGTCTTCGTTCAGGTTGGTAAGCATGCCTTTATGCTCCCAGGTGTAGTCGAACCATCCGTCGTTGTCATAATAACTGATCTTACTGCGGTCGCCCCGGATCAGGAGCTTTCCATGACTGGGCAGGGATAATTTTATATCCTCTTCGACATGCTGTCTTGCGCGGTAATTATTCACTACAGTACCGACCAGGCCGATGAAGCAGAACAGGCCGATGACCCACAGGCTGGCGAAGGTATAGCCCAGGTAATGGTTGCGGGAACGGACACCGATGATCCGGCGGATCAGCCAGGTCAGCAGGGCGATGACGGGGATCACCAGGAATAAAAAGAAGCTTGCCCAGGCCAGGAAGTTCTGCCAGAACCCGGTGAGTATATAATTCTTAAAGGTGAGCGCGCCCGCACCGCTGAAGATGAGGCCGATCAGGGCCATGATCAGGCCAAAGGCGATACAGCCGGCGATGAAGAGGAAGAAGGCTTTGAACAATACCCCGATGGCATGACCGATACCCTGGCCGGCCGAACGAACAACGGGACCTGCTTCGGAGGAAAAGTTGCTGGTGGACTGCTTCATATCCTTACCTACCTGCTGAAACCGCCCTTTCATTTCATCGCCCATATCTTTTGCGCGTCCTTTGAAATTCTCCAGGTCGCTCTTGATCGTGTTCTTGATGGATTCCAGGTCTACTTTTTCCCCTCTCATCTCCAGTTTTTCGGAAGCGCCAAAGGCTTCCGGCAATACGATCCAGAGGATAATATAGGTGATGAAAAGCGTACCCCCGAAACCCCCGGTAATGAATGCGGGACCGCGGTGGAAATCCCACCAGATATTGCGGAAAATGGAGGTAGCGATCCCCAGGATCAGGGGCAGGGCAAAGATCAGGCGGGGGATCCAGACATCGATATGGAAATAGGCGGCCAGGCCGCTGGCGACCCCTGCGATCACCCGGTCGTCCGGGTTGCGGTAGAGGCGTTTACGCACATTGGCCACCAGGGACCGGGGCGGAACGGCGATCCATAAAATAATATATAAAAGGAACCCGAGGCCAAAACCGCCAAAGGTGATCAAGGCAAAAATGATCCGCACAATGGCCGGGTCAAGGCGCATGTAATTGGCCAACCCTGCGCAAACGCCGCCTAAGATCTTATCATTTTCAGAACGGTAGAGACGGCGGGGCTCTTCTGCCGTGTAGTAACCTTGTTCTTTGTTCGAACTCTGTTGCCCTCCCGTCCCGGCGCCGGCACTGCTGGTATTGGCGCTACCGGCGGTTCCGCTGCTGCCGCCATTGGTGGCTGCGCCCATCAACTCATCCTGTTCAAAATCCTCGGGACGTCCCATGCTGGTGATGATGGTATTCACATCCGCATCCGTAACGCAGGAGCCGCCTTTTTTCAGGCATTCGGAGAAAAGCTCGGCAAAACGATTTTCGATATCGTTAATGATCTCATCGCGACCCTCTTCGTTGGCAAAATACCTGCGCAGGCTATCTATATACTGCTGCAGTATTTCATAGGCGGACTCTTCGATGGGGACGACCCTGCCATGAAAGTTTATGTTGATGATCTTTTTCATTTTGAGTTGTATTTGAAGTTGAAGGGAAGTTAGTTGGCAGGAGCGTCACCCACTCCAAGGGTCTTGTTGGTCAGGGCGTTAACGGCGTTGGCCAGCTCATTCCAGGTAGCTTCCAGTTCCCCGTAGAAAGCTTCTCCTTTTGGAGTCAGGCAGAAATATTTGCGGGGGGGACCGGAATTGCTTTCTACCCAGCGGTAGGTGAGCATGTCCGCATTCTTGAGACGGGTCAGGAGGGGATAGAGGGTTCCTTCCAGGATATTCAGGTTGGCCCTCTTCATTTCTTCGACGATATCCGAAGGATAGGCTTCCCCACGCCTGATCACAGAGAGAATACAAAACTCCAGGATACCTTTTCTCATCTGGCTCTGGGTGTTCTCGATATTCATATACTGAAGTTTTTAACCTTACGGTGATAAAATTCATCTTGACAAACCAAAGATAAGTACTTTTTTGGTACTATGCAACACAAAGTACCTTCCTAAGGAAGGTAATCTTTATAGACAGCTAATAGGGTTTAAATGGAATGTAGTACCAGCGGGCCTTTCATGATTTTTGACGGCCTATTTGCCAAAACCCGGGATTGGATAAATGGTAAAAATTCATGGATGAGTGAGGGTAGGGGACAGATTAAAAGGAGATTAAAGCAAAGTTAAAAAAGACTTAAAAACATAGGCAAAAACACTTAGATTTGTGTTTAGAAAGTATTTCAACCCTAAGACCCTAACATGTTTTTTCAGCGCCCACAACATAATAACATGCTGTTCACGATCGTGAAGCTAGCGCTCTCCTTTATAGCCGGTCTGGCTTTTGCTTATTTTCTTTTTTCCAGGATACTTAAATAGTTATTTTTTCAGGCCTATTTCCCGCAGGCGTTCGTCGAGATATGCTCCCGCGGTAGCGTCCGGGTATGCTTTGGGATGGCTGGCGTCGATACAGCCCGGAAGGCAGGCCAGGCTCATGCTGCTTTTGGGATGTAAGAAGAAAGGGATAGAATACCGGGAAGAGCCCCATAAACTTTTTGGGGGGTTGACGACGCGGTGGGTCGTGGATTTGAGTTTGTCATTGGTCAGCCGCTGCAGCATATCTCCTACATTGACGACGATCTGTTCGGGCAGGGAGGTCACGGGCACCCATTCATCCTGCTTGGAAAGGATCTCCAACCCATCCGCGGAGGCTCCGACCAGTAAGGTGATCAGGTTGATATCTTCATGTTGTTCGGCACGAAGGGCAGAACTCGGCTCGCTGGTGATGGGGGGATAATGGATCGCCCGGAGGATGGAATTCCCATTGTGTACATAGGGGTCAAAATATTTTTCATCCAGGCCCAGGTAAAGTGCGATGGCCCGCAGCAAAAGATTGCCGGAGCTTTCAAAAGACCGGTAGGCCTTGAAGAAATCAGGTGTGAAGGTGGTGATCTCCGTCACGGTGATATTCGGAGGATATTCGGCGCCAATGGGGTCTTTGTCCATTACGGTCTGACCGAATTGAAAGAACTCCTTGAGATCGGCAGCCTTGCTTCCTTTGGCATGTTCTTTTCCAAAAGAAGTATAGCCCCGCTGACCGGCGAGTCCCGTTATTTCATATTTCCGTTTCGTTTCCGTTCCAAGGGAGAAGAAATCCTTTGCATCTCTATAAAGGTCCGCGATGGTCGAATCCGGGATGCCGTGATTTTTTACGGCGACAAAACCAACATCCTCGTATGCTTTACCCAATGCGTCTACAAAGGCGGCCTTTTTTTTAGCATCCCCTGAAAAATCGGAAAGATCAACTACCGGAATTGCCATATGAAATGTTTTATTATTGACTGTAAAGAAAAGATTTGTTCCTAGATTTATGCATAAAAGTAAAAAATTTTGCTACAACGTGCCCGGGGTTTAATTTTTTTAATACCGCTTTCCATTTTTTTAGCTTGTTCCCCGGGATATACAAGTATGGTCGCCGCATACAGCCCGACCCGGGATACGGCCTATCGGCCAGACTATAGCCGGTTGGAGTATTGGGCGGCCCATCCCTATAAAAAAGATCCTTCGGATAGTATCCCTTTGCCCCTGCAGGCTACCAGCGTTCCCGATTCCATGGTGGACGTTTTCTTTTTGCATCCTACGACCTTTACTGCGGCGAGATCGCAGCAATGGAATGCAGACCTGGACGATTCAGCGCTCAATGCGTTGACAGACAGAAGGACGATCCTTTTCCAGGCCAGCGCATTTAACGAATACAGGGTCTTTGCGCCCCGGTACCGGCAGGCGCATCTGCGGGCCTATTATACAAAGGATACGATCTCCGCCCGTAAAGCATTCGACCTTGCCTATGAGGACCTCCGGGCCTCCTTTCAATATTACCTGGATCATTACAACCAGGGACGTCCCATTATCATCGCCTCGCATAGCCAGGGTACGACCCATGCGGAGCGTCTTTTGAAAGAATTCTTCGAAGGCCGTCCGCTCGGGAACCGATTAGTCGCGGCCTATATGATCGGTATGGCTATTCCCCCTGCCGGTTTTAACGAACTGCAGCCTTGCCGCGACTCCACGGCCACCGGCTGTATCGTCGGTTGGCGGACCTATCGAAAGAATTATGAGCCGGATTTCGTACAAAAAGAAAAGGGGACTTCGTGGGTGGTGAATCCTTTGAACTGGCAGACCACGGAAGAACATGCCCCGCGAAGCATGAACAGGGGCGGCATCCTGTTAAACTTTAATAAGCTGGTGCCGGGGGTCGTGGATGCACAGATCCATGATGGCATCTTATGGGTGAACCGCCCGCATTTTAAGGGAAGCTTTCTTTTTCGCACAAAAAACTATCATATCGGGGATATCAATCTCTTTTATCTCCCCATCCGCGACAACCTGCGGACGCGGGTCCGTTCTTTCAGGATGAAAGAGAAGCAATAGCGTTAAAACTCTGCGCTCTTGGGTGTTCTGGGAAAGGCGATCACATCCCGGATATTCGTCATGCCGGTAACGAAAAGCACGAGTCGTTCGAAGCCCAATCCAAAACCCGCATGGGGGACGGCGCCAAAACGGCGCGTATCCAGGTACCACCACAACTCCTCTGTCGGGATATTCATTTCCTTCATCCTTGCTTCCAGTCTTTCCAGTCGCTCTTCCCTCTGCGATCCACCCACGATCTCCCCAATGCCCGGCGCCAGGATATCCATGGCGGCCACGGTCTTTCCGTCCTCGTTCTGGCGCATGTAAAAGGCCTTGATGCCCTTGGGGTAATTGGTGAGGATCACCGGCTTTTTAAAATGTTTCTCTACCAGGTATCGTTCGTGCTCGCTCTGGAGATCGATGCCCCATTCTTCCACCAGGTATTGGAACTTCTTTTTCTTATTATGATTGCTTTCTTTTAAGATGGTGATCGCTTCCGTATAGGTGAGCCGCTCGAAATCATTGTTCATCACGAATTCCAGCTTTTCGATCAGCCCCATCTCGCTGCGCTCGGCCTGTGGCTTCTGCTTTTCTTCTTCCGCCAGTCTTTGCGCGAGGAAATCGAGGTCTTCCCGGTTGTGTTCCATGGCATACCGGATGATATACCGGATAAATTCCTCCGCCAGGTTCATATTATCTTCCAGGTCGCAAAAAGCCATTTCCGGCTCGATCATCCAGAATTCAGCCAGGTGGCGGGTCGTATTCGAGTTCTCTGCGCGGAAGGTAGGCCCGAAAGTGTAGACCTCGCTAAAGGCCATGGCGCCTAATTCTCCTTCCAACTGCCCGCTTACCGTCAGATTGGTGGCGCGTCCGAAGAAATCTTCGCGAAAATCGATGCTTCCGTCCTCCCTGCGGGGAGGGTTATCGAAAGGAAGGGTGGTGACCTTGAACATCTCCCCGGCGCCTTCCGCGTCGGAAGCGGTGACGATCGGTGTATGGAGATAGACGAATCCTTTTTCGTTAAAGAACTGATGGATGGCAAAAGCCAGGGAATGCCGCACTCTGAAGATAGCCCCGAACGTGTTGGTACGGAACCGCAGGTGCGCGATCTCACGCAGGTATTCAAGGCTGGGTCTGTTCTTTAGCTGCAGGGGGTATTTTTCGGGGTTGCAATCACCCAGGATCTCGATGGAGCGGGCCTTTACCTCTACGGCCTGGCCCTTACCCTGGGAAGCGATCAGCTCTCCTGTTACTTTCAGGGAAGCGCCTGTAGTGATCCGCTTCAGGAAAGCGTCATCATAAGAGCCCAGCTCGGCTACGATTTGCAGATTACTGTTGGTAGAGCCGTCATTGAGGGCAATGAACTGGTTGTTCCGGAAGCTGCGCACCCATCCCATTACGATCACTTCCTGTCCTTCCGGCTTTGCGGCCAGTAATGCCTTCACTTTCACCCTTGTATTGAACATACGATTACAGTCTGATTAATAAGTGTATACAAAATTGCTGCCGCAAAGATAAAGCATGACGGTAAAAAATCCGCTGACAATCCTCACGCATTGCGTGGAGAATTGGGTTGGATCAGCATCTACTGTTTTGAAACGGTCACGCAATGCGTGACGAATCGAAAGAGCAAATTGTTTTTAGGAAATTCATCCCTGATTGTGCAACAACCTGCTGCACAATTAGCGCAGTTCTGTTGAAATCGGGCATACCGAAGTGCAAAATTCCACAAAATAACTCCCCCTTTAGCACCGATAACAGGCTGGAAAACAGGGGGTTTAAAAAATATTTTTTTGAATTCTGCGTTTTTATACTAAAATTGCACTGGAATTAAGCTGATTAGTTCTTATCCAATGCTCACAGCTCATCAGTTTTAGTCATCCGCTCATCATCATATAATCAAAATTCATTTCAAACATTTTCGTTTAAACAGGGCAGGCTGTTTAGGAATAGTGTTTAACTCTCAAGTTATTTTATGTACGATATTCTCCAATTGAACGATATGCTCGTTCCTGAACTGCTCGATATTGCCGAACAGTTAAAAATCTCCGGCGCAAAAAAATTAGAAAAACAGGACCTCATTTACAAGATCCTCGATAAACAAGCTGTTGTAGCCAGCGAAGCCAAAGGAGAAGCCACCGATGAAAAGCCCAAACGCAAACGCATCATAAAGACCTCCACTGCTAATAGTAATGAAGAAGCAATCGTCGAAAGTGTAGAGCCAGAGCCGAAGAAAGCCGAACCCAAAAAAGCAGAACCGAAAAAAGAAATCGCCCGGAAGAAAGAAGAAAAACCTCTTCTTAAAAAAGTACGGAAGAAAGACGAACAGGAAGAAGACGCTTCCCAGTCCGATAACAACAATCAGAATAATCAGAACAACCAGAATAATCAACAGGATTTTCAACATAACAACAGCAACAACCGCCAGCAGGAAGACGACCATAACAACCAGGAAGAAGGCAACGATGAAGATCAGCAGTCTTCCCAGGACGAATCAGAATCTAATTCCGATTCGAACAGGTCGTCAGATCCCAATTCCGGTAAAATGTATCCCCAGCGCAGGAATGAGGTCTTCAATATCGAATTCGATGGAGTGATCCAGGCCGAAGGCGTATTGGAAATGATGCCGGACGGATATGGCTTTTTGCGCAGCAGCGATTACAACTACCTGTCCTCTCCGGATGATGTATACGTCTCCCCATCCCAGATCAAATTATTCGGTCTGAAAACAGGAGATACGGTACATGGCTCCGTACGCCCGCCGAAAGAGGGAGAAAAATACTTTGCCCTGCTTAAAGTGGAAACGATCAACAGCAAAGGCCCAGAAGAAGTACGCGACCGCGTCCCCTTCGACTACCTGACACCGTTATTCCCTTTTGAAAAGATGACCCTGTTCACGACGCCCAGCGATTATTCCACCCGTATCATAGACCTGTTCACGCCTATCGGAAAAGGACAGCGCGGACTGATCGTTGCGCAGCCGAAAACGGGTAAGACCATGCTGCTAAAAGCAGTAGCGAACGCCATCGCCGCCAACCATCCGGAATGTTATCTGATGATCGTACTGGTGGATGAGCGTCCTGAAGAGGTCACGGATATGGAACGCAGCGTCCGTGCAGAAGTGATCGCCTCCACTTTCGATGAGCCGGCTGAAAAACACGTAAAAGTATCTACCATCGCATTGCAAAAGGCCAAGCGTCTCGTAGAGTGCGGTCATGATGTGGTGATCCTCCTGGATTCGATCACCCGTCTTGCACGTGCGCATAATACCGTAGCCCCCGCTTCCGGTAAAGTATTATCCGGTGGTGTGGAAGCGAATGCCATGCAGAAGCCCAAACAGTTCTTTGGCGCCGCCCGTAAGATCGAGAACGGCGGCTCGCTGACGATCCTCGCTACCGCCCTGATCGATACCGGCTCCAAAATGGACGAAGTTATCTTCGAAGAATTTAAGGGAACGGGTAATATGGAATTACAATTGGATCGCCGCCTGGCCAACAGACGCGTCTATCCCGCCATCGACCTTGTTTCGTCCTCCACCCGCCGGGATGATCTCCTGCTGGAAAGGGATGTCTTACAACGGATGAACCTGCTGCGCGTCTATCTCAACGATATGAACCCTGAAGAAGCGATGAACGAATTGCTGAAACGCATGCGCGGAACCAAGAGCAATGAAGAGTTCCTGGCGAGCATGAATAGTTAAACCCTGAAGGGGGGCTTTAGGAGAAGATCTCGTCGATCTTTTTAGCCAGTTTCCTGTCTTTGTCTGTGACGATATCGCCTGCATCATGCGTCGAGAGCCAGATCCCCACCTTATTGTAGACATTGGTCCATAAAGGATGATGATCCATTTTTTCCGCTGCCAGCGCCACCCTGGTCATAAAGCCAAAGGCCCCGGAAAAATCCTTGAACTCGAATTTTTTATAGAGGGTGTTATTTTCTTCTTTCCACATAATTAGAATATTAAATGTCCTTTATTTCGGATCTTTTCCTGTGTTAACTCCGTCACAAGCTGTACGCAGGACATGGAACGGATACAGATGATCAGCTCTTTCAACCGATCTTCCGCCACGCAATCCCCTTTTAGCAGCCATAAAAAATCAAGGTGTTTGAATTCCGGCAGCAGGTATTCCCCGTCGAATTGATTGTTATAGAGGAAGTGCTTAAGGGAATTACCGGATTCACCGTATTCATAGACGCCGAAAAAGTATTTCCGCTCTTTTTTCGTCAATTGGATCTCGATCTCATTGTTGATCCGGAAGTCAAACCGCAGACGATTGTTCAATTGCCAGCAGAATTGATAATCCTTTACAGGAGCCACCACCCCCAGGAGACGGGTGTCTTCAAAAAACTCGCTGGCGAGATCATCCATGGTCAATTTAAGCTTCATACTCACTTTATTTGAAGGTCCGGCTTTGCCTACCGGATCTTCGTAAATGCGATCCGGCCCTTGCCATTGACAGCTCCTACCAGGTTATAAACGGCCCGAAGCAATTCCGCTTCTCCCGTATAATCATCCTTGTTCAACCCTGTGGAGAATAAAAGCACCGGAATATCCTTCCTGTAGAACGCTGTCTGGTCGCCAGTGCCCGTTCCGCTGCTGTCATAGCTCAAGGTAAAGTATTTTTTATTCACCGAACCGCCGCATGCTTCGCTCCAGGCGGGAGAGCTGCCATAGCCGCCGATGGTCAGGGTATGGCTGCTGCTGTCATTTGGATTGCCTGCCGGGTCCAGGTTGATCATATAATTCACTTTTTTCAGGTCGATAGCAGGATGATCCACGAAATGAACGGACCCGAAAAGCCCCGGCTCTTCCCCCGAGAAAGCGATAAAAAGGTAATTATTGTTCTTAAACCGGGACTGCTTCAGCATTTTTGCCAGCTCGATCGTCCCGGCTACCCCGCCGGTATGGTCGTCGGCCCCATTATAATGGGCGCCGATGATCACCGTGACAGGCGCTCCATTGTCTATCCAGCCCAGCACATTGTGGCCTGTCCGCTTTCTCTCCGTAAAAGCTACTTTTATCTTCATCTCAAGGGAGGCAGACTCGTCCTTCAGATACTTCCTTTTGGCCTCTTTTGTGATGTAGAGGACGGGGATCGGGGATTTTTCGGTCCGGTCTTTAGGGTCGAAAGCAAGATTGTCCGCTATTTTCGAGGTATTATAGAGGATAATGGCCGTAGCGCCTTTTTTCGCAGACTCCTTCACCCGGGTATGGATGGCCTCATTCAGATCGAAATGAGGGGTATTGTGGCCAGCCTCCACCATGTCCTTCAGATCGATAAACCAGGGATCTCCCCGCTCCTGCAAGGCAATGGCAGGTGCGCCGGACACGGTGACCGCGGGACTGAAGGCAAGAGGAAAATACTCCTTATGGAGGATAAAGGCCTTGTCATTCACGGAAAACCAGGCATCGGGATCGATCTGCTTACCCTCGTCGATCTCAAAAGCCTGGAGCCAGCCATTATTATCTCCTTTTGATTGCAATCCCGCCTTCATGAACTCGATGCTAATATAGTCGCTTGCTACCTTTTCCCCCGGGGCCCCGGCCTTTCGGCCTTCCAATTTGGGGTCTGACAGGTAATGAATATGTGTTTCCAGGTTGTCCAGCAGGAGTTTGTCGGCTTTTTTCCCTTTTTGCGCGAAAAGAGCCGGACAGGAGATCAGCAGGATAAAAAGGACAAATTGGATGCGAGGCAGCATAAAAATCGGTTTAACGGATTGATCTGTGAGCACAAAGGTATACCGGGGAGGAGCTTTTCCAAATGCCGGGAGGAGAAATATTAATTATTTTTAGAAAGTCAGGCCTGCGTTATCCCATGATTAATAATTGTCTGAAACTTTTCTACACTCAGCTTTTTTCCTTTAGTTTTGCAGATTGGTCTTTTCAGAACCAAGAGCTGCTCCGGGAGGCGATCCGGGGACTGAACCGCAAACCTTAAATATGGCGTTACCGCACCTTATAAAATATGTATACACCAATGGGACCGATGAAGTAATTCGCCGGGGGAAGAAGATCCATGCAATCGGCTATGTAGAATTGGTCGAATACGATGAGTTATTCGAATCGGTCACTTTCCGGGTGAAAGACGACAGCTATGCTACGTATTATAAGGTCTATGTCCAGAAGTTCAAGGATGCCAAGACTTTATCCATCCGCTGTAGCTGTCCCTATAACCTTGGAGATATCTGCCGTCACGAAGCCGGGGCTCTCATCCAGTTGCAGGAACTGCTGGACAGGAATATGCTCAAAGCGGAGGAAGTACACTACGACCAGCAGCATACGGTGGTGAAAATGAAGTTCATAGATTTGAAAAGCATCCGGCTGCTCTGCGCTCCCCAGACCCTTACGGATGCCGAAAATTACCTGCGCACACAAAAGGCAAAGATCCTCTCCGCCAAGGAAGAATTGGTAAAAGCTTCCGTCGACATCGAAGGACAGGTCTTCCAGGTAGTCCTCCGCAAGAACGAAGAAAGGAATTTCGATACCAGCAGCGATTATATCGATACCTCACATCCCCTTTGCCTGCCGAAGGTGATCGTTTTTTTACAACTGCTCCAGGCCTATGGCGCTTATTATTTTGACAGTATCCGGAATTGGGATAAAGAGAAGAATAAACTATTGGAAGCCTATGGTTATTCCCTGTCCGACGACCTGAAAGGTAAATTCGAGTTCACGTATAAAGATGGAAAACCCTTTTTAAGGGTATTGGATACTTCTATCAAACGGGTTGCGCCCTTATCTACGGGACGGGCTAAAATGGCGGAAGCCGAATTAGCGCCCGCGGTGGTCTCAGAAGAGGAGAAGCCGGCCGGCGTTGCACAAAGACTGGGCATCGTATTTAATTTCAACCATGGGTCCTTTCCCGGGTTCGCCATGGATGCCATTGCCGGAGAAAGCAATGAAGAACAATCCTCCTATTCCGGCAAGGTGGAGAAAATGGACCTTACTAAATTTATCAATACCGATTCTTTTAACGAGCCGGACAAACAACTGATCCCTTCTCTCCGTAAAATGCAACCTTCAGAGATCAATAAATACCTGAACAGGAATTCTCCCTTCAGCGGTATCTGGGAGAACATCATTCACCAGGAAGAAGACGACCTGCCTGAAGAGACCAAGAAGCTGATGGTGGAGTATCTCCACCCCAAGCTGAAGAAATTATTCATAGAAGTGAATGCCAATCCATTCGTTTTCTATCTCAACGGACATAAGCCTTTCAAGACCGCCAACTTGCAGCCGGTGGGGATCACAGGCGATTCGATCACGCCTTTTTTCAACGTAGCGGTCCGCAAGGATCAGTTCGAAGTGACCTGCTATGTCAAGATCAATGGTCAGCCGGTGGAGCTCCTTCAAAACGAATGTGAAAGCAGTCTTCTTTTCTTTTACAATAACAACCTCTATCTCTGGAACAAACCGGAAGATATCAACCTGGTAGAGAAATTCGCGGGTAAGGAAAAGATGTCGATCGGAAAAGCCGATTGGCCAAAGCAATTAAAAGAATTTGTCCTGCCGCTGACCAAGGAATACCATGTGGAATTCGACCCGCAACTGGTGAAGGAAGTAAAGGACGGCGACCCGGAGAAAAGATTATTGTTGCAGGAAAAAGGCGACTATCTCGTATTCCAGCCTTTATTCTCGTATAAAGGCTTTGAGACCAAACCCGGCGGCAAGGACGAGATCATCGTGCCGGATGGAGAACAGGTATTGATCGTTCATCGCAACAGGGAGGCGGAAATGCAGTTTATCCGCAAGCTGGAATCCCTTCACTCCCAGTTCATCCACCCCGAAGGCTCGCATAGCCTTGCCCTGAAAGGCGCGGATGTATTGAAGAACAACTGGTTTTTCCTGTTCGTGGACGCCATGGAGGAAATGAAGATCCCCGTATATGGATTCGAGGCGCTGAAGAACTTCCGTTTCAATACGGCCAAGCCGCAGACAAAGATCCATATCAGCAGCAATACCGATTGGTTCGACGCGCGTGTAGACATCGTATTCGGCGATCAGCGCGTGACGATCGCGGATGTGAAGAAGGCCCTGGGCAATCGGCAGCAGTTCGTACCGCTCGATGACGGCACGCTCGGTGTATTACCGGAAGAATGGATCAAAAAATACTCTCTTCTCTTCCGGGTCGGCGAAGGAAAGAGCAACCAGCTCCGCCTGTCCAAATATCATATGAGCGTGATCGATGAGCTCTATGAAGGACGCAATGAAGAAGAGCTGGTGATTCGCCTGGAAGAAAAATACGAACAGCTCCGCGAGTTCAACCGCATCAAAGAGATACCCCCGCCCGCCCATCTCGAACATATCCTGCGACCTTACCAGGTGCATGGATTTCATTGGCTCAATTATCTCCAGGAAGTACGCTGGGGCGGCATCCTGGCCGATGACATGGGTCTTGGTAAAACGATACAGGCCCTGTCCTTTTTACATCATTACAGGGAGGCTCACGGTCAACTGAATGCGCTCGTCGTCTGCCCGACGACCCTGATGTTCAACTGGGAGAATGAAATTAAGAAGTTTACGCCGGCGCTGACCTATCACATCCATCACGGCGGCGACCGGACGCGTAATAAGCAGGCGCTGGATCAATACAATGTCATTATCACCACCTATGGCACTTTACGCAGCGATATTAAATTACTGCTGGAGATCCCCTTTGATTATGTAGTGCTGGATGAATCCCAGGCCATCAAGAACCCGGGAAGCAAGGTCACCAAGGCGGCCTGTCTCCTGCATGCAAAGAACCGCTTATGCATGAGCGGTACCCCTCTTCAGAACAATACCTTCGATATTTTCGCCCAAATGAATTTCCTCAACCCGGGCATGCTGGGCAGCATAGAATTCTTTAGGCAGGAGTTCGCCGTCCCCATCGATAAGTTCGGCGAGCAGGACCGCAAGGATCATCTTCGGAAATTATTATATCCGTTCATCCTGCGAAGGACGAAGGAGCAGGTGGCCAAAGACCTCCCGGATAAGACAGAGACGATCCTGTTCTGCGAAATGGAGGACGAACAAAGAAAAGTGTACGACGCTTACCGCAATGACTACCGGGATAAGATCCTGGGAACGATCGAGACCCAGGGGATCCAACGGTCTCAGCTCACCATTCTGCAGGGCCTGATGAAACTGCGGCAGATCTGCGATTCACCGGCCATCCTTAACGAACCGGATAAATATCCCAACCATTCCATCAAGCTGGATGAATTGGCCCGCGAGATCACGGAGAATATCGGGGACCATAAGGCATTGATCTTCTCGCAATTCCTGGGCATGCTGGCTCTTATCCGGGAAAAACTGAAGGGCCTGGACGTGAAATTTGAATATTTTGACGGAAGCACCTCCGCGGTGGACAGAGAAAAAGCGATACAAGCCTTCCAGAATGACGATACCTGCCGTGTGTTCCTTATTTCCCTCAAGGCCGGGGGTGTGGGTCTTAACCTTACCGCTGCGGACTATGTATATATCGTTGACCCCTGGTGGAACCCTGCCGTGGAACAACAAGCCATCGACCGGACGCATCGTATCGGGCAAACGAAGAATATATTTGCCTATCGCATGATCTGTAAAGACACGATCGAGGATAAAATCCTGCAATTACAGGAGAAAAAACGGGTACTTGCCAAAGACCTGATCGCAGACGACGATGGATTTGTAAAGAGCCTGACAAAAGCCGACGTAGAATACCTGTTCTCGTAGGCTGGCACTTGATTTGCACTTCAAAACACTATTCACCGGGAAAGCCTGGAAATCCACAGGTTCATTCACCCATCGGCCATGTGATATTGCCATTGGTAACTCTATAGTATAGGCTGACTAAACAAGCTGCTAATTTAGCGGTCTATCAGGATCAATTATACCAGATTATGGGAAAGCATATACTATTGTTGTTATTAGGTGGGATTTTTTTCACAAATCATTTATTTTCACAGGTAAAGGTCAGTGGCACGGTAAAAGGATCCGTAGTGGACACCGTCGCCGGTAAACAACTACTGAGCGATGCCACTGTTTCGGTAACACCACTTGCGGGGGATTCGACGGATACGGAATTTGTGATCACCGATAAAAAGGGGGCGTTTATCGTCCGCGGATTAAGCGCCGGAGGTTATCGCCTGATCATCAGCTACCAGGGCTACCAGGCCATCAGTAAGACCTTCAAGGTCGATGCCACGAATAAGGATGTCGATCTTTCTATCATATATATGCAAAGAGCTTCCGATGAAATGCAGGCGGTGGTCGTTCAGCGACCTCCTATCACCATGAAGAAAGATACGGTGGAATACACCGCGGGGATGTTTGCGGTAAAACCCAATGCGGTTGCTGAAGACCTCTTAAAAAAACTACCCGGCGTCCAGGTCGATAAGAACGGGACCATTACCGCCCAGGGCGAAACGGTGACGAGGATCATGGTGAACGGGAAGCGGTTCTTTAGTGACGATCCCAAGCTGGCAACAAGAAATCTGCCTCCCGATATTATCGATAAGATACAGGTCTTTGATGATCTTAGCGATCAGAGCAAGTTTACCGGCTTCGATGATGGCAACCGGGTAAAGACCATAAACATTACAACCAAGAAGGCCAACCGGATGGGCTATTTCGGAAAGGCCGTTGCAGGCGTAGGCACGGATGAGAACTATGACGAGAGCATTAACATTCATCGCTTCGATAACGACCGGCAGATCTCCATACTGGGACAAGCCAACGATGTCAACAAACAAAACTTTAGTCCCCAGGATATATTAGGTTCTTCAGGAGGCGGTCGTGGCGGCCGTGGCGGCGGAGGTGGAGGATTTGGCGGTGGCGGCGGCGGGGGCGGCCAGTCGGGTAGCGGCATCAACACCGTATGGGCCGGAGGGCTCAATTACAGGGATGCATGGAGTCCCAATACGGACGCATACGGGAGTTATTTTTTCAACAACCAGCACGTAACAACCAGCTCGCAAAGCCATACACAGAATATCGTACCGGGTTACAAGGATTCGACCAACTTTACGGATAATACCAACCTTAGTTTTTCAAGAAGCCAGAATCACCGGATCAATTTTAACCTGGAACAACGGTTTGACAGCAGTAATTCACTGATCTTCCGGCCGGGCGTAACGTTCCAGAATTCCACCCCGAACTCTTCCTTTTCCACGCTGAACTATGATAAGGATGGCTCAAAGATCTATAGTTCGGCGGGATATGCGAACAGTTATAACACCGGCTTCAATATCAACAATTCCAATGTACAGTTCCGTCATAAGTTCAAGAAGAGTTTCAGGACCTTTTCCGTCGACCTGAATACGACGGCCAATAAGAATAACGGGTATGGCTATAACTATGCGATCAATAATTTTTATAAGCCCAATCCCTCCGTCGACACGATCAATCAACGGTACACGGACTCCCTTCATACGCTGACACTCAGTCCGACCGTTTCGTATACGGAGCCTATTGGCAAGAACCAGATCCTGGAATTCAACTATAACTATACCTATAACAGGAATACATCGGTAAATAATACCTTTAACTTTGAGGATGCCACCCATGGCTATACGAAATTCGATAGCCTGTTCAGCAACTCCTATAAGTTCACCTCCAATTCCAACAGGGCCACGGTAAACTACCGCATCCAGAATGCAAAGTTCAACCTGGGCGTGGGATCGGGGGTGCAGTTCCTGGATTTCAACAGCCAGAATACCACGAAGAATATCACGGTGGCGCATAATTACATAAACCTTACGCCTACGGTGAATTTCCAATATACGTTCTCGAGGACCACCCATCTTCGTGTCAATTATTCCGGGCGGACAGGAACGCCTTCGGCCGCCCAGTTGCAACCCCTCACGACCACTACCGACAGTATTAACTTCACGGTGGGAAACCCGGCGCTGAAGCCCCAGTTCACGCACAGCTTACGAATGTTGTATACGTCCTTCGATCCGGGGACCCAGCGGCTGATCTTTGCAACCATCAATGCGAGCACCGTCGTGAACGATATCCAAAGCTCCGTCGTGCAGGAGATGAACGGAGGCAGGACCAGTACCTATGTCAACCTGGGCGGCACCTATAATTTGTCCGGCTTTTTCAATTACGGGTTTTCTTTGAAGAAGCCCAAGTCCAACATGAACCTGATCACGAATGTAAATTATTCGCAAAGCCAGTCCTTGTCCTCGACGGCCGACCAGGCGGCGAACCATGTCGCGGCACATAACTATGCCAGGAATACGACCCTGGCGGAGACGATCTCCTGGACGACGAATATCAAGAAGAACTTCGATATGAATTTCAGTTCTACGTCTACCTATAATATAGCCAGGCAATCTACGCGCCCCAGTGCCAACCTGAACTACTTTACGCAGGTGTTCTCCGCCGAAGTGACGGCTTATACCGATAACGGATGGCTGATCGCGACCAGCTTCGACTATACCTATAGCGGCAACCGCAGCGCAGGATATAATGCCAGCGTACCCCTGCTGAATCCCAGCATTGCCAAACAATTGTTCAAGAAAAAGAACGGGGAACTGCGACTGACCGTTTTTGACCTGTTGAACCAGAATTCCGCGGTAAGCAGGAATGTATCTTCCACCGGGCAGACGACGGATACGAGGACGAATACGCTTACGCGCTATGCCATGCTGACCTTTACGTATAACCTGAATAATTTTGCCGGCCAGAATCAAAGGAGAATGCCAGGCATGTTCCCCGGAAGGTTCCGTGGCGGCGGAGGCGGTGGCGGTGGTGGCGGCAGAGGAGGATTTAGTCCCAGCGAGTATTAACTCCAATGAGCGTATCAGCCGGGAGTATGCATGAGACTATCCTGACGGCATCCGCCGGATAAGTGTTTACCGTTATAGCAGAAAAATAATCCTTATTTGGTCTTCCTTGTATGATAATAATCCGGGCTGCTTACCTGTGATTGTCCTTGCCAGATCACGGATAGGATCGTGCCCAGAAACCTGGAAAGATTGGAAGACGGACGATATATGTCCTTGTAAATCTTTGCTTTACGAGCATTGTAGTGGAGGCTGTTCTTCTTCATTGATATTGGTTTTGGGTTGTAAAAAATGGGCTCTGATCAATGATAACGTTGAAGTTATGGGTTTAGTATGGAAAAAAGTGTTAAAACGGGGTCGTAGTTTTTCTATTGCGGGGGGCTTCGGATGTTTGTATTTTGTCCAAAACCCGATCTATGAGAAAGATACTTCTCTCGATTGCACCCCTGCTGATAACCGTATTTCTTTCAGCGCAAGGAGTCTTCTCTAACAAGACCCAATCCGTCCTGGAAAAGGTGATCCAGGACTATCCCAACCGGTTTACCCATATTAAAGGCGAGCAGATCCAGCAAACGGGCCAGACCACGGAATATAGGTCCACCGTCCAGTTGCAGGGTTCTTCCCCGGGTGTGATCACCCTGAATAATACCGGAAGTAGCGATGAAGATAGCTGGACCTGTGCCGTATCCGAGGCCGAAGGCTTTGAACAGGCAAAGGATAAATACCACGAGGTCTTCGCGCAGATCAGGAACAGTATTATCACGAGCGGCCAAAAGACCTTCATCCTTACGGGACAATATGAAGACCCCTCTTCCGATAAAAAATGCTCCCATGTTGTTTTCTCCCTGTTGCCCGGCGTAGGAGAAATGAAAAAAGTAAAAGTGGAACTTTCTCTCCGTGAAGAGGCCAAAGCCTGGAAGATCACTCTGCGGGTATACGACAGCGACCTGAAAGAGACCCAGGGAGCCGTTACCGCCAATTAGGCGAAAGACCTGAGATCATCCGGCGGGTATCCTGCATTTCTGTGAATTTTAACCTTCTTTAACCTTATATAAAAGCTGGTTAACCTGCTTCCGCGGCCAGCCCCGGTATTTTCGTTTGTCCTTTTGTAAACGTAAAATACAGGATATGAGATCTATTTACCTGCTTGCTTTTATTCTATTTGCATTACAAGGGCAGATCCTTGCCCAAAGAGATGGGAGTATCCATGGCAGACTAAAGGATACGGCTGCCCATACCCCGGTACCCGATGCTACGGTGACGGTGTTGGATGCCAGGGACTCTTCCCTCATTGGCTTCTCCCGCAGCGGCCCTTCGGGCAGTTTCACGGTAAAGGGATTGAGCAGCGGTGGTTACCGGCTCCTGGTCACGCATGTAGGCTACCGCAATATCAGCAGGAATTTTATGATCACGGACCTGGTGCGGGACCCCGACCTGGGAACCATGATCCTGACGGACAAGGGCAGCCTGCTAACGGAGGTCGTCGTCTCCCAGGAAGCGCCGCCTGTAAGCATCCGGCATGACACGATCGAATTCAATGCCGGCTCTTTCAAGACCAAACCCGATGCCGTGGTAGAGGACCTTTTGAAAAAATTACCGGGCGTGCAGGTGGATAAGAACGGTAATATCAAAGCCAATGGGGAATCGGTGAAAAAAGTGCTGGTGGATGGAAAAGAGTTCTTTGGCAACGATCCCAAGATCGCCACGAAAAATCTGCCTGCCGATGCCATCGATAAAGTACAGGTCTTCGATAAGAAATCCGACCAGAGCCAGTTCACCGGCTTCGATGACGGCAACAGCCAGAAAACGATCAACCTTACGATCAAAAAAGACCGTAAGCATGGTGTCTTCGGCAAAATGACGGCGGGAGGCGGTGAAGACGCCGGGACCTCAGCGATGAAGGAAGGCCGTTATGAAGGGAGGTTCAACCTCAACCAATTCAAGGACAGCCGCCAATTCTCCGCCCTGGGCATGATGAATAACACCAATAAGCAGGGCTTTTCTTTCCAGGATGTATTGGGCTTCAGCGGCGGCATGAGCGGCCAGGGGGGTGGAAATGTGAATATACCCGATGTCTTCGGCACCGGTGTCCCCATACAGGGGCTGACGGATAACAACCAGGCGATCACCACCACGAAGGCCGGCGGCCTGAATTTCAATAATAGCTGGAACAACCATGCAGACCTCAGCGGCAATTATTTTTATAATGGCACCGACGACCGGCTGGATCAGAAGAGCGGCCGTCAATACCTCGCGCCCGACCGATCCTTCAACCAGGACCAGCAGAGCAGAACGGACCGCCATAACGAGAATCACCGGCTTACCGTCATTTCAGATACCCGGATAGACAGCTTCAATTCCATCAAGCTGAGCAGCTCCTTCACCCAACAGAACAGCAACAGCCATACCACCATGCTGGACAGCTCGCGGTCGAAAGCAACGGGGGACTTGCTGAATACGGGATCCTCCGATGCCTATGCAGATGCCAGCGGCTATACCTGGAACAATAATGCCCTGTTCCGGCACCGTATGGCCAAAAAGGGAAGGACCCTTTCGATCAACCTTTCTCTTGGAATGAACAACAGTACGGGAGGAGGGAAGCTCCATGCCATCAATAGCTTTTATCAGGGAGGAACCTCAGGGGGTGGGGATACGATCAACCAGGTGTACGATCAGCCAAATAAAGGAATACGCACCGGCGCTACCGCCGCCTATACCGAGCCCTTATCCAAGCGGTCCCTGCTGGAGTTCAATTATGATTTTCAGCGCACTCATTCGCATTCGGATAAGAAGACCTTCGATGCGGATGGCAGCGGCAAATTCATCGTACCCAATCCGACCCTGACCAATGCCTTCGACTATACCTATACTTATCACCGGGAAGGCGTAGCCTTCCGTCACCAGCGGACCGAATACAATTTTACGGCCGGGGTCAACTGGCAGCAGACCCTGTCCGGGAATACCTTCCATTCGCCGAACGGGGACAGTTCTCTGCGGCTTTCCTTCTTAAGCGTTCTGCCCAATGCGAACCTGCAGGTGAATTTTTCGAAATACCAGAACCTCCGGCTGTTCTACAATACTTTTACGAACCAGCCTGCCATCACGCAATTGCAGCCGGTGCCGGATAATTCGGATCCCCTGAATATACGCGTGGGCAATCCGGAGTTGAAGCAAGAGTATTATCATAACCTGCGGCTGAACTACATTGCGTACGATCCTTTTCAGCACACGAGCTTCTTTGCCCGGTTGAACTATACGGGTATCCACCACCGGATCGTGAACGACGACGAGATCAATAGCCAGGGAGCGCGTGTCTCCAGGCCCGTGAACCTCGATGGGCTCTACCGGCTGAATGGCGATCTGTCCTGGGAATTTCCCCTGCGCGCCATCCGGAGCAACCTCAATCTGAATAGTACGATCGGCTATGACCATAATGCCGGCCTGGTGAACGGAGCGAGGAATAACAGTAATAACTGGACGCTCAGCCAGGGCGCCGATCTAAGCTTTGCCTATAAGGAACTGTTGGATATCACCGGCGGCCTTCGCCTGGGCTATAATGATTCCCGTTATTCCTTAAACCCCGGCCAGAATCAAAGCTATTGGACGGAAAACTATACCCTGGACCTGAACTGGTATCTGCCGAAGGGACTGAGCCTTGCGACCGACCTGGACTATATCCACCGGACGGGCCTGCCTGCAGGGTATAACAGCAGCCCATTGGTATGGAATGCGGGCTTTGCCAAACAACTGTTCAAAAACAAAAAAGCCTCTATCCGCTTGCAGGTTTTCGATCTCCTCAAACAGAATACAGGCTTTTCGCGGAACACCAGCAACAACTATATCGAAGATGTATCCTACCGCGTGTTGAATCGTTACTGGCTTATTAGCTTTACCTACAGCCTCAGCCGCTTTGCCGGCAAATCTGTACCCGGTGCGGGGGGAGCGGGGAAGCCGAATATTAAAATAATCCGGTAACCCCTTTAAGGGTCAGGGATTAATTCCGGATGATGCGGATCGTGGGACCTCCTCCGGGCTGAGCCCCGAACTGCTCTTCCATCATTTTCTGGAAATCCTTGCGGCTGATCTTTTTCCCATTGGCGGGCGCCGCCACCCATTTCTTATCGAAATCCTTCGTAACGATCTCCTGCGCGGCAAAAACGATCTCGGCGTCGTTGACATTCAATTCCAGGATCAGCCCGGGCAGTCCGCCATATTGTTCCGGGCCGGAAGGCGACTGAATATCTTCCGTATACCAGGCAACGACATCCCGGCCCTCCTTATTTTTGGTCACCGCTTTTTTACAGGAATAGCCTTTCACCGTTCGCGTATCGCTCTCTAATTTCCAACTTTGATGCTGCAGGCTGTCCTCGATGATATATTTCTTAGGCCCCAATTCACGCTGTTGCGTCATTTTATCCGTCGCATAATTCTTATAGGTCTGATCGTCTCCGCCTCCGAAACGCATGATGACGCGGTTGTTGTCCTGGCCGGCCTGGTCGCGGATGTCCTCATCCTCTTTGATGTTCCTCCAAATAGATTCATCGGCGGAAAAGATCAATTCCGTTTTTGAAGTATTGAATTCGGGGACCATGGCCTTCATGCTCTCATCCGTCATACGCCGGTGGATATTGATCTTGCGTTCGTAAATGACCTTGCCTTCCCTGAGGAGGACGGGTGCGCCGGTGGCAGGGGCCTGGGGTCGGGCGGATTGAAAGGCTATGAGGAAAACTACCGCTAACAGATTTTTTTGCATACTTATGGTTTTTAGTACACAAATCTATTTTCACTGCGCAGCAAAGCAGGTTAAGCGGCCTTGGTTTAATGTTAATTAAGGTTAATATAAACGGGCAGGCTGAAGGATTTATCTATTTTTGCCCTCTATCTCCATGTACAAACGGCAGGTATCTATAACGCTCATGGCCCTCACGATCGCCGCGATCGTCCTCTTCCAGGCTTACTGGCTGCGGAAGAGCTATGAAGAAGAGAAGAAAGTATTCAACATACGGACCAACCAGATCTTCCGGGAGACCGTCTTTAAGTTACAGGCGGCCAAACTGCACATCGATACTGCCTTCGACGTTCGTTTCCAGGACAGGTCGGGGGTGATCAATATGACGAACGTGATCCGGGACCAGGTAACGCAGGACAGCACGGGCAAGAACCATATCCGCAAGTCCATGATCATTTCCATGAACAATAAGGGGGGAGCGGCGGAGCTTGATTCCACCGCCGATCATTTATTCCGGAAGGTCGGCCCGCGGATCTTCGGCTTCCTGTCGGGAGTGGACTCGTTGCAGGAGCCAATTACGGCCGAAGAGATCAGTAAGCGATATGCGGAGAACCTGGCCAGGGAAGCCATCCATAGGCCCTTTACGATCCGGGCGACGCCGGTGGATAAAAGAGAGAATTTTCTTCCTTCCGATAGCGGAGGCAACAGGGTGGTCGTCGGATTTACCAGGCCGGTGAGCTACCAGGTGGATTTTGGCCAGCCCTTCTGGTATATTTTCAGAAGGGTCGGCCCGCAGGCCTTATTCTCCCTGCTGTTAGTGGGAGGCACCATTTTTTCCTTTTTATTGCTCTACCGGAACTGGCAGCAGCAGCGCAGGCTGATCGTCCTGAAAAACGATTTCATCAGCAATATGACCCATGAGCTGAAAACGCCGATCGCCACGGTGAGCGTGGCCGTGGAAGCGCTCAGGAATTTTAATGCCCTGCAGGACCCCGTGCGGACGAAGGAATACCTCGACATCTCCGCAAACGAGCTGCAACGGCTGTCCCTGCTGGTGGATAAAGTATTGAAATTATCCCTGTTCGAAAGAGAGGAGATCGAATTGCGGCAATCTCATTTCGACCTGAAGCTGCTCGTAGAGGAAGTCATCGCGTCCATGCGCCTGCAGTTCGAAAAATATGGCGCAAAAGTGGCGTTCCGGGCGGAGATGGCTCCGGCAGAGGGTTTGCCGGCAGCGGAACCTGATTACCAGATCCGGGCCGATAAATTGCATATCACCAGCGTCCTGTTCAATCTGCTCGACAACGCCTTAAAATACAGCCAATCCGATCCATCCATACAGGTCGAATTGGGTGCGGAGCCAGATCGGTTGATCTTATCCGTTACGGACAACGGGCTGGGGATCGCCGCGGCCTACCAGGACCGCATATTCGAAAAATTTTTCAGGGTGCCTACCGGCGACCGGCACAATGTAAAAGGGTATGGCCTGGGCCTGAGTTATGTAGCCTATGTCCTGGAGCGCCAGGGCGGGACCATCAGCGTGGACAGCCGGGAAGGGCTGGGCAGCCGGTTCACCGTTAAAATACCCCGGGACCATGTCTAAGATAAAAGTATTATACGTGGAGGATGAATTGTTCCTCGGAAAGATCGTAAAAGAAAGCCTGGAGAGCAGGGGCTTCGAGGTGCTGATGGAAAGCGACGGAGCCAATGTCCTGCCCTGCTTTACAAGAATACGCCCCGATATCTGTATCCTGGATATCATGCTACCCAATCGCGACGGTTTTGAGATCGCGGAAGAGATCCGCGCACTCGATGAAGAAATACCTATCCTTTTTGTAACGGCCCGGACCCGAACGGAAGATGTCGTGAAAGGGTTTACCCTGGGAGGGAATGATTATATACGAAAACCCTTTAGCATGGAGGAACTGATCGTTCGCATTCACCACGCCCTTCGCAGCAAGGAAACCAAGCCTTCCGCGATCAGCGGGGATTCCGTAACCCTCGGTAAATATGACTTCCAGGTGCGACGGCAGGTATTGACGATCGACCGTGAAGAGCGGAAATTATCTTTTCGGGAAAATGAGCTGTTGAAATTTCTCTACGAGAACAGGGATAAGGTCATCGACCGGAAAGACATCCTGAATTTATTATGGGGAAATGATTCCTTTTTCAACAGCCGCAACCTGGATGTCTACATCACCAAACTGAGAAGCTACCTGAAGGGGGACGAGACCCTGGAGATCCTTACCATTAAAGGGGTTGGCTATCGATTCCTGGTGAATTAGACCATCAGGGTATAGGCCCTCAATACCTCGTCGATCTCTTCAAGACGGAAAGGCTTGGAAATATATTGGTTCATGCCCGCTTCCAGGCATTTTTCCCGGTCGCCTTTCATGGCATCGGCCGTCAGCGCGATGATCGGGATATTACATTGGGGCTCGCCCATTTTCCGGATCAGCCGTGTAGTCGTATAGCCATCCATCTCAGGCATATTCACATCCATGAAGATTATTACCGGCTCGCAATGGGGCAGCCTTTCCAGCGCTTCCCGGCCATTATTTACCTGGATCACTTCAAAGCCCATCCTCCTCAATACCTCGGAGATCAGCAGCATATTGATCGGATCATCGTCAGCGACCATGATACTGCTGGGTTCGGATATTTTCTCCACGTTCGGCAGGGACGGATGAAGAAGATCGTTCTGCATGGTCTTTTCGAACAGGGATAAAAGGGTGGCATGCAGTTCATGAATTTTCACGGGCTTGGAAAGGAATTTATGGATGCCGGTCTTACCCGCTTCGCTCTGGTAGATATTTTTTTCCAGCGACGACAACATGAGTATAAAAGGATCTTTGTAATCGGGGAGGATCTTCTTTATCTCTTTTACGAGGGCGATGCCATCCATGCCCGGCATCAGGTGATCGGTGATGATCAGGTTGAAAGGCTGCTTGGCCTTTTTTGCTTCCTTTATTTTTACCAGGGCTTCCGATCCGCTGGAAGCGAGTTCGGATTCGATATGGAAATAGCCAAAACTTTCCTGCATGAGCCGGAGGTTGGTCTTGTTATCGTCCACGATCAATACCTTCTTCAGCAGGGGCTTTTCGGGGAACAGGACTTCCGGTTGTTCATTGGCGACTTCGAGTACGAGGTGCAGGACGAAAGAACTTCCCGTTCCGGGTTCGCTCTCCACGGAGAGATAGCCGCCCATCAGTTCCGCCAGGCTTTTCGATATGGTAAGACCCAGGCCGGTGCCACCGTATTTGCGGGTCGTAGAGGTATCCGCCTGTGTAAAACTTTCGAATATCTTCTGCAATTTTTCTTTCCGGATGCCGATACCGGTATCCCTCACCTCGATGGAAAGGTGCATATAGTTTTTGCTATCGCGTGTTTCCAGGTCGCTGGCCTTTTTAACGGATACGAGGATCTCGCCTTCTCCTGTGAATTTGATAGCGTTGCCGAGCAGGTTGACCACGATCTGGCGGATACGCACGGGATCGCCGATGAACTGGGACGGGATCGAGGGGTCGACCCGGTAAAGCATTTCCAACTTCTTCTCAAACGCCTTGATGGTAAGGATATCGATGGTCTCTTCTATCAGCTCGTCTAATTTGAACAGAGTATGGTCGATCAGCAATTTACCCGCTTCGATCTTGGAGAAATCGAGAATATCATTGATGATACCCAGGAGGCCATAGGCCGATTTTTTTACGTTCTGGAGGTAATCCCTTTGCGCCTTTTGCAGTTCGGTCGTGAGAACGAGATCGGTGAAGCCGATAATGCCGTTCATCGGGGTACGGAGCTCATGGCTCATATTTGCCATGAACTCGCTTTTAGCCTGGCTGGCCGATTCGGCCAGTTCTTTGGCCTGCACTAATTCCAGTTCTATCCGTTTGCGTTCGATCGCTGCCGCGAGAGCCGATGCATAGGAACGCAGGATCGAGAATTCGGCCTCAGACCATTCTCTTTCTTTTTTCAATTCGTCGAATCCAACAAAACCCCAGAACCCATTCTTGAGAAAGATCGGAACGGCGACGGAGGACAACACGCTGCTCCTTTCATAAATGGCCTTCAACTGGGGGTCTTCTTCTTTGCTTTTATAGCTTATAAAGGGCTGGTTCTGCTCCAGCGGCTCGATGATCTTCTTTATATTGTTAAAAGGGACATTTTGTACTACTGGATTCTCCAGCCGGAAATCCGAACTGTCTTCGGTCCACTCGTGGGTTTCGCTGGTGAGCCATTGCTGCCGGTCGGTATCGAAATGATTCTGGAAAAGGTAGACCCTGCTTACGCCGGCCTTGTCGCCCAGGGCCTGGATAGATTCTGTGATAGCCTGGTGGAGATCGGTATTGATCAGCAGGGAATGTGTAGCCTGCGCCACGGCATGGAGTAACTGATCTTTCTTTTTCAGTTTTTCCTGCGCGATCTTCTGGTCGGTGATATTGCGGGAAGTGCAGATGAGTTTGACAAGCTGCTCTTCATCGAGGATGGGTTTGATAATACTTTCCAGCCAAGTATAATTGCCCTGTTTGCGGAGGATCCGGTAGCGGACGATGATACTTTCATTCTCCGCAAAAGAAGAGATCTCTTCGGCCGGCTTGAATTTATGACGGTCGTCTGGATGAACATACTGATCGTAAGATCTTCCGATCACTTCATCCACCTCATAGCCGAGTACGGAAGTGATGGAAGGGGACAGGTACCAGATCGTTCCGTCGATCGCATGTACGCTGATGATGTCTTCGGAGTTCTCAGCCAGGAGCCGGAATTTCTGTTCGCTGTTCAGCAGGGCGTTCTCCGCTTCTTTCTGAGCGGTGATATCCTGGGCGATCCCGAACCCTTCCTGTTCATCCAGGACCTTTCCTTTAACGGACAGATAGCGCATCCATCCTTCGCGGGTGATGATGCGGCAGAAGAAGGAGATCTCATAGCCGATGGTTTCCCTGTTAAGAATGAACTTGGAGAACTCTTCCGATACGAGGTTGAACTCTTCAGGGACGATATAGGTCTTCAGGAAATTCTGCATAGAGATCTTGTCCGGATCTTCCTCTTCCATGGCAAGCAGGGACTTGAACTCTTTACTCAGGGATAATTCCTCATTGAGCAGGTCCAGCTTCCAGGAACCCATTTTCGCATAGGTCATCGCATAGGAGAGCGTACGGATGGCGTCTTCCTTGACCTGTTGGGTCTGCAGCTTTTCCGATACGTTCAGGCCGATGCCCTGGATCTCGTTCACATGGCCATTATCGTCCGAGAGCGCCAGGAATTCCCATTCCGTCCACACAAACTCCCGGGACTGCCCTATTGGCTTGCGGATCAGCAAGGAAAAGACCTTGCCGGGATTGTTCCAGCATTCATTGGCTATTTCCTGGCAGCGGGAAAGGTCTTTCGGGAAGATCGTCGTATAAAAAAGGACCTGGTAGATCTCCTCGCGGGTATACCCGAAAGTCTTTAAGAATGCGGGGTTGGCGTAGGTGAAATGCCCGGAACGATTGATCCGGATAACATAGTTGGTCTGTGACTGCAGGATAGATGCAAGGAACTTTTTTTCATTCAGTAATTCATTCCTCGCGTTCTGAAGTTCATTGTAATTTTTTTCTCCCTTTTTAAAAGCAGGTTCCAATACGAGGATGATCAGGCAGATGATGGCGACGATGAGGGAGATGAATTTGCCCGTATCGATCGTGGAAACTTCGCCGTTCTTTTCGCTGACCATCTCCGAATAATGCTGAGTCACCTCGCTCATCAGGGCGCTGAACTTTTGTTCATTGTACAGGATATCGCGCAGGTAAAGGTGTTTATTGATCGTCAGCAGGGAAGAATCGGCCTGGGTGAGCTCCTGCCCGATGGCTATCATCGGGGTGAAAAATTGCTGGGAGCTGGAAAGTAACAACCGGATCTCGAAAATACGCTGAGGGACGGGTAGTGGGGTCGTACCGGCCTGTTTTTGCAGGCTTTCCTGTTCTGCCTGGAACGTTTGAAGCGAGCGGGAAAGGGTGTCCTTCAGAATAGCCGCGTTTACGCCTCCGGGATTGCTCAATAGCAGGATAGACTCTTTGGCAATGAGCTGGCTGAGCGTTTGCTGGTGTCCCGATCGGTTGATGGCTTCAATAAGCTCCTTGTTTTCCTGTGATCGGATATGATTAAAATAATATCCGCAGAAATTGAACAAGAGCACCGACACAAACAGGATTACCGATATGCGTATTAATTTGCGAAAAGGGCTTTTCATGAATATTGCTAAGTGTCTGTCTTCCCGATAGAAACGTAAGATCGGCGATTTAAGTTTCTGAGACTATAAAAAAATTAGTGGAAATACTTATAAACCATGAAGAAAAATAAGGATTGCCCCGGAAAAATGAATTCGAGAAGTATATATACTCACTTGACCAACAACCTTTTAAAATTCTGAGCACCTTTTTAAAGCGCTGTATATCAATAATTAATTACTTGTTCTTCCATGGCGATGGGCAGCTCCCGCCATTCGTATTGCTGATTGCGTAATTGAGGTTCAAAACCGGCTTCCCGGATCGCTTCCTGGATACCTTTTGCCGTAAACCGGTGCGGGGCGCCGGCAGCGCTTACGACATTCTCTTCGAGCATGATGCTGCCAAAGTCATTAGCTCCGGCATGCAGGCATAATTGTGCGGTCTGTTTTCCGACGGTGAGCCAGGATGCCTGTATGTTCTTAACATTGGGCAGCATGATCCTGCTGAGGGCGATCATCCGGATATATTCTTCGGGAGTGGTCAGGTTGTGTACGCCGCGTATCCTGGTGAGAAGGGTGTCGACGTCCTGGAAGGTCCAGGGAATAAAGGCAAGGAATCCTTTGGCGCCGGCAGGTTTTTTCGCCTGCACTTCGCGGATCTTTACCAGGTGTTCCAGGCGCTCCTGCAGCGTTTCCACATGACCGAACATCATCGTGGCCGAACTGGTGATATGGAGCTTATGCGCTTCATGCATGATATCCAGCCATTCCTGCGAACCGCATTTTCCTTTACTGATAAGGCGACGTACCCGATCGACGAGGATCTCCGCACCGGCGCCCGGCAGAGAGTCCATGCCTGCTTTTTTCAGTGCCGTCAATACGTCGTGATGGCTCATTTTTTCCAGCTTGCTGATATGGGCTATTTCGGGTGGCCCCAGCGTATGGAGCTTCAGGGTGGGATATAATTCTTTCAGTTGGCTGAAAAGGGAAGTATAAAAACTTAATCCCAATCCGGGATGGTGCCCCCCTTGTAAAAGCAACTGATCGCCTCCCCAGCGGAAGGTCTCTTCGATCTTTCTTTTGTACGTATCGATATCGGTGATATAGGCGTCTGCGTGTCCCGGGATCCTGTAAAAATTGCAGAACTTACAATTGGCGATGCAGACATTGGTGGTATTTACGTTGCGGTCGATCTGCCAGGTCACTTTCCCGTGCGGTACCTGTATTTTGCGCAATTCGTCGGCCAGGTACATCAATTCCGTGAGCGGCGCCTTTTCAAAAAGGAAAGCCCCTTCCTCTATGTCCAGAAATTCGAATTGTAAAGCCTTTTTATAAAGTTCTGACAAATTCATACGCTACTTGTTATGGGAGCGAAATTACGTTAAACTGAACAACTGATTTTCACCGGCCTGATCCTGACAGATAAAAAAGCCTTGTTTACAGGAGAAATTTCCAGGTTAAGGAGCCGGAATACCCTTTTTTGTATAAATGGCTTGTGCTGCTGACAAATAGGTGATATATTTAATAGTGCAATACCGCCCAGCTATGCTTTGCCTGAAAAAACGCCCTAATCTACGTTCTATTCCAGTTCCTGTACCGGCCAGAATACTGTTCGCTTTATTGTTGATGATCCATACCTTGCTTCCCGCCGATCAGGCAAAGGCCCAGGAGACCTTTGTCCCCCCCCCGGCCAAGCTCATTACAAGTTTTCCCTTCTCTTTGTTTACGGGAGGGGTCATCCTTTTGAGGGCGAGGTTCTCAAATTTTCCCGATACGCTCAATTTTATCCTGGATACCGGCAGCGGGGGGATCTCCCTCGACTCGGGTACCTGTGACCGGCTAAAACTGAACCCGGAACCTTCCGACAAGACCATCCTGGGGATCGCCGGAGTACGCCAGGTGAAATTCCTCTACAACAGGACCCTGCACCTCCCGGGCCTTAGTGTGGACAGCCTGAATTTTCACGTGAACGATTATGATATTTTGAGCAGCGTCTATGGGGATAAGGTCGATGGGATCATCGGGCTTAGTTTTTTTAGCCGTTATATCGTAAAGGTGGATTATGACAGTTCGAGGATCTTTATTTATTCCAAGGGCACGTATAAATATCCTAAAGGCGGCTTTCTGCTCCGGCCTCTTTTCGCCAGCCTTCCCATCCAAACGGCCCGGGTGGCGGATGACCGCGCCGTTCTGGCCCGGTTTTATTTTGATACGGGAGCGGGTCTTTGTATGTTATTATCCTCCGATTTTGTAAGTGACAGCAGCCTGCTCGATCCCCGTAAGAAAATGTATGACACCCAGGCGGAGGGATTGGGAGGGAAGGCCAAAATGCGGCTGACCACCATAAAGGAATTCAGGCTGGGACCCTATAGATTCCGTAAGGTACCCGTCTATATTTTTGATGATGACTTCAATGTAACCTCTTACCCCAATCTCGGGGGGCTGATGGGGAATGATATCCTGAGACGCTTTAATGTGGTCCTGAATTACGACCACCGGGAGATCTTCCTGACACCCAATTCCCATTACCGTGACCTGTTCGATTATTCCTATACCGGGCTGGGGATCTACTGGGTAGAGGGGGATGTGCGCGTGGAGGACGTCATGAAGGACTCCCCGGCGGAAAAAGCGGGATTCAAGGTGGATGATATCATCGTTGCGGTGAATAATAATTTTAGCAAGAATATTCAGACCTATAAAAATATATTTCAGAATACCGGCGAACGGGTGAAGATCATCGTTAAAAGAAATGGCCAGTTGGAGCAACTCATTATGCGGGTAAAGAGCATACTTTAACCCTCCCGGAGCGGGAATGGACCCTCCCGCAACTTTCCATTATAACTTTCACTAAATTGCATTCCCTTTACTACTTACGGCAAAGGAAAAAGGATGGATATGATACATTATGAAAGGTTTCAGCTCGCAAACGGTTTGCGGGTACTGGTACATGAAGACGCTTCTACGCCCATGGCCGTATTGGATGTCCTCTATGATGTGGGAGCCCGGGACGAAGACCCCAACAGGACGGGTTTTGCGCATTTATTCGAGCACCTGATGTTCGGGGGCTCGGTAAATATCGAGGATTTTGAAACGCCCCTGCAACTGGCGGGCGGAGAGAACAACGCCTATACGACCAATGATTTTACCAATTACTATATGCAACTGCCGGCGGAAAATATAGAAACGGCCTTTTACCTGGAAAGCGACCGGATGCTTTCCCTGGCTTTCAGCGAAAAAAGCCTGGAAGTGCAGCGCAAGGTAGTCTGCGAGGAATTCAAAGAGCATTATATCAACAAGCCTTATGGGGACGCCTGGTTTAAAATGAGGGAACTGGTGTACAAGCAGCATCCCTATCGCTGGATGACGATCGGGAAAGAACTTAGTCATATCGAGCAGGCCCGTCTCAAAGACGTAAAGAATTTCTTTTTTACCTACTACCGGCCTGTGAACGCGATCCTCGTGGTAGCAGGGAATGTAAAGACGGAGCAGGTCCGCCGCCTCGCGGAGAAATGGTTTGGAGATATCCCTGCGGGTGAAAAATATGTGCGCAACCTGCCACAGGAGCCCAGGCAGCAGGAGAAACGCATACTGGAAGTCAAAGCCGATGTACCCCTCGACGCCTTATATAAGTGTTACCCGATGGCCTCCCGTACGGAACCCGGCTATTATATCGCCGACCTGATCACGGAAGTGCTGGGTGGCGGAGCCTCTTCCCGCATGCACCAGGTGTTGGTCAAGGAGAAAAAACTATTTAGCCAGATCGAATGCTCTCATACGGGTTCGGTCGAACCGGGCCTGGTCGTGATCGAGGGCAAGCTGATCAAGGGCGTCAGCCTGGAAGAGGCGGATAAGGCGGTGGAAGAGGAATTGGAAAAGGTAAAAACACAAAAAATAGACGAAAAAGAGCTGGTAAAAGTGAAGAATAAGACCGAATCGTCGATCTTATTCGAAGATATGAGTGTGATGAACCGGGCAAATAGCCTGGCTATTTATGAATTACTGGGGGATGCGAATATGATGAATACGGAGCTGGGGAGATACCAGGCAGTGACTGCGGAAGAAATGCTGACCACCTGTCAGCAGATCTTTGTTCCTACCAATAGCAATACCCTCTATTATTCCCGAAGCAACTAATTATGGCCGTACAACAAGGAAATATGCTGAACAGAAAAATCGCGCCGCCCATAAAGGACGCCGTAGAATTCCATATGGAATTACCTGCTTACCGGAAGCATGTATTGAAAAATGGAGTAGAGGTATATGCGATCGACCTCGGCACCCTCGATACCTTAATGGTGAACTGGATCTTCGAGGCCGGTAACTCGTATGAAGAAAAGAACCTGGTAGCGGCTGCCGCCAGCGCCCTGCTGAAGAATGGTACCTCCCGGCGGAAAGCTTTTGACATCAACGAGCATTTCGAATATTACGGCTCTTACCTGAGCCGGTCCTGCCATCATGAGACGGCCGATATCACGCTGCATTGCCTGGGCAAACATATCCAGGAATTATTGCCCGTGGTCGCCGAACTGATCACGGATTCCATCTATCCCGCCGAAGAGCTGGATATCTATAAAAAGAACGGGCAGCAAAAATTACAGGTGAGCCTGAAAAAAAGCGAGTTTGTCGCCGGTCGCCTGATAGATGCCTACCTGTATGGCGAGCAGCATCCGTATGGTAAATACAGTTCCCTGGAAGATTACCAGGCATTGGAGCAGGAAGAGCTAAGGCAGTTCTACGATCAATATTACCGGAACGGCACCTGCAGGATCTTTGTAGCAGGTAAACTGCCCCCTACGATCTTCGAACAATTGGACAAAACCTTTGGTCAGTTACCGTTGAAAGCCCCCGCTGCGGATAAGCCCCCCCGTACCTATCCCATTTTCCCGGCAAAAGAGAAAAAACAGCATATCGTAAATGATCCGAATGGCGTCCAGGGCTCCATCCGGATCGCCCGGAATTTCCCCAACCGGCACCACCCCGATTTTCAGAAGGTACAGGTACTGAATAATGTATTCGGAGGGTTCTTCGGATCGAGACTGATGAACAATATCCGGGAAGACAAGGGATATACCTACGGCATTTACAGCTATCTCGTGAACAATGTCCAGGAGAGCGCCTGGCTCATCAGCACCGAAGCAGGAAAAGAAGTAAGCACCGCCACGATCGAAGAAGTATATAAAGAGATGCGTTTACTTTCCGAAGAGCTCATCGACGATGAGGAATTGCAAATGGCGCGCAACCATACGATCGGTACCATCCTGGGTGACCTGGACGGCCCGTTCCATGTGGCCTCCCGCTGGAAGAACCTTCTGCTGAACGGACTGGACGAACGCTATTTTAACGAAGGTATCCGGATCGTCAAGACCATTACTCCGGCGGAGTTGCAGGAAATGGCGCAGAAATACCTCGATCCCGCGGCTTTTTTCGAACTGGTCGTTACCTGATCTTCCCCGGATTTGTAAGCAATGAAATCCCGATCCGTACGTTTATTCTTCATAACTTGGACAAAAGATCGTTATGAATTTCCTTCTCCGCATTTTAGTCACGGCAGTGGTGGCCTTTGGCCTGTCTTCCGTTCTGAGTGGGATCTCCATTGATTCTTTCTGGACTGCCATCGTCCTTTCCTTTGTGCTTGCCATCCTGAATGCCCTGCTTAAACCCATTCTCATCATCCTTACATTACCGATCACCATTTTAACCCTGGGTCTTTTCCTTTTTGTCATCAATGCCGGCATCGTCCTGCTTGCCGGAAACTTCGTACATGGATTTCGCGTGAGTAACTTTGGCTGGGCCTTATTATTCAGCCTGCTACTGTCCATACTCACGTCCATCCTTTATAAGGACAAAGAAGAAGAGAGGCGTCGTTAAATGCGAACAATTTGAATTATGAACTTTGACAGAAAAGACTTTACCGGCGAGCAGCTTATACATTTTTACAAAAGCATTTTATTACCCCGCATGATCGAGGAGAAGATGTTGGTGCTGTTAAGGCAGGGGCGGATCAGCAAATGGTTTAGCGGCATCGGGCAGGAAGCGATCGCCGTTGGCGCAACCCTTTCGATGCAGGAGGATGAATGGATCATGCCCCTTCACCGCAACCTGGGAGTATTTACCACGAGGAAAATGCCGCTGAGCCGGTTGTTTCGTCAATGGCAGGGGAATAAGGAAGGGTATAGTAAAGGAAGAGAAAGAAGTTTTCATTTCGGCAGCCGGGAACATGCTATCTGTGGTATGATCTCGCACCTGGGCCCCCAGTTGGCCGTAGCAGACGGCGTATCCCTCGCTTATAAATTAAGCAAAAAAAATAAAGCATCCCTGACCTTCACCGGCGACGGGGCTACGAGTGAAGGCGATTTCCATGAAGCGCTGAATACGGCTTCGGTATGGGACCTGCCTGTTATCTTTCTCGTGGAGAACAATGGATATGGTCTCAGCACACCCGTCTCGGAGCAATACCGGTGCGAAAGTCTTGTCTATAAAGCCGAAGGCTATGGCATGGAAGGAGTGCGGATCGATGGTAATAATATATTAACGGTCTATGATACCCTAAAAGGGATCAGGGAATATTGTATCAAATACCAGCGGCCCTACCTGGTGGAATGCATGACCTTTCGCATGCGCGGGCATGAAGAGGCCAGCGGCACCAAATATGTACCGAAAGAAGTGCTGGAGGACTGGGGTAAAAAGGACCCGGTAATGACTTATGAAAGCTGGCTATTGGAGCAGCAGGTGCTGAACGAGGGTTCCGTGGCGGCTATTCGCGACGAGATCCGGGAGCATATCGAATCGGAACTTCAGCAGGCATTCGAAACTCCGCCGGTCATCATTCCGGATACGGAAGAGGAATACAGGGATGTCTATGCCCCGGTAAACAGCCCATCGGCGGCGGCCCCGGCCATTTCGGAAGAACCCTCCGATGAAGGGGGCGATGATTTCCCGGAAGAGGAAGAGCTGACCATGGCGGCGTCTATACCAGCAACGACGGTGCCGGAAAAACGTTTGATCGACGCGATCAAGGAAGGGTTGCATCAATCTATGCAACGGCATTCCGGATTGATCCTTATGGGGCAGGATATTGCCGAATATGGCGGCGCTTTTAAGATCACGGAGGGCTTCGTCACTGAATTCGGAAAAGAAAGAGTAAGAAATACGCCCCTTTGCGAGAGCGCCATTGTAGGCTGTGCACTGGGTCTGAGCCTGGAAGGATTCAAGAGTGTCATGGAAATGCAGTTTGCCGATTTTGTAACGGCAGGCTTCAACCAGATCGTTAATAATCTTGCCAAGATCCATTATCGCTGGGGCCAAAATGCGGATGTGGTCATTCGTATGCCGACGGGTGCGGGTGTGGGTGCGGGACCCTTCCATTCGCAAAGCAATGAGGCCTGGTTTGTCCATACGCCCGGTCTGAAGGTCGTGTACCCGTCGACGCCGGAGGATGCAAAAGGTCTGCTGATCGCTGCGATCAATGATCCCAACCCTGTATTATATTTTGAGCACAAGGCTTTATACAGAAGCATCAGCGGTCCGGTGCCGCAGGAATATTATGAGATCCCGATCGGCAAGGCCAGACAGGTGCAGGAAGGAGAAGAGGTCTCGATCATTACCTATGGTGCGGGCGTACATTGGGCGATGGATTATGCGGCCGCACATCCTGCCATCTCCCTGGATATCCTGGACCTTCGCAGTCTATTGCCCCTGGATTACGATGCTATCCGCCATTCGGTAGAACGAACGGGGAAAGTGTTGCTCCTGCATGAGGATACGCTTACGGGGGGTATCGGGGGAGAGATAGCGGCCTGGATAGGGGAGCATTGTTTTGAATACCTGGATGCACCGGTGCTTCGCTGCGCCTCGCTGGATACGCCGATCCCTTTCAATATGGACCTGGAAAACAATTTCCTTGCCCGGGCGAGGCTGGATGAATATGTACAAAAACTGTTGGGTTATTGATGGACCTATCCGTTGCGTTTATTTTAGTGGAACGGCTCTCGTCATCGCGGGCATTCAGATCGGCCCCATGCCCGATAAAAATAGCGGCATTTTGGAGGTCTCCCCTTTCGGCGAAGCGGTGCAAGGGCGTTATGAGCAACCAATTGGCATAGTTGGCATTTATTCCCCGCTGCCCTTTTCGCCTACGAACCACTGTTCTTTATTACGGAACAGCACGTTGAAGGTGGTAAAAGACCCGTAGATCCGGGTGATATATTGTTGCAGGTTCACTTTATCCTCGTCGCTCAATCCTTTATGACCGTTGATCTGCTGCTCCAGGACCCGGAGGCGGTCCCGGGCCATGACTATTTTGTGAAAGAAGACATCGATGGGTACTTCCTTCGGTTTGATGGATTTATCGCCGGAATGCAGGACCATCGTGCCGCCTCTCCACTTGTCGCCGAGGGGAACGATCTCTGTTAATCCGCCCCAAAGCCGGAGGATCTTCAGCAGCGAAGGCTCGACCTCGGAATGGGTCTCGATCTCTTCCGTTACGTTTTCCGGGATGATCTCATCCAGGTGCGTGTCCGTCTTATCGATCTCTTTGACCCCATGATGGATAAAGGAAATAAGATAGCTGGCATATCGTATGCCCACGATCACGCCGGGTCCGTATTGGGTGTGCTGAAGACGGGTGCCGATGCCGAGTGTCAACTGATCCATGAGTTGGTGTTTTGTGTCTTTACTTATTCCTCTTCTTTTTTTGTTCCCGGTTGCGGAGTGCTGATACCAGGGATCCCTGTGCCGCCTCTTTTATATTGTTCATAGGCAAGCTTGATATAATCCAGGAAATCGTAATCCGTAGCCAGCTTGCAGAATTCATAGGAAGGACGGTACTTCAACATGAACGCATCCAGCTCTTCATCTTTCAGGTGAGTGACCTTTTTGACGATGTAATGGCTGAAGCGGTGATCGATGAATTTATCCTGCTCCTCTTCCACCAGCCTTTTCTGAAAGGCCTGGAGGCGCCGGGTCCTGTTAAACCGGAAGACATTGATCAGTTCATCGAGATCCACTCCGACCCCCGCCCCGGATGACGGGCTTGTCAGCTTAAGCCCCGGTTTTCTGAAATCGAAATATCTTGCATAGTCGCGCCGGTTTTGCAGGGAGTCCATATGATAGTTCTGCGGCATGACGCGGACTTCTTTTAGTTCCAGGGGATCCACATGCAGGGCGATATCGAAGTTGGTAAAGGTATTCATGCTGGCAACCGCGTATTTGGCTGTTGCCCTTCCCAGGTAGGAGAAATAAATGGAATCCTCCTGTTTCACCTGGATCGCATAATTCCCGTTACTATCCGTCGTGGTGCCGTTCCCGGAAGTGGAGATCACGCTGACCGCATCCAGGGGCCGGGTCCGGTACATATTGTATACTGTTCCTTTTACGGTGAGGATTTGACCTTGGGCCTGGTCCGACACAAGGAGCAACCATAAGGATAAGAATACCAGTAAGGTCTTATGCGTAAAATGAAACAAAAGCAATAGTTTAAAAAGTGATATTACTACCAAAAAAGGAATTAATAACCCGTAAAAGATCGTTTTAACGATGATTTTGCAGATTATGGCTGATCTCCTGTTCGATGATTTTTGCAAAATGCGTGTATTCGAGAAGATGGACTTTCCGACCCAGTGTTTCCGGCGTGTCTCCTGCCTCCACCTCACAGGCAGCCTGAAAAATGATCTGTCCATGATCGTAGAATTCATCTACATAATGAATGGTGATCCCTGTTTGTTGCTCTCCGGCGGCGATCACGGCTTCATGAACGTGGTTGCCATACATCCCTTTCCCGCCGAATTTAGGTAGCAGAGCCGGATGTATATTGATGATCTTTCCCCTATAAGCCTGCACCAGGGCCAAAGGGATCTTCCATAAAAACCCTGCCAGTATGATGAGATCGATCTTTCTTTCCCTTAACTCCTCCGTATAGCCATCCCCGCGAAAAAAATTTTCCTTGTCGATGATCAAAAGGGGGATGCCTTCCTTGCGGGCAATATCCAAAACTCCGGCCTCCGGCTTGTTAGTGACCACCAAACTCACCCTTATGGCCCTATGATTGCGAAAATGTTCGATGATCCGTCCTGCATTCGTCCCTGTCCCCGACGCAAAAATGGCAATCTGCTTCATCCGCCAAAACTACGGTAGCCCTTTCAGAAAATAAAAAGCAAAAACAAGGGCGGAAGCGCCTCAAAATGGGGAACTTCGCAGTCAGGATTTTTGGTGACAGTTATATGACAGAAGGTCAGCAACATTTTTCACAATTCGCTGAAATCCACGCCAGATGAAGGAAAAAAAATTTTCATCATGTTGATATTTTGTTAAAATCCTGACTTATTTTTGCAACCTGTTCGGGAGATTTTTCCACATTTATACAACAGATTGTATATATGATCCACCATAGACCATTTGTCAAACAGTTATTATTCAGTATCCTACTCTCCACTTTGATCTTCATGGGAAATAGGTTGTATGCGCAGGACGGGAAGGCCTTATTCCAGTCTAATTGTGCGTCCTGCCATAACCCCATAAAAATCCTTACAGGCCCCGCCCTGAAAGGGGTCACGGAGAGGGTCCCGGATAAGAAACTGCTCCATGACTGGATCAGGAACAACCAGAAAGTGCTGGCATCGGGAAATCCGTATTTCACCGGCCTGTTCAACCAATTCAACAAGACCCCGATGAACACGTTCCCCGCCCTGAAGGACGAGGAGATCGATGCCATCCTGAAATATGTGGAGACCTACCAGGCTGCGCCTGCTACTACGACCGCAGGAGGCGAGGATGCCACCTCCAAAGGCAACGAAAGCGACAATACCTTATTATATGGTATCCTGACCCTGATCCTCGCGGTGATCATGATGGTCCTGCTCCAGGTGAACAGCAGTCTCAAAAAACTTTCTGACGATAAAGAAGGTATCCCGGCTGCGGAGCCCATCCCCTTCTATAGGAATAAAGCTTATATCACACTGATAATCTTACTGTTATTTGTCGTGGGGGGTTATTTTACCATCCAGGGCGCTATTGGCCTGGGCCGTAGCAAAGACTACCAGCCCGAACAGCCGATCTTCTATTCTCATAAAGTGCATGCGGGCATCAACCAGATCAGTTGTCTTTATTGCCATGGCAATGCCTGGGAAAGTAAGCATGCCGCTGTCCCTTCGCTGAACGTATGTATGAACTGTCATGCTGCGATCAACGATTATAGCAAAGGCCCGAAACTCTACCGCGAGGACGGTACGGAAGTGGATGGAACGGCCGAAATACAAAAACTATACAGCTATACCGGCTACGATCCCAAGGCCGGCAAATATACCCAGCCCGCCAAGCCGGTGGAATGGACCAAGATCCACAATCTGCCCGACCATGTATTCTTCAGCCATGCACAGCACATTCGTGCGGGTAAAGTACAATGCCAGACCTGTCACGGTCCGATCCAGGAAATGAACGAAGTGAAGCAATTTGCGGATCTCAGCATGGGATGGTGTATCAATTGCCACCGTACTACCAAAGTCAATTTCCCTGATTCCGCAGGAAATGGCAATAAATTCTACAGCATTTACGAGAAATTCCATAAAGATCTGAAAACTGGCAAGATGGATAGTGTCACCGTTGAGAATATCGGCGGTACCGAATGCCAGAAATGTCACTATTAGTCTCCATCCTCTAAAGAGGGGAATCAAAAGGCGATGATTTTATATTTGAAAGATTCAAACATACAAATTCAAATCCTTTATTGGATTTGAGTCTAACTTCTCAAACATGAGCGACAAAAAGTACTGGCAAAGTTTCGGAGAGCGCAGCGAGAGTGAGGCGTTTAAGAAATCAACGGAGAATGAATTCCGCGAGGATCTGCCGTTGGAAGGCCTGGATGGGAAAGGATTGCTCGACGCTAAAACCCCCCGTAGGGATTTTTTAAAATATTTAGGATTCAGCACGGCCGCCGCCACACTGGTAGCAAGCTGCGAGATCCCCGTGAAGAAAGTTATTCCTTACGTCAACAAACCGGAAAATCTCGTCCCCGGCGTAGCGGATTATTATGCCACCACCTATACTTCCGGTGGAGATGTGGTCTCCATCGTAGCGAAAGTACGGGATGGCCGTCCGATCAAGATTGAAGGGAACGAGCTTTCTTCCCTTACAAAGGGAGGGACCTCCGCCCGTGTCCAGGCTTCCGTATTGGACCTTTATGATACGGCCCGCCTGCGCTATCCCGTTCAGATCATGGATGGCAAGCCCCAGGAAGTAAGCACTTTTGAAGCTTTTGACAAGCTGGTGGCGGATGCCCTGGCAGGAGCTGCCGGGATGCCCCTGGTGTTGCTTACGGCTACGATCACTTCCCCTACTACCAAACAGATCATCAGCGAATTCCTCGCAAAATATCCCGGCTCCCGTCATGTGCAGTTCGATTCGGATTCCTATAGCGGGATGCTGCTGGCGAACGAAGCCGTGTATGGTAAAAAGTCGATCCCTTCTTACCAGTTCGACCAGGCAAAAGTGATCGTCAGCCTGGGCGCCGATTTTCTCGGTACCTGGCTCTCTCCTGTGGAATTCGGCCGTGCCTATGCACAGGGCAGGAAGATCAACGAGAAAGATCCTTCCATGAGCAAGCATTACCAGTTCGAAAGCCTGCTCTCCATGACAGGCGGTAATGCCGATGACCGTTATACCCATCGTCCTTCCGAGTCCGGCGCCGTGGCCCTGGCCCTGCTGGCTGAATTGGGCGGAGGCGTCAGCGCTCCCGCACTGAATGATAAATTAAAAGCAGGCGTTAAGAAAGCGGCCAAAGACCTGCTGGACAATAAAGGCAAATCATTGGTCATAAGCGGCAGCAACGATCCGCAGGTACAGATCGTCGTGAACGCCATCAACGAGGCCGTAGGGGCCAACGGCACTACGATCAACTGGGCCCTTCCTTTACTGTCGCGTCAGGGGATCGATAGCGATCTGAACACCCTGGTAGCCGATATGGATGGCGGAAAGATCGGCGCCTTATTTATCTATGGGGTCAATCCTGCTTATGAATATTACGATGCTGAAAAGTTTAAGGCGGCCCTGAAAAAAGTAAAGGTCCCGGTATCTTTCAACGACCGACTGGATGAAACAACGGAGCTCGTGAAATATGTGCTCCCGGCCCCGCACTTCCTTGAAAGCTGGGGAGATGCCGAGCCGAAACCCGGTTATTTCAGCTTCCTCCAGCCGACGATCGCCCCTCTGTTCAAAACAAGGCCTTTCGAAGAGTCCTTACTGAAATGGAGCGGCAATGCCAGCACTTACGAAACGTACTTTACGCAATACTGGAAGAACAAACTGGGTAGCACCGAGGCCTATGAAAAAGCCTTACAGGAAGGTGTGCTGGAACCCGCTACCCCTCCTGCAGCCGCCGGAGCATCTTTCAGCGCCGCAAAGGTGAGCGAAGCCGCCGCCGCGATCGGCTCCCGCAAGAAAGGAGGCGCTTTCGAAGTCGCCCTCTACCAAAAGGTAGCGATCGGTATGGGTCAGCAAGCCAACAACCCCTGGCTGCTGGAATTGCCCGATCCTATCACCAAGGCGACCTGGGACAATTACGCCGTCGTCTCCCCCAAATTTGCGAAGGATGTCTGGGGTCTCGATCTCAGCGTTCAACGCCAGGCGGATGCGTATGAAGTACATCCCGAAAAACAAGTTATAAAAGTAAAAGTCGGTAATAAAGAATTGACGCTGCCTGCGGTGATCGTACCGGGTACGCACAACGAGGTGATCGGGATCGCCGTCGGCTTCGGTCGTCTGAGCGCCAAGCCTGAGAATACCTCGGAGTATATCGGCAGATCGGTAGTAGGTGTGGGCAGAAATGCTTTCCCCTTCCTGAGCTTCAACGGGACCACCGTTGACTGGCATGCTGCGGATGCCGGCTACGAAAAGACGAACGAGATCTATCAGGTCGCACAGACCCAGACCCATAGCAGCTACGAAGGCCGCGTGGAAGTAGTAAAAGAGATCACGCTGGCTGCCTATAAGAAATCTCCGAACGAGATCCCCGAAGAGCGTGAAAAAGAACTGAAGCCTTACGGCGGCGTTGAGAATTTCGCCAAGGACGGAACGCTGTACGGAGTCTATGATAAGCCCGGCATCAAATGGGGCATGTCCATCGATATGAACGCCTGCTTCGGCTGCGGGGCCTGCGTGGTAGCCTGCCATGCGGAGAACAATGTCTCTGTCGTGGGTAAGAGCGAAGTATTGAGATACCATGATATGCACTGGCTGCGGATCGACCGTTATTTTTCCACGCCCGACAATAAGCTGGACAACCCGGATGATGTACAGGTCTTATTCCAGCCCATGCTCTGCCAACATTGCGACAACGCACCCTGCGAGAACGTTTGCCCGGTAGCGGCGACCAACCATAGCAGTGAGGGGCTGAACCAGATGGCCTATAACAGGTGTATCGGTACGAGGTATTGCGCCAACAACTGTCCCTTTAAAGTAAGACGTTTCAACTGGGCCGATTATACCGGTGCGGATAGCTTCCCGGACAACCAGGACCAGACGACGGTGGGCAAACTCGATCCGACGATCTTCCAGATGAACGATGACCTGACCCGTATGGTGCTGAACCCGGATGTTACCGTGCGTAGCCGCGGGGTCATGGAAAAATGTTCTTTCTGCGTACAGCGTTTGCAGGAAGGCAAGCTGAAAGCGAAAAAAGAGAACCGTCCCCTGAAGGATATGCAGGATGTAAGAACAGCCTGTCAGCAGGCATGCTCTTCGGATGCCATCGTATTCGGGAATGCGAACGATAAAGAAAGCCTGATCACACAGACCAGGGAATTGAACTCGCAGCGCCTGTTTTACGCACTGGAAGAATTGCACGTCCTGCCGAATGTGAACTACCTGGCGAAGGTGCGCAATACGGAAAGGGTGAATGGCGTCCAGGAAGAAAAAGAAGAGGCCGTTGCTGAAAAACATTCATAATAGACTTAATTCTGAGAATTCAACAGTTGATTGCGCAGGCAGTCAGCCAAAAGCTCAAAAAATATGGCAGTATTTAAGTACGAATCACAGGTAAGACCCCCCCTGGTAGTAGGTCAGAAAGATTATCACCAGGTCACCGAGGATATTGTGCGCCCTATTGAGGCTTCTCCGTCCCGCTCCTGGTGGGCCGGCTTCCTGGTCTCCGTGGGATTACTTACGTTTGGTATTATCGCCGTGACGCATGAGGTGATCTTTGGGGTCGGTCAGTGGAATCTGAACAGAACGGTAGGCTGGGGTTGGGATATCACCAATTTCGTTTGGTGGGTCGGTATCGGTCACGCCGGAACCCTGATCTCTGCGATCCTTTTATTATTCCGCCAGGGCTGGCGTACAGGGGTCAACCGCGCTGCAGAGGCCATGACTATTTTCGCGGTCATGTGCGCGGGTCAGTTCCCGATCTGGCATATGGGTCGCGTCTGGCTGGCCTTCTTTGTAATGCCTTATCCCAACACCCGCGGACCTTTATGGGTGAACTTCAACTCTCCTCTCCTGTGGGACGTATTTGCGATCTCTACGTATTTCACAGTGTCCTTATTATTCTGGTATTGTGGCCTGCTGCCCGATCTGGCCAGCGTCCGGGACCGCGCTAAATTAAAATGGAGAAAGAGGATGTACGGCGTCCTATCCTTCGGATGGACGGGCTCTACCAAACACTGGCAGCGTCACGAGGCTTTATCCCTGGTGTTGGCCGGGTTGAGCACGCCGCTGGTACTTTCCGTACATACCATCGTATCTTTTGACTTCGCAACTTCCGTTGTACCGGGCTGGCATACCACGATCTTCCCGCCTTACTTCGTAGCGGGTGCGATCTTCTCCGGGTTCGCCATGGTGCAAACTCTCCTGCTGGTGACGAGGAAAGTGCTTCACCTGGAAGACTATATCACCATCGAGCATATCGACGTGATGAATAAAGTGATCGTGCTGACAGGCTCCATCGTTGGTTGCGCCTACCTGACCGAGTTGTTCATCGCCTGGTATGGCATGAATAAATTCGAGAACTGGGCCTTCATGCAGAACCGCGTGAATATCTTCAGCCCGCTGGGATGGAGCTACTACCTGATGATGGGTTGTAATGTATTGTCCCCGCAGATCTTCTGGTTTAAGAAAATGAGAAGGAACCTCACCGTTACTTTCTTTATGTCCGTGATCGTAAACATCGGGATGTGGTTCGAACGCTTCGTGATCATCGTAACTTCGATCTACAGGGATTATGTGCCGAGTAGCTGGTCTACTTACTACCGCCCCACCATCTGGGAGATCGGGTTTTACATGGGGACTTTCGGCCTTTTCTTTACCTGTTATTTCCTGTTCTCGAAATTCTTCCCCGTTATCGCGATAGCGGAGATCAAACATATCCTGAAAAGATCCGGTGAATCCTTTAAAGAGAAGATGGATGTGTCCGAGCGGGAGTCCGCGGAAGTGTTTGCGCACGAGAATGCACACGCACACTAGGGAGGGAATTTTGGGATGGAGGATTTTGAGATTTCGGGATTTGAAAATGATTTTTAATACTCAAGAGATATGGCAGTAAAAAAATTTGTTGTTGGCTGTTTTGACGATGAGGAAGTACTGTTCCCCGCGGTGAAAAAGACGCGCACGGCCGGATATAAGATACACGATGTGTATACGCCCATGCCGATCCACGGATTGGACAAGGCGCTGGGTCTGCGTGATACCAGCCTGCATACGGCCGGGTTTATTTATGGTATCACCGGTACGGCCACGGCCCTTTCGGGCATCGGCTGGATCTTCAATGCGGATTGGCCTATCAATTATGGAGGTAAATCGCATTTCGATCTGCCCGCCTGGATACCCATTACATTCGAGCTGACCGTTTTGTTCTCTGCGGTAGGGATGGTATTGACCTTTTGTTATCTGTGCCAGTTAGCGCCTTTTGTACGGAAGCATCATTTTCATCTGAGGGCTACGGACGATAAGTTCGTCATGGTGATCGAGTGCACGGATAAGACCAACGAGACGGAGGTACAGGCTTTCCTGAAGAGCATCGGCGCCACCGAGATCAACACACAAATGGCCGAGACCGGCTGGTGGCTGGGCCGTTATGATAAAGACAAGACACCATTTGAACACAAAGGAACTGCCTTAGTATAAAAAGTAACGAAGTAATTTTTCAGAATGAAAAAAGTATCTATTCTGTCATTGATCCTGGTTGCCGTGACGATCGTCGTCAGTTGCAGCGATATCAAACGCAAGCCTGGAAGAGTATATATGCCGGATATGGCATACAGCCGGGCCTACGAGACCTATTCCGTAACGGAAGCGGTGAAGGACTCCCTCAAGGCGCATGGTATCTATTTCAGTAATATGCCGGTGCCCGGAACGATCAAGAGAGGGGAACTCTTCCCCTTCCTGCTGACGAAGGATAAGGACGGAGACTCGACCAATTATGTCGCCTCCAAACAGGTAAAGAGCCCTATCCCCGCCATGGACGCTCCTCAACTCGTAGAAGCCGAACGCCTTTACCTGGTGAATTGCGGTATCTGTCATGGCTCGAAGCTGGATGGTAACGGACCTTTGTACAAAGGTGGCGATGGCCCCTTTCCTGCGAAGCCCGCAACCCTGGTGGGAGATGCCAAATATGAATCCATGCCGGAAGGGCAGATGTTCTATTCCGCCACTTATGGTAAGAATAAAATGGGAAGCTATGCCTCCCAGTTGAATACGCATCAGCGCTGGATGGTGATTGAATATATCAAGTCGAAGCAGGCTGCCGGAAAGAGTGGTGGCGCAGCTCCTGCAAAAACGGATTCGGCGGCGGCTAAAAAATAGAAAACAAACGGATTAAAGAATTATAAAATCATTCCCGAATGTCATCTCATAATAAAGAACAGTTTGAAATTTCCGGCCGGTACAAGCAGTGGACCCTGGGCCTGATCGGCGCAGGAGTGCTTTCCCTGATCATCGGGTTTCTCCTGTACGGCAGGGACGGTCAGGGTACGCGTTTCTGGGCGTCCTTATTGCAGAACGGTGTGTACTTCCTCCTGATCACGAATGCGGCCATGTTCTTTTTCTGCGCATGTACCCTGGCCTTTGGCGGCTGGCAGCTTAGCTTTCGCAGGGTGACCGAGGCGATCTCGGCCTCCGTTATTCCCATCGGCATCATCACGTTCGTCATCCTGATGGCGCTTGTGTTCGGCGGAAAAACGGCTATTTATGAGTGGCTGGATAAAGACCATGTGAGCAAGGATGCGATCCTGAATGGGAAAAAAGGATTTTTGAACCCTACGTTCTTTACCGTGTGGAGCATTTTATCGATCGGCCTGTGGACCGTGCTGGGGATCAAGATGCGGAATCTTTCCCGTTCGATCGACGATACGCCCCTGACCGTGGAAGAAGGGAAGAAATATATATTTAAGAATACGGTCTGGGCTGCCGTTTATATTGTCTGGTTCACGCTGACGGTGGCTTCGGTAACGCCCTGGCTCTGGCTGATGAGCATCAATGCTCATTGGTTCTCTACGATGTATAGCTGGTACACGTTCGCCAGTACTTTCGTTTCCGGCATCGCACTGATGACCTTATTCGTCATCTACCTGAAAAACCAGGGATATCTGCCTTATACCAATGACGAACATTTGCATGACCTTGGTAAATTCCAGTTCGCTTTTTCGATCTTCTGGACCTATCTCTGGTTTGCACAGTTCATGCTGATCTGGTATGCGAATATCTCGGAAGAGACCATTTATTTCAAGGTCCGGTTCGAAGGTGCATATATGGGTGTTTTCTACCTGAACCTGATCATCAACTTCCTTGCTCCCCTGCTGATATTTATGAAACGGAGTTCCAAGCGTAACTACGCCACCGTAACGTTTATGTCGGTACTTTTGGTCTTCGGACACTGGCTGGATTTTTTCCAGATGGTATTCGCGGGTCCTTATCCCGATCATGTGCCCCTTAACCTGTTCGACTTCGGGGTAGCGCTGGGATTCGTGGGAGTGATCATGTGGCAGACAGGCAGGGTGTTGGGCAAGTTCCCGATGTTAGCGAAAAACCACCCTTTCCTGAAAGAAAGTATTATCCATCATACTTAAAATTTCTTAAACTATCATGTCAACTATTTTTCTGTTACTGATCCTGTTTTTAGGTTTTCTGATCACCTTCCAGATTGCAAAGGCAAGTGAGTATGTAGGTGTTTTGAAAGGCGAAAAGAAAAATTTTGAGCAGAACAACCGCGTCAATGGGTTCCTGATGATCGCTTTCCTCGTATTGGGGCTGGTGGGAGCTTACTGGTGTAACGAATTGTACAAGGGTAAGATCCTTGGCGAATCCGCTTCCAAACATGGAGAGCAGATCGATACTATGATGAATATCACGATCATCATGACAGGGATCGTGTTTGTCATCACCCAGGTTTTATTGTTCTGGTTTGCCTACAAATACCAGTACACGGAAAAAAGAAAGCCTTATTATTTCCCGCATGATAATCGCCTGGAAGTGATCTGGACCGTGGTGCCGGCGATCGCCCTGACCGTACTGGTAGGGTTCGGCCTGTTCTATTGGTTCCGTATCACCGGGGATGCCCCGAAAGATGCTTTGCAGGTGGAAGTAACGGGCAAGCAGTTCGGCTGGATCTTCCGCTACGCCGGCAAGGACGATGTGTTCGGGAAAAAGTATTATCAGAATATCAGTGACGGAAATAACAACTCCCTGGGTCTGCTCTGGGATGATCCATACACGCATGACGATATCGTAGTAGGAAATGAAATGTATATTATAAAGGACCAGCCCGTAAAACTCATTATCAATTCCCGGGATGTGATCCATGATGTGGGCCTCGTATATTTCCGGCAGAAGATGGATGCCGTACCCGGCACACCCACCACCTTGTGGTTCACGCCTAAATTTACGACGGACGAGATGAAGAAGAAGCTGAACAATCCGGATTTCGAATATGAGATCTCCTGCGATCAGATGTGCGGGAGAGGGCATTATACCATGCGGGGCATTGTCAAGGTCGTAACAAAAGAAGAGTTCATCCTCTGGAAGGCCAAGCAAACGCCGAATTTTGTACAGGTGACCGAGGATAAAGAAAAGGGCAATCCTGTAAAGACGGATTCGGTGAAAGTGACGGCAGCCAATGGGGCGCCCGCAGAGGCGAACAAGCTGGTGGCCCAACAAAAATAAAAGAATCCAAAAAAGCATTGAATAACCACCGGGGTATCAACTAAATTATTTCTCATGAGCAACGAAGCAATCTTGCACGGACATTCTGACATCACTACCACTCATGACGTGCATCATGATGAGCATGGCGTTCATCATCATAAAGAAACGTTCATCACCAAATATGTGTTCAGCCAGGATCATAAGATGATCGCCAAGCAGTTCCTGATCACCGGTATGATCTGGGCGGTGCTCGGAGGTCTGATGTCTGTATTGTTCCGGCTTCAGTTAGGTTATCCCGACACCAACTTCGCGTGGCTGGAAGATATCCTCGGCAGCAAGTGGGCCAAGGGTGGTCATATCCAGCCTGAATTCTATTATGCCCTGGTGACCATGCACGGGACTGTATTGGTGTTCTTTGTATTAACGGGCGGTCTTAGCGGAACCTTCGCCAATTTCCTGATCCCTCTGCAGATCGGCGCCAGAGATATGGCTTCGCCCTTCCTGAATATGTTGTCCTATTGGTTTTTCTGGTCAGCCAGCGTGGTCATGCTGTCCTCCCTTTTCGTGGAGACAGGCCCTGCAAGCGGCGGCTGGACTTCCTATCCTCCGTTGAGCGCCCTGGGCGATGCTTCGGAAGGATCCAAGACCGGGATGGACCTCTGGATCATTTCAATGGCCCTCTTCGTCGTGTCGTCCCTGCTGGGCGGTCTGAACTATATTTCCACGATCCTCAACCTGCGTACCAAGGGTATGAGCATGACGCGCCTGCCGCTGACGATCTGGGCGTTGTTATTTACGGCTATCCTGGGCGTTCTTTCTTTCCCGGTATTGTTGTCCGGCTTTATTCTCTTATTATTCGATCGTCACGGAGGTACCAGTTTCTACCTGTCCGATATCTTCATTGCTTCTACGCAGAAAGCCCTTCCGAATGAAGGAGGCAGCGCGATCCTTTATCAGCATTTGTTCTGGTTCCTCGGTCATCCGGAGGTATATATCATTATCCTGCCTGCGATGGGACTCGTATCGGAGGTCATGTCGGTAAATGCACGCAAACCCATTTTCGGTTATATGGCGATGGTAGGCTCCCTGTTCGCTATTACAGTCCTGGCCTTCGTGGTATGGGCGCACCATATGTTCGTAACCGGCCTCAACCCTTTCCTGGGTTCGGTGTTCGTGTTGCTGACCCTGCTGATCGCCGTGCCTTCGGCCATTAAGGTATTCAACTGGCTGACGACCTTATGGAGAGGGAATATCCGGTTTACCCCTGGTATGCTTTTCGCCATCGGTTTTGTGAGCATGTTCATCTCCGGTGGATTGACGGGGATCTTCCTTGGGAACTCTACCCTTGACATACAATTGCACGATACGTATTTCGTGATCGCGCATTTCCATATCGTAATGGGCGTATCGGGTATGCTGGGCATGTTTGCCGGGATCTACCACTGGTTTCCAAAAATGTATGGGCGTTATCTGAACAATACCATGGCCTATATCCACTTCTGGGTGACTTTCATCGGCGCCTATCTTATATTCTGGCCGATGCACTACGAGGGGCTGGCAGGTATGCCGCGCCGTTACCTGGATTACAGCAACTGGCTCTCGTTCAATCAGTTCGGGGACCTCAACCGGTTTATTTCCACGGTTGCGATGGTGGTATTCGCCGTCCAGTTATTATTCATATTCAATTTCTTCTATTCTATTTTCAAGGGAAGAAGAGTGGTGACCCAGAATCCCTGGGGTTCCACGACCCTCGAATGGTCTACGCCTATACGACCCGGCCATGGCAACTGGCCCGGAGAGATACCGGAAGTACACCGCTGGCCCTATGATTATGCGAAGGACGGAAGGGAGTTTATCCCTCAGACGGAGCCGTTGGGCAGCAATGAAACCGCGCATTGATGCGACGAATAGCGGCCAAGTTGCAGGATTATAAGCTGTTGATCAAGTTCAACCTAAGCTTTATGGTCGTATTCTCGGCAGTCATCAGCTACCTGCTGGCGCCGAAGGTAAAGGAGTATGACTGGAAAGCGATATTGCTCTTATTTTTAGGGGGGATGCTGGTGACGGGAAGTGCCAATGCGATCAACCAGGTGGTGGAGAAAGATACGGATGCGATGATGAAACGGACGGCCAAAAGGCCTGTCGCCTCCGGAAGGATGAGCATACAGGAAGGTTGGACCTTTGCGATCATTGCGGGCGTGGCGGGGGTATTGATCCTGGCGCATTTTAATTTCCTGACCGCGGCACTGGCTACTTTCAGTTTGTTCGTATATGCATTTATCTATACGCCGCTGAAAAAAGTCAGTTCGATCTCCGTTCTTGTGGGTGCGGTTCCCGGTAGTCTGCCCTGTCTCATCGGCTGGGCGGCGGGTAACGATGACCTGAGTACGGGCGGTTGGGTCTTGTTTGCCCTGCAGTTCTTCTGGCAGTTCCCGCATTTTTGGGCTATCGCCTGGATCGCGCATAAGGATTATACGGCAGCAGGATTTAAGATGATGCCATCGAATGAAGGACCGACGAAGTATTCGGCTATACAGGCGGTTATTTATTCTTTATTGTTACTGCCTGTCGGGGTGTTGCCTTATTTTACCGGCATGACCGGCCTGCTGAGTATGGGTATCGTGGTGATAGCGAACGGGCTGATGATCTGGCAATGCGTCCGGTTGTACCGTGAAATGACCGTGAAAGCCGCAAGGCGGGTCATGTTCGGGAGCTATATTTACCTGCCGGTCGTATTACTGGCCTTATTAGTGGATAAAGTGAATGTTTAGAGATTGAGAAAATGATAAAATCAATAGGAGCAAACGCATCTGTGAACGAACAACGCAAGAAAATACATCCCCATAAGTTTACGTTATGGGTGGGGTTGGCCAGCATTATCATGATGTTTGCCGGTCTTACCAGCGCGTATATCGTTAAAAGGGATGCGCCGAACTGGACGAGTTTTACGATGCCCCGTGCTTTCTGGTATTCGACAGCCGTGATCCTCCTGAGTAGCCTTACGGTGCAGATGGCGCTGAAGGCCTTCAAGGAGCGGGAAATGCAACGGTATCGCAACATGATAACGCTGACTACCATATTGGGGGTGATCTTTGTCATGCTGCAGTGGATGGGTTTCCGGCAGATCTGGAACAGTGGGGTGAGCTTTAAGGGTTCGGGAGGAGGACAGTTCCTTTACATCATTGCCGGCCTGCATGCCTTGCATGTGCTGGCGGGGATCATAGCCCTCGTGATCTTATTCATAAAGGCTTTTGGAACGAGGACCCGGAGTTATAACAGCGTACCCGTAGAGTTGATGAGTACCTATTGGCATTTTGTAGACCTGCTCTGGATCTATTTGTTCATTTTCTTTATGGCTATAAATTAATATTCGGTATAGTTAAATAAATTTGCAAATCACTTAAAATAACAACATGGCACAAGCAATACCAGCGGGACAGAAATGGTGGAGCGGCGGGAAAAGCCCGTTCAATGTGGAGTATGGTAAACTGATGATGTGGTATTTCCTGATGAGCGATGCCTTTACATTTGGTGCTTTCCTGATCTCCTACGGTTCCATACGCTTTGCTACGAACGGCTGGCCTGACCCTAATGAAGTGTTCAGGGCCTTCCCCGGTATGGGAGATGCGCATATGCCCCTGGTGTTTGTGAGCCTGATGACTTTTATCCTGATCATGAGCTCGGTGACCATGGTCCTCGCCGTGGCATCCGGCCACCAGAACAATCAGAAGGCCGTAACAAAATGGATGATCCTGACGATCATCGGCGGGATCGCTTTCCTTAGCTGCCAGGCCTGGGAATGGACGCATTTGCACGGAGAAGGCGCCTGGTGGGGAAGAAACCCTTTCCTGAATGCGGACGGGACAAAAGCCACTACTAATTTTACGAATTTCTTTTTCACGATCACGGGCTTTCATGGCTTCCATGTGTTCTCCGGGGTGCTCATCAATATCATCATGCTGATCAAGAACATCCGCGGCGATTTTGCAAAAAGAGGGCATTACCTGATGATTGAAAAAGCAGGATTGTACTGGCACTTTGTGGACCTGGTATGGGTATTCGTATTTACCTGTTTCTATTTACTGTAGCATTTACGACCAATACGATTAAGTACTTTATATAATAAGAGATTATGGAAAATATTCAAGCAACTGCAGGCAGTCACCATCACGAGCCCGAGTTTTCAACCAAGCCGATCTGGAGGACTTTTTGGATCCTGCTGATCATCACCCTCATCGAACTGGTGCTGGCCTTCGTTCACCTGTATACGCATTTTCCCCCTAAGCTGATGCTGAATGGGCTCTACCTGATCCTGACCTGTACCAAGGCCTTTTATATCATCGCTGAATTCATGCACCTTCGCCATGAGATCAAGAACCTGATCATGACGATCGCCCTTCCGGCTTTGATATTCGTCTGGTTCATCATCGCTTTCCTTTGGGATGGCGGCTCTTTCAAGGATCTGCGCAATACCTATGACAGGCACCACCTGGAACAGAGTAAGACACCGGCACCAAAGCCTGTGGAAGAGCATGAGCCCGCGAATAAACCCGGATCGCCTGAATAAGAATCCCCAAACGGAATCATGTGAGTAAGAAAGCGGTTTTGGCATTATGTGTAGCGGTACTGATCCCCGTCATTTTTTACATGATCGCCAGGAGCTATGGTGTGGCTATGCCCGGAAGATTCTATCCCGACTCCGTTGTTACCAGCATGAAGGATGGGAAGCAGGTGACGGATACGATCTGGCATAAAGTCAGCAATGTCACCCTGCAAAATCAATTAGGCGACACCGTCTCCCTGGATCAGTTAAAAGGGAAAGTCATCGTAGCCGATTTTTTCTTCACGCATTGCGCCAGCATCTGTCCCATCCTGACACGTAACATACGCCGCTTGCAGGATGGCCTCAAACTGAAGGACGATATGAAACGTATCGATACGACCTTCGTGCAATTCCTTTCTTTTAGTGTAGACCCGGTCCGGGATTCTGTGCCCGTACTGAAAAAATATGCGGACCGTCATGGGATCAACTCCGATGTTTGGTGGCTGCTCACCGGTCCGAAAAAGACCATTTATGATTTCGCCCTGCAGGAACTGAAACTGGGGCTTCAGGACAGCGTAGCCGTAGACTCCAGTTTTGTACATACGGATTATGTCGCGTTATTGGATAAAGACCGGGTCATACGGGGCTATTACCATGGGACGGATACGGCTGCACTGGCCCGGCTGGCGGATGATATCGTCTTTATCATGCTGGAAAAGGACAAGCATAAGAAGTCGATACTTTATGAACTAAAACCTTTGTTACTGACGGTGATCATCGTCATGCTGGCAACGGCTCTCGGCGTTTATTTTTTTAGCAGGAAGCCTAAAACGCCCTTGCCGAAATAAGAACCAGACCTATTAATAATACTTTATGAAAGAGAAAAACCTAACCGTACCTATTATCATTGTATCCATCGCCATTCCACTCGCAGTTGCTTTCCTAATATTGGTGCCGGAGGTAAAGATCGATTTTGGCTTTAATACCCGCTCCCTGCCTCTGTTTCATGCAGTCCTCAACTCCAGTACCGCCATCCTCCTCATCTCAAGTCTCTATTTCATCCGGAGCGGACATATCAAAGCGCATAAAACGGCTAACCTGCTTGCCGTCCTGTTGAGTTCTGTCTTCCTCATATCCTACGTGATCTATCATGCCTCCAATCCTTCCACCCGCTTTGGCGACCTGGATCATGACGGTATCCTGAGCGACCCGGAGAAAGCGCAGGCCGGGGTCCTACGCTATGTGTATTATTTTATTCTCAGCTCGCATATCATCCTGTCCGGCATCATTATTCCACTGGTCCTGTTCACTCTGCAAAAAGCCTTCCAGGAGAAATTCGATAAACACCGTAAACTGGCGAGGATCACCTGGCCGATCTGGCTCTACGTAGCCATAACAGGCGTCATCGTATACCTGATGATCAATCCTTACTATCCCGCAGCCTAAATAATCTTTTTAACGCCCGGCAGACGCACAAGCAGTCCGGCGAAAAAGAAGGCCGAAGCTACGGCCAGCGGCGCCACTATCAATAATTTGGCAGCGGGGTCGATCGCCAGGTCCTTTACCAGCAAGGAGATCCCGATCACGAATAAGGGATGGAAGATGTAGGTGCCGAATGCTGCACGCGACATCTTCTTTAGCAGCGGGGATTGTTCATTCCATTTTCTCCGGGCCCGGGACAGGAGCGCGACGATGATCGAAAGGCCCGTAAACTGTTCCCAGACCGCATAGAGTAAAGATTGCCAGTTAAGACCGCCCCGGAATGCTTCGGAAGGGCTGTTCGTAACCGTCTTGAGAACATACATAACGGGCATGGCTACCAGCACCAGGAGGAGGGCGGCAACGCCCCATTTTTTACCGTTCAGGGCATCCGCCTGTTGCAGCCAGTTATAGCGGGAGGCCAGGATACCGAGAGTGAACAGGGCGATGTATTGCGGGAAATGACCTAACTGGAATCCCAGGGGGGATAAGGACCATCCCACGGGAAATACCAATCGTACGATGAAGCTGATCAGGCCAAGGGACAAGGCAAAAAAGAAGAGGGCCTTGCCGTTGGGAGCGGGATAGGTTTTCTGCGGCCGGTCCCCGCGTAATTTTCTTACCCATGCATAGATCAGCGTAAACAGCAGAAGGGCAGCGGCGAACCAAAGGACGCCAAAATCGATCCAGTCATCATATCCGCCCAGGTATTGAAGAAAGGTATAGGTCTTTCCCCTGCCGTATTTTGCTACCATGAAATTCAGGATGGGCGATAAGATCAGGGAATAGAAAACAAGGGGAATGCCCAATCGCAAAAGACGGTCGCTTATAAATTTCCCCGCTCCCTTTTTATTATAGGAAGATTCCGTGAACAGGGCCGAAAGGAAGAAGAAGAAACCCATAAAAAAAGACTGGTTCGTGGCCACAAAGATCGTCATAGGGATCAGGGCCCCGATAAGAGTGGTCTTTTGCATAAAATACCAGTCTCCCGGCGCACCGTAGGTGATAAACGTATGGTGCAGGATGACGAGAACGGTCATCAGCACTTTAAGGTTGTCGATATAAAGGATCTTATTCCGGGTCATGGCTGGGGCTTTTGTTTCGGTAAAGCTATCCAGGGAAGGGCGCGCCCGAAAATTTCTTTGACGGGAGGACGGTTTTGGGTGGTGAATAGGCTACAGCTCTTTTCCCGGGTCCCAGAATACCTTTGAAAATTCGGCGACCTGGTTGTTCACGATCTTAACCCCTTCTTTTTCCAGGAGCGCCTGCATTTTCCCCGGAGGGTTATAATGATGGCTGGCCGTGAGTACTCCGCTGCTGTTCACCACGCGGTGGGCCGGCACGGGCTTTTTAGAGCCGGGGGAGGTCTTCATCGCCCAACCTACGACCCGGGCGGATAGGCGGGAGCCGAGGCAGGCGGCGATAGCGCCGTAGGAAGTGACACGTCCGCGGGGTACCTGTCGGGCGATCTCATGTACAAGATCGAAAAAAGAATCGTCCTTCCCTCCGGAGGGTTTTACGGCGATCAGCTTTTCCCGGGCTGTCGGTGTGCGAGCCTTGCTCCGGGGACCAGAGGCGCTTCCGGTGGGAGATGGCTTTTTGGAGGGGGTTTTCTTTTTAAGACTCGTTCTCTTTTTTGGGTTGGCCATGGTTCGTTCTTTTTTGCAGTAATTCCGTACGGCGTGGTTCGCTGACCTGTTCATAGTCGAAGGGACAGTGCCTGCAACCGCTGCCGCAGCAATGCCCCCTGGCAAGATGATATTTTTCCGTGAGCACCACATAACCTTGCTCGCTATAATAATAATCTTCTCCTTCAACCCATGGCTGCATCTTCTTTGAGTTTTTGGTGAAGGATCTTGTCGATATCCGGCAGGGGCGCTGCCGGCAGGCGGAAGCAAATATAGTGTACCCGGCGGCTTTCCGCGATATCCAGACCCTCATAATGGGTTTTGATCTTCAACTCTTCCTGCATGGGGCCGGCATAGGCGGCGATATCGTCAATATCTTCCAATAGGGGCAGGCCGCATAGTTCCAGCACCAGCCGGGTAAAATCATAGAGGTCGGGAGAATCCGTCTTCAGATGGATCTTGCCACCTGGTATCAATACCCGCTGATAAAGGCGGAGAAAGGAAGGGTGGGTCAATCTTCTGCCGGCCCTGGACATCCTTAGCTGCGGATCGGGAAAAGTGAGCCAGATCTCCTCCACTTCGCCGGGATTGAAATAGTTGGCGATCTTATCGATATGGGAGCGTATAAAGGCGGCATTACGGATATCTTCTTCCAGGCATCTTTTGGCCCCCACATAGATCCTGTTGCCTTTCAGGTCTATACCGAGGAAATTCCGCTCCGGGTACATTCTCGCCAGTCCGACGGTGTATTCGCCCTTGCCGCAGGCCAGCTCCAGGGTAAGGGCATGATCGTTCTTAAAGAATCCGGCCCATTGCCCGGCCACTCCTTCCGGGTATTGCAGGACATTGGAAAAGGACTTGATCGCCTCGAAGCGCATTAATTTTTTCTGACCCATACGGCGCAAAGTTAAAAAAAATGCCCCATTTGGGAGCAGGACTGTTGTTGGGTTACCGTTGTAAGATCTACTTTTCAGGAAAGTATGTAGGTAATTGGGAGGAATGAAAATGGAAGGCCTATTTAGCTTTCTTAGCGGCCCCTTTCTTGGGTAAGCGATGTTTTTCAATAAAGGCACGAGCCTTTTCTGCCTTTTTTATAAAAAAGGGCTCTTTACTATAGTCCCGCATTTCAGGGTTTATAGTGATAGTATTTTCTTCTGTCTTATGGACTTTTACAGACATAAATTTATTGTTATCAAAGTTACGAATTTATTTCTTTATGATCAAGAATGCCTCATAATTCCTGCCGTTTTGAAATACCTCCCAGTCTTCTTTCACAAAGCCTTTAATTTCAAAAGTATCATTGATTTCCAGAAAGTTATAACTAATTCCCATTTGGTATAACCGGGTGCGGGCTGATGTGCTACCCTCGACGAATATATTCGCATTAGGGTGTTTGCCAATAAAGTCCAAGGTGGTAAATGCGACCGTTGCCAGCACTTTGTCACGATCGTTATTGTTGCTTCTGCTTGAATCATCCAATTCTTGTCGCTCTTCATTCCAATCGCCAAAGCCTAGATTAAAGAGATTCTTTCCGATCTCGGTATAGAGTACAACTTTTTTGATTCTTCCCCGAGGGCCTTCACTATAAAATTCGTACATGCGATGGTTTTCACTTGTTTGAATGGGGTATTTCGGATATTTCATACTGGCAGCTTTTGACCTGCAAAAATATTAATTCGGCAAATCCAAAATGAAACAAAATGGAGAGAGATTTATGTTAGAGTATATCCTAAGGAGCGAGGATTACCTGCGGTGATCCTTGGGGTGGTGACACTAATTTTAGTTTACTTTTAATAAAAGTTCACTGTTATAAATGCTTACGGGTGTAATGATAGTTTCATCCAGTGGAGTTTAGTAGTCATAACGCCCTTTCATTTTTTTGCTTAATGGAATTGCTTGTAAGATCAAAATCTTTTAATTTTTCAAGCTTGAAAACTCAAATCCTGTTGCCCCTTTATAAGCTTTCCAAATCAATCTCGAACTATACATCTTGTCGTTTGGCCTTCAAATAAAATAAAACATAATAGGTGAGTAGAATTACTATGCCTGGGATAATCCAATATTTCCAGTCCATTCCTCTTGGAAGTTTGGCAAAACACCATCCATTAATAGAGCACAAAGCGACCATTAATCCTTTTTTGTTCACTGGCTCTTTCAACTTATCTATTACTCTTGTTAAAATCAATAACACCACCGCCAAAAAATAGACTATATTAATCAATATCCATTGAATCTCAAACCCCTTGTATCTAGAATAAAACCAAAGTAATGTCCCCGTTCTTATTTTAGGTAGTAAATCTGAAAACATAGCATCAGCAGTAATACTTATGTGAAAAGAATCAATTTTATTTTTGATTATTTGTTTGTCCCTTAAAAATTGTGAAGAATCATAGTTATATCCTTGACTTTCGTTAGCGTGAGCTATTTTTATTAAAATTGAATTAGCAAAGGGCGCTAATCTATCATTTGCCAAGATAGTTCTAAAGTATTCCGAGTTTATCCATAAATGTTGTATTTCTTCATTGGCAATAGTTGATCCCACATTTTCCGCCATATATATCCACTTTTCCACTTTCGATACCCCAGACATCAAGGCTATTCCCTTTAAGCTAATAATTTTCCTTGTTGTGTCCTTATTTTCACTTACTCCAACTAACTCAAGGCCTCTAATCCAAAATAATTGAGTTGAATCTACATGCATAAATTTATTACGGTAAATGGCCCGGAAGCCATTTGAATCACCTTTAAAAAAACCATCCATATATATATTTCCAGGCCCGTAAATATTAAACCCCGTTCTCATTGTATCATATGTTTTGTAGAAATCATCAAGATGTTGATTGAAAACCATTCCAATTTCCGGATCAAATCCTCTATAAATATAGAGTTGTACAGGATAGCGCGAGCCATAAATTGTAAATCTACTTTCATTTGCTTTGAATATTTCAATTAAAAATTCTCGGCTAGTTGACATATAATAATTGGCTGAGATCTTATTGTTTTTTATCAATGAGAATGAATCATAGAATTTGATGGAAACATTATGGGCTTGTATTGTTTTTTGGTATGAATTAATTATTCGTGTTATAAAATTGTAGGTGCTGTCGATTTGATCTCTATTACTTATTTGGAGCCCTTTTGAAATGTGGGCAGTAGACAAGTCTGTTTCGGAAAAGAAAGAATACCTATGGCAAGACACCAGCAAAAATGCAAATAAAATAAGCAAATAAATTGGAGTTTCCTTTCTCATACAGCTTTGTGAATTTAATAATACTTGCTAAAAATAGTCATTTCCATCACGGATAGAGAATAAGGCAACATAGCAACCACAATAGTTAGGATGAAATTCGTAGGATCTTCGTTCTCAGCAGGGCTATATATTTGCTTTTAGACAGACTACAACATACTTGCGTCCACGCCGCTGTGAGACAAAAGGTGTTTGTTTTGGTATAGAGCGAGGATTGTCTGCCATGATTCATTAGAGGAAGGCTAGATTAATGAAAGGGCCGTATGGTGTCGCTCTCTCCCATCCTTATTTTACGGTTTTGCCGGAGCAAGCCTAGAACATCGAAGAAGCTTCATTCCTCGGCTTCCAAAATAAAAATGCCCCGCTTTTGAGGTCCACTGCTGATAGAGGAGGATTGCCTTCGGCGGTCCTTTGATGGGGGAGGCTAGATCACGATCGATGCCGGCACTGCGTGCCTGCCATTTTTCGTCCCGTCCGTTCCCGCAAACAAGTTTGCTACACTCCCGGAACGAAAAATGCCCCCGCCAAAGGCGGAGGCATCGATTGTGATCTGCTGTAGAGGGAGGACTCGAACCTCCACGGGGTAGTTAGCCGTAGCGCAATGTGTGGTGGTCAACCCCAGTCGGCGCCGATTTTGGTCGGCCCCGGCATTACACTATGTTTGTCCCATGATCCCCACCCCCGAGACAAGAGGGCATGTCTGCCAAATTTCATCACTCCACAAAGTTAAAAGAGCTGTAGGAGGAGGACTCGAACCTCCACGGAGCGGTTAGCCGTAGCGCAATGTGTGGTGGTCAACCCCAGTCGGATCGATTGCTCAACCCGGCATTACACTATGTTTGTACCGTGATCTCCACCCCCGAGACAAGAGGGCATGTCTGCCAAAATTTCATCATCCCACAGTATTTTCGAGCAAATTAAAGAGCTGAACACCGTAAAATTAAAGAAATAGCTTAATTATTACATTTTTTTCAATAAAAATTTTTATATTTTCATAATTATTCAAATATTTGCATTTTACTGTAGATAAAATTTAAAATAACTATTCAAGATGGCAGGAAAATTGAATCTCGACAAATTAGATCTCCAGATTATTCATGAAATGATGGAAAACGCGGAGATCTCTTATGCCGAATTGGGTAAAAAACTATTTGTTTCGGGAGGCACCATCCATGTCCGGATCAAAAAACTGCAGGAGCTTTCAGTAGTGAAAGGTACAAAATTACATGTGGACCTGAAACAATTGGGTTATGATGTCATTGCTTTTATCGGTATTTATCTCGAAAAGAGCTCTTTATACGATAGTGTCGCCAAGGAATTGCAGAAAATACCTGAAATTGTGCGGCTCAACTACACCACGGGCAACTATAGCATGTTCGCGGAGATCGCCTGCAAGGATATCAACCAACTGAGATTCGTACTACACGATGAATTACAAAAGATAAAAGGGATCGAACGGACGGAGACCTTTATATCCCTGGATGAAAGCTTTACCCGGAATGTACAGGTGTTTAAGGAATAAAGGGATTTTAAGTATCTTTATTAGTATAATATATTTCTCATGAAAACTACTTTTTCAGCGATCCTTACCCTCCTCATTCTTTCTTGTACGCTGAGTTGTTCTAAAGGCGGCGGCGGAGGCGGCGGAACGCCTCCCGGTGAAACTCAATTGACGATCACCACTACCCCCACCAATGGCAGTGTGCAGCCTCCCGCACCCGGCACCACGTTCGACTTAAATGTGAATATTACTTCCGCGATCCCCTCCAAAGGAGTGACCATCGCCGTATCGGCAGCTCCCGATGGCAGTTCTACTTCCTTTTTCACCACTTCTAAAAACTCGACTACCGCGGCCAATAGCTTCTCGATCACCGGAACCCCGGTAGCAACCGTCTGTCTGGTGAGTATTACCGTTACCTCGCTGTCTCAGTCTTCCAATGTAGCAACGGCCAGTTACCGGTATTCCGCCAAATAGGACAGGTACCTGTCCCTTTATACGCGTACGTTCAAAGCGTCCCGCAGGCCATTTCCCAGCAGGTTGAAGGCAAGCACCAACAACATGATAGCCAGACCCGGCGCCAGCGCCAGCATCGGATTATGCGTGATGATGAAATTGTAATTCTCCTTGATCATCAGGCCCCAACTGGGCTGCGGCGGCTGCACCCCCACACCGAGGAAACTCAGCCCTGCTTCGATAACGATGGCGGTCGCAAAATTGGAAGCTGCTACCACCAGTACAGGCCCCATGATATTCGGAAGGATATGACGAAAAAGGATCCGGCTATGAGAATAACCCAGGGCCCTGGCCGCTTCTACATATTCCCTTTCCCTGGCTGCAAGGACCTGTCCCCGTATGATCCTGGCCACATTCACCCAGAGCGTGAGACCGATAGCGATAAACACCTGCCAAAAGCCCTTTCCCAGCATCAGGGTCATCGCAAACACCAATAAAAGAGTGGGAATGCTCCAGATCACATTGACCAGCCACATGATGATCTCATCGGTCCGCCCCCCAAAATAGCCGGCCAACGCCCCCAGCAGGACGCCAATGCTTAGAGAGATCAGCACGGTGATCAACCCCACGGCCAGGCTCACCCGAACTCCCACCAACAAGCGACTCAAAATATCACGGCCATATTTATCCGTTCCCAGCCAGAAGGTCTGCCGGCCTACAGAATAAGAGCGCACCGGGTAAGCAACCCTTTCTTCCACCCCTTCATCCACGAACTTCTGCACGATCAGGCTATCTCCTTTTTGCTGATAGCTGTTGATGGGAATATAATGGAAGGCATCTTCCTTTCCCCCGAGCAATCGCGTAAAAAAGGAAACAGGCCCGGGCGCATTCTCCTTTTTTATAAAAAGGAACTCCTGGGTAAAACCCGGCTTGCGTCCGCCGATCTCCACGATCATCCTGTTGGCGTTCGGGGAAAAATCCGGCGCGATATAATAAGCCGTCACCGCGACAAAAAGCGCCAGGCCGATAACGATCAGCCCGAACAGGGAGCCTTTATTGCGACGCAGCCTTCGTATGATATTGCGGGGTGCTGTGTTCATCTGTTTATTTTTCTGTCTTTCCAGCGATAGCTTCCGAATTTTCCGAGCCAGCCTATGCTCACGGTATACAGGATATGAAAAGGCTCCAGGGCCGGAAAATAAACCAGCAGCTCCTGTTGGCCAAAAAAAGCAGCCACCGACCGGACAAAAGGGACTTCGATCAGGGTCTTCACCAGCAGCAAAATAAGGAATATCCAACCATACCAATAGTTCCAAAAAGATGCCAGCAAGAGGCCGATGAGCAGCAAGTTGAGTATATACACGCCCAGCAACACCCAAAAGATCCGCTTGTCGTCATATTGATCCGCCTTACTGGCCCAGCGGATCCGCTGATGGAAAAACTCCTTCCAGCCGGTCACCGCCTGCGTGGAAACAATAGCCTGACGGCTCTTCAGAAAGAATACCTCACCGGGATATCGTTGGTAGATCTTATGCATCAGCAGGAGATCATCCCCCGAAGGGATCTGATCGATCCCCCGAAAGCCTCCGACCTCATAAAAGGCTTTCCGCTCGTAAGCAAGATTGGCGCCGTTACACATGGAATGAAATCTTTTATAGACTGCCGCACCGGTGATCCCCTGCAGCGTAATAAAGTCCAGGGTCTGGAATAGGGATAAGAAGGAATGATCTCCTTCGATCTTCACGGGAGCTGCAATGAATTTTGCGCCGGTGTCTTCATAGAATCCTGCGATCGTCCGCAGCCAGTCGGGATGAAACCGGCAATCCGCATCCGTCGTGATGATCAACTCCCCCGTTGCGGCTCCGATGCCGGTGTCGATAGCGAATTTTTTATAGGCATTAAGATCAGGATCCATCGGCGGAAGATGATCTGCCAGCCGGAGACGCATGAACTCCATACCCGGAAAACCAAGTTGACCAAGCAGCTCCCAGGTCTTATCCGTGGAATGGTCGTCGATGACGATCACCTGGTAAAGATCTTTGGGATAAGATTGACGCGAGAGGGATCCCAGGCAGGCGCCGATCGTTGCTGTTTCGTTACGGGCAGGCACGAGAACCGTAATCTTTGTGCGCGGGTAAGAGGCCGGGGCCGAATATAGAGGAATATCCTTCCAGGCCCTGCGATAATAGGCTATCAGGACCGCATAGCAGGCGAACAAGAGCAGGCATATAAGAACGACGATGAACATCCCGGCGTAAAGTAAAGTAAAATAACTTTATTCCATCATCAGCCCGATCAGTTCATCCAGGTTTCTCGGCTGTAATAACTGGTGGCCGCAATTAAGCATGGCGAGCTTGCACCAGGGCCGGGCCTCCCTGCTGAACCTCTCGCCGATTTCAGGACGGATAATACGATCATAGCGACCATAGAACAACCTGAGCGGAACCTCATGCTCCCGTACGACGGATTGCAGGACACGGAGATCCGGACGGAATCCCCGCATCGTGGTCCAACGCTTGTAAAGATCTTCCCTTTCCTGCGCATGATCGATATAGTTGATCGTGAATTTATAAATGCTCCTGTTTACGAGCCGGAGCCTATCGGCCATCTTCAGCGTGAAAAGGAACAAGCGGGGTTTTGACATCGCCAGCCGGAAGAGGCGGTTGCCCCAGCGGGTCTGGGTGGCCAGCCAATACCAGCGATTCATCGTCAGCCCGTCCGGGGCCAGCAGGATCCCTTTTTCTATTTTCTGCGGGACCTTTTCCAACAGGCTAAGCACGACCCTGCCGCCCATGCTATAACCCAGGAGCCACCAGCGCTGATCCGCAAAAGATTCGGCTGCAAGCATACGTTCGATCAGGCCCGGAAGATCCGCCGGATCAAAAAAAAGCCCCTCCCGCCATTCCGTTCCCCCATGGAAGGGCATATCCATAGCCAAAATAGTGAACTCCCTGCCAAGCGGATCCTCCAGGAAGGCAAAGGACTCCGCGGACTCGCCATAGCCGTGGAAACACAGCAATAACTTACTCCCCGTTCCCCAGCGGGAATAGCTTATACGGGAGGCTCCAAATGAGAGAAAAGCAGGTGGTGGCGTCAATGACATTCTGCCTTAAATCTACAACCTCTTATCGATATGAGGAGCCGGCAGCGGGGATCGGTCGTTGTAAACTTCCAGGCGTGTAAAATTTCTCCGTAAAAACTTTGAGAAATGCCGGAATAAATCGTACTTTTATTTAGTTGTTTAACTAACTATATGCCAAACAACCAATTTAAGAAAGGGGAGTTATATAGTTTTATTACGGGAAAAGCCAGCACGGCTATCGCCCGCAACCTTCAGAAGAAATTCAATACCGCCGGGCTGAAGGTGACGATTGAACAATGGAGCGTATTATACCACCTATGGAAAGAAGATGGGAAGAGCCAGCAGGAATTATGCAATGCCACTTTCCGGGATAAGCCCAGCATTACAAGACTGGTGGACAATCTCGAAAAATTGCAATTGGTAAAAAGAGTGCCTGCCGATAACGATCGCCGGATCAACCTGATCTATCTGACCAAACAAGCGCAGAAATTACAGGAAGAGACGATGTGCCTGGCCGAAGAGACCCTGAACGAAGCATTGGAAGGCGTGCCGGTAGACCGTATCGATATTTGTAAAGAAGTATTGCAACTCGTATATGACAACTTAAAATAAACCGGTCACCTTAAAACTATTTTCTATGAGCACCACCTCAGAAAAAAAGCAGGCTCTTAAAGGAGCTGAATGGCTGATAAAGGAAAGCGCTGCTTTCGAGACCTTTATCCCTGAGGACTATAACGAGGAGCAGCAGATGGTGAAAGAAATGTGCCTTTCCTTCCTGGACTCGGAGATCCTGCCGGTCCTCGATCGGATCGACAAACTGGAGCCGGGCCTGATGCCATCCCTCGTGGAAAAAGCAGGTCAGCAGGGGCTGCTGGGAACGGCTATTCCTGAAGAATACGGCGGACTGGGTAAGGATTTTATCACGGCCACCCTCGTGAACGAGGGTCTGGGCGGCGGGTTCTCCTTTTCGGTGGCGGTCTCCGCCCATACCGGCATCGGAACCCTTCCGATCCTTTATTTCGGCACCCCGGCGCAGAAACAGAAATATATACCCAAGCTCACCACCGGGGAATGGAAGGGCTCCTACGGCCTGACAGAGCCCAACAGCGGCAGCGATGCGCTTGGGGCCAAGACCACCGCTAAACTTTCCGCCGATGGCAAACATTATATCCTGAACGGGCAGAAATGCTGGATCACCAATGGTGGTTTTGCGGACGTCTATACCGTTTTTGCAAAGATCGACGGCGATAAATTCTCGGCTTTTATCCTGGAAAGGGGTTTCGAAGGATTCACCCAGGGACCGGAAGAACATAAAATGGGGATCAAGGGATCTTCAACGGTGCAGTTGTATTTCCAGGATTGTAAAGTGCCGGTGGAGAACCTGCTGGGTGAGATCGGTAAGGGCCATATCATCGCATTTAATATTTTGAACATCGGTCGCCTGAAACTCTGTGCGGCAGCGATGGGTGCGGCCAAGAGAGCCACTACTACCAGCATCCAGTATGCCATTACGCGCGAACAGTTCAAAACACCGATCGCCCAGTTCGGGGCGATCAAACATAAAATGGCTGAAATGGCCGTCAAGGTCTGGGCTATGGAAAGCGCCCTGTACCGTTGCGCCAAATGGATCGACGATAAAGAAGTGGAATTGCTGGGCGCCGGTAAACCTTTCAACGAAGCCTTACTGGGCGCGGCCGAAGAATATGCCATCGAATGCGCCATCCTGAAAGTGTTTGGCAGCGAGGCCCTGGATTTCGTGGTGGACGAAGGCGTGCAGATCCACGGAGGCAATGGGTTCAGCGATGAATATGTCATCTCAAAAGCCTACAGGGACAGCCGGATCAACCGGATCTATGAGGGTACCAATGAGATCAATCGCCTCCTGGCAGTGGACATGGTACTGAAAAGGGCCATGAAGGGAAGACTGGACCTGATGGGTCCTGCCATGGCCGTCTCGAAGGAACTGATGAGCATTCCGGATTTTGGCGCAGCGGACGACGCTCCCTTCGCGAAAGAAAAGAAACTGGTGGGGAACTTTAAAAAAGCTATTTTAATGGTGGCGGGCGCCGCTGTACAAAAGCTGATGGCGAAGATCGAGGGCGAACAGGAAGTACTCATGCATATAGCCGATATGGCCATCGATACGTATGTTGCGGAAAGCGCCCTGCTGCGCGCGCAGAAACTGGTGGACCAGCGCGGAGAAGCCGCCTGTTCCTTTGAACTGGATTGTGTGCGTACTTTTTTATATGATGCCGCCGACCGGATCAACAAAGCAGGAAAGGATGCGCTGAATGCCTTTACCGCCGAAGGAGACGAACAACGCATGATGTTCCTCGGTCTGAAACGGTTTACCAGGGCGGACCCCTTCAACAGCAAGGAAGCCAGGAGAAGGATCGCCGCCAAACTGATCAATGATCAAAAATACCCTTTATAAGTTTCACTAGCGAGTCACACGGGTTCACATGAGAAAGCCATCGCGAGAAGAAGATTCTCCGGTGGCTTTTATTTTATATTTTATCTTTAGAGAAATTTAGGGAATGCGGAGAGGGATCATTACTATTTTCCTGCTGGTCAGGGTCTTTGCGGGCACCGCCCAGGACAGCGTCTGGAACGCCCGGACAACGGGCAAACTGGCCTTTATCGAATACGGCATTGGCGATGACCGGCTCGGGGGGGCCAAAATGGGCTTCCTGGATTCGAATATCCTGGTAAGGATCATAGACAGCTTCCATACCGACTATAAGATCCGCCTTTCGGAGTTACATTCCGCCTATATCGCGAAGACGAGCGTCCTGTTGCAGAACAAACAGGCCGACTACCTGCAGGTACACAATAAGCACCTCAGCGGCAGTATGAAGGTCTATGGTGACGAGGCCTACGATTATGTAACGGTCTCCCTGGACGAACGCCTGCCTTACCGGAGCTTTCAATTGATCGGGCCATCCCGGATCGCGATCGATCTTTTCGGCGTCACCAGTAATACCAATTGGATCACGCAACTGCGGTCCGCGAAGGAGATCAGGAATACCTGGTATGAGCAGGTGGAAGACGATGTGCTGCGGATCTATGTCGAGCTGAAGCATGCACAGCATTGGGGCCATAGCCTGGCCTATGACAGCGCCGGCAAAAAACTGACGGTGCGTATCAAAAGGCAACCCGCCGTTCCCGATATCAGGAAGCTGCGGATCGCGATCGATGCGGGTCATGGCGGCGATAATAGCGGCGCCAGCGGAGTGGTCAGCGGGGCGCTTGAAAAGACGTATACCCTGCTGTTCGCAAAAGAGCTGGAGAAGACCCTCAAAAAAGCAGGAGTAAAACAAGTCTTCATGACCCGGGCAAAAGACACATCCCTCGGCATGCCGGAAAGAATAGAAATGCTCCGGCTATTCAACCCCGATCTGCTGGTGAGCATCCATCTTAATTCGACCGTTTCCGATACGGTGCAGGGCGTGAGTACCTATTACCGTTATATCGGCTTCCGCTCCCTGAGCGTATCGCTGTTGAACCAGATGCTCACCCTGGGACTGAAGGAATACGGCAATGTCGGTAATTTCAATTTTGCCCTGAGCGGCCCAACCGATTATCCGAATGCCCTGATAGAAGTGGCTTTCCTGAGCAACCCGGCCGACGAAAAAAAGATACTCAACCCTAAATTCCATAAAGCCGTCTCGCAAAAGATCTACCTGGGGATCGTGAATTGGTTAAAACAGCTTACACCATGAATGGCTACCTGATGCAGGAACAATCTATTATCCGCGGAGAAGATACCTTTATTGAAAGCTTCTCCCCGGAAAACACCTATGGGGTCGTATTCGAAGACGATGGGGAGACCGCCTATTTTTATGCCGTGGAGAAAGACCCGGGAGGAACGGGATTGCGCGTATTGGATGCCCTGCATATTTACGAATCGGCGGAAGAAGGGGACGGATCAAAAGAAAAGTCTGAGAAGCCGGCTTCCAAACTGCTCCTGGTATGGTCGAGGGATTGGAAAAAATGCGCCCTGGTGATCGACGGAGCCTGTCATGCTATTTTCGATTTCGAGGCGCAGGGCGGATACAATATCAACGCTTTCCCGCCTCCGAATGAATTCTGGACCAAGGGTGAGAGACCCCTGACCGATGAATTGATAAAGCGTCTGTTCTGATCTATAAATCTCCTTCCATCATGCAATTTTCCAACAGCTTCATCCACCACGTTTATTTCTGGCTGAAAGACCCGGGCAGTAAAGAAGATAAAGCCCGGCTGATAGCGGGATTACAACAACTCTCAAAGGTCGGTACGATCCGTCAGTTCCATATTGGCGCCCCGGCAGGTACGAACCGGGAGGTGATCGACACTTCCTATGCGGTGTCCTGGCTGGTGATCTTCGATACGGATGCCGATCAGGCCAGCTATCAGACAGACCCTATCCATTTACGTTTTGTGGAAGAATGCTCTTCGTTGTGGAGCAAAGTGGTGGTCTACGATTCGGTGAAAGCGGGTATTTAGACTTAACCCAATTCCGCCGCTGCCGCTTCATCGACGAACCAATGCAGTTCGCCTTTCAGGGGTTTGATCTCCTGTGAAGGGTAGAGGTCCGGGTTATAAGCTCCTTTCAACACTTCGCGAAGCGCGTGGGCCTTGCCGGGACCCGTTGTCAGGAAAGCTATTTTGGCAGACCGGTTGACGATCGTCTTGGTCAGGGTAATGCGGTACATATCCTGCGCCGTCAGGAAAAAAGCGCTGGCCCAGGCTTTTTCCTCATGCACGATCTCCATTCCGGGGAACAAGGAGAGCGTATGCCCGTCGTCTCCCATACCTAATAATACCAGGTCGAAGCTGGTGGACGAGAGAGGAGAGGAAATTCCGGGAGCCGGGTCGAAATATTGATGAAGGATCTTTTCGTATTCAAGGGCAGATTCCTTAGCCCCGATATCGGTGCGCATGACATGGATCTGGGAAGCCGGCACCGGCACTGAATTCAGGAGGGTATCGTAGGCCATTTTCGCATTGTTTCGGTCGTCCTCAAAAGGTACGGCCCGTTCGTCTCCCCAGAAGATATGCAATTTCGACCAGTCGATCTGTTCCTTATAAGGTGGCCCGGCCAGGATCTTATGCAGTCGTTGGGGCGTACTGCCACCCGAAAGGGCGATCGTATACCGATCCTGCGTATTCAGCGTCTCTGCGATCGTTTCTGCGATCCATTTGGCTGCCGCCTCGCTCAGGGCTTCGCTATCTTTGAAAATATGTAACTGCATCGTTTGTTAGTTGTAGCTCTTTACTGTGTCGAGGGCAGGGTGATCCAGTTATGGCCATCCCTTGCGATCAGCGCTTCCGCATCTTCAGGCCCCCATGAATCCGGCGCATAGTTGGGAAAGTCCACGGGGGGGCGGGTCTCCCATGTTTCCAGGATGGGCATGACGATCTTCCAGGCTGCTTCTACCTGGTCGGCGCGCATGAACAAAGTGGCGTTCCCTTCCATGACATCCAGCAAGAGGGTCTCGTAGGCTTCGGGCTCATGACCATCGTAAGCCTGTTCATAGCTGAACACCATATCCACCGGGTTGAGGATCATGGACTGTCCGGGCCGTTTGGCCTGGAAGCGTAAGCGTATGTCCATTTCCGGTTGTATGCTGATGGTCATCCTGTTGGGCCTCCAGGTCTCGGCGGCCTCGGGGGGGAATGCATAATTCGGGGCGGGGCGGAACTGGATATTGATGATCGTCGTCTTCTGGTTCATGCGTTTGCCGGTGCGCACATAAAAAGGTACGTCCTGCCAGCGCCAGTTATCGATATAGAACTTCACGGCTGCGAACGTATCGATATTCGACTGGGGGTTGACGCTTTTTTCCTGTTTGTAGGCCGGCACTTTTTCTCCTTTCATCCAGCCTTCGGAATATTGCCCGCGGACGGCGTATTGATTGACATCTTCGCGTGATATTTTACGGATGGCGTTCAACACATCCACTTTCTTATTACGGATCTCGTTGGCCTCGAAAGATACGGGCGCCTCCATGGCGATCATACACATGAGCTGGAGGATATGGTTCTGCACCATGTCCCGAAGGGTCCCGGCGCTCTCGTAATAGCCGCCCCGTCCTTCCACTCCGATGGTCTCGGCAGCGGTGATCTGTACATGCTCGATATAATTGCGGTTCCAGATCGGCTCGAATAAGGCATTGGCAAAGCGCAGGGCGAGCAGGTTCTGTACGGTCTCTTTTCCAAGGTAATGGTCGATACGATAGATCTGCTCTTCGTTGAACATGCCTGTAAGCAGGATATTCAGTTCA
>Ga0307516_10000158_pt1 | contig 84838 bp, 86 predicted proteins | sample 19_EM_MG_FD_203310 | JGI IMG/M metagenome (GOLD analysis project Ga0307516, IMG submission 203310) | Populus trichocarpa ectomycorrhiza microbial communities from riparian zone in the Pacific Northwest, United States - 19_EM | ecosystem: Host-associated > Plants > Roots > Unclassified | place... | reverse complement strand
CCCATCAACAACACACCCCAAAAAAAACCCCCCCCCCCCCCCACCCCACCCACCCCCCCCCCCCCCCACCCCCCCCCCCCCCCCCCCCCCCCCCCCCCCCCCCGGCCCACCGCAGCAGCCAACCAGCAGTAGACATCCTTCAGAGGGAAAGAAAAAAAAAACCACCCCTCAATTCCTAATCGGGGGAGGCAGAAGCGGAGTCCCGTGGACCCTGAACGCGAACCTCTCCGGCAGGGCGTAGAGCTTGACGAGCTTCCTCAGCGGCAGGACGTCGTGGCCGTACTGGAAGAGCCACATGTGCTTCGAGTACCACAGCTCATCGATGACGAGTCCGTTCTGCAGCAGGAGCTCGAGGACGGCCCAGGCGCCGTGGACGACGCACATGATCCAGAGCGGGATCGGAGGGAAGTACCAGTCGTGCTGGTACATCCAGCCGTGCATGTGCGTGCGGTAGTTGCGGTGCGGGCGTGCGTCCCAGCGGAACTGGTGCGAGAGCATCTCCGGCGTCAGCACCGGCGCCAGGAACGCGTCCGAGTCGTGGAGGATCGCGTGGTACAGGATTCCGGCCGTGCCGTGCTGCTTCAGCGTCGGGTGCGTGATGTCGAGGATCGCCTTGCTGGTGAGACAGAGCGAGAGGAGGTCGGGGAAGGGGAGGTAGGAGATGGTGTGGATGTAAAGCTCGGGCGGGAGATTTTCGATCATCGTGAGTGTGCGACCGAGGTGAAGGGACTAACGGCGGTGGTGGGATTTTTTTTTTCTTTCTTCTTTCTTCTTTCTTCTTTCTTCTTTCTTCTTTCTCCCTTCCAACCTTGTTCGTGGGTTGGCCGAGGAGTGGGAGGGGGAAGGGACGAGGAAAAGAGAAGGAGAGGAGGTTAAGTGGTGTAGTGTAGAGTGGGAAGTTTTTCACATACATCGAGGCTGCCGGGTCGGGTTAGAAGTTTTCGTACGTAATCACGACCATGTCCCAACACGCCGGACCTCCTGGACCCATAAGAACGTACGGCTCTGCGACGGAGCATTCGAGTTCTCTACTGTCCTCCGTCTTCAGTCCATAAGCAGGATCGAGCGTACCGTCTCTACAGTAGCATCCTGAAAGACGTTTCGCTGTCGTCTCGACCTCCGCCGACCTCCGCTGCGTCGAGCGCTGACGCCAGCCCGCATTTCGCTGGAAGCCTTTCTGGAACAACTATTCGTCGGGTGCCAATGCCGGGGGGTGTACCTACTACATCTACCGACAGTGTAGACATGCACGTGCCATTCCGACACCACACAGGAGAGACGTGGGCAGACATGTTATATAGATATGTAGAGCCCCCCGACAAGGTGGGGTTGACTAGTCCCCGTCGAACACTAGGTAACTACCCAATCACATATTGAAGACGATTGTTTCACATCCCTTGAGGTCACCGCACAGGACCGAAGGCATATACGTGACAAGTCTATCGTCGATCCGACAGCTGACGGGCGCAGAACTCTCGTATTGATGCTGCCGCTTTCTATCTAGTGTCTTTGTGTCTCGTCCTTCAGTCCTCCACCTGGGGGGGCGGACGGATGCATACTTCTTGCCCTCCGGCTTCCGAGAGAAAGCAAAAGAAAAGATTTCTCAATAGTGATGACCACGGCAGGGATCGAACCTGCAATCTCTTGATTCGTAGTCAAGCGCCTTGCCATTGGGCCACGCGGCCAGATTGATGTCCACGCTCACCTGCTGGGCTCTTGTCCACGTGTTTCCATGGCTTTGCTTATAAAACTATTCTGTGAACAACAGCGGATTGGGCGACGAAGCGATTTTTTCGGTATGCTCCGAAGCAGCAATGGCGGTCGACGCGTAGATACTTGCCGATCAACATTCGGGCGTGAGGCACCAATCCATCCAACAGTCAGCTGCTGCTGCAACTTCGCACCACGGCAAAACAACGAAGACCGTCCGCATGGTACGCGGATGGCGGAACCGACTAGCCAACGAACTATCTTCCGCTTCATCTTGTTGGATCCCCTCAACGGTCCCCTGGTGTCCGCACAACATGCATACATACGCCGGTAGGTGCCTAACAAGGTGCGCAGCCCAATTCAGCCGAGTCCGACACAGCAGAAGGTTGCGGACAGCCTCTTCTCCTCTCCGTAGTCCGTCACCACTCACGAGCGCGCTGGATCTCCGCGGTCCTTTCAACGCGTCGGTGAGCACGGCGCTTCGTCCGGCGCGACATCGGTCCACGGGTGTCGAAGTAGCCGGTAGCTGGTGACGGGCGGAGATCTCGGTCGGCGGGATTGCGAGGTCCGGGCGGAACAAAGCACTGTAGTGTACAATCCGCTTCTTGGAGCCGGCCGGACCGACCGGCAAGGATCGTCGCAGTGGGTCGCTAGCTCGGGCGTCGTGCGGGTTTTGGGAGGAACGAGCTGGTGCCGGAACTGAGATCACCTATTTCACTGCCCGCCAAGGTGGCACGACGGGGACGATGAGTGCCGAGCTCCGGCCCGTCGCAATCTGCAGTGGTACCCGGTATATAGCTGAATCGTAAACGAGATGTTCCGGAGCAAAATGCCGTTCGTTAACACAGATCTGGCCCACCGTGGACGTGCTATGTAACCATGTCAACCTTCAGGCGCTCTCCAGCCCGTCGAACGGAGGGATGTCAACGGACCGTCCGCGAACGGACATTCCGCCCAACCCGTGTCTGCGCCACCGTCAACCCGCCAGCCCAGCCCCGTCCAGCCCAGCCCAGCCCAGTCCAGCCGAGTTTCAGGTTTCCGATCCCCCGCCGCCCGTTTGATTGGTCCTCCGGATCCGTTCGTGGAAATCGGAACATGCCACATCTACACATTCCACGGTCCTGCAATGATCGCCGCCACGTAACAACACACGTACATACCGGCTCCCTGCTGCCATTGCCTCGTCGCCCCGCTTCGACCGGCCCCCCGCCGCCGCGGCGAGTTGACCAGCTATCTATGTGAGCCCAGCCCCGTCGGCAGGGTATCTGGGCAGAATGGAGGGAAAGACGAAACCGGGATTTTGCATCCCGATGGGATTCTCGAGCGTGCTTACATATACTGCAAGTTTCCGGCAGTCGACAGAGATGATGTCCGTTACCGGTGCGAGTGAGTGGACGTGTCGACTCCTGCCTCCCTGTGTTCACAGTTCGGTATAAGCGACTTTCCGTGGCCCCACCCGCCCAGCCTCCTCCCCTTTCCTTTTCTCTCCCTTCCCTTCCTCTCCTTTCCAGTTCCGGCGCGCCAGACCTATGCACGAACGCATGTAGTACCTAGGTATGTAGGTAGGTTGGCCGGACGATAAACCCACACTTCCCCTTGACCGATGCGGTGGATACGCCCTCTTGCAGCGTGCAGAGAGCGTGGGAATCGAAGGTTTCGATTCTTTCGATTCTTTCGATCCCACCCCCTTTACTCCTGTATCAAGATCCCCCCCTCCGCCGGGCCACCAAGTAGTTGGCACGCGAACAGGCGGGAATGGATGGATAAAGGGATGGATGCAAGCATCCCCGCCGTGCTGCGGTTGGGAATTTAACGCCCTCCCCCCCCCTGGGAGATGTGCTATTGGCGGCTTGGCGGTGGTGGGTCGGCGGCTTCTGCGAGGCGCAGTCCATCACGTGGCGACGTGTTCTCCTCCGCGCGTATGTAGCTCCCTCTCGTTACATACGATGGCTCAGGGGGAGCGTGGGCGCCTCTCGCCGGTGTGGCAGTGTCCGGACCTGGCAAAGGTTGATGGGCGTGCGTCGCAGAGTTGTTTCCTTCGCCGCTGTGTCCAGAAACATTGCCGAGGGGGAGGTGCGGTTGGTTTCGAAGCCCGCGATTGCGGGCTGCTGCTTCGTCCTGTCGGTTGCGATTGAAACAGTCCAGCGCCGCGGGAAGAGTGTGTGCACATATGTCTGTATGCCGTTAGCCGGACCCGTAAATGCTCCGATGCGCCGTAGACAGTGAATAAACCGCATACACAGAGTGTCGGATAACTTGGGCGGGGCCGTGTGGAGTGGTTGTCCATGTCCCCCCCCCGGACCTCTGCTCCACCACCCGACAGAGGATAGGATTTACTTGAGCAGCGCATAACAGGAGAAGCATGTGGAGAACATTTCTGCGCCTTCCGTTCTCGATTTGGCGGCGTCATGGTGATGCTGTAGGGGTTCGAAGTGGAGGATATTTTGGTGCGATGCAGCTGCCTAATCGGCCAGAGCGCGAGTGATAATCGATGCCTGCATTCAATACCATACGAAAACATCTAGCCTATCTATCTACATACTCGCGCTGTTCCACAGCCAGGTCGACAGCTCTCCCTGCAAAGGGCCGCTACATATCAGGTATTTCCCGGTCCGAAGCTCCGTCGCTACAGAGTGTTCTTTCTGCTGGAACCGACTGCTGAGCTGGCAGGCGGCTTGCGGGGGCTCTTTTGGGGGGGCTGGGGCTGTAGCACAAGATGGGCGGAGGTTCTGACTGTGAATACCTCGACGAGGCTGGTATCTACATACCTTTGCGGGGATTATGTCGCAGGGCACAGCCGAGCACTCGTGATTAGTCACCAGAACCGGCAATGTACGTTTGCCAAGGACGGACCGGTGCACGTCCCCTTTGCACACTGTGCAGGATGCATATCTATCGACAGATTATCTCTATGCACGTAGAGCACACATGTACATACATATCCCACATCGCGAGTTCTCGTGCGCAGACAGAGTACCTGCAGCGCCAGACCGTGCATCGGCAGAGGCATTTTATCCGTGGCGATGAAACGCAGCTTCTCCGCTTTGACGGATCCCCCCCCACCGCACTATACATCGTTCGACGTCGGGACGAAGATCATGGCCGCTCCGCTTTGTTAAAAATAAATGCAATAATGGGCAGATCGCACGCCAGGAGCGGTGCTGGAGCGTGCTTCGGCTCCCCATGCCCGACTAACGCGGTCGGGAGTCGGTCGTCGTTCCACGCCTTTTATTAGCTGGCGGTATCGAATAGGCGCCTGCCTTACTTTTCACTTCGAACCGGCGGATGGCCCCAGCACGGATTCGTCGCGACGCGTTCCCCAGCCGGGACGGGCGAAACCCAACACACAGCTGGAAGCACGGCTGCTCCTCGTCGTCATCCTCCTCCTCCTGCCTCATCCCCAGGCGAAACGCTGGCACACGATTGGTGTGAGTGGGGTGTGAGTGGAAATGTGTGATGTGATTCCTGCAGCCAGACTACGCTCCCCCATGCAGGGTTCCGCTGGCAGCTTCGTTCGCTCGCTCTCGACGCTGCATATGTTTCCCTCCATTGGCCGCACACGGCTGCTCCGTATATATTGGTTAATCTCCGCCCGAATGCTGCGTGTTTTCTCCTCTCTCTCATAAGCAACAGTTCCGGCGACGAGCGTTCTCGTTTTCCCTTTCTTTCCGTTTTCGTCCTGTCTTTTTTTCTTCGTTCGCTTTCTTTCTTCGGTATATCGTTCGTTCAGCTCGGGAAGCTACAGATCGCCAGAGAGCCGTGCTCATTTCCAAACATTCCGTTTTCTTATTATTGTTTTTCTTTTCTCCCCAGTTTCGCACACACGGACTCGGACGCGGACGGATTACTACCCAACGAAAGACACAAAACCCCCGGCATTCCCCACCAATATAATCTTCCTTCCCTCTTCCTTCGCTGTGCCGGATCGCCAAGCTACAATCGCTCTTCCACCACCGTAACCAGACTCTCGTCAACGTCTTGTCCCCTCGTCTGCTGTCTCTCGCCGTGGTTCGATACCATCGCCGCCGGTCAACACTTTACTCTTCATACACTCGTTCTTGATACCAACCCTTATTCAACCTTCGCGCAAAAGAATTGAAAAAAATTCCCTATCTTGGAAGAAAAAAAAAAGTTCTTCAGAATGCATCACATCCATCTCTCAGACGCAAGTCCCCAATGACCCCATCCATGACCCCCGCCCTCCGCAGACCCACTAACACCCTGAACAGGCTGCCCTGGCCCTGTCGCGCATCCTCCACTTCCACCGCATCCACCACGGCTTCTTCGGCGGGTTCGCGATCCTCTCAACGACGCCCTCGCCCAGCCGCGAAACCAAAGACCTCGACGTGCTCGTGTCGGCGACCAAGTCGACGATCACGTCGCTGCTGTCGCAGCGGCACGGCTGGCTCGAGATCCCGCAGAACCGCGAAGACTACGTCGCGTACTTCTACCGTAACCCGTACTCGTCGGGCTCGTCGGCGAGCAGCATCAACAGCACCAGCACCGAGGCCGAGCTCGAGGAGGAGAAGCCGGCGCCCATGGTGCTGGTCGAGATGTTCGTCGGCCACCAGGCCGAGCGCTTCCCCGTCAGCAAGAACTGCGTGCTCCGCGGACGACACATGGGCACCAGCTACGTGCCGATCCTGAGCGAGGAGTACCTCTTCCGCGGAAAGCTGAACGCCGCCGCGACCAGAGGGAAGAAGGGCGACGTCGATGACATCATGTACCTCGTCTCGAAGTACGGCGACGTCCTCAAGGAGCGTCTCGACGGCGTCGACAAGAAGGTCGTCAACGAGGCCGTCCGTCGGCATCCCGAGCTGCGGCGCGCTCTGCAGAAGGTCGGCATTCGTGCTGCCAGGGCCCCGCTGCAGTGGGGGATGAAGAAGGAGAAGGTCGTATTCTCGGTCGTCCCCGCGAAGACCTGGGATGTCCATCGTGGACTCGGATGGAGGGAGTAGAGTTGTGTGTATAATGCATTTTTTTTTCTTTTCTAGCGGTTTTTTTTTTCCACATCATAGCGGGTTTTCTTTTGTTTTCTTTTTGTTTTCTTTTGGGTTAGGATGGAGGTTTTGTTTTTTGCATTTGCATTTGCATTTGCTGTTTGCTTTCAGCGTTGCATTGACTTCACTTTCTCGGGATGTTTTTAGAATTGTTCTTTTTGGCTTCTTTTTCTTCCCCCACCCCCCCTTTTTTTTTAGTATTACGTTCGATTAATCTTGTTGGACGTATCTCTTTCCGTGTATTTCTGGATGGGGGAATTCTGGCTGCTGCTACTGTTGTGTGCGTACTCTAGATACTACGACCTGGGGGTTGAGGGCGGTGTGTGTGAGGAAGGAACAGAATTGACGGTTCTCTGTTGGCGACATGCAAAGTGACGGGGGAGATGGAGTGAGATTTCTGTCTTACATCAATCAATCAAATCAATCAATCAATGCATCGACCACGATCAATCAATGCATCGACCACGATCAATCAATGAATCGACTACAATTAATCAATGCATCGACCAGGTTGCGGGCGCCTGCGGGTATGTGCACGCACACAAACGCGGGCGATCAGCCAACTTCCTGCTGCAGGAGCGAGCCGGCTGCAATCTACATACAACCTGAGTGAGCGGTTAACTGGAGCCCATCTACAAACTCTATCTATCTACACAGCCCACGGATCACACCACATCGCATCCATCGATATTGGCAGCCCCCACCTACAGCCGCGCCTTCCCGTTCCGCATCCGCATCCGCTTCCCCTCCGCCCACAGCCCCCAATTCCCGTCGTCGACGACGACCTTGACCTTGACCCCGACGCCGCCATCCGCATCCGCATCCGCATCCGAATCCGCATCCGCAGCGACGATCTCAACCTCCTCGCAGTCGCGCGCCGTCCCGTTCTCGGCGACGACGACGACGAAGTCGACGCGGGCGCGCAGCACGACCATGGGCGCGTGCCACGTGCCGGCGTTGTAGGTGACGGCCTGGCCGGGGCGGGCACGGAACGCGCGCAGACGGCGCAGGTCGGGCCACCCGGCGTCGCTGTCGGTGGCGGTGGGCGCGACGATGACGACAAAGTATGCGTCGTCGTCGCCGACGGCGAGCGGAACGAACGTCTGGGTCGTGAACGGGTGGCGCTCCAGGATCCGCACCGCGAACACGCCGCTGCGTGGCAGCGTCCGCGGCGCGCACGAGAACACGTGCAGCTGCTGCGACGCCGGCGGGTCCGTCGCGGGATAGAAGTCGCGGATCGCCGACACTCGCGCATGCTTGCGTGCGGTGCCTTGGTTTGCGACGATCACGTCGGCGGTGCTGCACGCCTGCTCGTGTTCGGGCCGGTTGCCCGCCCGCGTCGTGAGAGGCGCTTCGATGCACGTGCCGAAGGGCGCGAACGCCGTCGGCGTGAACGGTTCCAGTTGGACTATCGGGAGTCGGGGCGCCGTGAGGGTCTTGAGGATTGCCATTGTTTTTGGGGCTGTATTTTTTTTTTTTTTTTTTGGCTGCGATGGTATGCGGGGTGGCGACGGCGGTATTTAAAAGTAGAATCGCTTCGGACTTCGCTTGCTGGCTGTATCTAAGTAGAGTACAGTGACTATACGCGGTTAGATACATAGCCGTGCATACCTAAATACATAAGCACCTAACTATATATGTAGCTATGCTGCCACTAGAGTAGATTCCTTGGGCATTTGGACCGCTCATAATCTCACCACCCAGAGTTCGCGCAACGGATGGACGACCTTGATTCAACGGACAGTCCAGTCCGCCGGAGCCCAGCCCTGGAACCGGAGCCTGGTTACTGACCGTCTGGCGATGTATAAGGACGCACGATGTGGTAGAGATCAAAAACTCGATAGCAGCAATATTGTAACTCGTCGTCTCAGCCACGGCGCGGTGGTCATGTCATCAGGAAATATTGCCACTACATAGCCGATCAGAGGGTTTGTTTACATGTAAACAAATATTTTTGGTGCACACGAATCTAGTGCAGCTGTCAACTCATAACTACTCCCTCCCTCGCACGATAGGCTGCACGGGAATTCGGGCACGAGGCGCTGGCCCGGCTGCTCTTGGATCGAGGCGCCGGCGACGGGCGGACGCCGCGGCTCAGACCGGTGTGCACGGTAAAAGCGCAAAAGGTCCTTGGTACATACATAGGGCTGGAATGATAGTGTGTGGACCGAGCAAAGTGAAGTTCGGCCCATTCCATTACGTCGAGCAAGTACCCGTCTATCGAAACTGATGCTTCCTATAAAAAAAAAAAAAAAAAAAAAAAAAAAAATCGATACGAAGAAAACCAAAACCAAAATCAAAACTCCGTCCTTTCCGTACACATGCAAGCATGCACGCACACGCAAACCTTCCCTATTCCACTTCTACCCGTTGAGTCCCAAAAGCCCAGAAACAAAGAACACAAACCAAAACAGAAACTCACAGCGCCAATATCCCCCGTCCATTTCTGCCCAACCAAGATTGATAGAGATAAGGAAAACCCGCTGCCTCCTGGAAAATAAGAATGCTCCCGTGCACCGCCCAATCAGTACCGAACCGCCGGGTTTAGTGCCTTCAGATCTATATCACCACCCTCGCCACAGACCCACTTCCTCCATGCCTCTTCGTACGCGTCTTCTAAGTCGCTCACCCAACGCTTTGTATTGAAGAGTTCGCTGGTCCAGCGGTTTGTGAACAGGACTTCGCGAAGGTCGCCCAGCTCTCCGGCATATTCTCCTTCACCGCCGATGCGGTAGGTCATTCCCCTGGCCAACTCGATCGCACGGCGCTCGTAGCCGTCTTCACTTGTCGCCACCAGACTGTTGGCCATCGCCTTCCCCTCGTCGGTTTGCGGTACTGCGGCCCGCAGGATACTTGCTGCGATGCGGGAGCACATCTTGTGTTTGTGTCGTGGCAACGTCAATAGGGGTGTGCCGCTCCAGAGAACATCAGCGGCGGTGGTGTGGGCATTGCATTCGGGAGTGTCCAGGAAGAGGTCGCACACCTGCGCACGCGAAATGTGCAGAGGTTTCGGTGCGACATCGGTGAATATGATCCGTGAAGCAACTTCTTTGGAAGCCCATGACTCGGCCAGGGAGAGAAGATTGGCTTCGCCAATGTCCGGAAAGCGAAGAAGCCACAGCACAGCCTTCGGAACCGCTGCCAGAATACGTAGCCAGGTCCGGAACGTTGTTGGCTCGATCTGCAACATTGTTAGTACGATCGATGCCCCAGAGGCAGAAATGAATAATCACCTTGTACAACTGGTTGAAGTTCCCCAGGATGACCTGATCATCCTCGAGCTGTGGGAAAATTTCCTTCCTCATCTTCCACCGCCTCTTGACTTCCTCGTCCCAGCCGAGCCGTTGCAACTGCGAGTCCGGCGCACTCTGTCGATGATCGCAGCAGAAAAACGTGTAGCGAGCGAAAATTATGTTCTCAGAGTATACCCAGTTGCTCTCCGCGTTCTCGCCGATACCCTGAATGGCATCGTCGACGTCGACATTCCGCCTAGTCTTCCGGAGCATCTCGGGGGGCACTGCTGTCGTGTCGGCGTACAGGTAGTCGCACCATTCCGCGCCGAGGGTCCCTGCGAACCCCATGAACCCCATTTGTATCGGTGCTGGCCTGGCAGCGAACACCTCGTTACGTGCACCTCGGGTGAACCCGTTGAGATTGATCAGGATATGTATGCCGTCCTCCACGATCTTTTGAACTAGGCGATCGGGCCCCCAGGTGTGAGCGTCATAAAACACGGGGGATTCGGCCTCAATTTGTTTTCGGTGCTCGGAATTGTCGCTCACAGACGTGGCATAGCAATACGCCTTCACACGAGTCTGATCGTGCAGACCGAACACTGACTGCATGAGGTGAGCAAGAGGGTGGTTGTTGAAGTCCGAAGACACATATCCCACACGTAAGTAGGGCGCCGGGGGGGTGGGAGGGGGATAGACATGTGGTGCCAGCCAAGTTGACCGCAATGTCGAACAGGATATTCGGAGTCCGTTACGTTCGGATATGAGTCTAACTTCCTTCGCTGAAAGAGGACAGGTGAATGTATGGAACGGAAGAACCGTCGGAGCGCTTGGCGTAGTCAACGTCGGGGGCACCGGTGGTCGCCGGTATGCGGTGCAAGGCTTATTAATGCCTTTCACGTACTTGTCCTGGTACCATCTCCATACGGCCTGGCGACTGGCCCGTTCAATCAACCGGATGATCTTCGCGCCTTCGTACGTTTGGCCGGTCCATCCTGCCACGACATTTTGTAGCAATTGGCTCCTGGCATCATTCAGGCACCCATGCTCAGCATACTCAATGTCCCTCACGAAGTGACTGAGCAGGTCTCCAGGTAGAGAATTCTTCCCCCAAGATTCTCCCTGAAGCAATTGCTTCTCCACGATGCCCACAACTCTTTGCATCCAACCGCTGCTGACGGCCCCTATCGCTTTGGCGTCCCTCAGCATTCCGCCGTCATCAACGTGCCACCTGTCCCTATTCCCTTCATCCCTGACCACTCCGCCTCTTCCCTTCCAGTCGCAAACGCTATTGAGGGCGGTTGCTAGCCCACATACAGCCTCCGCGAAGTCTGGGTTCGCCTTGACGGCCCGTCGGTAGTACTCAATGGCCTCCTTGATGCGTCCTTGATCCTTGACAGCGTTTGCAAGGTTGGCCAGAGCGATATCAAACGTGGGGTCGCAGGCAACAGCTTGCTCGTACATTCTGATGGCCGTCGGAAGATGGTTGATGTCCTTGAGCAAACTCCCCAGGTTAGTGTATAGATGCGCGTGCCGATTATCCAGGCTGAGTCCGTAATAGTAATACAAGAGAGCCAACCCAACACCATTGTTGGGTCCGCCATGGGGGCTTTTGCCGGACAAGACTGGAACCGAAGAGCCCTGTTGTAGACTGGCAAGGAGGATGCCCACATTGTTGGCGGTCGATGGGCTTGCGTGGAGCGAGAGCGAAAGATAGTAAAGGGCAAGAATGTCCTTAACGCTAGCACCCGGTCGCCCAGCGGTTGCTCCGCCCGACGACATGCCATCTTGGAAAATCTTTGCAAGTGACAGCAGTGAGTTGCTGGTGGTCGAGATGGCCGCCTTCAATCCCACCGTGTTGGAGATGTCTCGCAGGCCCGGCAAGTTGCCATCGGGATGGAAAACAAGCCTCGCGGTCTGTACCGCTTTATCCGGGGGAAGTAGCACGGGAGTCTGTGGTGGGTTAGGAGAGAGCTCTGATAGATTAACACGTTCCGTTGCCGCCTTGAGGACCACAAGAATCTTGTTGATGAGAGCCTGAATGCCACCACTAGTGATTCCGGCCGACAAAAGAACAGCGTCCTCGAAAGCTTTGGCGGCACCAATATTGTCGCCCAATGTGTAGAGCATATTCCCCTTGGCATGGATGAGGGCAAGTATGCGACCGTTGTCGGAACCTGGAATCATGAAACAGTTCACACACGGAGTCGTCCTTGTGAGCTGCTGTCGCTTGCCAAAGATGTACTCGTGGTTCATATCTTCGTAGTCGAACTTCGTGTCTGGGGCTATGGCAACGTTGCTGGAACTGCTGCTCAAGCTTACGATTCGGTCCACCAGATGATCCGGCCTGCGAAGCGCCGTCTCAACGTAATTGATGATTTCGACCGCTTCCTTCACACGATGGTCCCCGCAAAGAAGCCCCACTAGGTGTTCGACCGCCTCGAAGTAGCCGGGTTGTTTCTCAACAGCTCGTCGCCAATACCGCTCTGCCTCATCCTTCCGATATAGCGAAAGGAAGGTGGCCGCGCAGTTCGACAGCGCTTCCACGTGTCTAGTCAAGCGGTCAGATACAAAATCGATACAGGGGTCGCACAGATAGAAAACTCACCCCTCATCGACGTCCAACAGACGGCGGTACCATGCTAGCGCTCGATTCAGATCACCCAGGCCCTGGAATCCGATGTTAGCAACAGCCCGAAACTAGAGGGACGAGAAAGTCATCATACATATGCCAGGCAGCCCGCTAGTAACATGCCGTCTACCCAATTCCAATCCGAATCACCGCACATCTTTTCGATCGCCTCCAGTGCTGCATGTGCTTGTGTTGAGACACTTGAGACACTCGCACCTCCGAGTGAAACCGCACTACTGCCGGAGATATTAATCGCAAGCAGTGAACTATTCGAAATTTCGTTAGACAATCGGCGTTCATGACCCGGGCGAGAGAAAGTGGCGGCATACTTTCTGGCACCGGAATCGCGGAGTTGTCCTACGGATCCGTTGATCTGGGGATTGCTGTGAGACGCCTGTGGAACATTGTGGTTCGGGAAAGGGTATGCGTTGCCCAAAGGAACAGAATGCGAAGACGAAGTCCCAATGTTGGGATGGCTGCCGCTGCCACCGATGCTCGCCCGTAATCTTTTCCGTCGGTCGGTGTCATCGACAATAACGTGGTTAGTGTACCGTGGAGAGCTGACGCCCGCCTGGATACGAGGTCTCGAAGGATTTCTCAAGCCGCTCAATCTTGGCGGCCGAGGATACATCCCATTCTTTGCCGCGGAGGTGGCCGGATGTCCCTGATCCGCCTGGCGTTGTTGGGCATAGATAAAAGCCAACAGCTCCACATAAGCCTTATGCGCCCATGCCGCAACCTTCTCACGGCTCGGAGCGGGTATGGTGTTACGTTGTGGCAGTCTTGTAGGAAGACCGGACAAGTGATCCAAGACAGCAGGGTGAAGTTGTGATTCGTGCGATAGAGGTGGGGGATAGAATCCCTGGGGCGCCGAGGCCGCGACTGGCGAGAACTGATCTAACCAGGTGCCGGGAGAGCTCATAATCCCCGCACTGCCATAGTGAGTATTGAGGTTCATGTTGTCCACTGCTTGTGGAAGTTGTGCCGTCGGGGTTGAGTGACCATTTCCCCAAGCCGGATGCTGTCGTTGGCCATACCAGATTTGGTCGTGAGGAATATAGTCCCCACCCATTATGAACGCATTCACCTCATCGCATGAGGCTGTAGGTGGCTGTATCGGGTTGTACATTGGCTGGAACCCAGAGAACTGGCTGTTCATCCACGAAGAATCGGGGAAAGGTGGGATTGTCTGTAGTTGTTGTTGTTGCTGAAGGAGTAGCTGCTGTACGTACGGATCCAGATTGTCGTCCAGCGATATTTGTCCATTGCGCTGCAACGGCCATTCGTTGGAGAACATTCCGACGTTCCCGTTGCCAGTATCCAGCACATTCTGTCGCAAAGGGTCCATTGTTTTGTCCGTCCAGTTCACCCCCTGGCCCATCTCCTGACCTCCGTGATTCCCAGGCTGAGACTCCCCTCCATCATACGGCACAAGGATCTGCTTGGTCGGTCGCGACACATAGTCCATCCCATCGTACGCTGCCGGTAACGTTCCAGCAGGTGTTTTCCGTCGAAGCATATTTTCGGCTATTGAGTGCTGAGTCGGTACCAGTGAGGTAGAGTGATTCCGAAACAATTGACGGTTTGGATGTGTAGGGCTCTGCCTCTGTAAAATCTGTTGCTCTAGCGAATCCGGGGGATGCCCATATATTGGTGTAATCGAAAGAGAGTTGTAGATGAGCTGTGGTGAACCTGGGTGGATGGCAGACAGCTCCTGCTGCTGCCTCGATGGATAAGGCATCATCATTTCGTAAAATAACGATCACCGACTACCCTCAAAACCCAGAAACCGGTGAAGTATGTTGAAATCGAGGTGAGCGACAATGTTCGTGAATGGATCTCGTGTGGTCGACCGTAAATCGAGGAGAGAAACGAATATAAAAATAAAAAAAACGCGTGAGTGGTAGGTTTCAAGCCATTCGCATTCGGCACTGCAGTGTCACATGCATTAGTTCGTAATCCCAAAAATTGTTTGGTACCTTCAATTTCTCTGGGACCTCGACAAGATTAGGATTACCATAAACTTTGGTTGGCTTTAAAGGGCCCTGGTTGGCCCGTCGTTGAAACGTGCGCGCACTGTGCGGCGATGAATTGCCAGGGTTCCTAAAAATGACGATGTTTTGAGGGCGTGTTACGAGGTGTACGGCTTGCGTCGGAAGTGAGAGTGTGTACGAGACCACAGCGGGCCAGCCCACCACCCAAAGACCTCCTCTTGAACGAAGCCAGATATTCCCCCCTCCTTTTGCTCTCAACCTCCCCTCCCTTGGCCTTTCCTAGCGGTGTGCTGTTGTGTTCACGGACGTTGTCGCCGCTGCAGCCGAGGACACAGACAGCTCAAGCAGCTCAAGTACCGTATGCACCACTTCCCGCTGTGTCTAGCCGCGTTGCCGTCTGCTCGTGGCCGAGTTCCAGAATGCGGTAGATGACGGGTCCCCTTGCGTGTCTTTCTCTCTCTTTCTCTGTTTCCTCCTTGGTTTCTGCCTTCGGTCCGTTCCGTTCGCTCCTTTGCCAGTTGCTTTCTTCTCTGTTCCCACGTTATCTCTCTCTCTCTCTCTCTTTTTCCCCGCTGATTCAGATCAGTTTTCTTCCCGCCGATGCCGTCGATGCCGCAACGCTGGTAATGGGAGGGGGGGGGGATAATTTGTTGAGGAAGCGGGTGAGCGAGCGGAGTGCTGGAGTATGTAGGTGGTTTTGGGGGTGGGTTGTGAGGATTGGACGGAGCTTTCTCTTCGGTCTCCCAGTTTGACGTACCCACCGTATAATAGTATGCCCGCAGCGCGCGAGCTAGAGCAGAAGCAGGGAAGCTGTTTTGGGAACGAGGGGGCGCTGTTAGCAGAAAAAGTTCTGGTGTCCCGCCTGACACGGCAGGGATCAAATGCCAGGAGTGCTGCTGGGTTGACTGCCGATCTCGGTCGCGTTACGGGGAAGAGAAAGGTTTGGGAGGGGAGGGAGGGGTGAGAGAGTTTGGAGAACGGACGACGCCAACCCTCGGAATCCGAGTCGCCAGAAGGCGGTCGCGAATGGTAGGAAGGACGGACGGTCCTTCGACAACTGCGCTGCGCAGCACCGCACCTAGAACCAAATGAGAAGTGAGTGATGGGGTGGTGGGGGGCTGAGTCTCGGGATGAGAGCAACAATGGATGCGGACGAGGATGACGATGACGACGGTAGATATGGACCAGGAAGAAGCAGAAGCCAGCAGCGACGGACACGGGGAGACGCGGACGAGCCGGATGAGGATGGGGCGGAAAAAGAACATATGTACCAGCATCAGCATCAGCATCAACAAGCATCAGCATCAACAAGCAGCATCAGCCAACCGCCAGCATCCAGCCGTCAGTCATCAGCGCCGCCGATGTCGCCAGAACAACGACACGGGACTGGCACCAGCACAGGCAAACAACATGCGCCAGGCGACGACAGCGGTGGCCGCAGAGAGCTTGGGCACAGCGAAGAGATTTCAGTACGCAGACGATCGCCGTGGTGGCGTCCTCTTGTATGGATTGGGGGGAGGATCCCTTCGTGTGGGAGCTGAAAGTAGAAATGAATAGCGCTTGCGTGTGAGGGCGTCGAGCTACCAACGCAAGTCCCGCCGGGATGTGCAGGGAGAGCGTGCCCAGCGCAAGCCGACTCTGGGCACATTCCGTTTGTGTTGTGTGCTTATGGATGACTAGGAGAGTTCGGCGTGAGTTTTAACGCAAACTCAGACACCCAGCAGGGTTGGAGTGGAGAGAGACGGGCGGATGGCGGACACGGACACGGACAACACTCGAGACGGCCATTGCGGATCGACGGGCGGCGGGGGTTGCTCTTTGTTTGTCCGTGAATGGCGATGGATGGCGGCTTCTCCGCGCCGCGTGGTGGGCCGTCCCTCGCCCGCTGTAGTCAGCAGCCAACTCCGAGCAGGTGCACGCGCAGCTGGACGGGGAGCGGAGACCAGCACCGGCCGTGGGCAGCCAGTCGGGAGGCGTCCGGACCGGCGGGCGAGCAAGAACTCGCCGTTGGCGCTCCGGAGACCACAAACAAGCAACCGCAGGACTCGCACGGAGTTGGGATTCAGGCCGGCAGCCCCGACATGTTCGCCGCCGCCGCACTCCACTCCACTCAATGCAGCCTGCCGGCCGGAGAGGCACGTCCCCGCGCAACGGGCTGTAAGCAGAGAACTAACTGTACTGCAGATATGCTGCGCTCCTACTGCGTCCCTTGTCGGCGTTGATTCTTGAGCCCCGAGTGTTAGCCGGCTGCCGACCAGTTGCTGGCTTTGCTGGCTGTGGGCGGGCAACGGCGACAGATGGCGGGCTCGCTGCTCTCGTGTCTCCTGTGGAGATCGCCCAAAGACCGCCCGGTATGCAGAATACCCGCCTGCACTAAGGCATCATCTATCTATCCATCCATGTGCGCCACTCGTCTTGTGCAACTGCCGATCGCTCGACACCCGCACGCCGACGAACATGTGGAAGCGGAGCACGCACCCAAGTACCTACCTACATACATAGATACTCGAGGAAGCGCTCTGCGCGCGCGGAATGACTGGCGAGCCCGGCAGGTCGCGCAGGTGCCTGCTTGCCATGCTCTCTCTTCTGCCTACCGCAGCCCAGATCCAGCAGCTCGTCAACGCACACTCGACGAGGATCGCCGCGATGGACAGAACAAATCTCGTCGCGCCCGTGGAGGACGACGGGAGGAGGGAGCAGCATCCAGCTCCCCCTCCCCACTGCCCTTGCCTTGGGGCGCACGCCACAATTTGCAGCCACGTCCAATAGCAGCTCATCGTGCCGAAAGCCTGCAGGCCTCCCATCCACTGAGGGGCCACCGACCAACCTCCGAGTCAGATGGAATATGCGGGCGTTGTGGCGCAAAGCATGCACCGGGAAAAGCGTCGCCGCCGTCATCGTCGGGCGGCTGATTGCAAGTGTGATTGGCGGCGCGGGGTATCGCTTGGCCGCAACACCCCCCCAGCGGAAATGCCCACAACTCTGGATGCACGGAGGGCGATCGCCGCCGTCGTGTTAGGTACTGATGACAAGTCGGTCATATGCGTTCGCTCCCTCGGACGCTGCGCTGCAGATATGAACTTGGCCCGGGGAATGCGCGGATATGGCGCATTCGAAGTCCACTACACGGTTAATGGATCGAAAGCAACCTCCGTCGGAAAAAAAAAGAAAGAAAGAAAGAAAAAAAGCGAGTGGTTACCGAAGAATGTGGGCTATTGACGAAAAAAAAAAAAAAAAAAAAAACCTCTGCATCACCAACTCCACCCGCCCTAACCATCGCCACCCATCACTACCCCGTCTCATGTTCGATCCTAGCCATATGCTCGTCCGACTGTGTGATTACGTTTGATTGCAACAGCGCATGCAACGTGGAAGGCCGCAGCATGTGCGGTGCGAAAGGGTTTGACTTGGCCCCATCACTCTCTTCGTTGGAGGTGGCTCTCTCCCGGCCATCTTTGAATCACCTTCCAAGTTGATTGCAGTTCCGAGATTCTCATCTCTCGTGGGTGTATGATGTCCGGGGCACCGATAGATTGCCAGTACGCACGCCCAATCAGAATACGCCGTTGCGGCCCCATGCTTCCAGATAGAATATCTAGATAACTATCTAGGTACATAAGCCTATCGACATTCTCGAGCCTCCCGCTCAGACACCTACTCTACATGCTGCTCGGCGGATGATTTACCTGTTGGTGCAAAGATGATTTGCATCCACCGTTTGCGCCCGTCGCCGCTAGATACATACTTAGACACTTTCGAGTTTGTCGTCGTACGCACATACTTATGTACATAGCGCTTTCCTTCACCCTCAACCCGAGATCCACAAGCATGATACATGCCAGAACCTTCCCCAGCTTAATCAATGCCCGATATTCCCCAGCAGCCCAGCTCTGGTGATTATTTTTAGCCCACTAGGACAACCACCTTCCCCTCGAACACACTTCGCCCACCTACCTATGTACTTACCAACCCTCAGACGGAGAAAGAAAGTGTGCGCGACAAGCCGTGTCTTGGGGCGTCGACTTGGCAAGTCGCAAGAGAAGAAAAAGGCTCGATGCACCAACGTATCGGGGCAAACCGCTTCCTGAACTTTGGGGATCTACAGACACTGGCGAACTGTACCTATTCTCGTGTATGTATGTAAAAGTCGACCAGAAAACCCGGGTTAGTACGGTATTAAGTACAATAGGTGCTAGTCCCACCTCTCTGGATCGAGCGATCACACCTGCATGCTTTCAAGGTTCGGAATATCTGCCGGCAATTATCCATGGGATTCTGTCATCCGGCGCTCACTCGCCTCACATATGAGCCTACCTTCCTAGCCAGCTCGCCGAGCCCTTCCCCGCCACCGGAACCGGGCAAGAACCGAAAGTCTGACTCCACGGGCCGCGGAAACGAGGAACTGGAAGACGAGGAGGGCACGGGGGATGAAGAGGAGCAGGGGGTGAGAGAGGGTTTCGTTTTCTGTGTTCTGTTTCCTTTCCTTTCTCTCCTTCTTTTCAGTACAACGCTTCGAGGAAAGGCCAGATGGAGGGCAGGGGGGGGGGGGGGGGGGTTGCCGCGTGCCGTCGGCGAACTGTGCGAGGTCGAGACGGACGGCGAACGGGAAAGGACTGTATACATGTAATATCGCCATGATCCGACAGGGTCAATGAATCATCATCAGCCAAGCCCTTCCACTACCCACCTACCTACACGCTTTGGTCCTTCAATGGCGGGCTGCTTCACTGGGCATAAGCCCTACTGCGGGTAGGCTGCCTTTCCTAGACTGAAGTCACTTCACCGCGTGGAACACGAGGGATCACTCGCCGTGCGCTGGATAGCCTCCGTCTATAAACGTTGATCGGCAAGCGACGGTAGCACGCAAAGCATCCCCGACTAGAGTTTATCATAGGTCGGGTACTCTGGGCACATATTAATCCTGTCGTGCCCGCTTGTTGGCCGGTTTTTGTCGCACCAAATTTTCTCTCCCATCCTTTCCGAGGACAGCCACACTCGTATGAGCGGCCGTCCATCCGTCCGCACGCTCGGCATCATTTCGCAGACAGACAAACATCCCTGGACCTAGCCGGGGCGCAGAGAGAAGTTAGGTATATATGTAACTACTCCCCAGCACCCCACGCTCCCGGATGGCAGAGGACGAACGCAGGACCGCAGATCCCCGGCTCGAGCCTCGAATTCTATCCGTACTTAAGGCGGGTAAACCGGATACTTGGTGCTGGGAGGTTCCATTGTCGGACTGAAGCTAAGCAAAAGTCGTCAGTAAGTACCGAATAAATGAGAATTCATCTCCCCCTCCCCCGTTTTGGCCACGCGTACTATGCATAACGAGGAGCTCGAAGACAGTAGGCTAACTTAGTGATGGCTACTAACGGTAACGATCCTGGCGGGGCAGCGGAAATCAAAACCTCGAACTTCCGAGTGCTTACATATGACATGCTGCCCGAACTAGCAGAAACATTGTCTACACATGGAATGATGTCCTCACATAGTCTAACAAATCTGCAGATTGAACATGTGACTGGCCGCGTGGCCCAATGGCAAGGCGCTTGACTACGAATCAAGAGATTGCAGGTTCGATCCCTGCCGTGGTCATTTCGTTCTTTATTTTTGATTGTATTAAAGTCCTCATTTTTGCTCCTATGTGCGTCATAATATCGATGTTGTGGGTCTTTTTCTACATATCTATAGAGAGATAGTTTATGGCACGCCCTGCTCGCTGGTAGTTCCAGGATGAAAGGGAACGGCCGGAAGCATTCGGTTCTGTTAATTGTGGTGGTTAGAACTTGGTCTAGGAGGTGAGCTGTTAATGAGCACTGAAGATAGGTGTATCGAACTGACAGACGGTTATGACTGCTCCAGGCATTGGCACAGTATCTCCGAAGTTCGCTGATGTTCCGAACGTCACTTTGCTCTTGGATGGCAGATGCAATTGCCAGTCCGCAGGCCTTGGCTGTCGCAGCTACTAGGATACTCGCCGTATGAATACCTGCGGAGAGTCTTTCTTCCCCAACGGCAAGGCGCCTGGCTACGAGTTCGACATCCCCCTGATATCAAGAAATTGCAGGTTCGATCCCTGCCGTGGTCGGAAGAACTTCCCCTTGCCGCCGCCGCTGTCGGCAGCGTTTTGACGATGGGTGCCGCTGCTAGCTACTGGAGGTGGTGGAGGTCGTGGAGGAGGAGCGACAGACCTCTTGGCCGCCCCATCATCAGCCGATGAACAGACAGTCGTCAATAGCGAGGGAGAGACCATATCTATGTACCTACACCTTGTCTCTGCAGGGCTGATGCCTAAATCCTCAGGCTGCCGGCCACAGATATATCCGAATACCTAGGTACCTACCGAGATGTACGTACTCGATGTTGCATTACACCTGCGGCGCGGTAAGTGCACTCTCACACCCTGGGGGGGGGGGGGGGGGGTTTCCAACTTGGTGGCCGGAAGGCTTCTGCAAGTAGAGCAAAATGATTTCACCAAGAGCATTTCTAACAGGCCGCGTGGCCCAATGGCAAGGCGCTTGACTACGAATCAAGAGATTGCAGGTTCGAACCCTGCCGTGGTCATCACAAGATCATTTTTCCCCCCTCCTTCTGTGTTTTTCAAAAGTAGCCGGGCCGAATCCCATCGGGGGTTTCGCTTCGTATGTATGGTTTTTGGTAACGTTGTGTCACAAAAGCCATATCTATATAGATTTCATATGTGAAGGGTCTTTGGGGACTTCTCATTGTGTTTGCCCCCGATTTGGTTGAATCATACATGATAAAACAGTCGAAGAACATCGACCACGACGACGCAGAAACTTGCAGAGTACGTCCGTCCTACCTATTATGCAAGACAATCTCCTAGGTAAAGATTGTGTCCTTCTGTGTGTATCTCTCGCCACTACCCGTCTTCTCTTCCCAAGCAAGACATCAACCCGCCTGCTATGTCTCCCTTGTCCTTTGGCTGTACACCCCTACCTTCTCACCCAGCCGGATACGCCCAGAACACCACCCCTCTGCTTGGGTCCCCTTGCGTCTATATCTTCGCACTCGACGGAATTATCTAGACTCCACTTGCGAATCGGCAACACCTCTAAATCCGTGCGCCATCCGAATCTCCACAATTCCAATCCCGCCCATGCGATCATGGCCGCATTATCCGTGCAGTACTTTACCGGTGGGCACACCAGTTGCACATGCTCGAAGCCTGCGTGATCCAGATACCTCCTCATCAAGTGTCTCAAGAAGTGATTGCTCGCAACTCCGCCACTGATGACCAAGCTCTTTATCCCCTCTGCCTGCGGTGACCTGAGCGCCGCCACCGCTCTGTCGGCAACATGTTCGAACGCTACCATCATAGCCTCTCTCCCCAACACCTTCTTTTCCGCCAATCCAATCTCTGGATTCGCATCCATATACCTCTCGACCGCACTCCCTAGCCCCGCAAATGAGAACGCATCCGGGCGTGGATGCAGCCGCAGCGGTGGGGCCATCTTCCAATTCCCCCATTTCTCCAACTTTAATCCATTCTCGGCCTTCCTCTCCCTGGTTCCCGGTGGGGCGTAGCACCAATCCTTCTCTCCAAGGGGGAAACAAAACTCCTCCAGCACCTTCCCATAGGCCACAGCCTCGTCCTGCTTCTCCAGCACCTCGACGGGCAATATCTGCCTTGCAACCTTATCGACCATGTCCCCAATGGCGATGTCTATACTCCCCGCGACAACCGCGTGCTCCACCAGGACGCGCGAGTGCACAAGTACCGTATGCCCACCGCTCACCAGCAGCGTCAGAAATGGAAACTCCGCACCCTCCCCCTCTCCAAGCGCCTCGACCAACCGCGGCGTGAGCGCGTGCGCTAGCATATGGTTCACACCAATCAACGGACGGTTCCATGCTACCGCGAGTCCTTTCGCCGTATCCAAGCCTACTGCTAGCGACGAAACCATCCCGGGACCTCGCGTGACGGCGATGAGGTCTGGTTTCTCGACGCCGACCGGTAGCGCGGTGAGCGAGCGCCGGACGAGCGCGGCGAGGTGTCGGCGGTGCGAGGTGAGAGAGAGAATTGGATGTATCCCTCCGGTAGCGCGGTTAGGGGACGTGATGGTTTCGTGAAAGCAGAGGCTGGCAGGCGCCGGCAACCCGTCGGATGTGTGAAGGATTGCTACGGAGGTGTCATCGCTTTGGAGGGGGTTAGTCGGGCGCTCTTCGGTGCGACGAGAACAATTGATTACCAGGAGGATTCGATCGCTAATGTGGTGAAGCGCCTCCTCAAAAGGCATTGTGTCGCGCGGTGTAGGTGGGAGCGGGAAAGCCATGGGGGCATGGTCGGGTCGGTCGTGTTGAGCTGGGAAATTGACCCCGTAGGAAAGGCTTGTCTCGGAGCCGCCGACGTAACTAAGAGAAGTGTTACTTACGTACTAGTTATATATGTACCAAAACACCGTATTTGCCATAACTACACCTTCACCCATACCGTATCATCACCGCAACCACAGCCACGATGGCGCGCTGCGGAAGGAAATTCTCCTGACTGTGAATGAATATTGGAACCCCCCACCGAAAGACCGTTTCGAGCCGGCACGCAGAATGCCGAAGAGTATATGAGATTATGGAGGCGGAGGAACGGTGCATCAGAACTTAGTCATTCCTGTGTGCGAGCTCTCTTTGTTCCGGCGTTGCTGTGGTTGGGTGGCTATGATCTTTGGCGTGCCTTTTCGTATTGGACATCATCGATGCTCACTCACGCAGCATAGTGGCAATCCTAAAGCCGGAAGTTCCCAGCCGTTTTGGGGGTTTCTTCTTTCCTTTGTTATTTTCTTTTGTAATTCCCTTGGGTGCGTTCTACTAGGACATTCCTGGGCGGAGGGCAAAGGCCTGCAGACTGATCGATCTATATAGGCCGCACGCGGTTAATGAATACGTAAATGAAGAAGGAAAAAAGAGCCGCTTTGTTTCCTTGGTGCGCTTCCCTTTTAGTTGCCCAGGCGGAGTACATAGGTCGTGGCATCAAGCGTTCCCACATGCCCTTTCCGGGTCGAGGATGGACGGACGATAAGATAGGCTTTTACATCGCCGTGGTCTACTGCTGCAATAGACGGATCATCACGACCACCGCAGGTGCTTTTGTTATTGATCGTAAATAAGCAAAAAATAAATGCTCATTACCACAGCCCCGCCCTTTCAGTTCTGCTCGCCCACAACGCATGCGGCCGCTTGCAGAAATGGCATATCGTACATATCATACAGCTCAAGTTCCCATATGGATGTTCCCTGCAATTACTACCACCATTTTTCACAAAACACCCTCTCCTTCCGAACTGCCGCATCTCGCACCAAAGCGTCGACACAGAAGTCAGTAAAACCCTTTGGCCCACAGACATACACGAGGACCCTCTTGCCCTCCACCGCCTTCTGTAAATCACCCGAATCCAGTCGCCTCGTCTTTACATGCCACCCCTCTAAACATGTCGTTTCACCCTCGACGCCACCAGTCTCAAATAGTGTTGTGCCATCCTTCCCACACGCCCGCTCAATCCTGTCTAGATAGGCCCACTGCCCCTTCCTGCTGCTCCAGATAAATCTCATCTCAACGTCTCTCCACTCATCCGGCGCTTCCCCACCCATGGCCCACGCTAACATCGACAGGAAGGGGTTGACGCCCACGCCGCCAGCCACGAAGACCACCCGCTCCACATCCCCCCTGTTCGCTCCCGCTGGTGGGAATACGAACTCACCCCCAACCCGCACCTCGACCCGCTGTCCTAGAACCTCCCCGGGCGTGCGCCATAGCCACGCTGCAGCAGGATTCTGCGGTGCGTGGCCGATCGACAGCTCGAACGAGGTGGATTCCCGCGAAGGAGGGGTAATGATGGTGAAGCCGCCCGGTTGCGGAATGGACGGTAAGTGTAGGTCGACCCACTGGCCGGGCTTGAAAATGGGTGGAGAGGCGAGTGCGAGAGTTACCTGGCGGAGGTGTGGACTGGGCGTGTGGATGGCTGCTATTGTTGCCGGGAAGAGGGTTGGAGAGCGCGGATGCGTGGCTGTACGAGCGGAGTGGGGACGGTATGGCTCCGACGTGGTAGACATTCTGCGGACCGACCAAAGGATCGATGGACTGAAGTGTTGCACTCGGAGCGCGTTCATGATGAGGTACCCTGCGTTATTCGGTTGCACTCTTTGGCAGGATCGCCGTACTTCAGACTGCATTGGCGAGGCTATTCCCATGGCTGATGACAATATTTCTGGCTGCATGGAGCGCGTCCCAACAACTTATGCACATATTGATCCTCTACAGCGCGGACTCGAGCCGGAAGGCAAATATCGATCGGTATAAACCGGTCGATAAGGACGTTGACCTAGCGCTGATCGAACGACCAAAAAGCTACATCATCGAACGAGCCAAGGGAACATGCTTACCCATACCACTGATAAATAGGTACGTCACCCATCACCCAAACACCAATAAATCGCCACCATCGAGTTTAAGTACCGGAATGCATCAGCGTTTCACTTCCTTGGCGCCGTTTCGCATAAATAGATGTTTTCACCGTTCAATAGTACAAATGAATATGCCATTTTATTGACGATTTCCCAGAGGCTGTCGTGCAAATTTTAAGTTGCCTTTTTTTCTTTCTTTTTGTTTATCATTAATCGCATGCGACCTATCTAGATCAGAGCGATGTGAAGGTGTATATGAAGGTCGTGAGTCGTATGACATCGGGGTTTGATAAATAAATCAGCTGTATCGAGTGAACACCTTTCTGTCCTTGCGGCTCGTTGTAACCCCCCCTGAACGTTTAAGTTGCCGCGCATGAACCCAGTACATAGTAGCAGATTGAGTGCGCGCTTGTGAGGATCTATCAATCCATATATACGAGGGAATGATAGGTTCGCGGCACTCGGGTAGGGAGCGTTGGTATGTGAGTCGGGCACGTGGTTAGTCGGGCACTAACGCAATAAGTGGGCATTAGCACCATCATAAGTGGGCATTATGTAGCACCACGGCGCCCAACAGATTTCAGGCGTCGCGACGACGATGCGTGGCCCCGGACACATAAAATATTGCTGGCGGCCAAGAGTACACTAGTGCACTAGCGCCCGCTTAGTGCGTTAGTGCCCCACTCACCGACTTAACTACCGGCGCGCTCTCAAATGTAAGAGGATGGATGCATGTCGAATGTGTCGGTATCTACTCTATGAGGCTAACGCTAGTAATACTAGCACCTCTTGGCGTTGGCGATCGTTGCCAATGGAATATATAAATCTCAGCCAGTCCCAACCGGCAAGGGCTCAATTATGTAAGTATATACCCAATTATAAATTATTGTACCCGTGTATGCTTTTCTACTGTGTGCTGGACCTCTGTGGGGGCGCCCTCTGCGAGCGGAGGCCTGGGGTGTGCTTCCAAGTAACTAAGTATGCATCCAGTTTTGATGCAAATAACCGTAGAGATGACCCAAATTTATCGTTGTACATAATAGATCTCATTAGTTAGGGTAATACATGTTATCAGTCAATCAAAACACTTACCATTTTTTTTTTAAAAGAACGACTCCAATGCAGTAAAGTTGCTACCATGTCTTGCCCAGCTGTTGACTCCATCTAGCTTTCACCTCGGGATGGTGTTTGTAGCGACATCTGTATCCATTGAGGATTAACAGTACTTGCCGAATCCCGTTTCTGAAGAATCCTCCCCGCCAAATCTCTCACATCGCGTATCGACTGACGAAACCCAGCTCGCTTTCCGCCGAAGGGTAATTGATCCTGTTCGCTGGGGATAGCTTGGCAGCTATCGGTTAGTTGCTGATCGTATAACCTCATCGCTGCCGGTTGTTACTGCCTGTATAATCGCTTCGCTACTGCTTGTAGTTCGCTGGCACTAACCGCTTGGAATCTCACTGGAAGTGGGAGTTGAAATTTTCGCGCTGCTGGGCAAGTTCTCGGAAGCTGTATTGGAGCCCTGCATACACTGATGTTCCTGAAAAAAATGAAAAAAAAACCTCATACTAATACAGCTAGTGTCTTGGTATTCGGCATACCGACATGGATCCATCCTCTCCTCTAGATATCAACCGGCGACAGCCCCGGGGCAGATCAGGGGGGGATACATAGATACATACCAACCAGCCTGCGGAAGGAAGAATATCCGGCCATTTCCACTAGATAGACTTGCGTGGCGCGTCCCGTCCTCGGTGCCTCGCTTTTGGTGATAGCTATCACAGAGTGTTTGGCTGTCGTGCCGCCATCACTTTGCCCCAGCCAGGCCAGTAAGTAACCAAGGGCTCAAGGAGAAGAGTATGGCCCAAGGTACACAGGCGCATATCAAAATTCATGCACGGAGGGGTCTTTGACATCTCAACTGGTGTGGATGGAGGGGCGCTTGGGGTGACATTCCGTTGTCTGCCAACATGCATGCTCACTGCCGCTGGTTCTCACGAGCCACTGCAGGTAACTTTCGATCAGCCTGGGCGCTGCACGCGGCATCATGTGCGAAGAGAATGTGGGGCAGGTCACGACAGTCAGGGCTAATCCGCATATCGAATGTCGAACGCCGCGTGGCTTCGTCGGGATTTTCGGCAGCTTCCTCCTCTGTCGAAGGCCATCGGACTTTCCTGGAATTCGCTTCTCGAATGTCCCAGTAGAGAGGTCCTCGCTTCCATTACCGCCATCCGATCACATATTCCTGCCTGAGTGGGTAGATAAACTGACGGAAGCCGAGCCGTGTCGCAAACCAAGTACATACATAATAGGTAGATAGATACATACACTATCATATAACCCGCACAGGTTGGGTCGAGCTGCTCTAGCGCACGGACTTGGCGGTTGTGGCTTTTGATCTCTTTCGCCAGCGGTTTCAGCCCACCTTTTTGTGGTGCGGGCTAAGAGCAATGTACGACGCCGCACGCGCCGAAGGGGTGGAGTGTTGTGTTGCCGTGATCCCAAAGTTGCGCAACGCGACGAGGACAACATTGCTCTTCCCCTCGGCACGAGGGCAGTTATATATGCCGTTGGAACCGTGGCGCTGGATAGGGCCGTTTCACGCGCTCCGATTCGGTTTTGTGGGCGGTGACCGCGATGGATTAACCATCCGCCACCAGCCTTGTTTTCGGGCTGGGAGTCTGGGCATTACAGCCCCTGCCAAAGTCTCTCCAGCTCCTGGATTTGGCCACCTTCCTGGTCCGTAGTTCCTGAGTTTCACGCATTTTTTTTTGGCGGGCCTTTAGCTCACTTCTGCCACTAACGTATCGATGTTTTCTCATACAAATCATTCCCATATCTGGCTCAGGGATTGTTGGTGGCCGGATAAATTGATCGGAGCCATTTCAGTACAGAAAGGAGTTGAAATACCTCTCTAGTGCGGTGTCTGAAGCGCAACGAAGGGATACAAACCGACCCGCTGTTGGGGGTGCCGCGCTGTAGGAATCTGATGTCTGTAAGGGTGTTAACCGTCAGTCTTTATTATCCCGGTGCTCCCCACACCCTTTTTCCTTGTGTTTTCCCTTCTCAGTTCTCTAGCCGCCATATTCTACACATCGCCGTTGCTGCCTCCGAGCGTGCTGCTCCAACGCCGCAACACTTCGACGTCCTCCGGTCAGGTCATGCAGGGGACGTGGGCTCAGCGAACATAACACTGCTCTTCCTTGTGGATAATGGTTGCCAGGAAATGTGGGAATCGTGGAGGTTGTCACGATGTCGACAGGCGTGCACATCGGCGACGGGAGGCAACAGCAAAACACGGATTACACTTGTTTCGACCAGTGCGACAATCTTTGCCGCCCACTTTTCGAGTCTATTTGGTGCTGGCGGTTCTGGCGACCTTTGCTTTGGGGGTGGTGGCAGGGAAGAGGCCCTCCGGGGCGGAGATTGGCCTCGGACGGAATTGGAAGAATTTCGAGGCGGATACCCGGACAGATCCCAATGCCGAGCAGTTGGTTCGACGAGCGACCCTGCACCACACAACTGCACCATCTGCCGATCTCCCGTCGTCGACGTCCTCGACGATGACGAGAATGAGCACCAGCACCAGCACCAGCACCAGCACGAGCATAAGCAGACACACCAACATCATCACGACCACGACCACGGCCATCCCCACTGAAATTAAAACTGATGTTGTCCGTCCAACTAGCCTTCCGGTGCCATTTGATAGTATCTCGCTCACTCCACTCAACATGACGACCAATTGCGCGGAATTCCTGGCATACGTCCTTTCGGATCCCAACTTCCAGGGCTGCTTGCCGCTCTCCGGTCTCCTACGGGTAGGCCATCCCCTTGACGTCCTCCTCATGCTTTCCTCACAGCTCACTCTCATAGGATTCCCTCGGTTTCTTTGACTTCATGGAGAAAGGCGCTTTCGCTACGACTACAATTCTGGACCAAGTCTGCAATGTGGATATCGACGGATGTACTGCGGTGATGGAAACTTATGGTGGCCAACTCCGCCGGGAGAGCTTATGCAAGGCCGATTACAACAAGGGGAATCCGGTGGTTGAAAACCTCTTCACCGCTTTGATAGCCTATAGGCCACTGTACGCAGCGGGCTGCATGAAGGCCAACAATGGGAACTACTGCTTCGTTGATGCTGTCACGAACACGGATAGTCCTGAGGATCTCTTTATCTACTCGCTGCCGCTGGGAACGAGGTTGCCTGGCGGTGCAAGACCCACGTGAGTCATCTGGGAATAAGGTGTCTTCCGGGGAATCGAGGACACTGACACTGACACGAGGCAGGTGTTCCGACTGTCTGGCCAAAACGATGAAGCTCTTCAGCGTGCCGGCTGGGAATGTAACCCAGCCGATCAGCCAGACCTACATCCCGGCATCGGAGCAATTGAATATGGGTTCGTTGTCTCCCTTCACCTTGCAGGAGATTAACCCGTTCTAGCTGACAACTTGTGGCTAGTATGCGGGTTAGGTTTCGCAAACACTTCGGTGATGACAATAGACTCTTCAGCACCACTACTGAACCGAGGTCATGCCGCCGGAGTCATCACGGCAGTAGCAGCGGGGGCTTTTCTGATCTTCGTGTGAACGTTCTTGCAACGATACGATACGATATTTACGGCGCAGTATTCCAGGAGATCTGTTTTATTTCCCGGTTTTTTTTCTTCTTTTTCTTCTCTTCCTCGACGCTAGTTTTTCAGGAAAGGTTATGGAAGGCGTACTTGTTTTTGGTACATATCATAGAGTTTCTTTTCTTCGTCGAGACCGGCCTTTAACGTCTCTGACCCGTGACTGGTAGTTTGTAATAGGGGAGGCTGTAACTCAAGCAGGAGATACGTTGAAGGGGGGTATAATTACAAGCTACATCACATGGTGCTTTCATTGCGCTATCCGGAGCTGAACCGTGGGCCGACGACTGACTGGCACTGGATGGTCCGTAAATCGGGCTCGTATCGTCTCGCCTTGCCTGAATCCCCTCGCACATGTCTAGGTGAGAGTGAGGAGTGGTGAAGGTTTAAGAGCAAGAGTCTGCGCCATGGCATGACGAACCCTCGCATCTCGGCATTATCGAAATGATCCTCTCTGTCAATTTGATGGGGTTATGATAGCTAGGTAGTTACGAGAATCGGCAAGCTCTCTGAGGATCAAAGCTTGAGGAAAAATCGGCTTGGGGGGGGGGGAGGGGAGAAAAAATAAAGATCCACTCCAAAAGGTGCGTGAATGATGATGCAGGTTAAGGTTTCCGTGTGGGAAGTGGAGTACGTAGATAGGACATCGCCACTTTGTACCTACCGTATTTAAGTATGTACCGAGAACTCGAAATGTGCAAGGCCAAGAGGGTTAAAATTTGTGGTCTAGATAATGTCGTCGATCTTCATCCGGAAGGCACCAACCCATTGCCCCTTAACTACCGTTGATTGGAGTGATCTTCCTAACCATGCGGGCTTGGCGAAGATCCTAAACACACCAATCATAACATGGTTACATGTCTGCTGTGAGGTGTTACTGCTAGTATTTATGCTTGCTATCATTACATACCTACATAGTTCCCGTTCACACCTTCCTCTATCCTCACCCCAGAGCCCCCCGCGGCAATCCCAACGGTATCCCCAAACGCCCCAACCCTTCCGGAGTTCCACATTAAACAGTCACAAACTTTCTTAAGCTATTTCTCCGCTTGTGGCAGTTCGAACGGGTTACATCGACAGAGTTGTTAAAACACCTAGTGGTGGGATCTGCAAGGCGGGACATATCCCTCTTTTTGGCTCCCAGTCCTCCTCTGTCAAGGTGTTTCTTCTACAAGACCCCATACGACCGTTGCAACTTCCGTTCGACACTTGCTAGAATTCAAAAGCTATGGCAAACTTCTGGAAACGGCGCTCATGGTGCTGCTGGGCACCAGCCCACGAGACTCCCGATTCCACAGTGTACGAGACTCGTGGTACGGCACCCCCTGCCCCCGAGAGTCCTGATACCACACCACCAGCCTCCGAGACTCGCGATACCATGGCTTCAACTCGCGAGACGCAACGGACCGCACCTCCCCAAGCGACCACCTCACCACGGAGAGGCTAGCGATCGGACGCTCCGGATATGCTCGATCCCATTATCTGTCACACGTGATGAGTCCAAGTCCTGTATGAAAGAGTTCCTCGGGTGCGATGGTTTCGAGCTCTCGTTGGTCCCTTCGGAGAGCTACCAAGTAGCGACAGTTACTTTCACAGCGACGGAGCCCGCACAACTCGTGAGATGCACCTGGCGATAAAATTTACCTTGAATTTCCAGGAACAGCCGAGTCGTAGCCAAAGGTGAGAACCCTCACTCTGTAGCCTTTCGCATATAGATCTTGTGGCAGAAGTCCCTTGCCCACACCTGGGGTCGATTGCGCGATTTCCAGATCTATATGCGTGCCCAGCAAGGCCCGTGACGGAAACAATGCTGGACGCTTCATCAAGTCTTTGAGTTCGAAATCATTGTACATCATGAGGGGGCATTACTCGACCGTCAGCTCTTCGGCAGCATATAACGGCGTTAAGCCGTGAAAACCGCAGTCAATCATTAGGTGAACCGCCTCATAATCCCCATTGGTCATAGCCTTGGTGGGTTGGTGATAAAACAGGTAAGGCCCATTGCGCTTCCTCGGCACCGTTGATGTTTATATTTATGTACCCTTAGGCGCTCGCAGATGCATCCCAGCAAAAAGAAAAGTACGGTCTCTTTTTCTTCGGCGTGCCTAATCGAGGACTTAATATCGCAAACTTACGGACATTGGTGACGGACCAAAAGAACGAGTACTTCATCAACGACCTATCTTAAGAGAAGGTGCTGAACTCCTATGGCAATCCTATCAGCATTTCACTCAATGCGTCGAATTCAGGGGTTGTCATACCATGTCGTGCTATGAACTCAGAGACACTCGCGCTGTGATCGTCGATGCCACCACGGGCGCTGGGCAAGAAGCGGCGAGCTGATACGCGCCGTAACACGGGAATCAGCATGCCTCTGTGTCTTATTGGTGTTCTTGGGCGCAATGTCATTTTTCAAATAATTTTTCGTAGCAGCCGTTGCTCACTAGATAGCTTCTAGCACGTATTATATCGATGCTGATTAGACTGTTTAGATTCCCACCAGGTATGGCGCGTATATTCATGGTTCCTTCGTGGGGAATCCGGTTTTTGTCGGGAGAGAAAAGATACTACGACGGCTCGCATCACTGCTATGTGCTGACAGGAAACATCAACCAGGGGCCGCATTGGTCGGACTCGGAGGAATCGGGTAAGTCCACTCTCAGGAGACAATGGGCGCTGGCGCTCATAAGGTTAATTAATGTCCCTAACTCCCCCTAGGAAAACGACGGTTGCAATTGAGTTCTGTCGCCGCAGAAGAATCTCACAGTCAGGGGATCATATCATTTGGTTGTGCGGCGACTCACCGGAGTCCTTCAACAACAGCTACCTAGAGCTGGGGCGGGAAGCCCGTATACTAGGTGACAATGTGCAACAGGAAATGGGATTGAAGGCTGTCAAGCAATGGGTAGACAGGTCGGCCAGCGGTAACTGGCTTATAGTCATTGACAGGTTCGACGAGATCGACTCGCTCCCAGAGAAATTCCTTCCGGTAAATCGCGGCGCAATCTTATACACAGCTCGGGAACGAAAAATCATTGGAAATCTTGCATATGTCGTTCCCGGAGCCAGCGCAGATGTTGATGCCCTGAGCGACGCAGAAGGGAAAGAAATGTTCTCAAAGCTCCTGGTTCTCGATGCAGCTGCTCCTGCCCACTCGGAGGATGCCTCCGAGCTTCTCCATCGTCTGGGGAAGCTACCAATCGAAATAGAACAGGCGGCCGCCTATATTCGAGAAACGGGAATAGAAATCACCAGCTAATTAAGGATTTTCAACGAATGTGAGCGCAATCAGCAGGAACTCCCGGACGAGGCTTTGCCGTCAGCAAATCAAGACCACAAAAGACCCGATTCTCGCGCAGTGATGACGACTTGGAATGTCACCATTGACAGGATTCAGGAGAAGAAGCCTCGTTCTGTGCAACTCCTGGAATCAATGAGCTTTCTGAACCCAGACGGCATACCGAAATCCTTGATGAGACGAGCTTTCTCGTGAACGAAACCGAAGTACAGTTCAACAAAGCCTTTTGCGTCGTTGCTCGCCTTTTCCCTTATCTATAAGTTCGAGTCTTCCAATTTTCGCACATCAAATTTTCGCCTTCATCGCCTCGTTGGGCTATGGATGAGAAAACGGATTGATTCGGAAGATCAATAACAGAGAATGGCGCTTCTGGAGATGCTATTTGCTATGCTAAAGGATGGCTTTCCGAAAGACATGCGTGAAAATCACATCGAGTGTTTACAACTAGCAACCCATGCTACAGCGGCGCTAGGACACCATAAATGTTTACCCCCATAGTCAGACAGGCATACAACTACTGAATCTGTTAGGAAATACATTTGAAAACGACGGAAATGCCAAAGGCGCTTTCATACGGTTACAACGGGCTCGTGTTGACAGTGAGAAGGCCCTCAGAGAAGATCATCTCCACATTCTCACTAGCACCCACAAACTCGGTTACAAGAAGATTAGATACCCAAGACCTTGGGGTTGTACCAGCGGGCGCTTGGAAAAGAACACGTCAGCACTCTCGCTACTGTCAACTGCATGGCCAACACGTTCCGGCTGCAAGGAGATTACCAGAATGCCCTGGCATGGCACCAACGGGCACTTGACGGCTTCGAGAAGGCCCTCGGAAAAGAAGACGCCAGCACTCTCGATACTGTCAACAGCATGGCCAACACTTTCCAGACCAAGGTGATTATCCTAACTAGACGATCAAGGGAAATCCTCGGGAAAGGCCACCCCCACACTCTCGACACCGCCCACAACATAGCCAACATTTTCGACTTCAAGGAGACTACCCCAAGGCCTCGGTACGGTACCAACGGAGACCTGACGACCAAGCCCAGGGCCCCCGGAAACACCGCCCCGCCACTCACGGCCATGCACAACATAGCGAATACATTTTAGCTGCAAGGAGATTATCCCAAGGCGTGGGAATAGACTAGTGCGTACGTGACGACCAAGGGCCTCGGGAAAGACCATCCCAGCACTCTTATAACCGTCACTAACATGGCCAACATTTTTCAGTTGCAAGGAGAATATTTCGAGGCATTAGTGTTGTATTAGCGGGCGCTTGATGGTAAAGAGAAGACCCTTGGGAAAGACCATACCAGCACTCTTGCCATCGTCAACAACATGGCTATCGCTTTTCGGCGGCAAGGAGATTATTCCACGGCTTTGGAGTGGTACCATATGGCTTGACGGCATCGAGAAGGCCCATGGAAAGGGACGACCGCACTCTCAGTACCGTCCACAACACGGCCACGGTCTTGCAGTTGCAGGGAGACCATCCCAAGGCCTTGGGGTGGTACCGGCGTGCACTTGACGCTTTGAGAAGGTCTTCGGAAAAGACCATCCTAGCAATATTATGACCGTCAACGGCATGGCAGACACCTTTAAGGTCCAAGGAGATTATCCCAAGGCCTTGGAGTGGTACCAGCGTGCACATGACGGCTTCTAGAGCGCACCTTATATTTCTTGGGACAGGCCTGGGCGGAGGGTGAAGGGGAGCTTGCAACGTGCCGCCGCCGCGCGGACTGCGAACAGGAAAACCGGGCAAAATGTACGCCGCCATGATCTATATAGGTCGAATGCGAGTATGAATAAACAAACAAACAAAATGACGGCTTCTACAAGGTCCTCGGAAAAGACCACCCCAGCACTCTCACAACAGTCGACAATATGGCACTCCTGTTTCAGCAGTAAGGAGACCACAACAAGGCTTTGGCCTATTTTCCGCGGCAACTCCCCCTGCCTCCACCTGGCCTTGTCCCAAAAAAGAGAAGATATAGGAAATGCATACAAGGATACATAAACGACAGACGCATGAAATCATAAGGAAGCTAGCAAACGGATGGCGTCTAGACGAATGCGATCCACATGTTTTCAGTAAGTTTTTGAAATCTTTCGCCACCATGAGGCTATGATGTCTACGCTGTATCATGCGTACGGATTATCGGTTTTCTTCATCTGAATGCGTGGTTTCTTTTCGATGTTGCAGCGACGAGCAGTGAATTTGGCGTGGCAAGCGGACATTTGGCGGGCGGTATGAGGGGTGGGCAAATAGAAAGGGACTAGGTGTTAAGGCAGCAGTGGGAGGCTGGTGTTCTGGTATTGGTTGGATACACGGAGAGACAGCTGGTATGAGTGAGGATGGGCGGCGATGGGAGGAATATTGAGGACGATGTGAACAGTATCGAGACATTTGGAAGAACAGGTGTGCTGATGGGCTAGGCAGGGTGGAGAGTGGTTGGGCTGCGAATATCGGTGGTTGTCCGCGGTGTCTTTTTGTGGTGTGTGCTCTCGCACTTCGTTCGTTATGCGTTTGCTGTGTATTTGGTGATGCTCTTTTCTCTGTTAGAGTGTTTGTCATGCCTCCTCTCTTCTGCGTGTTGTTCCTCATAGCCCTTTTTGTATGTGTATCGCCTTCGTGAAACTGTCAATCAGCTTCATTGCACTCACCCAACCACTACCTCGGCCGCTCAGCGACAGGACAGAGGTGAAGCACCGCACCGCCGCACTACTCTTGGAAGGAGGGATAGGTATGTTCGACATTTCATCAGTCAATCTGCTTTTAAGCAAAAACGCTCCCTCAACGATCCGACCACACCCTCGGCGACACAACCTACAAGCCCGACCTTCCCCGCGTCCAATAAATCGCGGTGCCTGTAACTAATTGTAATTCTCATACGTAGAGGATATGGCTCCGCAATGTGCATCCTCACTTCCGCTACCTTCGGGGTGCTTGGTTGGCGTTTAGTTCGCTGTCACTGGGCTGCCGCTCGTCTCGCCACCTCGTGGTCTGGCGGAATTTTGAGCCACTGAAAACCAAACGCACGTGACAACAATTGTTGCGAGACAAGGTTCACCCCGCTCCTGCTAAGCATCACCCGGCTAGGTACTTGTGCACACCATGTATGTAGCTGCTCCAATATATAGCCCATTCGTGAACTTTGGATGGTTCACGCAGTTGTCAATGGCATTGCAGAGGAATCGTGAGGAGCCGTGAGAATTTGTGGGTTGCTCTAGTCCAAAGTGCAAAGGTCACCCGCGACGGCTCTCTGCGTGCTGCGCGCAGTTGTTAGTTCGCGGGGCTGGGTACATGTGTAGATACTTGATGGGATGCGGGGTCGTCATTTCTTTGGTGCGCGTTATCACGTTTGGGAGGGCGCTTGCAACCAGCTGCCTGTGCGCGGACTGCGGACGGAAACGGACAGTGTGTATATCGCCATGATCTCTATCGGTCGCATGCGATCAACAGCAGAGCGAAAAAAAAAGGATGCGGGGTTGCGGCCTGGGCCGTGGCTTGCATATTGTGATGCCATATGTATGTACATAGATAGTAAATATGTTCGCCCAGCCTGCACAACTTGCAACTGACAGCAGATCGAGGCCGCTCGAGCGGATGGAGAAGCGGGTTTCGTTTTTTTGGCATTCAGCCTAACTATGGCAAAGAGAGGTGGGTTTGCGCAGCGCTCAGGAGCTGATGAACTCGTTGAGTGGGTCTCATAATCCGTCGAACCAAGTCCGGCAGAACGAGCTCGTCGCCGACTGATGGGCTGTAAGAATTGGGAATCGGGACCCTCGTTACCCTCGTAAATATAATATTTGAATGGTCGGGTGATAAGTTAAGTAACCACGAGTGTTGTCGGGTTATTGTGGGTGCAGAGGGTAACTACTTAAGTACATAGAGTACTCTTGCAGCTTGGCACTATCTATTCAGGTTACGAATGACATCATCGGGAGCAGAACGAACGAACGGTGGTAGATCACATGGGGAGAGGATGATCTCCCCACTTTCAGCGGGGGAGGGGAGAAAAGAGTATATATCGCCCCGGAAGCTCATCTCAATCACTTTGAATTCACGGTTTTTTTCCTGACTAGTTATCCATCACAACATGAGTACCCCGACACCGCTACTCTAGATCGACTCGGTCAAGGCGACACAACTCATGGGCTCCTCGCGCCAGCCGCTCTGCACCGGCATGCTGACACTGCTGCCGCCGCCCACGGCTAAGTACCGACTGCTGCTGACGGTGGGTGCGACGCTGGCACTGCCGCTGGACGACGCATCGACGGTGGTGCGCTAGCGTTGAAGCTCGAAGAGGTCTCGTCGAGCATGGCTACCTCACCACGGGACTGGCGGCGGATGCGGACGCCATCGCCGGCGCACTCAGGGATGCCGCCACCGGCATCGCGGAAAAGGTGAAGGGGTACGCACAGGGACGTGTCGCGCTCGAGAGGAAGTGGATCCAGAAGAGGAGACGGAGTTCTCGGGTACGACGAAGAAGGTCGCCGCCGGCACCGTCGCTGGCACCGGTAAGACGGCAGAGGTCACGGGGACAGTCGGCGTGGTGGAGCGGGGGTAGCGGCCGCGAGGGGGGAGAATACTGAGTAGTAGTCAACGGGAAGTAGAGTTTTGGTGTTTCGAGCGGATGTCAGTCACAGGCTTCCGCAGCCGCACGATCGAGAACGGCCGATGTGCAGTGTGTAGTAGTAGGTATGTATGTTTGTGAGTTGTGAATGGTCATTCGGCAATGCAATAATCATCACAGCCAGTCTGTAACTAATCGTCAGCCAAACGTCGCAGATGGCGGCGGAGTGTAAGCAGGGAGGAGCAAAGAGGCGATGCGATAGCAACGAGGAGAAAAAAAGACGTTCACGAGAAATTCCTTCCCTCGTGAATCCCTCAGAGTAGAGTGTGGGTACCACAAGGAATGCCCAGCAGAGATGGGAATGAGGCAGAGGATGGTGGAGGGAGGGAGGGAAAGGGGGGCAGAAGAGCGTTCTCGTACACGGCGGTCTGCGCATGGACCACGAAAAGTCACCACCGCCTGAGACCGCTCCCAGTTGCCATTGCCGTTGCGGCATTTAGGCATCGATTGGGCCACGGCGTCGGCCTTATCCGCACTCCCTCGGGAGGTCGGGCGTGCTGCCCGCGTGCGCTAGACTGGTTGCGTTGTGCTCCAGAAAGGTCTCCAGAGTACATTCCGAGTGGGCTTGTGCAGAGTAAGCGTGTGCGTGCTTACACATCGACAAGGGCTACATATCATACGGCACTCCGCGCATCTCCCAGCCTCCTCGGCGGTTCAGCTTCTGCGCATCGTCTGGTTGGCTGTTGTAGAGGAGGCTTGGATCGTCGCTTGCCGGCCCCCATCTCTTTTTTTATTTTGGGTGGATGGCTAGAGCAGGGTATGTGCATCAACCTGGAGTTCCGCATTCAATGCTTGTTGTGTGGGCTTCTGTAGAGCACCAAGCGTGCACCCACGTACCTCCCAAGGTATCTACATACGTGGAGTACAGACTCTAGAGCACACTGGACCGGTCCGGTCACTGATCAACACACCGCTAGTCGCGCATCACCACTTCACACGGTCGGGATCGCGCTAAACGCTAAGACACACAATGTGGGGTCTCCAAGTCACTCCTGTCTTATCACGTGTGTAGATGTCTCGCTGACTAGCTACATAGGTATCTGCGTTGGATGTCTGCACTGCATGGCGGCCTCAACGTCGATGTGTTGTCCCCTTTCCCCCTCCATTTCCCGCCCGCGATCGGGCCAGTCTCGACTCGGCGATACGAGCCCGCCAGCCAGCGAAGACGAACTCAGACACAGCCAACGGACACGGCAGGGTGGCCCGGCATGGGGGGGTGGGGGAGGTATGCGATGCAGTGGGAATGGAAGCGGCATCTTTTTCGCCGGCACTGCTGCAAGCGGGTTGATCAGTGTCGCTCGATCATAGTCACAAGCCGTTCCGCGGCGATGCTACAGGGCTAGGGAGACGGCCGTCGTTCAACGAAGGGAGGAATTGAAATCGAACTACAGCTAGTAGGGTACGACGACTAGGGCCTGTGGCTAGTGCATCTTCGTGATGTCTGCCGCGGATCGGAATGGACTGGCTGAGGCTGAACGGAGCCGGGGAAGCCTAAAGGGAATACCCATCCGGTGGTGGCGGCACCTAGTGGCTGCTAATTGCATTACTCTATGTACTCGGCGTTGGGAGCCCCCGACCGCCTGGCGTGGCAGTGGCCGACGGCAGAGGGTGTCGGCGACGTCGGTGGCGTGCTTGGCCCGCAAGAGACAGCAAGACACCAGACCAGGAGCCCAGCGGACAGCGGGGACGGCGCAAGCCGACGAGATTTCCTAGTGCGAAAGACAGATGCAGAGTCATGTGCGTTCACGGACAACACTTGCAGATTCAGTATGTACGAGGCTACGTCCGCTTCCGGAGGACCGTGGACCTTCAGCTCGGCAAATACATACCAACCTGCCAGGCCATGTCCGTGTGGCATACGCGAGCGGACTAACTCTCGTCTAGAGGAGGCGAATAGGGCTCGGATGGCTGCTGGGGCCGTTCAGCTGTGCAAATGTTGATGACACCGCTAGCTTAGGCCCTGTGCGTGTTGGTGCTTGCTACGAGTGATCGTGAGTGATATCCAGCCGCTCCCTGCACATGCGAACTGTCCGTTCGCAGCCAGTCCTCCCGACCTGCTTTTGGAAAGGGGCTGCAGTCATCGGGGCGGTCTTTCAGCACCAACCGAGTCCTGGAGGGCTCTGGAGGGGGAGGGCTTTCGTTGAGCTGTCCATTCAAGCAAAAAGGAAAAATACTGCACCACCAGTTGATGCCCGTTTGACTTGATCCGGAGGGCTTGTATCGATCGACCTTGGGCACAGGTCGCCCGGCTGTTGCTCGAACTTCATCGGGATAAAAAAGAAAAGAAAAAATCCGCAAAGAACAAAACAACCATAATCTCCCCGATCGCCCCAAGCGCTTCCGCATTCATGATCTCTATACGCAACGTGATGGTAGTCATCCGCTCTCTTTTTCTGGGAGCGCGCGCGGAAAACAAACATGATGAATTGAGTTCACTCTGAGTGGCGATCGTTGCAGGATTCCATTCGCGCTCATGCCATGGGCATGTCTTTCCGCAAATAGGAGAACATGACCCCTGTGGATCACCGTATTCCGTCTACATACATACCTAGTTAGGGGAAAACCCAAATCCTAGGGATTTGACAAATTATTGCAGGTTGTTGAGCCACCATTGGGTCGCCTCTACCACTCGCTTCTCCACGAATCGTGCACCGCTGTGGGGGAAATTAGACCAACAGACAAGCTTCAGTTCTGCAAGGGGCGGCCCGATCATTAACGATGCCATGCGGAAAAAGGTACTAGAGCCACGAAAAAAGAAAAAAAACAAGACTATTATTGGGAACAGGTTGATCCTCCCCTATGAACGTACGCGATGTGACTGTGATGGACTTCGGGGCTGAATGGACGTGGGAATCGGGATCCTCCCGATTCCGTTGATCATGCAATGCGCTGACCTCGCCCCCCTTTTTTTTCTCCCATGCATGGGGATTTCATTGCGCTGGCTCGAAGAAAGGAAAGGAAAAAGAAATGCCCAATTGTGCCAGCGAGCCGCTCAGGTTCGCGACGAGTGCTAGATTCATCATGCCCTTAGTCAATTGGCCAATTTGTGTATCATACCGTCCAGCACAGCGGACTACCGGGGTAGATCTCTCCTGGTGGGGGGCTTCAAGGGAAAAGGCACGAGGTTAAGATTTGTATATAAGGACTCCAGTCGGTCCACCTCAATCGAACATCATCCACTCGATCCTCCTCATCCTCCTCATAGCATCTCAACTTCCTTCTCTCGTCTTTACATCTACTTCGATCTAATCATCTAATCCTCTAATCCAACCAACCAACCCAATCAAAATGCATACCTCTACCCTCCTCTTCCTGACCACCGCCGCCGTCGGCCTCGTCGCTGCCAGTCCCCACGACTACTACGAAAAGCCGAAGTATGTCGCTCATAAGAAGGACTACTACGAGCACAAGAAGACCAGCTACTACGAGCCGAAGAAGGACAAGCACTACTACGAGCCGAAGAAGTACGGCTACTACGAGCACAAGAAGCCTAGCTACTACGAGTCGAAGAAGGACAAGTACTACTACAAGCCGAAGAAGAGCTACTACGAGTCCAAGAAGGACAAGTACTACACTCCCTCGTACAAGTCGCACAAGTACGACGACAAGTACGACGACAAGTACTACAACAAGTACGACGACAAGTACACCAAGAAGTACGACGACAAGTACTACAACAAGTACGACGACAAGTACACCAAGAAGTATGACGACAAGTACGACGACAAGTACGACGACAAGTACTCCAAGAAGTACGACAACAAGTACGACGACAAGTACACCAAGAAGTACGACGACAAGTACGACGACAAGTACACCAAGAAGTACGACGACAAGTACGACGACAAGTACTCCAAGAAGTACGACGACAAGTACGACGACAAGTACACCAAGAAGTACGACGACAAGTACGACGACAAGTACTCCAAGAAGTACGACGACAAGTACGACGACAAGTACTCCAAGAAGTACGACGACAAGTACGACGACAAGTACTCCAAGAAGTACGACAACAAGTACGACGACAAGTACTCCAAGAAGTACGACGACAAGTACTCCAAGAAGTACGATGACAAGTACTAGAAGAGCTACTAAGTATCGTCTGCTGTCGTCTTCGGTGCTCGGTTGGGGTGTGCGTCTGCTCGGTGATGGGTCTGTGAGGAGCGTCTGGAGGAGAGAGATGGTTGGTTGGCTGTTGCGGATTCGAGATACAAAGTGCATTCGGCTATGTCTTGTTTGGTTCGCGGTCGGTTAGTGGAGGATCATAGTGATAATATAATTTTCCTTCTGGATCTGTTTGCACGTTTCTATCGGCGCGAATGTGACATGTGCCCCTCAAACTTTCGGTAGCGAGTGACAGAACTCAGACTCCGCATGGCTCTGCACCACATGCAGCTGCAGGCTCGGCTGCCATACACATGTGGCGCAGTAACAGGTAGCCCGGAAGCGAAGCGAAACGGTGTCATCGACTTGAGATATAGTAGAAAAGTAGATCAACCGTCAGCCAGATGTCTCACTAAGTGTCTCACTAAGTCGCTATTGCCTGCATATTCCACGTAGATAGGCGGACTGAATCTTCAGTGTTGTGGATCGTGTGTCCGCCACCCGCACGCCTAAGCTCTCGAGTCGGTCCCGGCCGTTACCTGTAGCTCTGTCGAGGATTTGTACACTCTACGGCCGCGGTCTCGTGCGAATATAGTACCGCGAGATTATTTGGTCGGTTTTGCAACGCGATTAGGATCTCGGAAGACCTATGATTCATTCGCAGGCACGCACCATGTGCATATGTGCTGTGGTAGAACGGTGGCGTATACACACCCATTGCGACGGCGCTTCACGAGCAACATACTCACCCACCGCAGTGCTGACGCATATGTGGATATATGGACGCCGCTGCCGCGCGCGTTATCGGTAGGCTTCACGGTCGATCACTCAAACTACCGGCTAGAGCTGATTCCTGAAGGGTTTTAGCGCCTTGGCTCTCAAGCCACCGACGCGTTCGGGAACGTATCGATCATCCAGCGAATCTATATGCTTCTCTAGTCCAGACTCTCCACGCTCACTCGCTGCGGCTTCACCAACATCTTCTCGCCCGCGTCCTCGCGATAACGCGATCTGCGCTGCCACTGGCGGCCCAGGAACCATCCGACAGCGCCGACGAGCATGACGCCCGCGGTGACGCCGACGCCGACGCCGACGACGGCAGCCGTCGACATTCGCTCCTGCCGGACGCCGACGAGCGCGGTCTCGATCGGCACCGTCGTCGTTGTCGTCGTCGCCGTCGTCGTCGCGTCCGCCTCCGTAGTCGTAGCCGTCGTGGTCGTGGTCGTCTCCGTCGCGGGGACGCCGACCGTGAACGTGCTCGCGAACGCGCTTGCAGGCGCGTCCTGCGCCAGCGGGTTCGCGAATACCGCCGGCTCCGGCAGACAGATCCCGTTCTTGGTGTCGCAGTACTCGAGCCCCTCCGCGCAGCACCACGAGTAGTCGTCGCGTCGGCACTGCTTCTGTCCCCGTGCCGCCGCGCACGCGGACGACGTCGTGCCATAGCGCCAGCACGTCGTGCTTGCCCCCGCCAACCCACTCCGTCAGTATATCTGCACGCCGATCGGGAGGGAGGAGGGAGGCTTCACTGGTTCGCCGGACAGCACCACGTAATGCCCGTCGTGTTGACGGCCGCACACCCGCCGAACGTCGCCGGGTAGCCGGAACTGCAGGGCAGGCCCGAGCACGTGTAGGAGGACCCGTGCGCGGCGGGGTCGTAAGTGAATGCGATCTCGGCTCCTGTTGCCGCCGCCGTCGTAGCCAGGAAAAGAGAGAACCACATTTTTGTTCTTAAAAAAAGAAAAATGTGCCTGCGGTGAGAAAAAACGAATGATAGCGCGTGATCTTGATCTCGGGGGCAACTGAGATGATGGCTGCTTTATACGCGTCTGGCTTCGAAGAACACTGCTGTGCCACGTCGACTCTCCCTCCGTCCCCCCCCGCCCTCTCCGAATCCCTTCCATCTAGAGTATCCACCAACCTACCCTGGCAGGGCTAGCGAGCGCGCGAATCGGAAGGAAAAAGCAATACTCATCTCTCCAGATATGTATGCATCTGTCCACGTATGCACGGTAGGACGCAGGAATGCGAGTATGTAGGTATGTAGCAGCACAGGCTCAGCCCTAGCAACCATTTACGTGCAGAGTTCCTGGACGAGATGGATTTCACGGACCGACATATCTATGTGCCTAGTTCCTCCCGTGCGGCGGACTTTGAGAGTCGCCAGAGTCGGGCTCTGCGAATGTTTGTCGGTCCAGTAGCGTGCACAGCTGCCCATCGCCGCGTTGTCACTCGAGTCCGTTACCTGTGAGGCAGGACTTTCCGGCTGGCAACAGATAGCAGCAGGCTCGTGGGGCCCGAGAAGCCCTAAAACTCGCTCCGCTTTGGGAAAGCAGCTGATGTGTTGATGTGATGTTCATGCGCATCGCCAGAGGGACGCCTTGAGGTAGGCAGGTGGATTTTCTTCGGATCAGAGGGTGGAGAGGTCTAGCTCCTGACGAGGACGTCAGTTTAAATTCCGTGTGACCTAGGGATGTCGTGAAAACTCACCCAGGAGGTTTTGGAGGAAGAAATGCCACATTGTGCTAGGCATTCCTTTAGAAGTCCTGAAAGGAGTCCTCATACGTATCTATAGGTAGATGGTGAGATCTACCGACGCCTTGGGGTCCGTGGCTCCTTTTAGGGCTTCTCGGGCCCTAGAGTGGATGTCAATCCTCCGCTTTTCCTCCCCTTCAATCTAGAGAGCTTCGCCATGATCTCAATAGGTCGGATGCGAGGAATAAATAAATAAATAAATAAATAGCAACAGACTCATCGCTCAGCTACAGGCAAAAAGGGAATACATCATTGGTAGACAGTCCGTGAAGTGCTGAGGCATACTGCTTGCAGGCGAACGTCGATGTTGAGTGCTGAGTGTTGAGAACTCGGAGAGCCCTCCGCGGAAGCCTTGCTGCGGAAGCTTCTACCGTCCGCGACCTGTGGGCTCCATACCGCACAATTTATCGACCGATCGGTTCGTCCGTTCCGCCAGGTGGGGGAGAGGGAGGGCATTGGGTTTGTTTGCCGTTTCCGTAGCCCACAAATGTCTTTGCTCATGAACATACCGGACCCGCGAAATCGCGTATTGTCGATACGGCACCCACTCCTCCCAGCAAAAGCGCCGCGGTCGGGTCCTGCACCCGTGGGGATGCTGCACACTTGAGTATCGGCCGGTGGATCGTTGCGGGGGCGGCAATTGTGATGAGTAGTTATGTATGTACTGACCGATTTCGAGTGCGGGGGGTTCATAGTTGGAGGAAAGCAGGCTTGTCGGCGGGGTGGGCAGCACGACCGTGATGATCCCGCATGTGGCCGTGTGGATAGACGGGACGGGAGCGGTGTCTGCACGCAAAGGGACTTGATGGCAGCGGTATCATTAGGCGGCCAGATGCTCTGGAAGAGTAGCCATTGGTTTCGACGTCGTAGACGCCGCCCAGACTGAAGATGAACAGCAGACGGTCCATAGTTTCATGGTAGATACAGTACCTAGGCAAAAGTGTTCGTGATGTCTCAGAGCTCGGACCATTTTTCAGCCCAGGGTCCTACATACTTCCTCGTCGGGCGACGCGACCTCTCCGCACCACAACAAACACCATGCCACCCGCCGCGAAACATACTCCAAAGAAATCTTGAGGGAAACTGCAGCCTCGCATGCTAAAGATTCCCAAGTACGAAAAAATCCATGGAAAGCGAAGAGAATTGAGCAATGTTGAGAAGGGTATGATCATCGCTTTCTTCGTTGTCTACGGCACAATCCCAACAGTCTCCCTCATTCTCGGTCGTCCTTGGTCAACTCAAGAGCTTCCTCCAACGATACCATAAGCGCGGTAATACAAATAATCTCCCACGTTCCGGCCGACCAGAAGTTCTTACCCAACGCGATAAACGAGCTATCCTACGAGGAGTCCGGAAGAACCGGCAGTATACACGCGAGCAAATCCGCCGGATCTACGCCCCCCATATTTCCATAGACACTCTCGATCGTCTTCTCCGTCAGCACAACATCAAGAAGTGGCTAGCAAGGGCGCGACCAAAGCTAAAGCCAGAACACGCGAAGGCACGGCTCCAATGGGCATTGACACAAGGATTGGACTGCGGAGGACTTTCAACGGGTAATCAATAGCGACGAGTGTAGTGTGGAGAGGGAATCGGCAGGGCGTCAGAAATGGGTTTTCCGCGCCCCTCCAGAGAAGTGGATTGTGGACTGTGTCCGTCCTGTAAGGCATCGACAGGTGAAATTGATGGTATGGGGTTGTTTCTGGGGCAAGCAGCGCGGCCCGCTTGTTCCCTTGATGCACGGTTCTGTTAACGCCCGTGTCTACCGCGAGCTACTGCGCCGCTGGCTTATTCCTGTCCTTGAGGACGTACGCTCTGCCCTCGGTAGTTCTCTCTTTCAACAGGACAATGCAAAAATCCATACTGCGAAGATTATGCTTACGTTTTTGGAGCGCTATGCAATTCCACGCGAAAGTCACCCTGCGTACTCCCCCGACCTTAATCCGATCGAGCATGCCTGGGCCCTACTCAAGCGACAACTTCTCGCAGATTGCCCCGACATTGGCGACTATCCAGGCGACCCCGAGAAGGCGAAGAAGAAGCTGGCCGAGGTTCTTCCTCGCTGCTGGGAGAAGATTCCGCTCAAGCAGTTTGAGGCTCTGTGGAGGTCCATGCCTGACCGAGTGCAGGCCGTCATTGAAGCAAAGGGGTGGTACACTCGCTATTAATTCATGTACTGAGACTTTCTTACTCTTCTCTCATTCTCTTTCTCGCCTTTTTGTGTTGTACTTTAATATACGTTGGAGGCTCGGCGAGTTGAGGAGGACCGTCGACCGGGGGCTGAAACATGGTCCGAGCTCTGAGACATCACGAACACTTTTGCCTAGGTCCTGTACATACGGTCTTTGACTGAGTAGGGTTTCTCTTTCCTTCCTTCCTTCCTAACTGTAAGTAAGGACCACTCTCAGCAAAAGACCGTTCGTTACATAAGGAGTCGTAAACACCAATTCCCAAAGATGAGAAATAAAACGGAACATGGTCATGAACAAGCAAGAAAAAGCAACGCCACTACCCTTCCCTTCCCAAGCTCCCGAGCCCCACGTCTAGATACTTCCCCCGCAAAAAATACAGATTCACAAAAGAAAAAGCATGGCCCTCAAGAAGGAAAGAAACTGCTAGCACGCAATCATCCCCATATTCATCCTCAACAGCTCCACGATCTTCGGCTTCCGAAATGCCCAGGCCACATCCAACGCATTATCGCCACACTCGTCCCTATCCTTAGCCCGCGCCCCGCCCTTAAGAAGCAACTTAACCACCTCCTCGTGGCCCTCCCTGCTAGCATGGTGCAGCGCCGTCATGCCCTCGTCGTCCGCGCTTCTCACGTCCGCACCCTCCTCTATCAGCAGTCGAACCATATTGACGTTGATGTGTACCGGGCACTGGGCGCACGCACGGCTGAGCGGAGACATGCCCAGGCGGTCCCTAGCGTTTATGTCGGCGCCAAGTTCGAGGAACTTGCGGACCACGTCCTCGCGACCGTGCTCGACGGCGTAGTAGAGCGGTGTTTGGTTCTCGTAGTCTTCGGCGTCGATTGAGGCGGAGTGTTTTATCAGCAGTTCGATAGCGGGGATCCGACCCAAAGAGGCGGCCTCGTGGAGGGCGGTGGCTTTGAAGAGGTCTGTCGCGTTCACATCGGCGCCGTGGGAGAGAAAAAGGGCTAGGGCGCCTGGGGCTTTGGCCGCTGCGGCTCGGAAGAGAGGGGTTTGGCCGTTGGAGGGGGTGCGGAAGTTGACGTCGGCGCCGTGATCGAGGAGGATTGATAGGAGTGACACGGACGGGGGTTTGCCGTCGAAGGCGTAGGTCAGAAGCGATTGCCCGGCAGTGCACAGTGTCTGAATCAGGCGGCCTGTGGTATCGTGCTCGAGGAGGAATTTGACGACCGGTTCCCGTGCATTCCGTATTGCGCGGTGGATTGGGGTTTCGCCGTTAATGTTGCGCTGGCTTGGAACAGCCCCGGATGCGACGAGGAGCTCGACTACGCGGTGGTAACCTCGGGCTGCAGCGCCGTGAAGGGGCGAATTGCCGTCCGGGCTGCCGGCCAGGGTCACCCTAGCGCCGCAGTCAATCAGGAACTTGCAGACATCGTAATGGCCCTCCCTGGCAGCTAGATGGAGTGGCGTGATGTCATGCGCGTCTGGGATTTCCGCATAGGCACCGAGGGATATCAAGAGGCGGACGATTATGCCACGGCCGTTCTCGGCGGCACAGTGCAAGGGGGTTCTTTGAGCAATAGGGGTTTGTAGTGTAAGAGCTGAAGGCATCCTCGAAAGGATGTGTCTCACGATCTCTTCCTGTCCCATCGCACAAGCAACATGGAACGGCGTTTTGCCCAACCCGTCGTGCATCGTGGCCAACGACGGATCATACATGAACTTGATAAGTTCCAAGTGGCCGCAAGCCGCAGCCAGGTGGAGAGGTGTCTGGCGATCCAAGGGTCTCTGGAGAGACAGATCAGCGCCGCAGGAGATGAGGCGGCGCGCGGTGCCCAATTGGTTAAACTCCGCGGCCCAGTGTAGCGGGCTTCCATTGAGGGCAAGATGTTTGGCACCTATATTGTAGAGTTCCGTGGTGAGGAGCGTGTGTAGGTAGCGGCCCGTCAGGACCATTGAAGCAATGTCCTTGAGGGTGAGATTTGAGGCAACCATCAAAAGAAGCTCATTCGGGAAAGATAGGAGGGGAAAGGTCCGCGGCATGCTGGGGCATTTGGAGCGCATTGTCGGAGTTTCGTAACCCATGGTGACAGCGCTCGAAGCTTCGGGCAGGGTAATTCTTTTCTTTCCCAATCGACGAAAGTCTGGACTTGAGAGCGGTAAGCTTCCTAGAAGTGCTTAAAGATCGAGGTAGAATACCTGATTGATGGGAGACACAATTCGTATATTGGGGCAGGGATCCGAGAACTGACTCGCTGTACCGTATTGTCCTATCACGGCTGTAGAACGAAGGCGGACGCGGACAAAGGAAGTCCAAAGCTTCGACGGCTACTAGCTGTGATGATGTATGATGGCGACGGTGATAGGGAGCATCGGCGTCGTGGTGTTGCGAGGGGCAATCAACGGAAGGGGAGGTTGGACGAGAATAAAGAGAGCTCTGGTTGATAAGGTTGAGGGAATGGGAGCGACGAGTGTCCGCTGGTGTGGTAGTGGACAGTGGTGGGATGATAGGGGACACTACATATTGACAGGACAAGTAATGAAACCCTTGCAAGGTTCCCCCGCATCAAGGCCGGAGGCGACCACGGAGCGATTTTCTGGCACCGTGATGAAGCAACCCCACTCTACCCATTGGGTTAGCCGCGCCCTGCGATGATCGAAAGTTTGGATATCTTTCGCCGCCAGGTCGTGATGGTTATCTATTGCCTGGCGTGGAATCCGAAGCCAACAGCCGGCACCGGTGTCAAGCCAACGTGCGTTCCTCACAACTGCATCGTGAGAACCAAAGGAGGAACAGTCGAGCTCGCAAGGCTACATACTCCTCCCTACCTAAACTGTCGCTTTCGTAGCTAACCTCCGCCAGCGGCGGCCATTCGGGCCACTCGGAAGCCCTCCCCACACATATGCAAAGTAAGAACGTATCGATTCATCATGAAGTAGACTATACTACTGGCGCTTTTAAATCGCCCCACTACGGTATCTGCGCCGATTTGGCTGGCCTACATATAACTATGTACCAAACAAAACTCGTCACCTTTCCTTTCAAGGTTCGAAGAAATACCCGGCCGCCGCCGTCACTCCTAGCTCATACTGCCGTACTCAGGAGTTCCTGATAAACCCCTCATGACTGTTCTTCGGAAAGTCTTCGGGGTTTCGAGTCATCATCCGATGGCAATATCCTGCGCGCAGGGTGGGATTCATAGATAGTCTAATGTCTAATCGCGCATTATCCGCCACCTTCGCTGCACCTAGCATTAAAACACCGCATTATAGTTTCTATTTATTGTGCGATAGCAGGTGCAGCCCGCCGTTGACGGTTGCTTTCATTTCATGTGCGGATACATAACTAAACCTTCCGACAGATCAAGACTCAACTGACGACTAAAGGCCGACTGCACAGCACCGAACGCTCGCCAGCGATTTTAGGTATCTGTCTACGGACGACAGCTCCCCAGCAAACGAAGCTACGCTTCGGGTCGTCGAGGTGTTAGGTGTTCCATCCTGCTCCCCGCTCCGCATCTGCGCTTCCGTTTGTATGTCCAGCTACTTCGCATGTCAGTCTCGGTACATACGTCTTTTCGAGACCACGACCGCAATCCCCCTCGAGCTCCGCGGGCTCCATTCGCCGGAGTGTTGCTGTGTCGGCAAACAGCCGTCACTTGTTTTGCGTGGCCTTCACCTTCCAACGTTGATATCACTTCACTCCCCCGCTCCCCGGGAAGGAAGAGTAGTGATCTGAAGACACGTGTATCATTGGTCGGTTAGCGGCCGGCTAGACCAATATATAACCGTCCGCGTTGTATCGGTCCAACTTCAGGCTGTCTCGTCCTCGGCCTGGGGAACTGGAGTTCCGGATAATTTGGGGGGACTGCCGAAATTACGCCCGTGCTCCGCTCATTACTCCACGCACACGTCCGGCGCAGACGATGCTTTCGGAGCCTCGAATCGACATCCTGCGGGTACTACTGTCCTGTCGGTACATCTATTGGACTTTTGGACGATATTCTCACTCATAACTGGTACTAGTGCCTTGTGAGCCTATGCCTAGGCTTTCCCCCCTCTCAGGCTTAACTGAGCACGCGAGGGTAGGCTCGGTCGAATAAGATCAGGTGGTTCGGCAAATATAGACCCTCCAACTCGAATGTGATTTCCCCGCCCTCATACACGCAAGAGCACTCTATCACGCATTATCACTCTTCATATCAACCTGTCCCGTCGGTGATGTCGCCATTCCTGCTAGGATGAGCGGGGATAGGCCAGGCGGGGCAGGAGGAGTTGCCGCCACCTGCGGACTGCTGGAGGTCGGGGCGGACGGTGAACAGGGACGGACTGTGCATAATATCGTCATGATCCATAGGGTCGCATGCGATCAACGAGACTCTCTCCCTCTCTCTCCTGTTAGGATGAGACCCAGAAAAAAAACGTCATTATATCTTGTGTCATGGCCAGACCGGACGTGGTGGAGTACGCACGGGACGATGAAACACCAAAAAAAAACAAATTTAAACTACCGCCAACGTCGATCGTGACAGTCTGTGGGTACATACTTACCGTCCAATTCGCCGCCGGATCCCGGCCTGCTCATTGAAGACCCCCTGTTCTGCAGCGCAAGGAGTATGTACTGCATCCACAAAGCGGATATCTCCAGAAGCGGCCACTCTGCGCGCACCGAATGGTCCACTGATGCAGCGGCCGTTCGAAAATATCGATGGCGATCCCCGGGGACAGCAGAAAACCGAACCCACTTTCCTTTCCTAGACCCCGGTCATTCCAGATGCCACAGTTGAACTGCAGAACACGGACATATAGACCGTGGAGAAAAAAGATGCCGCTGAGCCTTGGGATGTTAACACCTAGTGGTCGCCAGGCAATGACGTCGTTGTTTGGCAAAACTCTCCCTCCGTCTTTTGATTCTGTCTTGCCGATCACGAACACACAAACTGGCCAGCCGCTTCCAGTTCACCTCGTCTGTGTTGCATCGATATATGCAGTCGCGATGAAACCAGAGCATATATAGGATTATCCCCGAGCCCAGTGACTAGACGATCCAACCGCCCCATCTGCCTTTTGTGTATGTACGCACTATATATTAGTCACCATCATTCGGTCTCCGTATGGACATCCTCCGTCAGGAACACCTTTCCCCCTCCAACTGTCCACCGCTCACTGACACGGACACAACTCATCCCTCGCCGTCCATCTCCGCAAACAGCCGTAGTTACCTCCCTCCATGCGTACCTGGCGCGGCCCGGGCTCGGCTGTGCTCCGGGCTCCCAACTACTTTCCACATCCATAGCCGTCCGAGCGACCTGTCGTGGCTGCGCTGCTGCCTACGGAGGCGCACCCTTGGCCTCGGACTGGGGTAAGCATCACTCGTAACCGCCACGCAAAGGCTGAGGGCGGGGCGGCAGTGGTCGCGTCGGTGCGGAGAGACCTCTGTCGCCAGCGGTATGTAGGAACGCGCTGCCTACATAGGGGTTTTGGCGGGTCTCGGCTTTTGCATAAGCCCAAAGACGGCTTCGTAGGACGGACTCCGGCTATCATTCGCGGCTCGACGATCGTACTCTTGCGACGGGAAACGGTTTGCTCGGAGCGTAAACTACCATTCGCTCAGTCTCAGCTTCCGCGAGCGGCCGTCCGAGCTGAAAACTAACGGCGAGACGAGAAGCGCATGATCCGATGACCGCCTCGTAAGTGTGTATCTCCGCACGTCTTAAATGGTACTCCATGCGGGCCTGAGACACCCACTACACCCACCCAACCACCCACTTCAACCTGCATTGCCCGCTTCCTCCAAGCCTGCGCTCCGCCAACCATATGCCAACCCGCCCATCCGGCCAACCCTCCATCCATATCCGCAGACTCCCTCCCCCAATCAATTCAGCGGCCCTGAGGTTCTCCGAGCACCTCGCCCGCTCTCACATCCATCACATCACACCGCATCTCAGCACGCGCATCTCATGCACGTCTCTCCATCAACCCAAAACAACCATTACCGCATCCGCATATCAATACGGCACCCACTCCACCACCCACCCGCCTTCACAGCATACAAGTAAATTCATCAATCATCTGCTTCCATTCGTAGTCATGGCTATATCGTATCCCATCCCATCTGTCGTTGTCGTGATATCCCCATCCACCTACCTATAAAAGACCGTCGTGAACAAAAGAGAGTTCCCCCTTTCGCACCCCCAAACCTCCTAACCCTAGACCGCCCAACACACCTAAAGGAATGTAAAAACTTCAGCGCCAAGCTGGAGCTATAAAGTAAAGAAAAGTAAAGAAAGGAAGATAAAGGGAAAAGGAAATGAAAAAAGAAAAAAAGAAGAAAAAAAAGAGTAGAACCATGAAAGTCCATGGTACCGCATGACAAGATAATTCCTAAGTCAGTTACAAGAAAAAAGAAACCGACCAGATAAATCATCGCACATGTTCTGTCATGGCAACCCACCAGATCCTAGAGGGAGATACGCAGCAAAGGGCAGATATCAAAGCAAAGCCACCGCAAGAATCCCAGCCTAGGAAATATGTGGAGAGGGCAATGAAAAAGAAAAAGAAATAAAGAGAAAAAAACACAGAAGACCTCCCAATGCGAATGAAGAATGGCAACTTGCAAACTCAAACCAAACCATCAATCTCAGACGGCCGGCCCCCCCATTAGACACCGCAAGGCCAACAAGAATCGAAGGAAAGAAATAACACCCGAAAGAAAAGCAAAGCCATCGGATCAGGCCCATACGGGCCTTTCCTCCGACTCCGCCACCGTCTCGTCGATGACGTTGTCGACGCTCGCGGCGCCCGCCACCACATCTTCGAGTGCTCTCCTCTCCCGCTGTACCACATTGCCTTCCACCAACATCATGCCCTGACTCTCCTCCAACATGCCCTTGGCGACTTCCATCCATCTCTCGCTGACAACACTGACGACTCCAAGTTCCTCTTCCATCACCACAGCTGCAACGACACTTTCGATAGCCTTGACAGCAGTCTCGATACGTCTCGAGGTGAAAAGGCATTGTCGTCTCCAGTCTTCACCGAGGCCATCGATCCACCGCCCCCGCTTCTTCACCCATCCACCCTGTCCGATTCCTCGCCTAGGAGACGGTGGCGAATACCCAGCGATCCACTCTCCAAACGCAGCGGAGAGTAAGTGGTGCTCGTTCTGTTGGAGGGATTCCAACTTCTTGATAGCTTCTGAAAACGCTTGAATCTTCTCCTCAGGACTGCGCATCGTCTCCCTTCGCTTTCCTGTGATACCCGCGGCAGGGGTCTCAACAACGGCGACGAGGCCGGCGATATCCAATAACCGTTGTCTCCTTGCTAGCTGCTCTCTCGACTTTGAGTGCTCGCGTGCCAGCGTATCGAATCGCCGCTTGAGCTTTGCGGTAGCAGAAGCCGTAAGTTGGGCATACGTGGAGTGTGAATTGGCATAGAGACAAGAGTGCTGTAGTAATTGCGTCTGCTGGTGGATGGTCGCCGGGTCGAGCGGAGGTGGGGGCATAGACCGACGCGAGGTAGCCAGAGGGGGAGGGGCGGCGAAGTTCTGTTGTAACGTGGAGAAAGGAGGCCTGCGGGACTTGGAGACATTGCTAGCTGTCGATGCTGAGGTTCCTGGTCGGACAGGTGGCTGCACCGTAGCGGAGGGCGTGGATTGGTTCCGCCTGTGGGTCCTTGCTGGCGCTGCAGCAGGAGCAGAAGCAGGAGCCGCAGCTTTTCTTGGACCTGTCGAGGTGGCCGAAGTAGAGTCCGTAGACATTGACACTGGTCGACGCGAAGTAGTGGTCGATGTGGTAGCTGCAGTTGCGGTTCCACTCCTCTCTCTCAAAACCCTAGGTGCAGCTGCGATCCTCGAGCTGGCAGCAGTAGAAGCAGTCATCTTTCTTTCCGTTGCGGAAGAAGCATTGGTGCTGGTACTAGCAGTCCTGGTCCTCAGACTTCGCTTCGGCGGGGCAGACTCCTTCTTCTCCCCTCCTCTCGAGGTAATACTCGTGCGCTTCGTGCTACTCCTCAGATTCATCGATCTCTTTGGCACGACCTTCTTCTCTTCATCGCTCTTTTCCTTATCGCTCTTCTCTTTCTCCTTCAAGTCTCTCGTTCCCACCGTCCGCCTAACAACTGTCCTCTCCTTTCCTCCCGCTGCCGTCGTCGCCGACCGCGTGGTTCTTGTCGGAGGCGGCATACGCGCATTATCGGCAGACCCATTATCCGACGGAGTTCCCTCACGACTGGTCCTGGATCTCGACGAACCGTATTGTTGGGGCGACGGTAGTCGCGACGAAGTCGACGAGGATGATTGTTCCGGTGGATCAGTGGGAACAGTCCTCAAAGTTGGAGGTGTAGGCAGCGAGCTCCTCAGGATCTGTCTCGCCGGGGCTGCTGGCGGGGACGGCGTTGAGGGTGAAGGCGTTGGTAGCGACGCCATCTTGGTTGTTGCTGTGTGAAGGTGGCTGGGTTGCGATGGGTGGGTGTCGTTGTCGGTTAGAGGTGTGGGTGCTGGCGACAAGGCGACAAGACGACAGGACGCAGTTGGCAGAAACGAATGACAACTACAACATGGACTGCGCCTGCCGCAACCCCCTCTCTCTCAATCGGGGGACCCTGTGTATAGGAATATCGGAGCAGCTATTCGTGTTCTATATCCTATTCCTGTAATTGGTTAGTTAGTTCAGAAAAATGTGGCTGCCCGTTTGTTAATGTGTGTTGAACACAGGGTGAAGAGCGAAAGGAAGAGAAGGGAACAGAACCGAGAACGGGAGTGAAGAGGGGAAGGGGGTATGTAACTCATCCCATTTTTGCCGAGCGATGACACGGCTTGGCCGTCATGTCACAGCACTCACCAACCCTGGGGCCAACAGGGTGCTAACCGCCCATTGATCTGACGGAACCTCGAGGATAGGTAAAGCTACGGAAATGGAGGTTAATTCCTCAACCGGCAGAACGGGGGCCAAACAATTGCGGCTAACACACAAAGGAACCTGGCAGGTAGGATACGCGGTATCTAACAGGTGGATAACGACAGGCTAATCCCCCTCGCCGACAGCTGCAGTAGGGAGATTTATCCAATCGCGTTTCGCCTTATGCTTACGGACCATTATTCACGCTCGCATCCCTTCTGGCAGGTCTCTCCTAAGTCGGGCATCGCCACGTTTCGAGTGTATGGGTTGTTCAGTTACTTGGTTTCAAGAGTGAATGAGATTCATGCAGACAAACAAATCCCCCACATCAACGCCGAATTCCCAGGAGAGATTAAGAAAGACAGTGAGACGAAGCGAGTTCACAAGATTTTCACATGATCTAACCGCCGTCTATCAGCCGATGCGTCTCGATGGGGGGGGGAGGAGGAGGAGGAAGGTAGAGTAGCTTACCGTGCAATCTCCTTCAACGATTGCGGTGCCGTCGTCCTCACCACTTTCGGTGCCGTCGGTGGTCAACGTGCGGACAAATTGTTCAAACATATCCCTCTGCAGCCACATGCCAAACTGTTAACCGTCCATTCTTCCAGACGCGCCGCGAAGTAACTTAGAGCAAGCCCTTCTTATCCAGAGCATCTATGTAAAGTACAAAGTAGCAACATACAATCGTTCCTTCATCGGGGAATGAAGGAGACACAGAGACAGTATCAAGAATTAACTGAATACAAAGACAACCACGACGCGAAACTGATAGCATTGCCAGGGAAAAACCTCACCGAAAGAATAGTATTTGACCTTCCCGTTTCGTTGTTAACTTGGTTCCGGTCCAGGATGCTCTTGCTGCTACCCATCAGCCTTCTTGAAGCCGGGCCGCTGTAAATCCAATCGGCTCCTTGGCTCTTGGCTCTCTGCGGTTTCTGAGTCTTCTCGCCGAATTCTTGCTGTAGCCTGGAGTCTGGAGAGAAGAGCTTGACCGTGTAGTCGATCCCCGAGACCGCAAGGAGAGGCTCGTACGGATGTCCGACAGCTACATTTGTCGTTTCGTCATCGCCGCGGAGCAGTTGGACCAGCCGAGTCGTATTCTTGTCCCAAATAAAGAGACTGCCACAGTCCGAACCGGAAACGACGTACTCATCGTTGAGCCCATAGAAGTTGACATCTTTGATGGTTTTGATGTTACCTGAATAGGAGACTGATCAGTGGGGTGACATTGTACGACGGAAAGGGGCCTTACAATGGCCACGATAGACTTTTGTGTGTTCCCAAACAGGAGCATGGCCTTCCACAGGTCCTCGGATGGGATGCCCCAGTCCAGGAATCCAATAATCTCCGTCGCTGTCGTCATCACCATCACCATCATCATCATCATCATCGTCATCATCATCACCACCATCATCATCACCATCATCTCGGTCACCACTATGCTCCTCCTCATCTTCGTCGGGATTATCAAGAAGCACATCCGTGTCGATATTCCCGTCATCTTCTGACGCTTCTCCCAAAAGGGCACTGGTCTCACCGGAGTCTCTCATGTGCCTATGTCTTCTATTCCTATTCTCTTCGCCAAAGGCCTTGGCCACAGAATCGAAATCAATTCGTTGTGCCTCTTTCATGAGTATGGCCCTCGCCACCCTCTCGCCCCAAAACTTCCGTGCTGCGGCTCCCGGCGTGGCTGAATCGGCGGAGTAGACCAGGGCATCTTTGAACGCTTTAACCATCGCAACCTCGGACGCAAAGAGTTCCTCGCTGGTCGTAACATCATGAACTGCACTCATATGAGCTCCAAGTTCAAGATCCTCCAGGTAGCGGTCAAGCTTTTCCAGCTCGGATGGTGGGGGTTGCTGCTCATTCTCCTCGTGGTCCGACAGTTCCTCTTCGTGTTGAAAGAAATCGGTTGCCTGATCCTGAACACCGTTCGCTCCGCCGGTCAAGAATGCAATCACAGCGTTCAGAAACCGATATCTGAAGGGCGCGTGAAAACCCAACGGGTTTGGGGAAGCTCCAAATCCTAGTTCAATTCCCTCTACGAAGCCACCGTTGGCCCGTGCCAAACATCCCGCCCCGATGACGAAGGATCTGGTTGCCATCCTACTCCTAGCTAGTGTCGATCGTCGATTACGTTCGGTTTGCAGGCTTGAAGGACTTAGGAGCTGAAGGAATTCATCGTCCGCCTCATCCATAATTTCCATAGACTCTTCGATCCGCATTAATAGTGCATGAGACAGCGCCAGAGCAGCATCGTAGGATTTCTGTCGCTCGACCGTGAGATCTCCGACGTCTGCTAACAGGTTAGAGGAAGCAAAATCGAATATCTCTTTTCTCAATTCAGCCACCAGAGCGCATATTTTCCTGGTGCTCTGTCCGGGCACTGACTCCTCGGGAGATTCCGAAGGGGAACTGCTACGGCGCCTCTTACGAGGCTGAGCGCTCCCATCATGTTCCCGTTTGGACCTGCCACTGCTGCCAAACCATTCAGACTCCAATGGTTCTCGACCAAGACCTTCTTCATTAGGAAGCGGAGATCGTCTGATATCGAAGAGGTAAACGCCATCACCAGACCACGAACAGAGCAGCTCGTTCGGGTTCGCATCAGAGATCTTGCATGACGTGACATGCGAATGGTAATTCACATGGTTCCTCTTCCCCAAGGCGAATCGACGCACGCATTTGGTAGCTCCTGCGAGACTCTCTTCGTCGGGTTCGGTGATCGGAACACGGCTATACATTTTTCCTGCCTCAGCCATGCGGTCCCGTCCCAGCATCCGTCGATCGTGGAGGAAGCAGTATTGGTGCGATCCTCCCACCACAAGATAATGCGGTTGCGAGGTCGAGCACGAGAGGGTATTCAGATCGATTCCGTGGTGGCGATACGATATCAACGGAGGATTCATCTCATCTTCATTTTCGTCATTCATTGAATGAAAAGAGGCAAACGGTGCCGGTCTGGAAGGGTCCACATGAGGCCGGGTGTAGAACTGCGACGGCTGCCGTAGATCAAACTGTCTCACTGTTCCATCCTCGGAGCAGGTCATAAACAGATGCGGGGAAGACTCCGTCACGATCCGTTTGACACGATCCATGTGGCTAGTGTATATCCTCATCGGCTTATCGTGGATCTTCCCCGGGGTAGGACTAGGCAACGCCGGTCTGGGATCGTAGGTGCGACGAAACCTCCCCGTAGAACCCAGTGGAACGATCGGCCCAGCAGTCTCGGCTAACTTCGTGTGGGTTGTAGGCGCGTATTCGATATCAAAGAGCCGGATCTGCGTGTCTCCGGAGGCAGTGATGATGGTGCGGTCGGAAGAATGTGGCATGAACTTTACCGAGAAGATGTTCTGCCGGTGGCCCGTCGCGATCTGCGTGTTGAGCGAAAAGCCGTCATTAGCATTGTAGATGTTGACTCGGGTGTCGTCACTGCCGCTCGCAAGAAGGGAACCGTCGCGCGACCATCTAAAACCAAGTTTGTCAAGAAGAGCCCACCGTAAAGGGAAATGAAAGGCTCCTGCTTACTGCAGCGCATTGATGCATCCTTCGTGTCCCCTCAGCTCTCCAATGATATCCAAGTCCTTGACCCATCGCTCGGCACCATAGAGCTTGTTGATTGCTCCGACCCCGCGATTGCCATGGAGCTGACGGTAGAGGAGTTCTTCGTTGAGGGTGAGTGGCCTGGTCATGATGGTGACAGTAGCTGCCGTAGTTAGATCACCATGCGGATTCTTTGCTGTTGAGGGTTGATCGAGGAATAGAGTTTGCTCGTTGAAGGCGGACGTAGAGTTGTTTGTGTGGGGTGAAGGGTGATCCGCAGCTATGACGACAGGCCTAACCTTGTGTTGGTTAAGGATGTGACTGTGACTAAGCGGCACAGTCGAAGTTCTATCTATGTTGATGCGCTTATTGCAACTGCAACGGAGTTTAACGTGCAGAGCGAGACTTGAGTAGGGAACAAGAATTTGTCTAATGTCGATGGTGCCCTAACTCTCCCGTTCTCGTGAACAAGACAGAGAGCTTCTCAACTCCGATATGTGTGTGACCTTCGAGGAATATCAAGTTCTCTCACTCGACCCAACTTAGAGTGCTCGAGTTCAGGTGTGGCTGTCGGCTTGGCAGCTCTCTGCAGCTTTCCTCCAAGATGAACTTCGCAAATATTTATCACGAAAAGGACCTCGAACTAGGTAATATGTATCATACGTTGATCAGCTCTATCCTACGCCGACTAACGGAGCTACCGCTCTACAACGGCTGGTCCTTTGAATATAATTTCCACTTCCTTCTCCTGTTCTTTCCAGTCCTATGATCAGCCCAGTCAGTGGGGCGGAACAAACCTCCCTGGGGATGTAGAAAGCCACCACGCCATTCTAGCAGCGAGAAGGGGAGGTAAGAAAATCACAACTGCCCGCTCTGAACATCTACATTACCACCCCCTCTCTCTCACCAGCGCCTCAACACACCTCCCTACACCCTCCAATTCCCCCAGTAGACTGACATGGCCCCGATCCACCGCCACCTTGCGGACACATCTGTACCCCTCTGGCAACATGGCTGCTCGGGCAAGGCACACACCATCACCCGCACCGAATACGAGTTCGTCGTATACGTCCGGCATTTTGATTCCCTCTCTTCCATCGACCTTCGCTGCTCTTACCGTCGGTGTGGTCTTCGAGTACAACACCACCATAGGCGGGTAGCGTTCTTTCAGCTCGGGTCGGAACTGTAGTCCCTGGCGGAATGCTTTTGCGTCGGCGAGAGTGCGCTCAAGATATGGGATTGCCTGGGATTTGGGGATCGTGGGGATATCGGTGGGCGGTGGGGAGGAGGAATTGAGTTGTGGCTCGACGCCGGTGACTTCTCTTTCTTTCTTGGTGGAGACGTCAGAGAGAGGATTTAGTGTGTGCAGGACGGCGGAGGCGTTGGTGAGCCTGCTGGTAGGTGGGACAAGCTGCTGCACGGGGAGGTCGGAGACGCAGGGGGAGAGGCCGTATTCTCGCCAGGTGTTGACGTCGAAGAAGTCAACTGGTAGAGGCTCGCCAGAATGTTTGTCGATAAAACAATGGCCGCTTTCGGGTAGAAAGGTGTATGAGGAACGGAGAGTGAAGTTTACCTGGAAGGGATCAGGCTAACTATCGAAAAAATGATTCTGGACGAATAAGTACCTGTGCTGTGAACACCTTCGAGTTGAACAGCACTGAATCACCGTTCTTCAGTGGCCCCAGAATGTTGATGCACGTCTGGGGAGTGCCTGCAAAGAGCACCCCCGAAAACAGCTCGGGCCGCTGGTTGATGGCATTCCGTACGATTAGCCCACCGAGCGAATGCGCTATCACCATCGCACCTCGTCCTTTCCGTGGGGCCTCTGGATCCTCGCCCTCGATCTGCTGATTGCACGGTAATTTCTCCAAAAAATCAATCAGTTTTCTGGTTATAATCTTTGGCGATAACCTCCAGTCATAGCCCCAATCGTGAACCCGCCGATCGTGCGCATCAGCACTTTGTCTCAGCCGTCGAAACAACCGGCGACTGATATCCACGGCTGATATACTCTTTAACATTCCGTCAGGTCGGATCTTTTCCTCGGCACGTTCCTCGTCTTCGGGATTTAACCCTATCCCCAGGTCAACCTTCCTTAGGTTGAATCCCACTTTGAGGGGAATCCAAACACGTCGATCCACAGTCGCATCCCGGAGGACGGACCCACGATATCCTCCAAGGACCACTACATCTCCTTGGACGGTATCTAATGCCTCGAGATCCGACGTTCGAAATGTCAGTGGTGGAGTCGGCGGTTCGGGGGTATCCGTAAAAGGGTTCAGATTCGCCAGATGCTGATGGAGATGCGTGACTGGCGGTATTTTCGGCAGTCCCGCCAGGAGATTATCCTTCATGGCTTTGAATCGAGCATTGGTTTGGTGTTGAATGTGCAGAAACTTTGCGTCATCACCAAGCGAAGACGTAGTCGAACCGGCAGTTATATTGCGGGCGAGTCGCGGTAATTCGGACAGTGAGGATGATCGTCGGACCATCGGTGGTGGTTGTGACGCCCTTAGCGCGTCGGTATCCTCCCGGGCAGCCGGCTTCCCGAAAAAGGCGGAACTTCTATGAGAGGAAAACATGCCAGGCGATCCAGTGGTCTGCTGCATAGTCTTCGTCCTCCGCCTCCGGTACTTTTCGGCCATGGACTCCATCGTAGAGGACGAGCCTGCGGACACAAACGATGGGAAGGTAACATTGCGTGGCAATGAAAACGATGGCAGTGAGAAGGTAAGCGATGAAGCTTTGTGATGTCCCGTCGACTTTTTGTGTTGATCAGCAGAGCTTGAGTATCTCGGCAACTGCTGACGCGGCCGTGGTAATGGACAGGTATCCACTGGCGAACGTTGTATTGTCCTCACTCCGCCCTCCAGTTCATCCTCTTCCGAAGACGGCAACACGGATTGTGGCGCGGTGTGGCTCAGTGCATCGTCGTAAAGCGCGGTAGAGTGGACGCGCGACAGAATCGGCGCTATGAGCGTCTCCGCATCCACCTCGCGAAGCCCTTTTTGCTGACGGACGTTGGCAGCACCATGTGCAGATGAGTCCTCGTATTCGTCCGATGAAGATACTGGAAGTGGTGGATGCGCATCGATGGCTGCAGGCGGACGAGGGCAGGATATCGGTTGGTATGTTGACTGGCCGTCTCCAACATCCAACATTGACCTCAGCAGTCTCGGCGGAGCGTTCAATACGGCGTTCATGTTTGCATTGCTGGTTGATCAGGAACGATTACTGGAGGTAAAACAGAGAACTGGTGCAGAGCCGCAGAAGTGGCCGTGGGTGGGGGTGTGATATCACAGTTGTGTAAGTATAGCTCAAGGAGGGAAAGAGAACTTCCAAGGAATTGTCCCCCTCCATTTCAGTCTCGTAGTTCGCGGATAGATAGATCATGTCGTTGGCTCGTTCGCGTAAGAAAACTCTGGGTCGGGATTGAAGATGGTCCGGCGGCCGTCCTATCGTGGCAGCTTGTTGGATCGACACGAATACGGAGACTTTGTGGCTATCATGACGTTTTTGACGCATTGGGCATGTGCCTTGTCCCCGGGGCCTTCCAGAGTGATTGGCAGAACGTCGAAGCTTTTGTAGCCTATCGGCGCTTGTTTCTGCCACTCAGCAACAGAGGCAAGAGCACCTTTTTTTTTTCTTCTGAAATGCGAATCGTGAAGAAGTGTCCCATCCCAGGCGGCCCACAGAAACTGCTGTAGTTAGGTCATATGAGGTAGTTAATTTAGCGACGGTGACGGAAATAAGGCCTTCCATCGATTCAAACTGGTGCCGAAATAACTAGTGTTCTCTTCCTTTCACACGGCGGGGCAGATAGGATCTCCACGTCGCAACTAGCTCCCGTCTCGGAATGAATGGATCGCCGAAATGCCGCTCCGACCTGACGACATGCACACGCCTAAGGCTGTACTTATCGATGTAGCCTTACAGCACATAATAGTTAGGTACTAGGTACTGCAGAGGCAGGTAAGCACTGTTTTGATATTAACTGTCGGCGGCCGGACATCGGCTAGACAGTCCAGACTTGGTAAAGATTGCTATGCCGGACCCTCTTTGTCCGTAGCGTCTTGGGATGCCTTCACATGGAAAGTAAGGTCTCAAGTGCCTCCTCGTATCATATTCCTCGCATCGAGTCTTTGTATTCGTTCTAAACCACCGCGACTTCTCCAGATATCTTGCTGTCAGTTCACCAACGCCACAAAGCCAAACCATGATCTTTGACAAGTGTTTAATTTGTCTGCCGCAAACGCAAAACAAGAAAAGTGCCCATAAACGCTAGTTACCCCCCGCGAGCAAACGGAATGATGTAAAGACCGAAGCACCTCCAAACCATCTCATCACCGCATCGTCGGTGGTCTCGCGTCTTTGTTCCACATAACCCTCGTCCTCAGCCATTCCACAGCTTCCACGACACCCGTCCTGCGCCTGTCAGCTCACGCATCTCACGCATCTCACGCAAGGGACACGGGAGAGAGAGAACCCACCCCTCCAGCGCCGACACCGGTAACACCCGGCTATCCCTCGCACCTAGTTGCACGACAACCGGATTGATAACCTCCTTCAGCTCGGCAATCTCCAGGCTCTCGTCGCGATCCTGTTTATTCGCCAGCACCAGCACCGGAACTCCCTCGGTCTCCTCACTCTCTATGACCTCCCGTAGCGTGGTAACAACCTCGCTCTCGATCCGAGGCACGTCCGTAGAGTCGATGACGAAGACGATCGCGTGCGCAGAAGAGTAATAGCTCTTCCATAGCTTCCGGAGCGTCGATTGACCGCCAATGTCCCAGAGCTTTAGGTACACTCTGGGGTTCTGTAGAGGGATGATGGAGACGTTCTGGCCGACGGTCGGGATTGTGGAGCCGATTTTGGGAGGCGCCGGGCCCGAGGGGAGGTAGATCGACTTGATTTTTTCCAGGAGTGTCTGCGAAGCCTGTTAGCAAGCTTCGGAGGGAGACGACGGTACCGGGGACGCATACTGTTTTACCAGCGTTGTCGAGGCCGAGAAGCCTGAGATGACAGACCTGTTAGCTGCCGGAGGAGAACTGTCGATGAAAGGTGAACATACAGCACTGAGTACTCTTCTTTACTTGTCGCGTAGAGATAGAAGCCCTTTGCAAGGGTATACATCAATAACTAGATCTTCAAGGCGTGTGGGATTCTATCGTAGTGTTGCAGGCGATTCTGCTGAACAAGCGAGTGACGTTGGAGGTTCTCTCGCGCTGTAGATAACCTCTCGTTCTCACTTTTTCTACGAACGTGAATAGAGCCGCTTGACCATAACCGCGGGGGCTATTAGCGGCAGAGGAGCTTGTGGCTTCTTTGGCTTGGCTGCATTTGAGTCACCAGAGCCGCCTTTGATTTCTAGAGAGTCTTGGAATGGCGTTTTACCTCCAACGTGCCCGTCCCTTCGTGAGTCACCATTACCAGCGAATACCCTCACTTGTTCATATGACATTGACGAAATTACAACACATTCATACCGCTACATTCGCTCTGCTTCAGTCTCCGCCTTTGTTTCGAGGATTGGCCGCAATGGAGGCAGTCAGACCAGTGAATGACACTTCCGCCGACCCCAAACCAGCCACAAAGCGACGAAAGCTCCAAGGCCGCGAATTCTACGAATCCATCGGATCGCCACGCACGGTGGTCGCGCCGATGGTAGATCAAAGCGAGCTGGTTCGTCGTCCTGCCGTCCCCGTCCCCCGCCGCCCCACCAACTAAACCTCATCCACCACAGGCCTGGCGGCTTCTCTCGCGGCTTCACTCACCACCGAACACACTGTGCTATACGCCGATGTTCCACTCTCGCATCTTCGCCGAGAGCCCCATCTACAGACAGCAATCGTTCCAGCCGCCGAATCTGGACGGAAACGCCGCCGACCGCCCGGTGTTTGTGCAGTTCTGCTCCAATAAGCCCGAGGACATCCTTGCCGCGGCGAAGGAAGTGCAAGAGCACTGCGATGCGGTGGATTTAAACTTGGGCTGTCCGCAAGGTATCGCGAAGAAGGGCTACTATGGCGCCTTCCTACAGGAGGACTGGGGGCTCATTCACTCGCTGATCAACACGTTACACACAAACCTGGACGTGCCCGTAACAGCCAAAATCAGAATCCTGGAGACCAAGGAGCGTAGTCTGGAGTATGCCAGAATGGTTGTCAATGCCGGTGCGCAGATCGTTACGGTCCATGGACGAACGAGGGAACAGAAAGGTCATAATACCGGACTCGCAGATTGGAGTTACATCAAGTATATTCGTGACAATCTCCCCCGCGAGGTGGTCATGTTTGCAAATGGGAATATCCTGTGGCACGAGGATGTGGAGCGGTGTCTTGCGGCCACCGGCGTGGATGGCGTCATGTCCGCCGAAGGAAACCTCTACAACCCGGCGATATTCGAAACCTCCAGAGACTGGGACAAGCGATTCCCAAGAATGGACATCGTGGGCCGGGAGTACCTCGACATAATTCGCCACAAGATCCTCCCTCACCTCCCACTTCAGGAGCTCCTTGCCCAGGAACCTTCGAAACGCTCACGGAAGAAGCTCAATGAAATCTTCAAAGATTCCAACCTCACACCGATAAAATCCCACCTCTTCAAGCTCTGGCACGCATTACTCCCCCGCCACACCGAGGTCAGAAACATGGTTGGCCGCGCTTCAACGAGGCATCTGGGGCCTGGCGGCGACCCGCTCTCAGACTATGAGGAGTGTCTTAAACTCGTCGAGCAGATCGTTCAGGACGAACTCCAGAAAACCCCGGAAGAGATGGATAGCGAGGGGAGGTGGGTGGGCCCCGATAGGGAGATCGCCGAGGACGGGGATGAGGCTACCGCGGAAGGCATCTTGGTCGAGATTGAAGGGAAGAAGTTCAGGAGATCCGTACCGTGGTACCGGTGTCAGCCCTACTACCGGCCACTCCCAGATGAGGCTATGGCTGCTGGGGCGCTGAAGCTTAAGAAACGGGAGGCTACGCTGGCGGCTACAACTGCGACGGCTAGGACTACGAGGAAGGCGGAAGATATCTCTATGGATGACGAACCGGAGACAAAGAAAATGAAGATTTCTGTCGCAGATGGAGACCTAAAGGCTATGGAAAAATGGGAAAAATGACCCGGGGAAGGATATGAAGGTTGCCGGATGATCCGGTGGGGAATACACATAGAGGCTGTGTTATATTTAGGCGCACCTATCTGCGGGGGGTGGGGGGGGTTAGGGCGTTGGACTGTGTCTCTCATACGCACCAGTGGAAAGCTCATCTCACGCACACACTCTTGATCTCCAGCTTGCAAACCAAAAATCCGATTCGCCGTGCTATCCCAATCCATCACTTGGATACACTCCCCAGATCCTTCAGCAGCGGCGCAATCCGACTGACGTCCTTCCGCCTCGACAACGCATCCGCCAATTTAATCCTCGTATCCTTCCTCGACAGCCATTTCGGTGTCACCTGGAGCCCCATCTTCTGTGCATCTCTGAACAGCTCCTCGATGGCACTATTCAGCTGGGTATCCCTCAACCTTCCCACTCCAGCCATCGCGTCTACGACTTGGCGGTTGTCGCAGTGTGCGACGACGACGCCCCCCTTACCGTGCACCAGGGACAGGCCGCGACGGACAGCTTCGAACTCGCGGAGGTGGTGACCCTGAAACGGGTTGTAAGGGAAGGCCATGAAGAAGGTATCTTCCGGACGTAGGGAGTACAGGGGGGCGTTGGGGGGGAGGATGAAGCCGGCTCCGCCACAGAGTGAGGCGTCGGTGTAAAGGTGGATCTGCGTGTGAAGGCAGCGGCGGTGGATACTACGGAACATTTTTTTTTTTGTGAGGGAGCTTGACCTGTGGGGAGGAAGGAGATCCTGATGCTGGGTGCTGGTGCCGTAATATATTCTGGATGGCCAGCAATCGGGCGTATGTCCAGACGGCCACAGAAGGCAATAGACAGGACGACCGCTTTCCTTTCATTGTCCTGTGTGCTTGAAAAACGTTGCCTGCTCGAAATGGTATGTCAATCATGGACACCGCTTCTTTCGGGCAAAGGAACAAAGGAACAAAGGAGCACCAGAACAAGCGCGGAGGCTGCAAATTCCATTGCTTCGATTCGTGTTTGTGAAGGCTCCAGAGTTGCGAGTGATCTCGTGTGAATTGATTGTCAAACTGGCGACGGACGACTAGGTAGGTACTTATCCACTAGCTTCTCGGAGCGCCCACGGGCAAGGCGGCTCTACCCCCTCAGAGCATGGCGGCTTTGTCCTTGTGGGCTCTATCGGTTCGCCGGCACACAATGGATCGAATACAGCTTTTGGGGCCTCGGCCGCTTGGAGCAACATACACATAGGATATCACTCGCAGTGAGTTCCGTCAGACGGTAGAGGTGGGGAGGAACTGCAGTCACACCTCAACATCAGCCCTTACCTCCCCGGCATCCCGCCTCCTCTCCCTGCCACTCCCGGAGTTCCCACTCCGACGCCTTACTCCTGGCGTCTTCCTGGACCCGCCTCTCCACATCCGTGGTGGAAAGGAAGTCCAGAATCGCTTGGCTGCACGTTGCGTCCGCGATGCCGCGGATTTGAACCGGACCCCCCGCCCACAGAATCTTCTGCTGAGCCTTCCACCGGCGCCTGGCCCCACGCTCCTTCCATGGCCTCCACGGAAGAGGAGTACGAGACTAGGGGGCGGCTCTCCTTTGTTCCTTCCTTTGTCTTTCCTATGTGATTTCCCTGGCACGTTCTTCCACTTTTTGGACAGGCCTTGGGCGGAGGGAAAGGGGAGCTACAACGGGCCACCTGCGGACTGATCGGGGCCGTGGTTAGACAGCGGACGGGAACTGGACAGTGGGGTTTTGCATTCGAGTTACTTGTCGGTGGGGTACAGGTAGATGCCTCATACTAGGTATCCGTACAGTCACTGTGATAGGCCGCAGTGTGGCATCACCAAGCATTACCCGAACAAAGAACACCGTGCAGGCTTGGTGCCGCACCGCAAATACTAACTGAACCTACAGAGGAACCAACATCGGCTATCAACCGCCATCGGTGTATTCTATCGCCCCGACCTCCAAGTACATACACCCAGCGCGATCGACCTTTCCTTTGTCTCTCCTTTGCAATCCTCTTGGTGCACTCTTCGTCTTCTTGGAAAAGGCCTGGGCGGAGGCCAAAGGGGAGCTACAACGAGCCGCCTTTGGGGCGGACTGTGAACGTGAACTGGTAGTGTGTATATCGCCATGATCTAGATAGGTCGCAAGCGATTAAGGATTAAACCAAAAAAAAACCCCCCAGCGCGAAACAAGCACGCATAGGTACCACATGTGATCGTTCAAAGTGTTCTATCAATGAAATACGCCTCGATAGTTACCTTCTCTTCTGCCGTTTCTTCTTCTTTTTCTTCGCGGCAGTGGCAGTCTCCGCCGCCGTCTCAGTTACGACGTTTTCTGTGTCACCCTCACTGAGCCCGCCCCATTCCGCCTCTTCCGTCATCACCGGTACGGCAGTCATCCCATCGAGCTCGCCCACGGAATCCCTCACGAATGCGACCACAAAAAACCCAATTCCTCCGTCCTCGACCGGATTGCACCGCACACATGCCTGCGCAACGACCTCATCACCATTGCACCTCTCCGGCCACCCGCGTCTCTCCCACCCCCTCAGTGTCCCCTCTTCTCTCCTCTCGACGCGCCATCCCCTGCTTCTCGCTGTATCGTGTGTAAGCACGGCCACAACGACGTCCTCGTTCTCTTCCGCGTGTACCGAGCAGGTGGAGTACGCAATCTTGCGCGCCGCCGGAAACGTCATCGCGTGCAGTATCATCGACTTCTGGAAATCCGCCAGCGCTAGTAGCCGAGATCTTTCGAGTTCTTCTTTCGCTCCTTCCTGTTCTTCCCCGGGCTCGTCCGCGGCCAGGACGGCGATGGCCGTGGGCTTTTCTTTCTCCGCGCCACGTTTCCGTTTCTTCCCCTTTTGCTCCGGCGCAGCTATCGGGGTGAGGATGTACTCCTCACGACTGACGATCCCACTCCCGCTACAGCTCGGATCGAGGAGGAGATGCGTCACCTCCCGTAGCTCCCGCGACCTGGGATCAGCCTTCAAAAAGTCCTCGCCGGCTTTTATATCTACCACCCCATCGCCGCCGGCTCGTGCAACCATTCTCCGCAGGATCTCGGCGCGTCTCGTGTCCCTTTCGAAGGCAACTACCTTCCCCCCCCTGCCGCCGAGGAGGGCTGCGATGTGTGTAGTCTTGTTCCCCGGCGCGGCGGTGGCATCAACCACCTTTGCATCTTTGCCTGTCGCGGCCAGCAGGTGCGCGGGCAGGCATGATGAGCGGTCTTGGAGTATCAGCTTCCCCTCCAGGTACATCTTGTGCGTGCTCAAGTCCACCCCGGGTGGAAGCGCGACAAGATTCGTCACGATCGGGTCCTTATAGTAAACGTTCCTCTCCTTTCCATCCTCCGGGAACAGCTCTTTTATCGTTCCAACAGAGGTGTAGCCTTTGAAGCCCTCTTCCATCGCCGCCCCGAGCGTCGTGACCTTGAGGGCATTGATCCTGACCCATCGCGGGATCTTGGAAGCGGAGTCTTTATTCGCGGCAGCGAGGAGTGAGGACAGCGCGCCATGGCCTCGACGAATCCGCGCGCGGGTGAATTCCGCCGACAGCCGGGCTTTGTGTTTTAGTACCGCGTTCTTGAGCGGGCCGCTGGACGTAGCGATTCCGCCACGGGTGAGCAGTTGGTCGTGGAGAAGGAGCAGGGCGAGCGGGTGGGATAGCTATTCCTCGCAACCCATTTTAGCCCGACGAATTTTGGTTTTTTTTTTTCACTTTCAACGCGGGGGGGGGGGGCGGAAAGGGTTAACAAAACAAACCTTCCTCTCCAACGCCAGAATCCCACTCTTCTCAATGACCTCATTGAGAATGTCCAGATGTTTGAGAGTCTCGACGATGAGTGCGTACAGCCGTGCTGGCGGCGATTTGAGCGGCGCTTCGTTGGGAGACCGGTGGTATATTCGGGACTTCAGGGAGCCTTTGGTCGAGGCGAGGATCGCGGCCGCCTCGATGTACAGCGACATTTGCGATGCGGGTGGAGATTACTTCTCGGAGTGAAAAACAAAAAGGACCATGGCCCTTGACGTCGGGTTAAGCTTCGATATACAGGGATCTCGTCTTGGCGTGGGTGCACTATCTATCTATCTACAATGAATACGCAGTAAAGTACATACATAGACGTCATTGGGCTATCCCAGGCTCCCATCCATCACGGTTTCTCCATCTCAAACAACCCGTTGATCAGTCACGACCCATCGCTCACCACCCCCACCCCCCCCCTCCTCCTCCTCCACCACCACTCACTTGACACAGCATGAACGGTGGCAATAGAGACTCCCTCAACGAGGAATAGAGAGCGCAGCACAAAACAAAACAGGCAGACGACTCCTTCACCAGTCAGTAGGCGTAGATCTCCAGACCTCCACATCACCATCCAGCAGCAAACCGACGCAGCTCCTCCACTCGCAAGACCATAAAAAAGAAAGGGAATTAGCAGCAGTACAGTACGATACTATAATTTACTACTCACCTCCACCTCTCGACCTCCCATCTCTTCAGCTTCTCACACCCCCCGTCCCCCCAATCTAACACTTACGATCACCCTCATACCGGTCCATTCCACAAAAGAGAGCTGCAGCAGCAAAAGACAAAAAAGACCCAGAGAACAATTAAGCCAGAGTGCAAAGGAAAACAAACAAGAAACAAGAAACCAAACCAAAAATATGACCGAAAGGAGAGAGATGGATAGAGCGGAGGGATGTATAGCGACATGCAAAAAAAAAAAAAACCGACATAACACACCATCCACCCATCCGCCCATCCGCCCATCCGCCCACCTGCCCACAGACCCAGTACACCAGCAAAGAGATACGAAAAAAGAGAGGATACACAGTTGGCGTAAAACGAGAGAGGAGAAAAGCTGACAAGAGAAAGGAAAAATGTGGTATGCGAATGAAGCTATGATGCTGACGACAACGATAAACTAAAAAAGTTGGGTAACAAAGACGAGCGCGAACAGCAAACAAACCCCTCGGACCACCTAGTGAATGGCAGCTCCCATGCAAGAGAAGACAAGGCACAACAACCCAGTACGTAAATGCAAAAGCAAGAAGAAACCCCCGGCGCAAAGAGAGATACAGTAGACAGAGAAAGAGTGTGGATGAGGGAATGTTAGATGTGGATGAGGCTCCCATGCGTGTCGCTCAGAATGTGACGTGACAATGTGTGCATGGCGGAGGAAATAAGTAGTGGTGGAGTCGCAGCAATAGCAAGCAGTAAAGTAAAAAAAAAAAAAAAAAAAAAAAAAAAGACCAAACCGGGACCAGAACCAGAACCCAACCAACCCCAAAACCCCCGCCGTGTGATATCACAAACCTTTCCGACTTTTTAGATACACCAAACAACACACGCTCTAGAGAGAAAAAAAAAAGGAGAAAAGGAACTGATGGTAAAGGAGAATGAAAATGCCGTTTATAGAAAGCCCGCCACCCGCCGAGAAATCAACAAACATACTCCAGAGTGATATAAAAACAAAATCTTGCAAACGCCTCGTAGTTGCCAGGTCGTTAGAAGAAATGCGTGTACACTTTTGAATCCTCATGAACATCCATTTCCTATACATGAGTCAGCCAACCAGCCATGAGTCTCCAGCGCTACATGTGTACGTACCATCTTGAATGTATTCAACTCCTCCTTGATCTGCTGGGCCAACAAGGGCGTAAGACGGTTGCACGTGGCTATCTCGCCGCGCCTGTCGTATTCGCCACTGGGCCAGGTGTCGTGGAAGGTGATGCGAGGGCTGAAGCTGACGTTGAACTTCGAGCCGGAGCTTGGGGATGCGGGAGCACTGTGGGAATTGACATTCAACTTCGGGGGCACCATGAAGTAATCATCCTGCTCGTTCCTGTCTTTAACGGACTGGGACTTGTTAGTGCCCGGTCGCTGGTTTTCGGATCCGGATATGATGGGGATCTCAGGCAGTTGTAATCCGGACGGAAGTATCTCGGTGGGCTTAGTCACCGGGGAGGATGAGCCAGCGCCTGCAACTCTAGTCAGCCATCCAACCGGGGGAGAAAAAAAAAAAGTGCAGTAATATCGACCTACGTTTAAGGATTCCCTTCACCGACGCCATAACCTCCGCCCGCTCAAGCTCTCCGCCGATGACACTCCTTCTCTTATGACTACTGTCGCTTGTGCTACCTCTCGGCGTTTCGGTGCCGTCTTGCGAGCTCACTTCGAGGGAATTCTGTTCAAGCTTGGGAAAGCCCGTCCCTCCACCCGCTTGGTCGGTAACATTGACATTGATATTAACCTTTTCTCGTTCGGCCTCAACTGTGATCATCGAAACCTGACCCGTGCTTGGCTGCGCAGATACAGGACCGCTCGCAGGTTCGACTCCAGTAACCGATTTCGGCCTGAAAAGTCCGACGAGCGAACGACTCTGCCTCTTGATGCCTTTGCCCATCTTACGGATCATTATCGAGGCCGACGACGCGGTGGACGAAACCGAAATGTTGTCGGTGGATCCGGTGAAGAAGTTCCCCTGACCGTTGTAGATGTTCTCGCCCAAACCAGCAGCTTCCTGACGCCTCGCGATGCGCGCCTGCTCCATATCTTGTTCTTCCCGGAATCTATCCTGGCGAGCCCGAGCACGCTCAGCAGCCTCCTCGCCACGCATGGAATTGACAGCTGAAGCTTTTCTCAGTTCAGCCGCACTTCCGAAAGAGAATGCACGCCGAAGCCTGTTCTTCATTCCCTTTTTCGGGGCATCGTTCAATGCGTTGAGATGTTCGACTGCGGACGAGTTCTTGCCACGGTCCTCTGCTTCAGCGGAGGCAGGCATCATGGGTTTCTTCCCAGCCGCGTTAGATTCAGAGCCGACCGCCGACCTCGAAAGGGGGGAGGGAGCCGTCGTCCGTTTGGAAACGTCGGCGGATGAACCCCGGGGGGGAATGGTTACGACGTTGTACTCGTGCGACGGTGCGACCGCTGTCTGTGCAGGAGAGTGTGCCGAGTTCGATCCGTTCGATACGATGGAATTTCGATTGCTCTGCCTCGATGGTTAGAATCACGACACGTGACCCCGAGGGGGTTGAACGGCTCACCGAAGCACGAGAAGAGCTACCAGAAGCTGAACTGTCGGTACTATCCGTCCGTCGGCTTCCGGGCCCCATTGGTGGTTTGAAGTCCCCGACCACGAGGCTCTTGTTTCCAGCGGGGGAATCGGATGCGACCGCGCCGATCGGGTTGGCGCTCGCGAGCTCTTGCCTCAAAAAATTCTGGAAATTTTCGGCCGTCATGGATCCAGGTCCCACCGATCTTCGTCTGCTCCGAGTCGTTTGGTAGGTCGAGGGTCGTCGGTATGTGTGAATGTCGTCGACAGATTGGCTGCGTAGCTGCCCGGTGTAGTCGCCAACAAAAGGGGCCTTTACGGCGCCCTGTCCAAGACCTGTTGCACCGCTGCCATTCGGTAACGACGGAGAACTATTGGCTCGGCTGGGATGTTGGTAAACGGCAGTCACGGCAGCCATCCCTGGACCACTAGGCTGAGCTGAACCAGCAGGCAGGCCATGTTGTGAATTTCTGTTGACCCGCTTGTATCTGTCGGGCTTTTCTCGGTTTGGAGACGGAGCCGCTGCTTGTGGGGTGGCTTGTATCGTCGACAACGGTCTCACGTTCGGTCGCGAGCCTTGAAGGGAGGAATCGTCGATCGAGCGTGCGGACGACTGGGACGGCGCACGCAAGCTGGAGTCGGGTGAGAGCGAGTCCAGTGAGGTGTAGGCTTGTCGGGTGTCGTCCGGTCTGCCACCCATGGCCGGCTTCGACGGACTCGGCACCTTGGGGGAAGCAAGACCGGGGGTTGATGTGAAGGCATAGGGAGCAACGGGAGCAGTGTATCCCCGATAAGCCGAGCTGCTGTTGCTGTTGTATCGCGAAGCGTTGACATTGTGTTGTCCGGGGCTCTGGGGGGCACCATGCGGCGCTTGCGAACGCGGCTGCATGAGACCAACGGGAGCTGATGACTGCTGTTGAGCGGGATACGTCTGGACAAGAGCTGCCATCGCTGGGCGATCACTACTACTACTACTCACTGAAGCCGCCAGGCCGACGATGTGTCGAAGGAATCCGTCCGGTTGGCTGCGCAAGAAGGTCGCGGGTTTTCGGGGTCGGGGTCGGTGGGGTGGGTTGGTGGGATTGTTGTCTGTAGATGTCGTGTAGGGGTGACGGGAACTTGGAAAGTGGCAGATGAAAAGACAAGTCTATGCGCAGCCGCAACTTAAGCGTCCGTCCAAATATCCAACATAAGCATATCGGGTCCAATCGTGGGGCTCTGATCGTTGGTCCTGGGGGGGAGGATGAAACGGACAAGACCGTTGTTCAGGAGGCAACACCAACGATAATAGCAACGCGATACGTGAAGGGAGGGAGGAGGAGAATGGGGATGCACTAACCCCCTTGGAAGCTCCAACCGTCAAGACAGCGAGAACCTCTCACCAAAAGTATTAAACGATGTTGTATAGCAAGCAAAGTGTTCACAAGAATCGAAAGAAAAGAATCGAAAGCTAGCAGCCGTAGATGCCGGCAGCCTGACTTTCTCCGAGCTACAACAGTGAAGTCGTCGCTGCAGCTGCTCCACCGCTGAACTGACCGACCAAATCGGCGTGATTAAAGAATTGAACGAAAAGTAGTAACGACCAAAGGGAGAGCTCCCGCAGTGGTCCGGCAGCAGAGAATAGAAGGAAGGAGGGGGGGCGAAAGAGCGAAGCGTTCCTGATTCCGCGCGGGAGCGGGCGTATGGCTATCGAGTTGTCGTCCGGCGCGGGTGAAAAGCGATCCGAGGAATCAACAGTCCAGCAGTCAAGGGGCAGAGAGGCGGGCTGGGCGGCGGAGGGCAGTTTGGGGGGTGGTGGTTTGGCGAGTAGTGTACAAAACGAGGGAGCGAGAGAAGACGAAGAGTGAGTGGACGAAGGAGGACGACGTAATTGCTGGGGCGGTGGAGGAAGGGGGTTGGAGGGGGATGGGGTCGCCTGCCGGGGTGGGTGGTGTGATGGAAGCCTTCAAGACGGAACCAGGGGTTTACGGGGGGGAGAGGAGGAGGAGGAGGAGGAGGAGGAGGAGGAGGAGGAGGAGGAGGAGGAGGCGAACAGTGGCAGGCGGGCGGCTTTCCGACGACAATGGGGAATATCGGCGTTGCTCTGGGGGGGGAGAGGTCACGGAGAAGCCGGATCACGACACTGACGACGCGAGAGAAATAAGAACCGAAAGGCACCGACGACCCAGCTAGCGAATGGGGGAGGGGGAGAGGGAGAGGGAGAGGGAGAGGACGAGGTTCGGGCGGCACGGGTGGGTGGAGGAGAGGAGGAGGAGCGCGGAGAACAGAAGGGGGAGGGGGCAGGGAAGGGGAAGGGGAAGGGGCAGCGATCCACAGGTGCAGCAGATGGATGGAGGTGATATGATAGTAATAAACTTTTATGTGGGAAGGGACGGAAGGAAGTAGAGCAGCAGTGGGCCGGAGTCCCAGAGTAACCACCACCGTTCACCGCCACGCACAGCAGCAACACACCGAAGCCACTGGTGCCTGCACGACGTCTCGAGGCGGCCGGTATCGCTCTTCCGGCGGGCGACGGCTATATGTGCTCCATCCCGCCGCGGACAGCACCCAGCGCCGTTCTCGCGCGTGCCGGTTGCAATGCTCGCTGGGGATCCCGGCGAGAGGAGGCGCGGACGGATGGAGCGCCCGCCACCGTGACCAGAGGAACCAGCACGATATCTCCGCCCTACAGCTATATATTCCACCCCTCTCCGCCCTACTATACACCACACAGGGCGCACACTGCGAAGCACAGCACTCTACAGGGCGGCGGCCAGCAAGTGTGGGAGTATGTACTCGCGCTCTTGCAGCCACATCCATATCACGGCGGAAATAATGGCAGATAGTCGACGGAAGGACCCAGCAGATACAGGTGCTCTATAGTAAATAATAACAATAGAGTGATGCTCGTGCAGGACGTTCCCCACGTTACAACAACAGACAAACAAACACGGATGTGAGAAAAGAATCCACAAAACAACGGCTTTTTAAGGGAAAAACGGACGGAAAGGAAAAAAAATCACAACAACAGCAACAATAACAAAAAAATATCAGTTAAAAGAACAAAAGGAAAAAGGGAAGGACGGAAAAAAAACAAGGGGAAAAAACAATCCAAGAAAACGAGACAAGGAGGGAAAGAGGCCACATTAGCACGACAACTAGACAGGGCTGGCTGCATCGAATTAGCCAATGTCAACAAGCCCCCCCCCCCCCACCCAGAAATCAACAGTCGCCCATGACATCAAGGGGGAATAGGCTGTTGTTCTGTTCTATCTTTAATCTTTTTAATATAACGTATCGCTCCGCAATTGCAGAATCGAATGTGGCACCGAGATCTGTGCCATGCCCCCCCCATGTGCACAGTGTCGGAACTAGACATCGCCCACGGCCCTGTGCGGATTCCGACGAAATACACCCCCCCCCCACAATCGAACCCGAGCACGGAGAGGGGAGCGAATACACACAGCGTCCGAAAGCGCCGGCGATAGACAGCTGAACTCTGAAGAGCGCAGACACGCAGTCAAGCCGGAAACGCGTCGGTTTCAAATGCAGGCCCGATCACCGCATTGCGACATCTGAACCCGCCGCCAGCCACTCAGACGCGATTGCCGTCGACTCGTCAGCTTACGATATCCGGTGGTGCATCTCCTCCCCCCCCCCCAGCACAGCAGCCGTGGGGGCCGAGGGCTAATCCGGCCTGGGAACAAGCAAATTGGACCGCTTTGGGAGCGTTCGATCAACCCCGTAGATCGTACTGCACACAAAGTAGATATGTAGTCTACCTGCTCAGGGATTGCACCACCACCAGCCCCACGTGCATGCTTGCCCCCGAAGGTGTCGTGACGACGACGACGACAACGACGATGCGGACGACGGACGACGGACGACGGATGGCGGGGGGGTCTTGCTGCCAACTTGGTGGAGCGTTCACGCTGGGCATGGTCACCCTCTTACTCCTCCATCTGCTAGTACTGACCGCCCATGCCCGCACAGCGTCGAAACGTGCCCGCATCGGACACGGAGCAGCATCTATCTACATATGTGCGCCGTCGAACAGGAGATTCCGAATGCAGCAATCTGGGTAGAGATGTTCCTTGCGATTTTCCTCTCCGCTCCGCGGCGATATCCCTGGGGGCCTTTACAGTGGTGCTACCCATAAGCACCCAACCGCGATTTCCAGCTTACGGGGCGGCTCCAGGTACCCGAAGGAACATGGGCAACTCATATAGAGTAGGTAGGTTCGCAGCGGGCGCCGCCACAGGATAAGAAGAAAAATGAAGAAAAATGAAGGAGGTGAGAGAGAGAAAAAAAAAAAAAGAGTGCTAACTGCGGGACTGTGGTCTGTCGATTTGTCCGCCCATGAATGGTCGAAGGGCCCAGGGACGCTTCCAAGCGAATGGTTCCTGAAGAGCATCGCACGTGGGCTGCGGAGAAACCGCCCGGGATCCACCAACCCAAACAAAGTGTGCGCTGGATAGGTACATAGGTACTCTACCTGCTCCACATAAAACGCTCTCCGGGCGGACGAGAACTAGGTACCGCCGTACCTCTGTCGCAACGGTTTTCTTATTCCGATGCCGACCGATACATGCACGCAGATGACGGGATCCTTCGGTTTCCGGGGGGCGGATCACATCACGGATGGACTCACCTCACCGTGTCCCTCCCCGACAAAAAGGGGGCGGGGGGCCGGCTACATAGTGCAACCGGACGATTGGGACTTCCGCAGCGGCCAGGCCAAGCGCGGGGTGCGAAAACAACGAGACGCGGCGCGGGATTGGAAGTGGGCGAGACGTGTTTCCGCGGGACCACGCCAACGGATTTCTCCAGACCCGGGTTGTCTACATACTCCACTCGACGTTGGACACGGCAGCGAGGCCGCAAAGCCCCCGGACCTGCCCGCTTCGGAAGGAACCTGAACGCTTTCTCCCCGCAGCCGTCGCGCCGATCATGGGCCGATGCTCGCACGGCTTTTCTGGTTGGTGGTTGGCCGGTCCCTGCATTCGCGCGTGTCGATCGCTGCCAGCACATGGCCGATGTGTGCTGGTGATGCTTTGGAGCGGTCGCGGAGACCCGCTCCGCCTCGGGCAGTGTCGCAAAATCGCGGGGGCGCCGCGAGAATATCGCGCGGTGCTAGGAGCAGCGAGCTCCGGTACGCCCGGAGGGCGACACCGATCCGGACGAGCGCGCACGCAGACGGAACCTTAGTCCCGGACAACAATACACGCCCAACTGCTGTGCCATCGTTGGAACGCGGTTCACGGAGGAGAAGAATCCGAAAGCCGGGCGACGTGCTTGGTTCGTCCGCGGCCGAGAGCCCGGCTGCCGGGGCTCCGCTATGGCCGGGAGGGACGACAGCTGTGCTGGCCGGCTGCGGCTTCGGGAACGAAGCCACTAACTATCTACCCTTCTGCGCAGTGCCGGGCTGTTTTTTTGCTTTTGGGCGGCGTGCAGCCATGTGCAAGTGCAGACCGGGAAACAGACATTTTGGCCCTCCATTCCAGCTTCCGGCCGCCAGCGGCAAGGCTGGTGCGCGGATCCAGCCGCCACTGACGCACCGGCACGGTGCCTGGAGAGCCTGTTCAGCTGGGACGCGTGATGGGCTTGATCCCCTTGGTGGGCCCGACGGCCAGGGGGGCTGCCGCTGGAGAACGCCCAGATCAGAGACATCCGCGATGGATGCCACCCGATCGTGCGGACTCCGAAAGCCTCTGGATATGTACCGGCATTTCGACACCCATCATGCGGGCGCTTTTACGCCAGTCACGCTCGCACGCACGGGCCATTCCGTCTATGGAGGGCCACTCGGTCGCACACACCCACGGAAGGGGACGGATGTGCCATTCGGGGGGGAGATCTCTGCGACCTCAGCTGGTCGGCGGTCGTGTATCACTGCAGCAGCGGGTGCGTATCTACAGCCAAGAAAAAGCACGATCGACGAAGGCCTCGACCCGCTGGCGAGACGCACAAGGATATCTCCAGAGAGAGAGAGAGAGAGAGAGAGAGAGAGAGAGAGAGAAGAGGGAATGAAAACGAAAAAAAAACCCGGCCAGGGGGAGGACGGCAGGTAGGGGAGATAGAGTGTGTAGATAGATAGATAGGCGTATCGTGCCGGATCGTGTCGGACCATGTTGACATCGTCATCACGCCCCACCGTTGCAGACCGAGCGCGTACGCCCCGTGTGCATGTAGCTAGCCGGCATCGTCAGGGTGGCGTCGAGCTCTACTCTATACACATGTAGACATTCCGGGCCAGCCGGGGTCGACGCGCAGCCTGAGGGTTTGGTCCCATTTCTTCTCTGGGGAGCACAGCGGATTGTGCTTGTGCTGGTATGTGTGTATTCCGCCTGGAAACGACACCACAAGGGCCCGGAAGCATGACGGCCGTGCAACACTGCTGCTGCTGCTGCTGCTGCTGCTGGCGCGCGGAACAACCGGTATCTACATCGTCCATTCGGCGTGTGCGCGTGTCCGCCGGCTGCTGCACCGATGCGGACGACACCACTCGCGGGATGCACGCCTCTGGCCGCTCCGTGCTATATAGACGCGCGGATGGGCGGCGACCGGCCGCCGGATCGCCGCCCGGACGGAGCATAAAGGCGGGCGCACCCCCCATTGTGTACGGAATATAGGCGCTGGTGGGGGGTGAGCACCAAACACCCCAACTATCTACCCTTACACCCAGGGTACACACACACATGCACTACATCATACATCATACTGCATGCGTATACTCTACACGCTCGTATATATGTAGTCTAGCTTCCGAGTTGCAACCTGCTATGTGGATATGTATGTAGAGTATACATATACGTACGCCGGACATTCTCGAGCATCGCGTTTCGCTGCTGAGGCCCTCCCCCACGTCGTCGCGATGGTGGCGGAAGACCAGCCGGATTCTGCAGGTACATAACTGCTGGTGAGTGTGCGCTCGTATAGATAGAGCACATGCACACATAGAATACATACATAGATATATGTACGCAGATGGATAACTAGCTGTCCTTCCCTGACGGGCTGCCTTTCGCTTATTGTGTGTTTTTTTTTGTTTTTCCCTGGTTTTCTTTTTTTCTTTTTTTCTTTTTTCTTCTGCTTTGTTTGGTGTTTTTTTTCTTCTGGTTTTTTTCTCCCAAAATGTGGCTACTTACATACTTATGTAGGTATCTATCTACCTAGGTATATAGGTAGTTAAGTCGCCGGGGTCTATCTCTGCATGCATGCACACACACGCAGAAAGGCACGATTTCCGTCGCACGGTCGAGCAGATACGCATCATCTGCGAGTGTTGACCGGGGCGTAGCTGTGTGTGTGTGTGTGTGACCGCCTTCCTCTCGTATGTGCGGCCAGTTCGCTGGAGTATGCGGAGGGCGGAGGGGGCACTGGATGCCATGTTTCTGCGGATGTAGTTATATACATAGTTATACGCTGTCCTTATGTATGTATGTATGCACGCTGTCCGTTTGTATGTATGCACGCAGGGTTTCCTGTCCCGAAAGCAACGCAACACAACGCAACACAACGCAGCGCAACGCAACGCAACGGCGGGCTCGGCTCGGCGAAGCGAGATCGATCCTCCAACGCTGCCGAGTGCGAATCCCTCACGGACACGGTGTTTTCCACGCGGCAGGGACCCGGCACCTCTCTATCTACACTGTATGTAGATAGATAGATACACGCGTCTGCCGGTGTCCGCGGCTGGCCAGTGCCGCCAGCGGCATCTCGCGATCGCGGGTATCGGCATGGACGCGCGTGGGAAGGTGGCTGGCTCCCAGCCACCGGCCCATCCACGCACGCACGCAACATGCAGCGCGCGCGCGACACCGCCGTATGATGCATGTAGTGTCCTGGCGAGTCCGCTGTTCGAGCGAAACGGACCTGCCCCCCCTGCGAGGGCTCCATCATTTTTTTCTTTCTTTCCTTTCTTCTTTTTTCCCTCAATCTATTCAATCGTTGATTGCGTGCGACCCATGAGATCATGGCAATATATATATATAAGTAACTATACGGATGTACCCACAGACATACACTTTCCGGTTCCTGTCCACCGTCCTGACGGCTCGTTGTGGCTGTCCCAAGAGAGCAGCAGAGTGTACTAAGGAGTCAATAGATGAAAGGATAAAGGAAACCACCTTCTTGATCCTCTTCCGCTGAGGGTGTGGGGAAGAACCGCAGCCGCCGCCCCCCACGTCCGTGGTGGAGTCCAGGACTGCCTGGCTACACCGCTCGTCCGCCGGCTCGTCCGCCGCCAGCTTGGCCCGCCCGCCGGAGTCCGACCGCCGCCCTTCCGAGAGTGCGGCGCCTGCGGGCGGCAGTTTCCAGCGGCCGCGCACTCGGCGGCAGAGGCTTCCTGGTGGAATCCCGTTCCACTGCCCTGTCCGTGAAGAGAATGGACAGCCCTCCTCCGCCGTCCACTTGGCTGTCGCCTCACCGTCGGTGGTGACGGCCGTCTGCAGCGAGATGGCTTCGCCGGAAACCCCATCGAGAAGGGAGGGGAAGGGGGGCACATGACGGATCTGCAGCCACCGCAAGCGAAGCGACACGCCCTGCCCCGGAGACAGAAGGTGGATTCTTCACGCACGCACGCACGCCCGTCAGCCAGCCATAGATACGCAGGCACCCACCACCCCCAGACGAGCATGTCTGGAGCTGGGGCTGTTTCTCTCGCCCTCCCCGCACGGTACCCACCTGCTTCCGCACAACTACGTGCATACGCCGACTCGGCAGGTGCATTAGTTGTTGCGATACGGAGAACATGGAGTGCGCACCCGCATCGCATGCCAGGCACGAAGCCAATCCAACCGACCGACGGGTGCTGAGTGTGTGAGTGTACATACGAGTGTGTGAGTGTGTCAGTGTGAGTGAGAGTGTGTGTGTGTGGGAGAAGCCCACATGCGTGGAGGGGAGGGCGACGTGGGGGCCCGTGTAGCGCCAGCCCTCTGTCTTTCCTCCTCCTCCTCCTCCTCCTCCTCCTCCTCCTCCTCCGCAGCAGCAGCAGCAGCAGCAGGGCGGTGGTCGACCTGGCCGAAAGCGGCAGCAATGGCTACGAGCAATCGTACGTGCCGCGATAACGCGTGAGGGCGGCGGGCAGGCGGGCGGGCGATGGGAGGCGGCTAAAGGGCGCGATCAAGCGCGCACCTTTTGGTTTTGACGGGCACTTCACTCGGTCGGCCGGCTGGTGGCTGCGTGCGATGTTCATGGCCATCACTCGCCCGCCTCACCGCACCCGCCAGCATCATACGCCGGTTGACGGTAGCCACCATACCACGCCGCGCCGCGCCGTACCCGACCCGATCCGACCCGTCTCGGACAGGAGAAAAACAAGCCACCTTGCCCGGATCCCATCCATCCGAGTGCCGATTCTTCCTCCAGTCACCCGCACATATGTGTGAATGTACCTAAGTATGATACGTACCTGTTTTGCTTTTCACGCTCTTTTTTTTTTCTTCTTCTTTTTCCGTGTTCTCTCGCCAGCCGCGTTTCGAATCCCAACGGATCGGCCCCTCCCCCAGCAAACAGCTGGCAGAACAGGGCAGGGACGCGCGCGCATTGCATGTACTAGTACATACATACATGCACAACCCGAGAAAGAAGGAGAAAAAAAAAAAAAAAAAAAAGAGTGGGGTTTTCTTGTCTTTATTTTTATTCTCTTTTCTGGAATGTTCTTTCCCAAACCGTGCAGCGTCCAGCGTCCACAGTTCCCCTGCCGGCCAGTCGACCCAATGAGGCCGATGCGGGGCCTGCCGTGCATGGAATGCTCGTTCTGCCGCACATATGTATCATAGTCTACACGTTGGGACACAGGCACGACTCCTCACTCGAGGCTTGGCCGCAGCGATCGCACGGCGCGTCACTCGCGCGACGTCGGATGCCTTCTGTTCGATCATGCCATGTCTCGCCATGCTTGCGCCGCGAGAGCGTGCACTGCAGCGATCGACTGACCGTCCGTCCGTCCGGAGACCCAGCTCGCGCCGCCCGAAACTGCGCCTTCCGACAACAACTGCGTCCAGCGCATGTCGGGGGCTTTCCGTTCGAGAGCGCACCGCAGCGAGCGTGTGGCATGCGGCTCGACGGACTCTATCGCAAACGGAGCGGGCCCAGATTCACGGAACCTTCCTCCTTGTCCGGTTTTTTTTTTTTTTTTTCTTTTTTTTTTCTTTCTTCCTTCTCACCGAGGGGGGGGGGGCACGAGGACGGGCGGACGGACGGGCGGACGGGGCGGGTGCCACCAGATTGCTGCCGTGCCATGCACGCACGCGCGGCGCTCAGCTGGACGTGCGTGCGGCGAGGTTCGCTCGTCGACCCACGACGCCGGCTCGATGCGTGCGCGGTGACGGGTCTTCGGGACGCCGGGCGTGTGCCGCCCCCCCCTCCCCCCCCAGTCCGGTGCACGGCAGATGCGCCCACCGCCGCCGCCGGCTTCAGCTTCCTGTTCCGGCAGACGCGGCTGCTTCGAGAAGCCGATTCACACGGGATCACTCTCGACGTGCCCCCCCCCCCCTCCCGAATTCGGAAGGGACTGATGTCCGCAATCCGCACGATAGGCTTCCAGCTGGCGTGAGAGAGAGAGATATCTACTCCAACGCCGCCCGGCCGGTGCGGCTGGTGCGGTGCAGCCGCATCCAGGCTTGCACGGTCCAGGCGTGCTTTGATGACGCAATACGGCCACCTCGGTAGCCAGCAGCCCGCCCATCTCTCCCGTTCGCAGTCGACGCAGCCCGACGCTGGAGATGTCCCCGCGTATCAGATCCCCTTTGCCCTCCCGCCCAGGCCTGTCCCCGAGACTGATGGAGCGCACCAAGGAAACCACAGAGGAAATGGCAAAAGGAAAAAAGACAGAGGAAATCCGCCCCCTCTCATTCTCCCTACTCCTCTCCTGCAGAGGCTATAAAGGAGGGCGTGGGAAGGGAGCAGTGACTACCCCTCACCCTCTCCTCGGCCTCTTTCCTATGCTGCCGCTCCCGGAGTTCACACTCCGACGCCTCGCTCCGGGCGTCTTCCTCAGCCGGGGCCGGGGCCCGCCTCCCCACAGTCTGTGGTGGTGGAGAGGAAGTCCAGAACCCAGAACCGCCTCGAGGTCCCGGATCTTGAACCGGTCCTTGCCTCTCCCCATCTCGCTATCTACTGGCGTTTCTCCAGTGCGGGCAGCACTTTAAAGAGATCCCCCCGCGGCTGGGTTCCTGTGCGGGCACCATTGGCGTTTGGCTGTGGGGGGGGGGGGGGGGGGGGGGGGTGTTTTACCGCCCGGACAGAAACAAAACGGAAAAAAAAGCAACCCCCACGGGTTTCCCGGCCGCTCTGCTACACAACGGAATATCCAGCAAGCCCCACTGTGTCGAGGCGAGATCCATCCTGAAAAAAAAAAGGTGAGGCCCGGCCTGGATTTCTCTGCCTCCTCCTTGGACTATATAAGCCTTCGTCCCCCTGTAGCAGGTCGCCATCGAGCGACTCCGGATCGTCCAATAGAATTGTGCCCTTCCATTCTGCCCGGGTAGTCCAATCGCACACAACTACCAGCCGTTGGCCAGTTGTCCGATGCAGCGCCCATGATTCCCTTAGTCTGGTTGCCCTGTGGTAGGCTGAGCAGCCGCAGGTCGAATCTCCGCTGTCGGCTCTCCAACACAGCTCTTGGTAGTTGCCGGTCGGAGTCCCGACTCCATCGCCAGTGTTCCCCAGGGTTTGGTAGTCCGAAAACAGCCTGTTATTGCACGGGCTTCCTAATTGACCAGTAGCTGTAGGTCGCTGGCCTGCCCCCTATGGCACGACGGATCTAGCCGCCCTTCCACCTACCAGAGTTCGGCACCAAACATTGCGGCCAACTAGACACAGCCCAACGTGACCTTTCTACAGCTAGCTAGCGGGCTAGAGAATCCCATCTACACACCCGCAACTAGAGATGGGGGGGCCGGCGCCGCCCGGGGGGC
>Ga0307516_10000157_pt1 | contig 85196 bp, 59 predicted proteins | sample 19_EM_MG_FD_203310 | JGI IMG/M metagenome (GOLD analysis project Ga0307516, IMG submission 203310) | Populus trichocarpa ectomycorrhiza microbial communities from riparian zone in the Pacific Northwest, United States - 19_EM | ecosystem: Host-associated > Plants > Roots > Unclassified | place... | reverse complement strand
CATCGTGGTTGAGCGAGAGCGCCTGGACAAGTTCGGCCGGCCATTGCTCGGCGCCACCACCAAGCCCAAATTGGGCCTGTCCTCCAAGAACTACGGCCGGGTGGTTTACGAAGCACTGCGGGGAGGCCTGGATTTCGTGAAGGACGACGAGAACATCAACTCGCAGCCCTTCATGCACTGGCGCGACCGCTTCCTGTATTGCATGGAGGCCGTCAACAAGGCGTCCGCCGCAACCGGCGAAGTGAAAGGTCACTACCTCAACGTCACCGCGGCGACCATGGAAGACATGTACGAGCGCGCGGAGTTCGCCAAGCAACTCGGCTCGTGCATCGTCATGATCGACCTGGTCGTCGGGTACACGGCGATCCAATCGATGGCGAAGTGGGCCCGGCGCAACGACATGATTCTGCATCTGCATCGGGCCGGCCACGGTACGTATACCCGCCAGAAAACTCATGGGATCTCCTTCCGCGTCATCGCCAAATGGATGCGCATGGCCGGCGTCGACCACATCCACGCCGGTACTGTCGTTGGGAAACTCGAGGGGGATCCTAATGTTATCAAGGGGATATATTCTATTTGTCGAGATAGCTTCACCAAGCAGAATCTCGAGCAAGGGGTATTCTTCGACCAAGACTGGGCGGGTTTGCGCAAGCTCATGCCGGTGGCCTCCGGCGGCATTCACGCGGGACAGATGCATCAGCTCATCACCTATCTGGGCGAGGACGTCGTCCTGCAATTCGGCGGCGGCACCATAGGGCACCCCGACGGAATCCAGGCCGGCGCCACCGCCAACCGCGTCGCGCTCGAGGTCATGATCAAGGCACGCAACGAGGGCCGCGACATCTGGAATGAAGGGCCGCGGATCCTGGCCGAGGCGGCCCGCTGGTGCTCCCCCCTGCGCGCGGCGCTCGATACGTGGAAGGACGTAACGTTCAATTATCAGTCCACCGACACGGCCGATTTCATTCCCACCGCCACTCCGGCATGAAGGATTAACTCATGAAAATCACCCAAGGCACCTTTTCTTTCCTTCCCGATTTGACGGACACCGAAATCAGGGCTCAGGTCGATTACGCATTGGCCCAAGGCTGGGCGATCGGAGTCGAGTACACGGACGATCCGCATCCTCGGAATTTCTACTGGGAAATGTGGGGCAATCCCATGTTCGACCTGCGCGACGCCGCCGGCGCGATGACGGAGGTGTGGGCGTGCCGCAAAGCGCATCCCCAAACCTATATCCGGGTGAACGCTTTCGATGCAACACAGGGCTTCGAGACGACCCGCCTGTCCTTCATGGTCAATCGACCGGCCGTCGAGCCCGGATTCCTGTTGAAGCGGCACGAGGTGGGCGGACGCCAGATTCAGTACACCATCGAAAGCTATGCCGCGCAGGCGCCCGAAGGGCAGCGCTACAAATAGGGGGGATTCGCGTGAACGAAACGCCACCTGCCCCGGCCAGCACAGGCGCCGCGTCCCGCACAGGCGCCCCAGGCGCGCCCAGCGCCGCCGCGCCTTCCGTCGCCCCTGCGGACAGCGTCGACTTGCAGGCACTGCTGGCGGATTCGAACGTGGCGGAAGTCCTCGACGAACTCGATGCCGAACTGATCGGCCTCAAGCCTGTGAAAGCGCGGATACGCGACATCGCGGCATTGCTGCTGGTCGAGCGGGCACGCAGGCAGGTCGGTCTGGCCGGCGGCTCACCATCGCTGCACATGTCCTTTACCGGCAATCCCGGCACCGGAAAGACCACGGTGGCGATGCGCATGGCGCAGATCCTGCACCGGCTCGGGTACGTGCGCAAAGGCCATCTGGTTGCCGTGACCCGCGACGACCTGGTGGGTCAGTACATCGGCCATACCGCCCCCAAGACCAAGGAGGTCTTGAAGAAAGCGATGGGCGGCGTGCTGTTCATCGATGAAGCGTATTACTTGTATCGTCCGGAGAACGAGCGTGATTATGGGCAGGAGGCAATCGAAATCCTCCTGCAGGTCATGGAGAATCAACGCGACGATTTGGTGGTTATCCTGGCGGGCTACGCCGACCGCATGGAGACGTTCTTCCGGTCCAACCCGGGACTCTCCTCGCGCATCGCCCATCATCTCGACTTTCCCGACTACCGCCCCGAGGAGTTGGAAGGCATCGCGGCGCGCATGCTCGAGACCATGCAGTATCGCCTGAGCCCGTCCGCGGTAGCCGCATTGCACGAATACATTCCCTTGCGCATGAAACTGCCCCACTTTGCGAATGCGCGTTCGATCCGCAATGCCCTCGACCGCGCGCGTCTGCGCCAGGCCAATCGCTTGTTCGCGCAAAAAGGGCGTCAGCTGGACCGCGACGCTCTCATGACCATCGAAGGCGAGGATCTGCGCGCCAGCAGGGTATTCGATTGAGGGCTCTAATATTCGACGTCGACGGCACGCTCGCGGACACCGAAGAAGCGCACCGGTGCGCCTTCAACGAAGCCTTCCAGCAGCTGGGCCTCCCTTGGAATTGGAGCAAGCCCAAGTACGCGCATCTATTGCTGACGGCGGGCGGCAAGGAGCGGCTCGCCGCGCACATCGACTCTCTGGACCTGGCTGCGGCAGATCGTCTCGAGTTGCTGGGCCGGATCGAAGCCATTCATCGTGCGAAGACCCTCAACTACACCCGGATGGTCCTCGCGGGCGGGGTCGCCCTGCGCGACGGGGTTGCCCGTCTGATCGACGACGCCGCGCGCTCGCGCGTGCGCTTGGGTATTGCCACGACCACCACATTCGCAAACGTCGAGACACTGCTTCGCAGGACCTTGGGGCCCGGGGCCCTCGACCGGTTTGCCGTCGTCGGCGCGGCCGGCAATGCGGCGCGCAAGAAGCCGGCCGCCGATATTTACGAGTATGTGCTGGGGCAGTTGGACGCCCCGCCGCAGGAGTGCGTGGCAATTGAAGACTCCGCCAACGGGCTGCGCGCGGCCAAGTCCGCGGGGCTGTGCACCATCGTGACTCCGAGCTATTGGACGCGCACCGAGGATTTTTCCGACGCAGATTTGGTATTGCCTTCATTGGGTTCCGCCGAACACCCGCTGCCACCGCGCGCTGCCGCGCTGGTCGGAAACACGATGCTGGGAATTCGAGAGATATGCCGCCAGCTCGACGCCATAAGAGAATGTGGATAACAAACGCTCAACGACCGGGGGATTCATGAGCACACGAGAAAAGACGATTACCGAATTCATGATCGAGGAGCAGCGGCGTTTTCCCGGAGCGATCGGGGACTTCACCGCCCTGCTCAATCACGTGCGGCTGGCATGCAAACGCATCAGTTTCATCGTCGGCCGTGGCGCCCTGGCCGGGGCCCATGGATCCGCGCAGGCGGTCAACGTTCAAGGCGAGCAGCAGATGAAATTGGACGTCGTGTCGAACGACATCTTTCTCCGCACAAGCGAATACGGCGGCAATCTGGCCGGCATGGTCTCCGAGGAACTCGAGGAGCCTTATGAGATACCTGCCGAATACGATCGCGGCAGATATTTATTGGCCTTCGATCCATTGGACGGCTCCAGCAACATCGACATCAATGCGCCGGTGGGAAGCATTTTCTCCGTCCTCAAGGCTCCCAACGGCACGGCCCTGCCCACCAGGGCTGACTTTCTGCAGCCGGGATCGCAGCAACTGTGCGCGGGATATGCGATCTATGGAGCGACCACCATGCTGGTGTTCACCGTCGGGCGCGGCGTTCACGGGTTCACGCTCGACCGGGGCTTCGGCGAATTCATCCTGACGCATCCGAACATGCGGATTTCGGAGGAGGCCAACGAGTTCGCCATCAACGCCTCCAACGACCGCTTTTGGGAGCCGCCCGTCAAGCGCTATGTGGTCGAGTGTCTGGCGGGCAAGGGAGGCTTGCGCGAACGGGACTTCAACATGCGATGGATCGCATCCTTGGTCGCGGAAGTTCATCGCATTCTGATTCGCGGCGGCCTGTTCATGTACCCCAAGGACTTCAAGGATCCCACCAAGACGGGCCGGCTGCGGCTTCTCTACGAGGCGAATCCCATGGCCATGATCGTGGAACAGGCCGGCGGCGCGGCATCCACGGGCCGGGGACGAATTCTGGATCTGCAGCCCGCCGAGCTGCATCAACGCGTTCCGCTCATTCTCGGCTGCAAGGCCGAGGTCGAGCGCATCGAGCGGTATCACCACGAGCACGATCAGGGACTTGACCGGATCTACACCTCGCCCCTGTTCAAAGAACGCTCCTTGTTCATTCAGTCCTAACCAGATTTCGAGAGGCAACCATGTCGGCAAAGCATCCCATTATCGCGGTGACGGGCTCCTCCGGGGCCGGCACCACCTCGGTGACACGCACTTTCAACTGGATTTTCCGGCGCGAGCACATCAACGCCGTACTCGTGGAGGGTGACTCCTTTCATCGCTTCGACCGGCTGGAGATGAAGAAGATGATGGCCGAGGCGTCTGCCAGGGGGGACCATCACTTCAGTCACTTCGGTCCCGAGAACAACCTGTTCACGGAATTGGAGGAACTGTTCCGGACCTACGCCGAAACGGGGCGCGGCAAGATCCGCCGCTACTTGCACGATGAGAAGGAAGCCGCGCCCTTCAATCAAGAACCGGGCACGTTCACCGAATGGCAGGACATGCTCAAGGACACCGATCTGATGTTCTACGAGGGACTGCACGGCGCGGTGGTGACCCCGGAGGTGAACGTCGCACGGCATGCCGACCTCATCATCGGCGTGGTGCCCATCATCAATCTCGAGTGGATTCAGAAGCTGCATCGGGACAAGGCAACGCGCGGCTACTCCACGGAAGCCGTGGTCGACACAATCCTGCGGCGCATGCCCGACTACGTGAATTATATCTGTCCGCAATTCTCGCAGACGCACATCAATTTTCAACGCGTGCCGACGGTGGACACCTCGAATCCGTTCACGGCGCGCTACATTCCCGCGGCGGACGAGAGCTTCGTGGTGATCCGGTTCGCGAATCCGAAGGGCATCGATTTCCCCTATCTGCTGTCGATGATCCACGACTCCTTCATGTCTCGCCCGAACATCATCGTGGCGCCCGGCGGGAAAATGGAGCTCGCGATGCAGCTGATCCTGACGCCGATGATCCTGAAGATGATGGACGTACGCCGGCGCGCCATCGGAGCCCAACCGCAGCGCGTTACGATGTAGGGTCACAATGTAGGGTTATAATGCATGGTTCAAGAACACCATGCCCGATCGCGAACACCCACAGAATCGACTACGCGGCATCGGCTTCATGATCGCCGCAGTATTCATATTCTCGATCATGGATGCGCTGATGAAGCGATTGTCGGCGCACTACGGGCCGCTGCAGATTGCCTGCTTGAGGAGCCTCTCTTCGCTGCTTTGCCTGCTGCCGCCGATTGCCTGGCGGCGATCCTGGACGACGCTGAAGGCGGCCGGGCCGATGCTGCATGCCTTTCGCGGGCTGCTGGGCATCACCATGCTGACGAGCTTCGTATTCGCGGTACACCGGCTGACGCTGGCGCAAACCTATTCGCTGTTCCTGGCGGCACCCTTGTTGATGACCGCGTTGTCGGTGCCGATCCACGGCGAACGAGTGAGCGGCCGCCGCTGGCTTGCCATTGCCTGCGGCATGAGCGGCGTGCTGCTGATACTGCAGCCCTGGGGTAGTGGACCATTCTCGATGGTCGCGGCCGCCGCCGCCGCCCTTGCCACCGTTTGCTATTCGTTGAGCGCATTGACGGTGCGATCCCTGGGCCGCCGCAACAGCAGTATGTCCATGGTCTTCTGGTATCTGGGACTGGTGGGCGTCGGATCCGGCCTGCTGGCCATCAATGATTGGCGGCCCGTGGCATCGTCCGATTGGCTGTGGCTTGCCGGGATCGGGGTCTCCGGAGCCTTGGGTCAACTATGGCTCACGGAGGCCTTCCGGCGAGCGCCTCCCTCCGTGGTCGGTCCGTTCGAATACACCGCGATGCTTTGGGCATTCGCAATCGATTGGATCTTCTGGTCGGCCTCGCCTACCGCCACGCTTGTCGTCGGCGCCGCGATCGTCGTGGCGAGCGGCATCGTGGTGATTTTGGACGAGCGCCGTTTGGCGGAACTCGCCATCAATCCGGCGGTCGCCCCGCCCTGAGTGGCGGCAGGCGCGACGAATCCGCGGTTGCGTCCGCGATATATGCGTTTTTTCGATAGATATACCCCATTTTTTGCGCTTTTTTATTCAATCCTTAGAGGGTATTGTCTCGCTCTAGGAGGTCTTCCATGAACACAATTCGACGCAGTGAAGAGAGAGGTTTTGCCGACCACGGTTGGCTGAAATCCTTCCATACGTTTTCTTTCGCCGATTACTTCGATCCCAAGCACGTGGAATTCGGACCGCTGCGAGTCATCAACGAAGATCGTGTGCAGGCCGGGGCGGGATTCGGTACCCACGCGCATCAAAATATGGAGATCGTGAGCTATGTGCTCGACGGCGAGCTTGCGCACAAGGATTCGATGGGCAACGGATCGACCATTCGGCCGGGGGACGTACAGCGCATGAGCGCCGGCACTGGGGTGCGTCACAGCGAGTTCAATCCATCGTCACGCCAAGGAGCCCACTTTCTGCAGATCTGGATTCAACCCAAGGCGCGCAACATTGAACCGAGCTACGAAGAGAAGCGCTTCGGACCCGAGGAAAAGCGCGGCCGGTTGCGACTCATCGTCTCGCCCGACCGGGCCGACGGATCCGTGCTGATCCATCAGGACGCGAGGATTTACGCGGGATTGTTCGACGGCGCGGAGCGCGCCACGCTGCCGGTGGGGACGGGCCGCTGGATCTACGTTCACGCCGCACGCGGCACATTGAATGCGAACGGGTCCACGTTGAGTGCCGGCGACGCCGTACAGATCACCGACGCCTCAGAGTTGACCATCGCCGATGGTCGGCAAGCCGAGGTGTTGGTATTCGATCTTCCAGGCGGTGTGCACGTGAACTAGCCGGCCAAAATCTTTGCCTCATGCGCCAGAGAGCGCGCAAACGATGGGCGGCTCAACATCTTGTCAACGAACGCCAGGAGTCTGGGGTAGGCTGCACCGTTCACGGTGCAGCCTGCGTACCTTAGGTTCGCGAATCCCGTGACCACCGAGATGTCCGCCAGGGTCAGCCGGTCGCCCACCAGCCAGCCGGACGCCGGCAAGCATTGCTCGAGGTAGGCGAAGAGCGGCGGAAGTTCCTCTTCGACCGCCCGGTCGGCTACCGCAGCGTCCCCCTCCTGGCCCAGAAAGCGCGGAGCCACCACCCGATTGAAGAAGACCTTGACGCCGGCGCTGACGAGGATGGTGTCGGCAAACTCGTCCCACCAGATCGTCCTTCCGCGCTCCCGCGGGTCCGCCGGGATCAGCGCGGGATCCGGCTTGACCGCATCCATGTAGGCGACGATTGCGCTCGAATCGGCCAGAAGGTAATCGCCATCGCGAAGCGCGGGCATCTTGCCGAACGGGCTGGCTTCCCGGAACCCCGGGTCCTGCGAGCCCAGGGTGACGCCCTTCACCTTGCACTCCAGCCCCTTTTCCGCTGCGAAGGCCACGACCTTGCGTACGTAGGGCGACACCGACGAGCCGTAGACGATCATGTCATTTCTCCGCAGCCAGCGTATACGGTACACCGCCGCCGCGTCGATGCAAGGCCGCGTCCTATTGAACGCTTGTAAAGTAATCCGATGACTGGGTATGCTGCCGGCGCGCTTCCATCGGAAAGCCAAGATCGAGAGGTATCCATGTTCAAGCAACTGCTCGCCGTTTGTCTGTTCTTCTCGGTGATGCCGGCGGCGACCAGGGCCGGGCAGGTCGACCCGCCGACCCCCGAAACGGCGCCCGTGGTTGCCATACGCGCCGGAAAATTCATCGACGTATCGGCCGGGCGCACCTTGAGCAACGTGGTCATCTTGGTGCGCGGCCAAAAGATCGATGCGGTCGGCCAGGGCGTGAGCATACCCGACGGTGCGGAGCTGATCGATCTGTCTTCGATGACGGTGCTGCCGGGGCTTGTCGACTGTCACACGCATCTGGCCGATCTCGGAGCGTCCGAACCCCTGGAGGTGGTCAAGAGAACGGCCGTGGAAACGGCATACGCGGCCATTCCAAATGCCCGGCTCACGCTGCTTTCCGGTTTCACTACGGTGCGGGATGTGGGCGTGTATCGAGCGCTCAGCGACGTTGCCATGCGCGATGCGATCGCCAATGGAGTGTTCGTCGGTCCGCGCATGTATGTGGCCGGAGCGTACATCACCATCAGTGAAGGCGCGGGCGCCATGACGGGCTTGGCGCCGGATATCCAGCTGCCGCCGGATCTGCGGTTCGGCGAAGCCAACAGTCCCTGGGAGGTGCGGCAGAAGATCCGGGTGCTGGCGCACCGCGGCGCGGACCATATCAAGGTCCTGTCGACCGGGGCGGTCCTGACCCATGGCAGCAATCCGAAATCCATCGAATTCACGCCGGAGGAACTGCGGGCCGCCGTCGAAGAGGCCGGATATTTCGGCCTCCGGGTCGAGGCGCACGCGCACGCGGCCGAGGGCATCAAGAACGCAATTCGGGCCGGCGTTGCATCGGTAGAGCATGCCACGCTCATTGACGATGAGGGTATCGCGCTGGCGAAGCAGCACGGCACCTATCTCGACATGGACATCTACGACGAAGAGTGCATCGAATCCAATCCCTCCACCCCGCCGGACTTTCTGGTACACGATCACGATTTGGGCGAGGCACAGCGCCGCAATTTCGCCAAGGCGGTGAAGGCCGGCGTCAAAATGACGTTCGGCACGGACGCCGGCGTCTGCCCCCACGGCATCGGCGCGCGCCAGTTTGCCTTCATGGTCAAGTATGGAATGACGCCGATGCAGGCCATTCAGGCAGCAACGGTCAATGCCGCCGATCTGATCGGACACTCCGAACTCTTCGGCTCCATCGCGGTCGGGAAATCCGCAGACATCATCGCCGTCAAGGGCGATCCGCTGGCCGACATTCATGCGCTCGAGCAGGTCGACTTCGTCATGAAGGAAGGCAAAATCTACAAACGAGGGAACTAACCCCCCCGTCGGGCTAAAGAATCCGGAACCCGTGCCGCTGACCTGGCCTGACCCTGCCGCATCCCGGACCAGGGACACCGTGTCTGCGAACTAAATAAGGGTGGGCTCATGGCGGGGTTTGCGTCAGCATTATTCGATGGTTTGATGGGCCGCGGCAGGACCCCCGCGCCGGCCGACACCCCGGTCGCCGATCGTGTGGACTCCCCCGTACCGCCCGTATCGCTGGCCGCCGATCTTTCCAAGATCGCCGATCTGCAAGGCAGGATCGCCGATCTGGAGGGCAGGATCGCTGATTCGGAGGGCCAGCTCGGGGTGTTCAGAAAGAAGGCCCTGATGTCGGACGAACTGCAGACTGCCATGCACCAAATTCAAACCGTCGCCAAGATGTCGGTCGGCGGCGATCTTACCGCGCGCATTCGCACCGAGGGCATGTCGGACGAAATCAGCCGCCTGTGCGACGATGTGAACAGCGTGCTGAACGCCAGGATGGTACTGATTCGGCGCGTCAAGCTGCTGACCGTGGATGTTCGATCGGCGGCGGAGGAAATATCCAGAGGCAATACCAGCCTGTCGCAACTCACCGAAGCGCAGGCGGCCAGCTTGGAGCAGACGGCAGCCTCGATGGAGGAAATGACCTCGACCGTGAAGGCCAATGCGGACAATGCAGCGCAAGCCGCCAAGTTTGCGCTGGACGCGAAGGAACAGGCGGAGACCGGCGGCAATGTGGTCGGCGCCGCCGTGCAGGCCATGGGGCAGATCAACGCCTCGTCGAAGAAAATCGCCGACATCATCAGCGTGATCGACGAGATCGCCTTTCAGACCAATCTCCTCGCACTGAACGCGGCGGTCGAAGCGGCCCGGGCGGGCGAAGGCGGCCGCGGCTTTGCGGTTGTCGCCAGCGAGGTGCGCAGCCTGGCCGGTCGCAGCGCCACCGCTGCCAAGGAAATAAAGGGACTGATTCAGGACAGCGTCAACAAGGTCAACGACGGCACGAAGCTGGTCGACGCTTCCGGCAAGACATTGGCGGACATCGTCGCGGCGGTCAAGAAAGTGACCGACATCGTCTCCATGATCGCCTCTTCGAGCTCGGAGCAATCCGCGGGCATCGAACAGGTGAACACCGCGGTATCGCAAATAGAACAAGCCACTCAGCAAAACGCCGCGTTGGTGGAACAGACTGCGGCGGCGAGCCAGGCCATCGTCGATCAGGTGCAGGAGCTGCATTCCGTGATCGTGCACTATCGGGTCGACCCCGAGGAAACCGTGCGGGGCCGCTCCAAGCACGCCGCCTGATCCGTCGCAGCGAGCGGCGGCTCGCAGCCGGGCGCCGGGGCTACTGAATGCGAGCAGCCTGCCGCGACCACCACCAATAGAAAGGCAGGCCCGCGAACAAAACCGCCACTCCCTGCAGCGCCTGGCGAGGAGCGGCCACGAATGTGTTCACCAGCAAGGCCACGGTGACGAGAAGAAAGATCATCGGCACAACGGGATAACCCAGCGCCCGGTACGGCCGCGTGGCATCGGGCATGGTTCGCCGGAAGATGAACAGCGATGCGATGCTGAGTCCATAGAAGGCCCACGACACGAACACCACCGAGTCGGTCAGCGCATCATAAGAGCCCGACAGCGCCAGCACACTGCTCCAGGCCGCCTGCGCCAGAATCGCCCGCACCGGGACTTTGGTTCGCGGCGAGAGCTTTGCAAGACCCCGGAAGAACAAGCCGTCGCGTGCCATGGCAAACGGTATGCGCGAGTTCGCCAGCACGCTGGCATGCAACGAACCGAACGATGAAACCATCAGCGCCACGGCCGTGAGGGACACCGCAACCGGCCCCAGGAATCGTTTGAGCACTTCGGTCGCAACCGATGAGGAGAGGGGCACGCCGGCGATTTCTTCGGGAGTCAACGCGTAGTAGTAGGCAACATTGACGAAAAGGTACAACGCTCCCACGACCAGCATCCCGCCGACGAAGGCGCGCGGTAGATTGCGCTGCGGGTCGCGGATCTCGCCGGCGAGCGGCGCCACGTTGTTCCACCCATCATAGGCCCACAGCGCTCCGAGCATGGCGGCCCCGAAGCCGGCCAGGCCGCCCCGCGCGCTCGGGGAAACTCCCTCACAGGTCCCATGCAGACCCGAACCGGAGAAATGCGACCAGTCGCCGGGGGCGAACAGGAACGCGGCCAATCCGACGCCGAACACCAGCAAGACCTTGGCGAGAGTCACGAACAACGCAGTGCGTCCTCCCGATGCCACGGTCGCGCAATTGATCAGGGCAACCACCCAGATGGCTGTCAAGGCGACGCCGGTCAAACCGCCGAGGCGCAGATGGAGACCGCCCACGCTGCCATCCATATGCCAGTGGTCGAGAACGCCTCCGAGTCCGACGTTCATGAAAATAGCAAGCCCCACAGCAAGTGCCGCCTGCGATCCGGCCCGCGCCACGGCAAATACCATCCAGCCGTACAGGAAGCCCATCAGTCGGCCGTAGGCACGGCGCAGGTAAAGGTAATCTCCGCCCGCCTCCGGCATCATGGCCGCTATTTCCGAATACGAAAATGTGCCGGCGAGCGACAGCAGACCCGCAGCAAACCATACCAAGAGGACGATTTTCGCGCTCCCGACGTTGCAGGTCATCACACGCGTCTTCAGGAATACGCCGGTGCCGATCATGTTGGCGACGTTCACGGCGATGGCCGCCCAGGCACCCATACCCCGGATGAGTTCCGGCCGCGGCGAGGACGCAGAGATCTGGGTGCTCATTTCGATGTAGTATCCGCGAAATGCAAGCCGACTACTCGCGAATCTGGCCCTATGTGATCGCAGGCATCGCGGTCCTTTTGATCTACCGGCGTTTTCGCCGCAGCTTCGGAAGGCAACCCGTGCGCCCGGTTCGCATGTGGATTCGCATCGTCTTGCTGATCGTGCTCAGCGGCTCACTTCTGCCCGCAGCTCTCAGGTCGGGGCAGTTTCTTTTCGCAGATTTCTCCGGTGCGATGGCCGGAATTGTTTTGGGACTCTGGGGGGCACGGCATACCCGCTATGCAACCTACGAAGGTCGATTGCACTACGTACCGCACACCTATACCGGCATCGCGGTCTCGTTGCTGTTCATCGGAAGATTGGTGTACCGCTTCGCCGAGTGGTATGCGCAGAACGGTGCGCCCGGAGGCGCTGCAGCTGCATCTCAAGGGATGGCGCCGCCGATGATGAGAAGCCCATTGACGGTCGGCTTGATCTTCGTGGTCGCAGGGTACTACGTCTGCTACTACGCCATGGTGTTGTGGAGATCGAAGCGCATCAGCCCGGAAGACCTCGAGACCGTCCCGGCCCCGACCGCCGCTCCTGGATAGCTGCGGAATCGCTTCCGGCTGATGAGAGCTGATTTACTTTGCGAGGACGAATACCGCGTACGTCATGATGGCCATGCCGATCAGCAACGCGTTAGTGCCCCAGCGGGCGATGTTTCCGATCATGTCAATCTCCTGATTCTCAATCCACGAACCCGCAGCAAAAACCTCTGCGGCAGGTCCCTTCAATGGGGACGAAAGTTAACATTTCCAGTGCTGCGGGAAGCTGCGGCAGGTCTCAAAAGCGGCTAATACCCAGGCAATTGCGGTTTACCGCAGCCGGTTCCAGCCGGTCGGTAATTCACATATTGCGGGCGCGCGAATGCGCCCGCCGACTGCTCCACCGAATGCCGCCATCGCTCACTGGCCGGTCTTGAATTTTTGCCATATTCGGGTGATGGCACGAGTCTGATCGCTCGAGTCCGCCAATTGCACCGCCAGCTTTTGCTGTTGTTCGGCCGGGGGGTAAATTCCGGGATCATCCCGGACCGAAGGATCGAGAAGCGACTGCGCTTGGGCGTCGGCATTGGCATAGCGCTTGAAGTTCGAAATGTCGGCGATGACCCGCGGGGTGATGACGTAGTTGATGAACGCGTAAGCGCTGTCGGGATTCGGCGCATCCTTCGGAATGGCCAGCATGTCGAACCACAGGATCGAGCCCTCCTTGGGCACGGTGTACTTGATTTCGATGCCCTTGCCGGCCTCGCGGGCCCGATCGCGCGCCTGCAGGACGTCCCCGTTGTAGCCGACCGCGATGCAAATGTCGCCGTTGGCGAGCGCCTCGATGTATTCCGAGGAATTGATGTTGCGGATGTAGGGCCTGATCTTCGTGAGCACCGCCTCCGCCTGCACCAGATCGCCCGGGCTCTGCGAATTCGGATCCTTGCCCAGGTAGCTGTAGACCGCACGCATCATTTCGGCCGGCGAATCGAGTACGCTGATCCCGCACTTGGCCACCTTCGAAGCCACTGCCGGATCGAACACCATTCGCCAGCTGTCCAGCGGCGCCTTGGGCAGCAACGCCTTGACCAGTTTTTCGTTGTAGCCGATGCCGTTGGTGCCCCACATGTAGATCACACCGTGCGCATTGCCCGGGTCATGCAGCGCCACCTTCGACATGAGCAGCCCGTCCATGTACCTAAGGTTCGGCAGCTTCGCCTTGTCGAGCGGCAAATAGACGCCGGCTTTGATCTGCCTCTCGAAGTACGAGGCCGTGGGCACCACGATGTCGTACCCGCTGTGGCCGGCGAGCAGCTTGGTCTCCAGCGTTTCATTGGTGTCGAAATAGGCGGCATGCACCTTGATGCCCGTTTGTTTCTCGAAATCCGACAGGGTGTTCGCCGCCAGGTAGTCGGACCAGATGTACAGATTCAAGACCTTGTCGCTGTCGGCGGAACCGGGCGTGGGACCCGCGGCCTTTGTGGAGGGCGGCTTTCGGTCGCCGCAAGCACTCAAAACCAACGCGCACCCAAGCGCCAGAACCGCCATCCGACGAATGTTGATTTTCAAACGCTTCCCCTTTTTTTTCGAGGCTGCCGTGTGTTCTAGTTTGCCACGAGACGCCGGCAGATGCTCAGGCGCGCGACCTCGACGAGCAACTGCGCCCGCCCAAAAAAAAGATATTGCGTTGCACTATCGAGACCGTCAATTTGTGATACCGCCAGTCTTGGCCGCGAGGTACAGCCGCGCGGCTAATGTCCGGTCTTGATCCTCGTCCACACGCGAGTCCGCAATCGATCGTAATCCGCACCCAGCTCCGCCGGCAGGTACAGGCGCGCACGCATTTCCGGCGGCGGATAGACCGCGTGGTCGTTCAAGATTTCCGGGCGCACGAAGGGACGCGCAGCCAGGTTGTCGTTCCCGTAATGGATATCGTTGGTGATCGCCGCGATCACTTTTGGGTCGAGAAGGAAATTCAAGAATTTATGCGCGGCCTCAGGATGCGGCGCCGACGCCGGGATGAGGAAGGCGTTGTAAGTGATATTCGATCCCTCCTTCGGCAGGACGAATCCCAGATGCGCGCCGGTGCCATCCTCGTTGGCCCGTGCCTGCGCCACCTCATAATCGCTCGACCATGCGATGGCCACGCAGATTTCCTTCGACGCCAGCTGGTGGAAATAGTCGTTCGAATCGAATGTTCGAATGTACGGCCGCACTGCCATGACCACCCGCTCGGCGGCCTGAAGATCCTCCGCACTCTGCGAATTGGCATTCAAGTGCAGGTAGGTGAGAGCGAGTTGTATCACGTCCTCGGGAGAGTCCAGAAACGTGACCCCGCAGTCGGCCAATTTCGAGATCACCGCAGGATCGAATATCAGTGCAAGACTGTCGGTGGGTGCTTTCGGTACGCGGGCCTTCACGAGATCCACGTTGTACGCAATGCCGTTCATTGCGTGCAGATAGGGAACGGCGTAGCGATTGCCCGGATCGGCTTGTGACTGGACCTCGAGCACCGCCGGGTCCAGATTGGTCCAATTCGGCAGCTTGCTGCGATCGAGCGGCCGATAGGCCCCGGCCTTGATCTGCCGTCCGTAGAATCCCGTGGTGGTGCTGACAAGATCGTAGCCCGACCGGCCGGCGAGGATCTTTGCTTCCAGCGTCTCATTCGAGTCGTAGAGCCCATAGATCACTTTGATGTGGGTTTCGTGCTCGAATTCCGCGATGGTGTTGTAGCCGATGTAATCGGCCCAATTGTAGATGTTGAGCACCGGCTCCTCGGCGCTTCCCGCGTCTTTCTGGCCGCCGCAGGCGCTCAAGACCCAGGCTGCGAGCGCGGCAAGGCCCGCAAGTCCAGCGAGGCCGGTGCGACCGAGACCGGCCGTCCGTGCCCTAGACGCGCGCCAGCTCGGAACCGATCCATTCATGGAATTGCCGGATGACGTACTCCTCGGGCATGACCACGCCCCCCAGGTGCGGGGCTGCGTGCAGTCCCCGCTGATTGAGCTCGCACACCTCGGCATCTTCGGTCATGACGAGGTTGGTGAAGTCGACGACGTTTCGCAGATCGAATCCCGGGGTCGCCAGCGTTTCCGCGGAGAACAGATACTCGACCTTGAGTTCCGTGCACTCCGGTCCGAGCGGACGCAGGCGCACGACACGGACGTAATCTTGGTGACCGACCATGAACATCGACGGCAGGCCGGTCAGGTAGATGGCTCCCAATTTCCGGTCCTCATCCGACAAGCCGGCGAACGGAACACCGGTCAGTCGACCATCCAAGGACCAGGTGCTCGCACCGGTGCGCAGCCCGCCCTTGAATTTCGGATCGGGATCGGTTGCGTTCGCGGTCCAGTTCGGATCATCGCGCTCCTCCAGGAGGCCGCGGCCGAAAATCGGCACGAGCTGCGACAGCCGTGGATGAACGCCCGGACAGTGCAGGCACTCGTTGTAATTCTCCCAGAAGATCTTCCAATTGCACCGGATGGTCTTCTGCAGCACGTGGCCCACCTGAAGCTCCCCGAGCGGCCACGCATCCATGCGGCTCAAGGGAAGGTCGAAGAGCCGCTCGAACGGCGGAGGTCGGTCGATCAAGGCGACGAAGATGAAGCCCCGCCATTCGCGAACGGCGATCCTGTACAAGGGATAATGGGCGCCATCGAATCCTTGCGCGTGGCGCTTGGACGACGTGCGCAGGAGCTCGCCCCGCAGGCTGTAGGTCCAGGCGTGATAGGGACAAATGATGGCGCCGGAGCGCATGAAGCCGTCGCTCTCCCGGCACAGCGCCGCACCGCGGTGCCGACAGGTGTTATGAAAGCCTTGCAGCACGCCGCTGTCGTCGCGAACCAGCAGCAATTTCTGATCGCCCAGTTCGAAAGTGCGGAACGCCCGCGGCTGCGCGATTTCGCCGGAGCGGCCGACATAGATCCAATTTCGATACCAGATCCGCCGGAGCTCGCGTTCATACCGGGATGCATCGAAATAGGCGTCCGCCGGGAGTCCTTCCGTATGCGTCGTGAGCCCGTTGTACTGGACGTCCGTCGTATCCGATGTCGTAGGCATGTTGATCTCCCCAAAGGCCGCGCCGCTCAGCATGCGGCGCAGCGCTCAACCGCGCATCAGGACTCCACTGGAATCATATGGCGGCGCCGCAAGTCGGGTGGCGCGATGCCGCTCGCCGATGATCTCGATCTCAAAGCCGCTCTCGGCCGCGGCCACGGCACCGGGTACGTAGCCGAGCGCCAGCGACGCACCCACGCGGTGGCCGAAAGCTCCCGAAGTAACCCAACCCACGACCTTGCCCTCGTGCCAGATGGGCTCGTCGCCGATCGCGTCCGCATCGGTGGCATCGACCTTGAAGGCCACCAGCCGCAGCGCTCCGCCGCTGTCCTTCTCTTCGGCGGCCGCCGAGCGTCCGATGAAGTCGCCCTTCTTGAGATCCACGAATCGGCCCAGGCCCGCTTCGAAGGGTCCATAGATGGGGCGATACTCGCGGGCCCATGTGCCGAAACTTTTTTCGATGCGCATTGCGTTGAGCGCCCTTCCGCCAAAGGACCGCAACCCATGCTCGAGGCCGGCCCTCACCAGCACATCGTACAGCGCACGCTGATATTCCGTGGTCACCCACATTTCATAGCCGAGCTCGCCGGTGAATGACACCCTCCCCAAGTACACGGGGATCATGCCCACTTCCATTCGCTTGAACGACATGAAGGGAAAGGAACCCGTGGTCAGATCGTCGCGGACCAAACTTTGAAGCAAGGCGCGTGATTTCGGGCCTGCCACCGACAGGCCCACATACTGCATGGCACAGGGCCGCACCGTCACCCCCGCCGGCGGCAGATGCCGCTCGAACCACCGCAGATAGTAGGTCTCGGCCGCGTAGGTGCCGATCAAGAAGAAATGATCGGCGGCGATGCGGCATAGCGTGAAATCGCCGATCAGCTTGCCCCTGTCGTTCAGCATGGGCGAGAGCGCGATGCGTCCCACGCTGGGGATGCGATTCGCCATCATCTTGGAGAGCCATTCGGCCGCGGCCGGGCCCTGCACTTCGAACTTCCCGTAGTTGGATATCTCCAACAGACCCACATGATCGCGCACCGTCGTGCATTCGCCGGCGATGTGCGGATGCGCATTCGACCGGCGGAAGCTTACCTGGTCCACCGCCTCAGCCTGGGAAGGTGCGAACCACAGGGCATGCTCCAGGCCGCAGTAGTCGCCGAAGACCGCGTGCTCTGCCGCAAGCCGTTCGTAGATCGGGGTGGTTCGCAGCGGCCGGGCCGCCGGCAGTTCCTCGTTCGGAAACCGGATGCTGAAGCGGCGCGAGTAGTTTTCGCGGACCTTTGCATTGGTGTACGCAAGGGTGGTCCAGTCGCCATAGCGCGCGACATCCATGCCCCAAATGTCGGCGCCGGGATCGCCGTCGACCATCCAGCGGGACAGAGCCAACCCCACGCCGCCGCCCTGACTGAAGCCCGCCATGACGCCGCAGGCCACCCAGAAATTCTTCAATCCCTTGATCGGCCCGATGAGCGGGTTGCCGTCCGGAGCAAACGTGAACGGACCATTGACCACTTTCCGGATACCGGCGCTCTCCAATGCCGGAAAGTGCTGGAAGCCCACTTCGAGGCTGGGCGCGATCCGCTCGAGGTCATTGGCCAGCAGGTCCTGACCGAAGTCCCACGGCGTCGTCACCTCCGACCAAGGCACGCCCGCGCGCTCATAAGTTCCCATGAGCATGCCGCCGCGTTCCTGCCGAATGTAGATCTCGCCCTCGAAATCGATGGCGTGAAGCTGTTCCGGCTTGCCGACCAGTTCGGGCAGGTCCCCCGTGATCAGGTACTGATGCTCCATCGCGAGAATGGGGAGTTCGATGCCGACCATGCGCCCGACTTCCCGGGCCCACAACCCGGCGGCGTTCACCACATGTTCCGCATTGACGTTGCCGTGATCCGTGCTCACATCCCACGAGCCGTCCGCACGCTGCTTAAGATCGGTCACCCGTGTATGCCGCACGATTTCGGCACCGCCGATCTGCGCGGATTTGGCGTAGGCATGCGTCACGCCATAGGGATCGACGTGACCTTCGATGGGATCGTACATGGCGCCCGTAAAATGCTTCTTCTCCAGCAGCGGAAAAAGCTTTGCCGCCTCGTCGACCGAGATGATCTCGAGGTCCATCCCCAGATAGCGGCCGCGCGCCTTTGCCATCTTCAGCCAATCGAGGCGTTCGCGGGTGCCGGCGAGCATGAGGCCGCCGGTGACGTGCACGCCGCAGGACTGCCCGGAAATCGCCTCGATCTCCTTGTAGAGTTCAATCGTGTATTGCTGCAGCTTGGCGACGTTGGGATCGCCGTTCACGGTATGCATGCCGCCGGCCGCGTGCCAGGTCGAACCGGATGTGAGTTCGGCGCGTTCGATCAGCAGCACATCCTTCCATCCCGCCTTGGTCAGGTGATATAGAACGCTGGCGCCCACGACGCCTCCACCGATCACCACCACTTTTGCGTGGCTTTTCATGTCTTCTCCAAATTCATCATCGAATTATTTCGGTTGCCGCTCACTCGTTGGCGACGGCCAGGTGAATCGCGGAAGCGGCCCCCGAGGCCGTGCCGAAGCGCTCGATCAGCCATGATCGGAACAGTGCGATCGCCGTATCGCTCAGAGCTTCCGGATGAGTGGTCAAATAGTAGCCGAAGCCGTCGTCGAGGACATTGTCGAACGGCTTTACCAATTGACCGGTGCGGATGTAATCGCCGAACAAGTAGCCATCCACCAGTGCAATCCCCTCGCCGGAGAGCACATACTGGACCGCAAGGACCGCGGTATCGAACACCAGGCCGCGCTCGACGTTCAACGAGTGCAGGCCCGCAGACTTGGCGAACTGCAGCCACATATAATGCCGCGGCAGATCTGAGATTCGCACGTGCACCAATTCGTTGGCCGCAATGAATTCGCTCAAGCTCTTTCCCTTGCGGCGTTCCGCGATACTCGGATGACAGAGCACGCTCACCCGCTCCGGCCACAGCAGATCGGTCACCAGGTCGGTCACCGTCGGCTTGGAATACACCACCGCCACGTCCACGTCGCCGAGCGGCGGCCCCACTCCATAGGGGCTCACCAGATCGATCTCGACCTCCGCGGCCGCGCGCTTGAAATCCCGGAGGATCGGCACCGCGAGATGCACTGCGAAACTCGGCGGCATCTGCACTCGCAGCGTCCGGATGCTGGTGGCGTTCTCATTGCGGATATCGTCGAGCGCGTACTCCAGGCGATCGAACGATTTCATCACGGCAGGCAACAGCAACTGTCCGGCTTTCGTCAGGACCAATGCGTGCGGACGGCGCTCAAAGAGTTGCGCACCGATCAATTTTTCGAGCGCGATCACGTGCCTCGACAGGGCGCTTTGGGATATCAGCAAGGCATTGGCGGCGGCGGTGAAGCTCAGGTGCTTGGCAACGCCTTCGAAGGCACGCAGCGCGTTCAAGGGCAGCCAGCGGCGGTCGATATTGATCTTTGCCATACGGACTACTTCAGGCTCCTAGGGCGACCACGCCCGGGTGTACGCAATCGCCCTCTTCTGATCGGCGATGATAGTCTTGGCCGCGAGGAACAGGTGAAAAGCCGCCCAAAATCCGGTGGGGGCCAGAATCAGCATGGCCATTCGCAATGACGACGCATCGACCGCATGCCCTCCCGCAAACCATACGCTCAACATGCCTACCATTTTGGGCGCGACAATCAGGTTGAACACATTGGCGACCAGAAGCGACACCGCGATGAACATGGACCGCATGTGGCACGGCGAAAGATTGTTGAGCAGCCCGAAACAGGGTCCGATATAGAAGTAAATGGCGGGAATGAAAATCCAAAACATGATTCTTGCGACGAGAAGGGAATGCGTCCAGTAGGCAATGAAGGATGGAATCGTGGTCAGTGCAACGACTCCGCCGAGCAGCCATACCACACGGCGCGGGTCCGCCATGAAGGGCCTCGACAGCAACCAGGCGGTACCCACCGTGGCCAGGGAGCCCCCGATCAAATGAATATTGCCGGTGACCTCGCTGGCCTGGGCGACGTCGATTTGATAGGTGCGCATCAGAAAGGCCGGCGTCCAATACATCAACCCCCAGCCCCAAAGCGCGCAGACGCCGCCCCCCATGACGACGTGGAACGCCGCCTTTTGCTCCCAAAATAACCGCCACGTCTCTTTGACCGACGGTTTGATGTCGTCGACGATCTCGTCCAGGCGGCCCCGGTGCGGCTCGCGGATGGTCAAATACACGATCAGGCCGACCACCAGACCCGGGATTCCGAGAGCGAGAAACGCGTGCCGCCAGTCGTAGATGCGCGCGACCTCCCCCGCCACGTCGAGTGCGATCCACGCGCCGATCGGCGCGCCCAGGGCGAGCACGGTCATCGCCATCGGCCGCCGGTCGGGCGGAAAACAATCCGAGACGATGGCCGTGGACGGCGGCGTGCCGCCCGCTTCACCAATGCCCGCCCCGATGCGCGCGAGCGCGAACTGAATCCAACCGCGCGAAAGACCGCACAGCGCCGTGAATCCCGACCATACGATCAAGGAAACCGACAGAATGTTGCGCCGATTCGAACGGTCCGCGAACCATGAAATCGGAATCCCGCAGGTGACGTAAAAGAGGGCCAACGGCCAACTCGTGAGCATTCCCACGCTGTCGTCGTCCAGGTGCAGATCAAGACGGATCGGCTCGAGCACCGTCGAAACGACATAGCGATCGGCGATATTGATCGCGTAGATCAGGCACATCAAAATCAGCACGTACCACCGCTCGATCGACGACGGCACGCGGGTTCGAGTCACGTCAATGGCTGTGCTTACCACTTGTTGCAACCTTAAGTGTTGGCTTCGCTTCGCACCATACAGGGTTCGGCCGCGTTACGCGACGGCCGGCTCGGGCGGCGATGATGAGTCAACAGACTGCGGCACGCAGCAGGCGCGCGGCCTCGAAAAAAGTGATGGGCGGATCGCGAAATGGCATAGCGCGGCGAGGCCTTCACGTTAAGCTCCCGGAGGTGGATCAATTCGACTACATCATCATCGGCGCCGGCTCGGCCGGATGCGTGCTTGCCGATCGTCTGTCGGCGGGCGGTCGGCGGGTCTTGGTGCTCGAAGCCGGCGGATCGGATGCCCGGTTCTGGATCAAGACGCCGATCGGCTATGGCCGCACCTTTGCCGACGCATCGGTGAACTGGAAATATCAAACGCTGCCCAGCCCGGGACTCAACGGCCGCACCATGTACTGGCCGCGCGGGCGCGTGGTGGGCGGATCGAGTTCCATCAACGCCCTGGTGTACTGCCGCGGCATGCCGGCGGACTTCGACGATTGGCGCGACCTGGGGAATGCCGGGTGGGGCTGGGACGACGTGCGTCCCTACTTTGAAAGGACCGAACGCCGCGTCGACCCGGCGGGCCGCGCGACCACCGGCGGCGCGCTCGACGTCAAGAACGTCACGCCCTTTTTGCATTCCTCGCACTCCACCTGGCTGGCCGCAGCGGCCGAATTGCGCGTCCCGGTAACCGACGACTTCAACGGGCCGCAGCCCGAAGGTTTGGGCTGCTATCAGGTGACCATCCGCAACGGCCGACGCCAGTCGGCCGCCGACGCGTTTCTGCGGCCGGCGCTGCGCCGCGACACGGTCAAGCTCGAGACGCGCGCCTGGGTCAGCAGGATCAGAATCAGCGAAGGCCGCGCCACCGGCGTCGAGTGGTGGCGCAGCGGCCGGCAGCATTTTTCGGCGGCCACCGCCGAAGTCATCGTGTGCGGCGGGGCGGTCAATTCGCCGCAACTCCTGCAGCTGTCCGGCATCGGGCTGGGCGAAACGCTTTCCTCCCACGGCATCCCGCTCGTCGTCGACAACCCCGCCGTCGGCGGGTACCTGCAGGATCACCTTGCCGCCGTCTATTCGTTCAAGGCCACGCGACCCACGCTCAACAACGAACTGCACTCGGCGTTCGGAAAATTGCGCGCGGGCATACGCTATCTGCTCGCGAGAACGGGACCGCTGGCGCTCAGTGTGAATCAATTCGGCGGATTTCTGCGGGCGGCTCCCGGCGCCTCCCGTCCGGACGTGCAGCTCTACTTCAATCCCGTGACGTACGGCACCGGGGATGCCAAGCGCACCCGTATCGAGGTCGACGCATTTCCAGGATTTTATCTGTGTTTTCAACCGACGCGGCCCACCAGCATGGGGCGCATCGACATAGCGGACGGAGATTTTCGGCGCGCGCCGCTGATCGCACCGAATTACCTGTCCACGGACAAGGACGTGCTCGATGTGGTGCATGGCGGCCGCCTGCTGCAGGCGATCGCACGCACCGTAGCCATGCGCGCCTTGACCCTGGAGCCCATCGCACCCGATCTGCTGCGCATGGCCGATCATGAACTGCTCACCGACTTCCGGGCACGCGCTGCCACCGTGTACCACCCGGTCGGCACCTGCCGCATGGGGCATACTTGCGGCGATTCCGTGGTGGACTCGTCGCTTCGGGTGCATGGCGTCGAGCGCCTGCGGGTGGTGGACGCGTCCGTCTTTCCGACCGTGACGTCGGCCAACACCAACGCACCCGTGCTCATGGTGGCGCAAAAGGCGGCGGACTTGATACTCAACGGCGGATGAACCGCGACAAGGAAGAGTGGGATGAAACTCGACAGCATCAAAATATTCGTGGTGGGCAATCCGCCTCCGGGCTTCGGCGGGCGCTATTTCGTATTTTTGAAGCTCACAACTTCGTGCGGCATCGAAGGCGTGGGCGAGGTCTATGCGGCGACCTTCGGACCGCATGTCGTCGCTTCGATGATCGAGGACGTGTTCATGCGGCGCTTCGCCGGCCGGGATCCGTTCAAGATCGAATCGATCTGGCGCGAAAGCTACGGTTCCGGGTTCGGCCTGCGGCCCGATCTCTCGTTGATGGGCGTGGTCAGCGGTCTGGAAATGGCCTGCTGGGACATCATCGGCAAGGCGGTCGAGCAACCGGTGTACAACCTGCTGGGCGGCAAGGTGCACGAGCGTCTGCGCAGCTACACCTATCTGTATCCCGCCGACGGCGAAGGCGACGAGTTCTACCTCGACGCCGAACGCTCGGCCGAGCGCGCCGCCGAGTATGTCGAGCAGGGATTCACGGGCCTCAAGTTCGATCCCACCGGCGGTTTTTCGGCCTACGATCCGCGTCAACCCACCCAAGAGGCTCTGGAGCGGACCATCCGCCTGGTGCGGCTGGTGCGCGAAGCGGTCGGACGCAAGGCGGATCTCCTGCTTGGCACTCATGGTCAATTCACCACGTCGGGCGCGATCCGCCTGGCCCGCCAACTCGAGGCCTACGATCCCTTGTGGTTCGAAGAGCCCGTGCCTCCCGAAATGCCGGAACAGATGGCCCTCGTGGCGCGCGGCACGAGCATTCCGATCGCCACCGGCGAGCGGCTCACCACCAAGTATGAATTCGCACGCGTGTTGGCGGCGGGCGCGGCCAACATCCTGCAGCTCAACTTGGGCCGCGTCGGCGGCATGCTCGAAGCGAAGAAAGTCGCCGCGCTGGCGGAGGTTCACTACGCGCAGATTGCGCCGCACCTCTACTGCGGTCCGGTGGTCGGCGCCGCGAACATCCAAATCGCGGCCTGCTCTCCCAATTTCCTGATCTTGGAAAGCATTCAACAGTGGGGGGGATTCCACGCTGATATTCTCAAGACCCCGATCAGGTGGGAGGATGGCTTCGTCATTCCGCCGACCGGCCCCGGCCTCGGCGTGGAACTGGACGAGGCCGTGGCATTGGCCAATCCCTACCCCACCGACGGAAATCTACATCTCGAGATGATCGATCGGCCGCTGGGTTGATCGCCACCGGCCGGGTTCGGGGTTCGCCCCTGCAAGGAACCACATTGCGCTACGGATTCATCGGTCTTGGAAATTTGGGAAAGCATCTGGCGGCCAACCTCGCCCGCGGCGGATTCGAAGTGGCGGTCTTCGACCTCGATCGTGCCGCCGCCGACGCCGCCATTGCGGCCGGGGCAGTTTGCTGCGGGTCGGTACCTGAACTGGCGAAATCCTGCGATGCCCTGATCACCTGCCTGCCCTCTCCCGCCGCCAGCGCCGCCGTGATGAACGAGGCGCTGCCCTTCCTGCACCCGGGCAGCACCTGGATCGAAATGAGCACCAATGACTTTGTTGAGGTCGAACGGATTGCCGCGCGCGCCGCCGCCATCGGCGTCTCCACCCTGGTCTGCCCGGTGACGGGCGGAGTGCACCGCGCCGAGGCCGGCGACATCACTGTCCTTGTCGGCGGCGCGCAACAGGTGTATTCGGCTCATGAACCGGCTCTCAAAGCGATGGGCGGCCGCGTGATTCACCTCGGCAGCATCGAACAGGCCGTGGTCACCAAGGTCGTTACCAACATGCTCGCCTTCATTCACCTGATTGCCGCCGGCGAGGCCTTGATGCTGTGTGCCAAGGCAGGAGTGGATCTGCGCACGGCATTCGACGCCATCACCGCCAGCTCGGGCAACAGCTTCGTGCACGAAACCGAGAGCCAGGTGATTCTCAACGGCAGCTACGACATCGGATTCACCATGGACCTGGCTTGCAAGGATGCGGGCTTCGCGGTGGAATTCGGGCGCCGTTTCGGCGTGCCGCTGCGGCTCGCGGGCATGATGGAACAAATCTTCATCGAAGGGCGCGCCCGGTACGGCGGCGGCGCCTGGTCCTCGATGATCGTGAAGCTGCTCGAAGACTCGGTGGGTACGCCGCTGCGGGCGCCGGGATTTCCGGCAAAATTAAGCGCCGATGAAAGTTGAGCGGGCCGGCGGGGGCAATCGGCGGGTACCCCAAATCGATGCTCCGCCGGCGTCCTACTATGTCGCAAATTGGCATGGGGGCATCGCTTAATAGCATAGCGCCGGTTGAACGATGAGCTAAGCTCGGGCATTGTGACAGTAGGCACACGATGATGGCTGTCTGTTGTGTTCCAGCAACAGTGGCTATGGTCGGTATAGATTGACAACACCGCAATAGAGAAGGGATGGACGAATGAACTCAAGCCAGAAGTTGTCGTACGCGATCGCCGCGATTTTGGGCGGATCCGCCATGGGCGCAGCGCATGCCGCGCCGGCAGCCGATACCACCGAATCCGAGGGTATCCAGGAGATCACGGTCACCGCTCAGCGCCGCACGGAAAACATGCAGGACGTGCCCATCTCGATTCAGGCGCTGACGTCGGAGACGCTCACCCAGTTGAACGTGACCACGTTCGACGATTTCGTCAAGTTCGTTCCCAATGTGACGACGGCGGGTACGGGCCCGGGACAAAACTCCATCTTCATGCGCGGCTTGAGCGTCGGCGTCACCGGCGAGCAAGGCACCGGTACCACCGGGCCCATTCCGAACGTGGCGGTCTATCTCGATGAAATTTCGGGCGCCCTGCCCGGCCGCAATATGGACGTGTATGCGGCAGACATCGAGCGCATCGAAGTTCTCGAGGGTCCTCAGGGAACGCTGTTCGGTTCCGGCGCCCAAGCGGGCGTGCTGCGTTACATCACGAACAAGCCCAAACTCGACAAAGTGGAAGGCGACGTGAACGCCGGGTACAGCTATACGGCACATGGCGATCCCAACAGCAACGTCGACGCGACTTTGAACCTGCCGATCATTGCGGACAAGTTGGCGGTTCGCGGCGTGATTTACAACGACAGCCGCGGCGGCTACATCAACAACGTGCCGGCCACGTTCACGCGCTCGCAGACCGACGAGGGCTTCTTTGATTACAACACGGGGAAGCCGAAGTACATCCTGCCGACCGACAGCCAGTCCATCAACAATGCGAATTTCGTCGGCAACGCCATCAACCCGGTGACCTATTCCGGCATCCGCGTGTCGGGACTCTGGAAGATCAACGATGACTGGGATGCGTTGCTGACGCAGAGCTACCAGAACATGAATGCGCAGGGCGTGTTCTACCAGATGCCCACGGGGCCGGAAGGCATCACTTTCAATACTGTCGGCGAACCGCTGGGCGGCCGTCCTTTGCCGCCGTTGTCGGTGGCGGTGTTCAATAACAATTTCAACAAGGATAAATTCGAGAATACTTCCCTTGTGATCGAAGGCAAGGTCGGCGATCTGAAGCTGGTGTACGCTGGCGGCTACCTGGTCCGCAACATCGAGCAGCAACAGGATTATACCAACTACTCGCGCGGAGTATTCGGCTACTACTATCAGTGCGCGGGCTACTCATCGGCGCCGGGTGGTGTGGGCAAGTGCTACTCGCCGAGCGCGACTTGGCAGGAGACGGAGAAGAACACGCATCAAAGCCACGAGTTCCGCGTAAGCACACCAGATGATTGGCGGATCCGCGGCATCGGCGGCGTGTATTGGGAAGAATTCAAGCTGTACGATGTCACGGATTGGACCTACAAGTCGGTTCCGACCTGCTCACCGACCCAGAATGCGAACTGCTTCAACAATACCGCGAACAGGCCGGGCGAAACGACCAACAACCCGAACCTCATCAACGACAGCATTGGATTCGTCGACGACACGCAGCGCACCATCAAGCAGAAGGCGGTCTTCGGATCGTTCGACGTCGATATCATTCCCAAGACGTTGATATTCACCGCGGGAACGCGGTACTACAAGTTCGACGAAAGCATCGTCGGCGGCGACTATGGCAGCTTCTATTGCAAGGTGTTCGCCCCGACGACGTACTTCGGTCCCTGCACGCCAGCGACCAACGACGGCGCCATATCTCCATACGGCACCAACTTCAACACGGCGAGCTACAACAACTCGAGCTATCATGGTTTCAAGAGCCGCGCCAACCTGAGTTGGCACGTCACCGACAACGTCCTGCTCTACTACACCTGGTCGCAGGGCTTCCGCCCGGGCGGCTTCAATCGCGGCGCGAAGCAAACCCAGAAGGATGCGACGGGCGCCTATCAGTACCAGACTCCAACCAACTACGCCCCCGACACGCTGACCAACAACGAATTGGGATGGAAGACGGAGCTGTTCAACCATCATTTGCAGATCAACGGTGCCATCTATCAGGAAGACTGGAAGAACACCATCGTCGAGTTCTTCGACCCGCAGCAGGGCTTCGGCAACTTGACCTTCGTCACCAACGGCCCCAACTACCGGGTCCGCGGCGGCGAGTTGCAGGTGATCGCCCGGGCGACCGAGGGATTGACGGTTCAAGGATCGGCGTCGTACAACAAGAGCCAGGAGACCAACTCTCCGTTCCTGATCAACAATAATCCCGCAAGCCCGAATTTCGGCAAGCCGATCACCAGCATTCCCAATGTCTACGGTGCGACGGGCAGCCCGCTGGGACAATCGCCGCTGTTTCAGGGCAACATGAGGGCCCGGTACGAGTTCGCAGTCGGAGATTACAAGGCTTTCGGGCAGGTGGGAGCGCAGTATTATGGCGACTCCTACTCCGCCGTGGGTACCGTCAAGAACTACCACATGCCGGGATATTCGACTTTCGACATGTCCACCGGCGTCGCCAAGGATGCATGGAACGTGCAGTTCTTCGTACAGAACTTGGGTAACAAGAACGCCAGTACGTTCACCAACTCGTATCAATTCGTCGTCACGGAAACGGTGCTGCGGCCGAGGATCGCCGGCGTCAAGTTTGGCTATAAGTTTTGAAGCAACCGTCGTAAGGCGGCCGCCGCGGGCGGTGAGTCGCGATAGAATGAGGCGGACAGAAGTGTCCGCCTTTTTTTTCAGAGCCCCATATTGATTGAGGGCTGAATCCGAGGGCTGAGCGCATCGTGATTGCCGATCCCCCACCAACGCGCCTCGAGACCGAGGTTCGACGCATCCGCGCAATGCTAGAGCGGAGCGAGTTTGCGCCGGCGCTGGCGGCCTCGTTGCCGTTGCTGAAAGAGGCACCCGAGAATCGCGACGTCCTGTACATGATTGCGGTGGGCCAGCGCTATTTGCAACGCGTTCCGGAGGCTCTCGCCACTTTGCGCCGCCTGGAAGAATGTCATCCCAATTACCCCCGCCTCTTTCAGGAACGGGGTCATTGCTACGTCGCCTTGCGCTCGGCGGGACCCGCCATTGAGGCATTCGAGCAAGCCGTCAAGATGAGCCCGGCACTTCCGGCGAGTTGGAGAGCGCTGGACATCCTCTACCGGATGACAGGTAGAACGTCGGACGCACGAAAAGCGGCTGCCGAAATGCAGAATCTGGCGAAGCTGCCCCCCGATATCGTGACGGCGTTCAGCATGTTCGCGGACGATGAGATCGAAGACGCGGAGCAACTCCTGCGCTGCTACCTGCTCACGCAGGGCAATCATGTGGAAGGCATGCGCTTGCTGGCCCAGATCGGCGTCAGAATGGATGTTTACGATGACGCCGAAATCCTGCTCGAGAACGCATTGGCGCTCGCACCGGACTATGACGCATTGCGGTATGACTATGTCCTGGTTCTCCTGCGACGGCACAAGCACGTGCGCGCCCGCGAGGAACTGGAGAAGTTGCTGCGCAAGGATCCCGATAATCGGGACTATCGGACCACGCATGCGACGATCTGCACCGGCTTTGGCGATTACGAAAAGGCCCTGCCGCTGTACCGGGAAATACTGAACGAAACGCCCGACCGGCCCGAATTGCACCTGTCGATCGCGCATGCCCTCAAAACGGTCGGACGCTCCGACGAAGCCATCCGTTCATACCGGGCGGCCGCCGCATCGCGCCCGCGCTTCGGTGATGCGTATTGGAGCCTCGCGAATCTGAAGACCTATCGCTTCACGGATGGCGAGATCGCGCAGATGCGCGCCGACGAAGCGGCGCCGCGAATCGCGCTCGAAGACCGCTATCACCTGTGCTTCGCGCTCGGCAAGGCGTTCGAAGATCGCGCCGATTACGCCGAGTCGTTCGCGTATTACAAACGCGGAAATGCTTTGAAGAAAAGCGAATCCCGGTACCGTCCCGAGCCCTTGGAGCGCAATGCTCGACTGCAGGCGCAGGTTTGCACCCGCGAGTTCTTCAGCGCGCGGGCGGGCATGGGGTGCGACAGCCCGGCACCCATTTTCATCGTCGGGCTTCCGCGCTCAGGTTCCACCCTGCTGGAGCAGATCCTCGCCTCGCACAGCCGGGTCGAAGGCACGATGGAGCTCGCGGATATTCCGCGGATGGTTCAGGACCTTCAGGGCCGTGAAATCAAGGACACCCTGCCCCGCTACCCCGGCGTCCTGGCAGAACTCAAACCCGAGGATTTCCTGCGTCTTGGCAAGAAGTACCTGGCCGACACCCGCGTCTACCGCACCGGCAAGTCCTTCTTCATCGACAAGATGCCGAACAACTTTCGCCACCTCGGCCTGATCCACCTGATCCTGCCGAATGCGAAGATCATAGACGCGCGCCGCGAGCCACTCGCGTGCTGCTTCAGCAACTACAAGCAGTTGTTTGCCTCCGGGCAGCAATTCACCTACAGCGTCGAGGACATCACCCGCTATTACAAGATGTACCTCGATCAGATGTCCCATTGGGACCGGGCACTGCCCGGCAAGGTGCTGCGCGTCCAACACGAAGACGTCGTCGAGGACCTGGAAGCCAACGTGCGCCGGATTCTCGAATTCTGCGATCTTCCGTTCGAACCGGCCTGCGTCGATTTCCACAAGACCGAGCGCCGGGTGCACACGGCGAGTTCGGAACAGGTGCGGCAGCCGATCAATCGGGAAGGCGTGGATCAGTGGCGGAATTTCGATCCCTGGCTCGGACCTTTCAAGGCGGCATTGGCGACGCTGGGCGTGATCGCCGCTGAGTAAGCCGCTTGGGGGTCGCCACTCGTGAGAATCCGGGCTACTACCGGTATCTCTCCAGCGCATCCCCAAGCGCCTCGCGCAGCGGCCCCAGCCAAGGTTCGTAGTGGCGCCACTGATCAAGCCCGTCGCGGAAAATCGGCTGGCGCACCTGCTCGGAACTTGCCGTTTTAATGCTGCGCTCGGTGCGGTGGTATTCGAGACACGCCCGTTCGAAGGGCAATTCACAGAAGTCCAAGAGACGCCGAACGCTGCCCTCGAGATCATCGACGACATCCTCGTGGTACACCCGCAGTACCCTGCCCGGCAACGCGGCATCCCAGTGCTCCATGAGTTCTAGGTAGGTACGGTAGTATCGGGCGACGTCTTGGATGCTGTAGACGAATTCCTGGCCACGCGCGTACAGCTGCTTGAGATTCCCGAAGCAGCATGCCATCGGCTCACGGCGCGCGTCGATGATCTTCGCGTTCGGAAGCATCAGATGGATGAGGCCGATGTGCCGGAAGTTGTTCGGCATCTTGTCGATGAAGTGTGGTTCGCCGGTACGGTAAACCTGGGTGTCCGACAGATACTTCTCGCCGAGCGCCAGGAACTCGTCCGCCGCCATCGTCGCCAGGCACGCCGGATAGCGGGGATTGTTGAGGTCCGGGTCGTACCCCTGCAGGTCGAGGACCGCCCGCGGCACGTTGGCGAGTTCCTGTGTCCCTTCGACCTGGCTGTGCGAGGCGAGAATCTGCTCGAGCAGGGTCGAGCCTGCTCGCGGCATCCCGAGGATGAAGATCGGTTCGCGGCTCGCCGCGCCGTAGCCGGCTCGCTCCTCGAAGAACTCGCGCGTACACACCCGCTTCTGGTTCGCGGTGTTCTGCTCCAGCAACTCCGCCCGGTAGCGGCTCTCGGCGCGCTTCAACGCGTTGCCGCGCTCGTAGAAGCGCCAGGACGTCGGGTAATCGGCCGCGTCCTCGTAGGCTTTCCCGAGCGCGAAGCAGATGTGATAACGGTCGATCGGGGCGATGGCCGGGTCCGCCTCGGCGGCCTCGAGCTGCGCGATTTCTTCGGCGGAGAACCGATAAGTCTTGAGGTTCGCCAGGCTCCAGTACGCGTCACCGAAGTTCGGCCGGACCTCGATCGCCTTCCGGTACTCGTCGATCGACTCGGCGCGGCGGCCGAGCGTCTTCAAGGAGTGCGCGATCGATAGATGCAGATCGGCCGCCAGGCGCGACTCCGGCGGCGTGTCCGCGAGCACGTCGGTGAAGCCTCGGATGCCGCCTTCATGATCGCCGAGCCCGACCGTCGCCGTGGCCCGCAGGGTCCGGTAGTCGATGTTCTTCGGGTCGTGTGCGAGCAGACTCTCGAGTTGGGCAAGTGACTCGGCATGCTTGTGGCGGTCCAGCATGACGCAGGCATAGTCACGCCGCAATTCGATGTAATCAGGCTCCATTTTCAGGGCCGCGGCCAGCAGGACCTCGGCATCGTCGAGCACGTCGCGCGCGATGCCGATGCGGGCGAGCAGCCGCATCGCCTCCACATGATCGCCATGGCGCAGCAGGAACGCGCGGATGAGTCTTTCAGCGGCGCTGAGTTCGCCTTCGCAATACAGACCGGTCGCCGTGATGACGTCCGGCGGAACCGATTTCAGCTTCGTCGCATGCGCGGCGGCAGTCCGGCGGTGCTCGTCATCGCCGACCATCTTGTAGAGCCCTTCGAGCATGCCCCAGGCCGCCGGCAGCGCGGGATTGATTCGCACCGCGTGTTCGTACGCCTCGATGGCGCGCGGCGCATCCTTGAGCGCCACGTAGCAGTGGCCGCGCTCTTGATAGAGACGGCTTGCCCCCGGGTGGTGGCGCTCCAGGTCCGCCAGCGTGTCGAGGGCCTCCAGATTACGTCCGGAGTGGCGCTGGGCGACCGCGAACAGGTACAGCACGTCCCGGTTCTCAGGATAGAGCGTGCGCAACGACCCGGCGGCCCTGACCGCCTCCGCGAAACGGTGCGCCTGGACCAGGCCGCGGATCCTTTGCACCTCGAGTTCCACGCTGGCGGGCGCCGCCACGGACTGCGAGGTCACATTCATGGCTTCATCCAAGAAAAGGGCGGACATCGACGTCCGCCCCTAGGATTGTACCGCAACCGGTACGAGCGCCGCCGCTCAGAACTTGAAGCCCACCTTAACGCCGAGTACCCGCGGACGAAGCGGCACTTCGGCCTTGATGTCCTGGCCCGAGGTCGTGAAAGTGCTCGCGTTCTTGTCCGCGAGGTTCTGGCCGTAGACCAACACGTCCCACGCTCCCTTCGTCAGGCCGAGCGACGCATCGAAGGTGTTGTAAGCCGCCATCGTGTAGCGTAGCCAAGTGGTGGTTGGAATGAGGACGCCGTCACCCGACGTGAAGCTGCTCGGCTGGTTGCTCATGTCGCCGATGTGCGTCATGCCGACCTGTGCGAACGCCTTGTAATCGTTGAACGACCAATCGTACCGAGTGCGCAGCGTGAACTGCAGCTTGGGCGAGAAAGCCGGGGTCGAGCCGAGCGCGCCAAGCGCGTTCTGGATCGCGACGTTGTGGTCGCTCGAGCGCACCTGCGTGATGCAGGCACCCGCCGGCGTCGGATTGATCGGCGTGATCGGCGTCTTGCCCGAAGAGCGGATGCACGGCGAGGTGGTCTGCTTGGCGTCGTTGTACGACATGTTGCCCGTCAGCGTCAGGCTGTCGATCGGCTTGACGGCCAGCTGCAGTTCGCCGCCCTTGATCCGATAGTTCGGACCCGTCACACCGAACGTCGTGTTGCCGTAAACCGGCGGGTTGTAGATCAGCGTCTGCACGTTCTCCCAGTCCATCTTGTAGACGGAGGCGTTGACGAGCAGACGATGATCGAAGAACTCCGACTTGAAGCCGATTTCATTGTTGAGCAGCGAGTCGGGTGCCTCGCTCAAGGGCTTGGTGAACTGCCTTGGCTTGTTGGAGTCGTACAAAGCCGGGTTGCAGCCCGGTGTGGTGGCGCAGCCAGAGGGGGCGGGATTCGCCACGACGCCATTGGCCAGCGGCACGCCGCTGGGGCTGACCCAGATCGGCGTGCGCCCGCCGGTGAGACGGTTGAACGTACCGGGCCGATAACCCTGCGAGTAGGTGTAGTAGAGCATCGCGTCCGGCGTGATGTGCCAGGTGATGTTTCCGCGGCTCTTGAATCCAGTGAACGTCCCGTGGTGATCGGAGTAGTTGATCGGCGTCGCGAGACAATCGCCGTTCGGTATGTTTATGCAGTCGGTGGGACTGCCATACTGCGAACCGACCTCCTGTTCGACGTACTTGAAGTAGCGTGTGCCGCCGGTGACCGTCAGCACCTTCGGGATGAGGTCGAAGTCGGCCGACGCGAAAAACGCGGTCTGTTTATAGCCGCGCTGCAAATCCTCGCCGAAGTTGGTGAAGTCATTGCGGGTCGTCGGGTCGATGGCCGCCTGCACCGGGGTCACGTTTGCCAGGCACGGAACACCGCCCGGGAGGAGCGCCGCGGCGAGATTCTCGGGCGTGCAGGACGGGATCGTTTTCTGCAGGAAGTTCATGTCGTCCTTGATCTGAAAGTCCTCCCAGTACGCCCCGAGGAGGCCGCGCAGCCGCCAGTCGTCCGGTGTAGTTGCCCGGATTTCATGGCTCTGGTGGGTGGTCTTGAAATAGTCATGCCAACCCATGACCGGCGAGTAGCAGGTCGCGGGGCCATTGGGGGCGTGGCCCGATCCGCCGCCGCCGGTGCAGGAGTAGTAGAACCCACCCGCGGTGCGGGTGTAGTTGCTGTAATCCATGTTGGCATCGACGTTACGGGTCAGGTAGGAGCCGGTGTAGATGGCCTTGATGTCGCCGATCTTGCCGTTGACCGTCCAGGCGGTGCTCTCGGACTTGTCCTTGTTCCAGGCCGGCATGAAGGACGTTTCCTGCAGCGGCTGCAGCGCTGTGAGACCGAGGCCGATCGGCATCTGCACGCCCATGCCTTCCGCGTCCAGGTATTGATAGGTCTGCTGGATCAGCGCGCTCCAGTCGTCGTTGATCTGGTAGAGGGCTGCGAGCCGAAGACCCTGGTAGGTGGTCGGATTCTGATTTTGCTGGACTATGCCGAAGTTGTTATACGTATCGAGGTGCGCGGGATACGACGAGCTGTAGGCGCTGGGACCTTTGTCGACGTTCGGATTGCGCGTAAAGGTCGTTGGGACATTGTCGATGTAGCCGCCGCGGCGGTCGCTGTAGATGACGCCGCGGATCGCGAGATGATCGTCGATGAGCGGCAGGTTGAGCACCACATTGGCGCTCGTGTTCGGATCGCCGTGCGCCGTGATGCCGTAACCGCCCTCGGCGCGCCCTTCGGTGACGTTGAGTTTGGGCTTGTTCGTGATGTAACGAAGCGCACCGGCCTCGGCGCCGCCGCCGAACAGCGTGCCCTGCGGACCCTCGAGCACTTCGACACGCTCCATGTCGACCATGTAGATGTCGAGATTGCGGCCCGGGAAGGTGAGCGACTGCTCGTCGAGGTAGGTCGCGACATTCGGAAACGGATTGATCGAGGCGGAGGACTGGCTGCCGGCGAAGCCGACCGACAGGCCGCGCATGTAGATGTTGCCCTGACCCGGGCCGTTGGCGCTGAAGGTCACGTTCGGCAGCAGCTTGATGACGTCGTCGAAGGTGGTCACGGAGAGCTGGCCGAGCGACTCACCCGTGATCGCCTGGATCGTGATCGGCACGTCCTGAATCGATTCAGAGCGCCTTTGCGCCGTGACGGTGATCTCCTCGAGTCCGGCGGAGGCCGACGTTGTGTCCTCGGCCGCCCAAGCCGTCGCCGCGCAGCCGCTGAGGACTGCCGAAATTGCGTACGCGAGCTTCTGATTCGTATTCAAGTATCTCTCCCTAATCGGTCAATGATAAAAATGCGACGGCAAGCACACGCGGCATGGCGCGGCCCGACGGCGATCATAAAAAAATCCCAATCATCCCAATGCGCCCTTGTGGGGCTGTTTTTGAGCTGCAGCAGCGAGTGAACCTAACAACCCAAGATGACCGAAACATGACACGTGCGGCGCGCGTCGATGGCGGCCGACGCGTTCGCAATGTCATCCGAAGGTCATCCCGATCCCCTGCCCGGCGCTTGGCACGCTCGAATTCGCGGCTATATTTATGTAACAAATCATGTCCGGGCGCAAGTGATTGCTGCGACGCCAGAGGTGGCGGGCGCGGCCGCACTTTGGGGCCGCCTGCACCGCAATCGTTCCCCGCCTGTTTTTGTGGCGAAGCGGCATAATGGGCCCCATGGCTGCCGCTGCCACACTCACTTCCTCCGTCGAAACGGAAGTCACCCGGATACGCCATCTCCTGGAGTGCAACCGCTTTGCCGATGCCGAGGCGTCGGCCGGGGCGCTGGCGCTCCATGTCCCCGAAAACCGTGACGTCCTCTACTTGATGGCCCTGAGCCAACGCTACCAACGCAAGATTCCGGAGGCCCTCGCCACTCTCGAGCGACTCGAGCGACTTCACCCGAAGTTCAGCCGTCTGTATCAGGAACGAGGCCACTGCTACGTCACCCTCAAGGATGCGGCGCGGGCAATCGACGCCTTCGTCAAAGGCGTGCACATCAACCCGGCGCTCCCCGCGAGCTGGTCCCTGCTCGAAGGCCTGTACCGCATGACCGGACAGACCGAAAACGCGGCCATGGCCGCCGCGCATGTCGCCACCCTGAAGAGTCTCCCGCCGGAGGTGGTTTCCGCCACGAGCTTCTTTTCGGACGGCGAATTGCTGCCCGCGGAGAACATCGTCCGCGCCTATCTCCTGCAACATGGCAATCACATCGAAGCCATGCGGCTGCTGGCCCGTATCGGGATAGAACGCGAGGTGTTCGACGACGCGGAGCTTCTGCTCGAGGCCGTGCTCGAGCTCGAGCCGGGCTACCGCGCGGCCCGCCACGACTACGCTCGTGTGCTCGTGGAAAGGCATAAATATCAACGTGCGCGCGAGGAACTGGAAACGCTCTTGAAGATCGAGCCCCAGAACCGCCACTACCGCACCCTATGCGCGACCGCGTACGTCGGGCTCGGAGAGCATGAGAAGGCCATTGCCCTGTATCGGGAACTGCTCGCCGATGCGTCGCAGACGGCGGAGTTGCACCTGTCGGTGGCCCATTCGCTGAAAACCATGGGGAAGCGCGAGGAGTCCATCGAGGCCTACCGGGAAGCCGCGGCGGCACGAACGGGCTACGGCGACGCCTACTGGAGTCTCGCCAATCTCAAGACCTATCGTTTCACGAGCGACGAAATCGAGACCATGCGCGCTGCTGAATCATCACCCGCCACCGCGCCCGTCGACCGATATCATCTGTGTTTCGCGTTGGGCAAGGCGTACGAGGATGCCGGCGACTATCAGGAGTCGTATCGCTTCTACGAACGGGGCAACGCCCACAAGCGATCCGAAAGCCGCTATCGCCCGGAGGACATCGAAACCAACACCCGTAAGCAGATCGAGATGTGCACTCGCGAGTTTTTCGCGAGCCGCGCGGGTTGCGGCGACCCACGGCCCGATCCCATTTTCATAGTGGGACTACCCCGGGCCGGATCGACGTTACTCGAGCAAATCCTCGCGTCGCACTCCTGCGTCGAGGGCACACAGGAACTGGCCGACATTCCCCGTATCGTCCTCCAGTTGCAGGGACGGGATCTCGAACTGCAAAGTCCCCGCTACCCCGGCGTGATGGCGGAGATGACCGGCGAGGATTTTCGCAGGCTGGGCGAGAAATACCTGAACGACACACGTGTGTACCGTACGGGGAAGTCCCGATTCATCGACAAAATGCCCAACAATTTCCGGCATCTCGGTCTCATACACTTGATTCTGCCGAAAGCCCGTATCATCGACGCGCGGCGCGAACCGATGGCCTGCTGCTTCAGCAACCTCAAGCAGTTGTTCGCCGCCGGACAGGAATTCACGTACAGCGTCGAAGATATCGCACGGTATTACCGCACCTATCTCGACCTGATGGACCATTGGAATATCGCGCTGGCGGGGAAAGTTCTACGTGTCTTGCACGAGGATCTGGTCGACGACCTGGAGGGTAATGTGCGGCGAATGCTCGATTTCTGCGGCCTCGATTTCGAGCCCGGATGCCTGGAGTTCTACAAAAATGAGCGCAGCGTCCGCACCGCAAGCTCGGAACAGGTTCGCCAGCCCATCTACCGCGATGGCCTCGATCAGTGGAGACATTACGAGCCGTGGCTCGCTCCGCTCAAGGAGGCCCTGGGCGATGCGCTGGTCCGATATCGCCGGTGAGGACACGGCATACTGAGAGGCAGATGCGACGGAGTCGTTGGTTGATAAGAAAAGGTCGCTTTCAAGCTGGGCCACCCGGGGCTCCGCTAATAAGATGGCATTTGAGCGACAATGCGGCGGATTCGCAACGGGCGGCGACCGATGCGACGATAACGACGGTGAATCGGTCTCACTCGGAATATTACAAAGGGATGCAGCATGAACAGTGCAAAGTTATCGGTGGCGATTGCGGCGATTCTGGGCGGTCCCACCCTCGCGTACGTTCAACCTGCCGCCGCCGCCGCGGCGGACGCGGAAATCGTTCCCGACTCTTCCATTCAGGAAATCGTTGTAACGGCGCAACGCCGGTCGGAAAACTCGCAGGACGTCCCCATCCAGATGCAGGCGATCACCGGGGAGGCCCTCACCCAGCTGAACGTGACCACCTTCGATGACTACATCAAGTATCTGCCGAACGTCACGTCTGCCAACAACGGGCCGGGTCAGAACGAGGTGTTCATGCGCGGCTTGAGCGCCGGCTCCCAACCCAGCCAGGGCAGCGCATCCACGGGCCTGTGGCCGAACGTCGCCATCTACCTGGACAACCAGTCCGGACAACTGCCCGGCCGCAATCTGGACATTTATGCCGCCGACCTCAGCCGCATCGAGGTTCTCGAGGGCCCGCAGGGCACCCTGTACGGCGCCGGAGCCGAGGCCGGCGTCATCCGCTACATCACGAACGAACCGAAGCTCGACGTGACCGAGGGGAACGTCAAGGCCGGGTACGGCGTCACCGCTCACGGCGATCCGAATTCCGACGTCACCGCAGTGCTCAATCTTCCGCTGATCGAGGGCAGGATGGCCGTGCGCGGGGTGATCTACGACGACCAGCGCGGCGGTTACATCGACAACGTGCCGGCGACGTTCACGCGCAAGAACACCGATCTCGGCATGTACTACGCCCACTACCCCGCAAACGCGCAGGGACAGTGCCCGGACGGCCTGCCGAATGCCGGCTACTGCGTGCCGCCCGGCAGCCCGGTGATCAACAACGCCAATGTGACCGGGCGCGCCATCAACCCCGTCACCTACAAAGGCATCCGCGTCGAGCTGCTGTACAAGTTCAACGAGGACTGGGACGCGCTCATCACGCAGTCTTTCCAGAACATGGACTCGCGGGGCGTGTTCTACCAGCAGCCCAATGCCTCGGACGGAGCCAAGCTGAATCCGCTCGAGGTCACCCTCTTCAACCCCTCCTTCGACAAGGACAAATTCGAAAGCACGGCGTGGACGTTGAACGGCAAGTTCGGCGATTTGAAGGCCGTGTACACCGGTGGTTACCTGGTGCGCAAGGTCGAGCAGGTGGGCGACTACACGAATTATGCCCGCGGCAAGTACGCGGATTACTACCAGTGCTTTGGTCCGAATTATTATCATACCGCCTTGAAGTCCACCTGTTTCTCGCCGAGTGCCACCTGGCACTCGACCGAGAAGAACACCCATCAGCAGCACGAATTCCGCGTGAGCACTCCGGACGACTGGCGATTGCGCGCCATCGTCGGCGCCTTCTGGGAGAACAACACGCTCTATGACCAGAGCGGTTGGAACTACAAGACCGTTCCCACGTGCACCTCGAACGGCGCGCAGGACACTCCGGGCAATACCGGCTGCTTTGCGGACATCGGCACGGTTCCGGGCACGACCGTGGTGAATCCCGGAATTCAGGGCGCCCCCGCTTCGTTCTACCAGGACACGGTGCGCACGACCAAGCAAACGGCCTTCTTCGCGTCCGCCGACTTCGATCTCATCCCGAAGGTGCTGACGGCCACGCTGGGCACGCGACATTATCGCTTCGACAACTCGTCGGCGGGCAGCGTCACAGGCAGCTTCTATTGTTTCGAGGGGGGCGTCCCGGCGACCGGCTGCCACGTCCTCAACACCGGCACACCCTATTTCTCAGCCTACAATCTGAACAATCCGCGGCTCGCGGACACCGAGTCCGGGTTCAAGAGCCGCGGCAACATCTCATGGCACATCATCCCCGACGTCATGGTGTATTACACCTACTCGCAGGGATTTCGCCCTGGCGGCTTCAACCAGAACGGCAATTCGCCGCACGCCTTCACACCCGCCATCGTGCCGCAATACTTCATCAATTCGTCCTATAAGTCCGATAAGTTGACCAACAACGAGATCGGCTGGAAGACGGAGTTCTTTGACCACCGTCTGCAATGGAACGGGGCGGTGTACCGGGAGAACTGGGACGACGTGCAGGTGGCGTTCTTCGATCCCGGAGTGGCCGGCAACATCTTCTTCAACAGCAACGGGCAGAACTTCATCGTCAAGGGGGTCGAAACCTCGCTGTTGAGCCGGGTCACTAATGAATTGACCCTGCAGGGCGCGGCCTCCTGGAACCAGAGCCGGCAGACCAACTCGCCGATTCTGTTCAACAACAATCCGGCGAGTCCCAACTTCGGCAAGCAGATCACGACCGCCTGCAGCTCGTTCGGGCTCAATTGCGTGCCGGTCACCAACCCTTTCGGACCGAGCGGCGCCCCGACCGCGAATTCGCCGCCGCTGCAGTTCAGCCTGCGCGCCCGTTATGAATGGACATTCAACGGATTCACGCCGTTCGTGCAAGTCGCCGCCTCGCATAGCGGCCACTCCTTCACGCAGGCAGGTTCGAATCCTTCGCTCGCGCAAGCCGGAGGCATCAGCACGGGCAGATTGCGTTTCGAGAATCCCGCGTACACGACCTACGATGCGTCATTCGGGGTGGCCAAGGACGCGTGGTACCTGAACGTGTACGGCGAGAATCTCGCCAATTCGAACAAGAGCGTTTTCGTCAGCACCGACCAATTCATCGAGGCGCAGACGCCCCTTCGGCCGCGGGTTCTCGGCGCCACATTCGGGTACAAGTTTTGAGCCGGCACCGCCGGAATGACGATTGCCAACGCCCGGATGTACTCCGTCAGCACGGAAGCCGGCGCCGTCTGGCGGAATCTGCTGTCGGCGATCATCGCGCAGGCGGGCGTGCCCACGACCGTCATCGATCACCCGGCCCCCGCTCCGCTTGAAGAACTTTGGTTGAGGAACGATCAGGCGGCCGTGTTCATGTGCGGCCTGCCCTATTCGCGCGCGGAGCCGCAACCCGTTCTCATCGCCGCTCCGATCCCTTCGCCGGCGGAATTCGACGGCATGCCTCGCTATTGGAGTGATTTTGTGGTGCGCAAGGACAGCGCCTTTCACCGGGTAGAGGACACTTTCGGCAAACGCATCGCCTTCACCGTCCCGGGTTCCCAGTCGGGTTGCGTCGCGGCGCTGACCTACTTGATTACGGCACACCGCGAATCGGCGGCTGACGCCGAGGCGCTCACGGCGGTGCGGGCGCCCCTGTTCACCGAAGTCATCGCTCCCACGATCACGCCCATGGGCGCCCTGGCTGCGGTGGTCAGCGGTGCCGCGGACATTGCGCCGATCGATTCATATGCCTTGCGGTTGCTCCGGAAGTATCGGCCGGAATTGGCATCCGCGGTGCGTGTAGTCGGCCAGACCGTGCCCACGCCCATCCCGCCCCTGGTGGCCTCGGCGACGGCGGCATCGGAGAAGGAACTCGCCGCATTGCAGTCCGCATTTCTGGGAGCGCACCAAAGAGCGACGCTCAAGCCCTTGATGCAGGAATTGTTGCTGCAGCGCTTCGCGCATCCCCATCCGGCTTCCTACGATGTCCTGCGCGCCAGTTTCGACTCGGCTACTACGTACTGGAGATCGCATCGGCTCGCCGCTCGCACCCATCCTGCGTTCGCGCTCTGAGTTGAGTTAAAATACGGGGGTGGGCACGCTTCGACAGAAGTTCCGGCAATTCGACGGTCCGACCTGGGTCGTGGCCTTGGTGCTGTATTCGCTGTGGATTCTCCTGGTTTGGTTCAATGCGGCCCTCCCCTGGTGGGTCATCATGCCCGTCGAAGCATATCTCCTGGCCTGGCATTTCTCATTGCAACATGAGGCCATCCACTCGTTCCGGGGCGTTCCCGCGTGGCTTCGATTCGCCGTGGTGTTTCCGCCGCTGGGTTTGTGGTTTCCCTTCCCTCTCTATCGCAAGAGCCATACCACCCATCATCGGGACGTCCAGCTCACCGTTCCCGGCGTGGACACCGAGTCCTACTATGTGCGGCGAGCGGACTGGGAACGCATGAGCCGGGCCCGGCGGGCGCTTCTCACCGTCAACCAGACCATGGCGGGACGGCTTCTGATCGGGCCGGCGCTGCGGATGTGGATAATGATCGACCGGGAAACCGGCCGCGTGCGTAAGGGTGATTACACCCACCTACCCCACTGGGCGGTGCACGTCGCTGCAGTGGCAGCATTGTTCTGGTTCATTTCCGGCGTCTGCCGCATGCCCTGGTGGCAGTATTGCCTGTTGGTGGCCTATCCCGGTCTCTCCTTGGGTCTGCTGCGTGCCTTCACCGAACATCGTGCTGCCGAAGACTCGCAGGAGCGTACCGCGTCGGTGGAGTCGAACGTGCTGTTCGGCATGCTGTATCTCTACAACAACCTGCACGTCGCGCATCACCTGAAGCCCGCCATGCCGTGGTACGAAATTCCGGAGTACTACCGAACCAATCGCGCCGATCTGTTGAAGGGCAATGGGCACTTCGTCTACCGCGGGTATGCTCAACTGGCGAAGCGTTACTTGTTCGTTCCGGTGTTCAGCCCGGTGCACCCGTTTCTTTGAGCGCAGGCACTTCTTATTGCGCGGGCAATCCGAGTTAAAAATCGGCCACGGTCTCGCGAATCCATCCGAACAGGTGCCGGACATAGACGCGCTCCACGAGCAGCAGAATTTCGCCCGGCCGAGTGCACAGCGACATCACTGACAGCTCCGCCAGCCGGCTGGTGCGCGCCTCGCCGAGCGCCGGGATGGCATCGGTGGAACCCAGACGCGAGAGCAGATCGGGCACGCGGGCGCCGCTCAGCACCAGGCTCAAGATGCCGCCGGTCTGATCGACCAGGCATCCGTCCGAACGCGTTGCCGCGAACGCGCCCACCGTGGCGACGCAGCTGGGTTCGGCGGTCAACAGGAGAGTCTCGGTCGGACTGCGCCACGCCAACACGAGTTCCGACTTGGGCCTGGCCGCGCCTTCGGCGCTCGTTCCCGCGCTATCGGCCGTCGTGGTAAGCAGACGGCGATGGGCGCGCAGCGGGAGGGGTATGGCACCGCCCAGCACCCCACCCACCTCCACCGCGAACGCACCCGCCGGATCGAAATAGCGCAGGGAGGCAATCGAGAGACCATGGTCCCAGCGCACCGTGAGATCCTCGGCCGAAAAGCCGTCCTCGACTCCGAGGTCGCGCAGGCGGCCATCCATCGAGGCGCTCGCCACATTGAGACGCTCGCCACTGGGGCGCTGGCCATTGGGGCCCTCTCCATCGATGCGCGCTCCGGCGGGATCGATGAACGGCGCTTTGACGACAACGGCCTCCAGAGCAGTTCCAAGATGATGCACGCGCACTCGCTCGCCCAGGCGCTCGGCGCCCCGCGACAAGAGGCCGAGAGCCACCGGAGCACCCAGCGACGGACTCATGTAGCTGGAGGTCACATACCCCTCGGACCGGGTCGGCGGCGATCCGGCCGCGATCTGCGCGCCCACCGGCAGCGGCGTGGCTGAATCACCGCTCGCGAGTGCGACCAACTGCAGCCGCTCCGGATCGCGCGCCACGGGCCGGAACAAGGAGCGGCGGCCGACGAAGTTCGCCATCTTTTTATCCAACGCGCGTGCGAAACCGATGTCCCCCGGCAGCGTGGTGCCGTCGGTGTCGGTGCCGATATGAATGTAGCCTTTCTCGGTGCGCAGAATTTCCAATGCTTCGATGCCGTAGGGCACCGCTGCGAATTCCGGCGCGCGCGCCCACAGGCGGTCCAAGAGCCAATGCACATGGTCGGCCGGCAGGTTGACTTCGTAGCCGAGTTCGCCGCTGAAGCTGGCGCGCAGCACGCGCAGCGGGACACCCTCCAGCGCGCCGCTACGCAGGGTCATGTGTTTCATCGAGGCGGGCGCGAACGCGTCATCGAAGCCGACGGCGGACAGCCAATGCCAGGCCTTGGGGCCCGCCACCGTGACGTTGCCCCAGCGCGACGTTACGGGTGTGATCACCACCCGCAGCTTCGTGTACTCGCACTGCAGCCATTCCTCGAAAGCGGCCGCGGTTCGCTCCACGCCGGCGCTGGTCGTGTTGATCCAGTAGTGCGCCTCGCCCAAACATGCCACGATGCCGTCGTCCACGACGATGCCATTCTCGTTGAGCAGCACTCCGTAGCGCGCCTGCCCTGCTCTCAAGGTCGACATCGTGCCCACATACATGAGATCCAGGAATTCCGCCGCATCCGGCCCGAACACCTCCAGCTTGCCCAAGGGCGAGCCGTCGAGCAGGCCCACGCTCGTGCGCACGGCGCGCGCCTCGCGCTGCGCGGCGACCCCCAGGGTCTCCCCCGGCAGCGGATACGCCGCCGGCCGGTTCCAGCTGCCGAATTGCTCGAACAAGGCGCCGCGCTCTCGATGCCAACGCTCGGCCGGCAGCGATTTGAGCGGTCGATACAGCGCACCGACGCGGCGCCCGGCAATGAGTCCCAGGGTCACGGGTGCGAACGGCGGGCGAAACTTCGTGGTACCGACTTCAGCCGGTTGGCGGCCGGTTTGATCGCCCATCAAGACCAGCGCATTGACATTGCTGGTCTTGCCCTGATCCGTGCCCATGCCCGTGGTCGTATAGCGCTTGAGATGTTCCACGGAACGATAGTTCTCGCGGGCCGCGAGGCTCACGTCGTCGACCGCGACATCGTTCTGCAGGTCCACGAATTGCTTGCCCGAGATCCCCGGCAACAGCGTGGAAGCCAGCGAGCGACCCGCGCCCTGCGGCGACGCCACGGGGGGCACCAGACCGTTCGCCAACGCGCGGCCGACTTGGGCGGCATGTTCGGCCGCCGCTTCGCGATCGAATACCCCTGCGCATGCGCCGACGCTCACCAATCCTGGGGCGTGGCCATCCGGGACGAACATGGCCGCGTCCTCCAGCCAGCGCAGTTTGCCGCCCGCTTGCGAGTGCAGGTGCACCGCCGGCGCGTGACCCCCGGCGCTCAAGATCGAGTCGCAGTGAAAAGTCTCGGGCCGTACGGCGCCCGCCGAGACGACCGTGCAACCGCGCACCGAAGTGGTCCCATCGACTCCGGCGATTCCCGCATCGGTGACAGTGCGGAAGCTCGCGATGTCCGCACCGATATCGGCCCGCGCGCGGCGGTCGATCAGTGCGACCACGTTCACCCCTGCGCTGCGCAGCGCCTCGGCGACACCGTAGGCGGAATCGCTGTTCGCTGCGATGACCACGTGCCGCCCGCATGCCACGCCGAATGCATGAGCGTACTTGTCGGCGGCCCCCGCCAGCATCACGCCCGGCCGATCATTGTCCGGAAACAGCATGGGCCGTTCGAACGAACCGGCGGCAGCGACGATGTGCCGTGCGCGAATTTTCCACAGACGCTCGCGCAGCACGCCGCCGCCTGCGCCGCTCAACCCTCCGCCCTGCGAAGTTGCGCTCCGCGAGGATACCGGCGGCAGCGACTCACGTGCGCAGACGAGTCCATGATCGTAAACGCCGAACGCCAGTGTACGAATCAGGATTTGCACGCCGGCCCGCCGCGCCGCGGCGACGAGTGCGTCGATGTCCGCGTCGCCGCGCCAACTCAAGCGGCCGCCGAGGAAAGCGCCCCGAGCAAGCAGCATGGTGCGCGCGCCCGCGTGTGCCGCCGCAACCGCGGCACTCAACCCGGCGATGCCGCCGCCCACCACCAGCACGTCCACCACCGCCGCGACCTCTTCGTAGCGGTCCGGATCCGCTTCGCCGGAAGCGCGGCCGAGTCCCGCCATGCGCCGGATCATGGGCTCGAACAAATGCCAGTTCGGCCACTTGAAGGTCTTGTAATAGAACCCCGCCGGCAAGAGCGCGGATAGCATGCCGTTGACGGCGCCCAAATCGAATTTGACCGTGGGCCAACAATTCACGCTCGCCGCACGCAGGCCCTCCTCGAGTTCGATCACCGTCGCGCGTTGATTGGGCGTCCGCGCCGCGCCTGAACCCAAGTCCACCAAGCCCGACGGATCTTCCAGTCCGCAGGAATAGAATCCGCGTGGACGATGCAGCTTGAAGCTGCGTCCCACCAATTGCACCCCATTGGCCAGCAGAGCGGACGCCAGCGTATCGCCGCCATAACCGCTCATGCGCCGTCCGTTGAATTCGAACGACACCGCACGGCTGCGGTCGAGGCGGACCCCGAATGGCGCCGGCAGACGCGATGATGTCACGGCGGCGGCTCGGGCATCGACGCGGAACGCTCACGCGGCGGCGCCTCGGTCATTGCATATACGGACAGCACTTCGTGCGTCACCGTGTTGCGCACGAGATTGAACCAGCGCCCGCAGCCCTGCACATGGCGCCAGCGCTCGAGGTGCACGCCCTTGGGATTGTCTCTGAAAAAGAGATAGCCGCCCCAGGTCTCATCGCCGGCCTCGAGCGCGGGCCGCTCGATGTGAGACGTGCCGCCGCACACGAATTCGTTCTCGTCGCGCGGCCCGCAGCAGATACAGGGAATTCTCATCATGGTGATTGCGCCCGGACGCCTTTTGCCCCTAGTGCGCAATTCCGGATGCGGCCGCTTCGTCGATCAGGCGGCCATCGATGAAGCGCTGCAGCTGGAACGGCTCGGCAAGCGCATGGCTCTTGCCCGTGGCAAGCACGTGCGCGAGTGTCCAGCCGCCCACGGGAATTGCCTTGAAGCCGCCGGTTCCCCAGCCGCAATTGATGTAAAGGCCGGGGACGGGTGTCGGTCCGATGATGGGACTGGAGTCATGCACCACATCGACGATACCCGCCCACTGCCGCAGCAATTGCAGGCGGCTGAACGACGGGAACAGGGCGAGCACTGCGGCAATGATGGCCTGCTTGACGGCGAAACTGCCGCGCTGGGCGTACGATGGGAACAGATCGAGCATGGCTCCCATGACGATTTCGCCCTTGTCGGACTGGCTGACGTACGCGCCGGTCCCCGGCGACAGAACGACGGTATCGAGAATGGGCTTGATCGGTTCGCTCACCATGGCCTGCAGGGCGTAGCTCGTCACCGGCAGACGGAATCCTGCGAGTTTGGCCAGCACCGAACTGTGCCCGGCGGCCGCGATTCCGACCCGACCCGCACGGATCACACCCTGGCTGGTATCGACGCCGGCGACCTTGCCGGACTCCAGAACGAAGCCGCGAACCTCGCAATTCTGGATGATGTGCACTCCCAATGCGGAGGCCGCCCGTGCGTAGCCCCAGGCGACTGCATCGTGCCGGGCGGTTCCCGCGCGGCGCTGCACGAACCCGCCCAGCACCGGAAGACGGGCGTTCGACGATAAATCGAGTGCCGGCGCCATCGCACCGACTTCGGCCGCCGTCACCAGTTCCGCCACGATGCCGTTCATCCGCATCGCATTCGCCCAGCGGGACATCGAGTCGAGATCGTGGCGGCTGTGCGCCAGCATCACCAGCGCGCGCTGGCTCAACATGATGTTGAAATTGAGATCCTGCGACAGGCTCTCATACAACTTCAACGAGAAATCATAGAGCCGCGCACTTTCCGGAAACAAATAGTTGGAACGCACGATGGTGGTGTTGCGTCCGGTGTTGCCGCCGCCGATCCAGCCCCGTTCCAGGACCGCCACGTTGGTCACGCCGTGATTCTTCGCCAGGTAGTACGCGGCCGCAAGCCCGTGCCCGCCGCCGCCGACGATGATCACGTCGTAGTTGGAGCGCCGCGTGGCATCGGCCCAGGCAGGGACCCAATGCCGATGCCCGGACATCGCACCGCGTAGCAGCGACCAGGCCGAATACCTCAAGCGACGTTCGCATCCCGACGGCCGCTTCGCGTCCCGCCGCAGTGACTTCGCACTTGCACGGCCCTACGGCGCATCTTCGGTCAATCGTTCCTCGAGATGCGTGCAGTACCAGTCGACGAATTGGCTCACGCCATCCTCATGGATGGGCGAATACGGCGCCGGTTCGTAGGCCGGCGAGTTCACGCCGATCTGATTCTCCTGGCAGACCCGGCGGTCCGAGTCGTTGGTGGCCATCCAGACTTCGGTGAGGCGCTTCAAGTCGTAGTCGACTCCCTCGACGGCGTCCTTGTGCACCAGCCACTTCGTGGTGAGCTGCGTCGTGGTCGGCGACAAGGGCAGCATGCGGAACGTGGTGGCATGGTCCGCCATGATGTGATTCCACGTGGTCGGGAAATGGAACAGCAGCAACGAGCCGGTATCGGGCTCGCCGATGGAGCCGGACAATGCACGGCTGACGGCGGGCTTGCCGTCCATGGTGAAGCTGGTCGCACCTTCGTTCAATGGATAACGGGTGACCCGGTATTGGCCGTCCGCCGAGATGCGGAATTTACTGGGCAGCCCCACCGATTCCCAGTGCTGCCATTTGGCGGCAATCCGTGGATCGGCGGCCGCGCCGTCGACGCCGGTGATGGTCGGATCTTCCGGAAACGTGCGGGTCAATTCCGGGTGATTGGCAGAACAGTGATAGCACTCCCGGTTGTTCTCCCAAACGAGTTTCCAGTTCGCGTTTTCCACCATGGTGTATTCGAAGGCGACCTTGGTCTCATGCAGTTCGTGCGGAAGAAAATACGGCTGGAGCATTTGTCTGACCGGCTCGAAGTCGGGTGCCGCCTTCGCCAGGCACACCCAGATGTAGCCGCCCACGGTGGCGCAGTGAACCGGCTTCAGTCCATATTGCGATTTGTCGAACGAGGCGCCCATGTCGCGCGCCGCCAGCAGGCGGCCGTCGAGGCTGTAGGTCCACTGATGATACGGGCAGACCAGGCGCGGCGAGTTCCCATGTTCCGCCGAACAGATGCGCGAACCGCGGTGCCGGCACGAATTGTGAAATGCGCGGACCCCGCCCTCGCGGTCGCGCACCACCACGATCGGATATTCGCCCACTTGCACCGTCAGAAAATTTCCCGCGTTCAGAATTTCACAGTCGTGCCCGACGAAGAGCCAGTCGCGGTACCAGATCATGTCGAGATCGAGCCGGTAGTCCTCCGCACTCGTATAGAAGTCCCGCTCCAGCGCGGTCAGCCGGTTGCGGCGTCTCAATCGGTTCAGCATCTCCTCGCGAACGCGCCTGTCGGCCTCGGAGTTCAAATTCAATCGAGCATCCATGGGCATTCCTGTCAGGGCAATTTCCGGGCGCAGATTTCACTCTCTGCAAATACGACTGTCTGAAAGAATAACAAAATCGGCCGGCGGGCATTACCTCGAAGCGACGTCTTTTGCAATATAAACGACGGCGCAGCCCGCCCAAGATAGAATCGCACTATGCCGGCTGCAACGCCGCCATCGATTTTTTCGATGGCGTGCGCGCGCCGCACTTCACGGAAAGGTTGATCGATGGGCGACCCACATGCGGCGAAGGCCATTGTTCCCGAGCCGCCCGCCGCGGGGTTGTGGCTTGGACTGGACACGGGCGGTACGTATACGGACGCGGTTCTGTTGGCGGACGGTCGCCAGGTGGTGGCGAGCGCCAAATCGCTGACGACGCATTGGGATCTTGCAGTCGGGATCGGCGACGCCATTCGCGCGGTTCTCGACAGTGCGCCGGCTACTCTGGGCCGCGGCGACATCGATCTCGTGTCCGTGTCGACCACCCTCGCCACCAACGCCGTGGTGGAAGGCCGCTTCAGTCCGGTGTGTACTCTTCTCATCGGATTCGACGATGCCATGGTCTCGCTGTCCGGCCTCGTGCAACAGGGCGGCGCTTTGGTCAGGATCGGCGGCGGGCACGGCGCCACCGGCGACGAGACCGCGGCGCTGGACGAGCCCGCCATCGAGCGCGCCGTCGCGGAGCACGCCTCGCACGTCGAGGCTTTCGCCGTCGCGGCGAATTTTTCGGTGCGAAACCCGGCTCATGAATTGCGCACGCGCCAGATCATCCGTGCGCTTTCGCACAAGCCGGTCACCTGCGCACACGAACTGACTTCGAAGCTCGATGCTCCGAGACGTGCGCTGACGGCGGCGTTGAACGCGCGGCTCACGCCGCAGATCCGGCATCTGATCGAGGCGCTGGCGCGCGTGCTCGCCGACGAGTCGATCGATGCACCGCTGATGATCGTGAAGGGCGATGGCTCGTTGATGAAGGCCGAGATCGCGCTCGAGTATCCCGTCGAGACCATCCTGTCCGGTCCGGCCGCGAGCGTGGTCGGCGCCGGGTTCCTGACGGGGCTCGAGGATTTCGTGGTGTCGGACATGGGGGGCACCACCACCGACGTTGCGGTGGTCTCGGCCGGCCGGCCGGTGATCAGAGCCGAGGGAGCCCTGGTGGGCGCCTGGCGCACCATGGTCGAGGCCGTGGACGTGCGGACCAGCGGCCTCGGAGGCGACAGCGAAGTGCACTTCGACCGGCATTTCCAGTTGACCGCAGGCCCGCGCAAGGCCATGCCCTTGAGCTTGTTGGCGCTGACCTTCCCTGACACGCTCGCGCAATTGCGCAGCATCGCGGAACTCGAACGTCTGCCCGATTATCCGACGCAATTCGCGTTCCGAACTCCCGGGCGCACGCCGGGCACCCACGCGACGAGGGTCGAGCGGCACTTGTGGGAAGCGCTCAGTCTCGAACCCCTGCGCCTCTCCTCCGTAGTGCGCAGCAAGTCGGGCCTGGAGACGTTGCGCCGGCTTGCCGATACCGGCCTTGCGACCATAGCGGCCTTCACTCCCAGCGACGCCATGCACGTGCTCGGCCGCCAGCAGGGGTGGGTTCGCGAAGCCGCAGAGTATGGCGCCCGCATCCTCGCGACCGAAGAGCGCAATGCGCGGGCTGCGCGCGCGGCCGCGTCGCCCGAGGAGATATGCGAGCGCACGTATGAGTACGTGGTCTGCGAAAGCGGCCGTCTCCTGCTCGGCGCGTCGCTGGCGCACGATCCCGGTATCGAGGCACGCGCCGGCCGCTGGGACGGACTGGGCAGTCGGCTGGTGGAAGACACCGTCGCCGGGCGCCGCTTCTCCGGTCTGGTGCAGGCGACTCTCGGGCTGGCACGGCCTCTCATAGCGATCGGCGCTCCGGTGGGTGCCTACTATCCCGAGGTGGCGCGCCGCCTCGGCGCCTCGTTGGTCATCCCTTCCCATGCCGCGGTATGCAATGCGGTGGGTGCCGTTGCAGGAGTGGTGTCTCAGACTGTCGACATACTCGTCAATCAACCGTCATTCAAGGTCTTTCGAGTTCACGATCCGGCAGGATGTCGGGATTATCCGGATCCAGAGCCTGCGCTCGAACATGCGCGGCGCATTTCGCGCGACCTTGCTCTGGCCGCGGCGCACCGCGCCGGCGCCGCGGATCCTCATGTCGAGACGAACGTCACCGAGAGACTGGCGCAGGTTGGTCCCGGCACCGATTATCTCGCCGAAGCCGTGGTGCGTTCCGTCGCCACGGGACGGCCGCTGGCGGGCCACGCCGCCGTATCGGATAAAGGCATATCGCTGGACCGTCATATCGGATAATGGCATGCCGCCGGCCGGGTCATTTTCCTTATACTGATTTTGTCCCATCACCCGGCGCAGAATTCATGAAACAACCCGACGAACAGCCAGGTCGACGCAACCGGCGCCGCGCCACGGGCGCCGAAGTCAGCCATGCCGTGTTCGACCGCACCCGGTCCTACCGTCATTTGCGCAACCCCTTCGAACCGCTCAAGGTGTTCTCCGACGATCAGGTGTCGGCCATCCACGATGCCGCGCTCGTCATGCTCGAGACACAGGGCATGAAGGTGCTGTCGCTCGATGCGCGCAGCGCGTACCGCGATGCCGGGGGCGACGTCGACGAGGCGAGCCAGACTGTGCGGCTCGGCCGGGATCTAGTTGCGGCTTCGTTACGCGCGGCGCCGCGCGAGATCACGATGCACGCGGTGGATCCGCAACGCCACGTTCCACTCTCGGACCGATGCGTCGCCTTCGGTCCAACCTCGGGACCGCCGAACATCATGGACACGGCGCGCGGCCGGCGCGCCGGCACCTTCGAGGATTTTTGCAATATCACCAAGCTGTGCCAGAGCTTCGAGGTCATCCACTTTCTCGGCGGCGCGACCGAGCCTCAGGACATTGCGGTCAACGTGCGGCATCTGCACGTCACCCGTGCCCAGTTGATGCTCTGCGACAAGATCCCGTTCATCTTCTCGCGCGGCCACGGCCAGATCGCCGACAACTTCGAACTGATCCGGCTGGCACACGGCATCACCCCGGACGAGTTTCGCTCCCGGCCCTACACCTACACCATCATCAATACGAATTCGCCGCTGCAACTCGACATTCCGATGGCCGAAGGGATCATGGATTTCGCGGCGGCGGGGCAGGTGCTGGTCATCACCCCGTTCACACTGGCCGGGGCGATGGCACCGGTGACGGTCGCGGGCGCCCTGACGCTCGCGCACGCCGAGGCGCTCGCGGGTCTCACCCTGGCTCAGATCGTGAAACCCGGGGCGCCCATCGTCTACGGCAGCTTCACCTCGAACGTCGATATGAAATCCGGATCGCCGGCTTTCGGCACGCCGGAGTACGTGAAGGCCGCTTTCGGCGCGGGCCAGATGGCGCGATTTCTCGGCCTGCCCTGGCGCTCCTCGAATGCAACCGCCTCGAACATCCCCGACGCGCAATCGGCCTATGAATCGCAGATGAGCCTGTGGGGCGCCTTGCTGGGCGGCTGCAATTTCGTCCTGCACGCGGCAGGCTGGCTGGAAAGCGGGCTGACCACATCGTACGAGAAATTCATCCTCGACATCGAAATGCTGCAGATGTTCGCCGAGGTGTTTCAGCCGGTCGGCGCAGCACCCTCCGATCTCGCACTGGACGCGGTGGCCGAGGTTGGGGCGGGAGGGCATTTCTTCGGCTGCGCGCACACGATGGAGCGCTATCGCAGCGCGTTCTATGCGCCTCTCGTGTCCGATTGGCGCAATTCCGGCAGCTGGGCCGAGGACGGCGCCAAGACGGCCACCGAGCGCGCGAGCGGCATTTGGCGGGATGTGCTGGCACGTTATGTCGCCCCGCCGCGCGATCCCGAAGTGGTCGAAGCCCTGGACTCCTATGTCGCGCGCCGTACATCCGAGGGCGGGGCCCCGCCGGTAACCTGAATGTGTCGCATCCCGGCATGCCGCAGTCGCAATACCACAACTCTCGGCCAGGGTTGCGACTTACCATGCAGCCTACGCAACCCGTGTAACGTACGGTGGCGGCTCGAAAAATTACACATGGAGACGTAGATGACTGAGCCGACTGAAGGTGAATTCGACCTAGGCTCGCTCAATGACGAGGAGCTGACCGAACAGGTCCACGACGACCTGTACAACGGACTGAAGACCGAAGTCGAAGAAGCCACTCGCATTTTCCTCAAGCGGGGCTGGTCGGCCGAGCGCGTGTTGAATGACGCATTGGTGGAAGGCATGCGCATCGTCGGCATCGATTTTCGCGACGGCATCCTGTTCGTTCCGGAGGTCCTCCTGGCCGCCAACTCGATGAAGGGCGGAATGGAAATCCTGCGCCCGCTGTTGGCCGAAACCGGCGTGGAGCCGATCGGCAAAATCGTCATCGGAACGGTGAAGGGCGATATTCACGATATCGGCAAGAATCTCGTCTCGATGATGCTCGAGGGCGCCGGCTTCGAGGTCATCGACCTCGGCATCAACAACCCGGTCGAGAAGTATCTGGACGCGCTCGCCAAGCACAAGCCCGACATCCTCGGCATGTCGGCGTTGTTGACGACCACGATGCCCTACATGAAGGTGGTCATCGATACGCTGAAGGAGCGCGGCATCCGCAACGACTACATCGTGCTCGTCGGCGGCGCGCCGCTCAACGAAGAATTCGGCAAGGCGGTCGGCGCCGACGCCTATTGCCGCGATGCCGCCGTGGCGGTGGAGACGGCCAAAGGGTTGATCGCCGCGCGGCGAGCTGCGACGGCGGCGCACTGAACCCGATGCGCGCAGCGGCTTCAGAGGACTCGGCGAGCGCACGGGCCGCCGGCGATCCGGGCACCGACGGCAGGGGTCTGCTGGTGATCGCCTGCGGCGCGTTGGCGCATGAAATCGTCGCGCTGCGCCGGATCAACGGCTGGGACCACCTGGATGTGCGCTGCCTGCCGGCCGATCTGCATAATCGTCCCGCAGAAATTCCCGCCGCCGTCCGCGGCGCGATCCGCGCGTCACGCGATCGCTATCGCTCGATCTTCGTCGCTTACGCCGACTGCGGTACCGGCGGATTGCTCGATGAGGTATTGCGCGACGAAGGTGTTGAACGGATCCCCGGCGCCCATTGCTACGAGTTCTTCGCCACCGGACCCGTATTCGCCGATCTTTCCGAAGCCGAGCCCGGAACGTTCTATCTGACGGACTTCTTGCTGCGCCATTTCGAGCGCCTGGTGATCCGCGGCCTGGGACTGGATCGCCACCCTGAATTGTTCCCGGCGTACTTTGGCAATTACCGCCGGCTCGTCTACCTGGCGCAGTCGCCGTTGCCCGGGGCGGAAAGCCAGGCGCGGGCGATTGCAGTGCGCATGGGTCTCGCATTCGAGTATCGCGTCACGGGTTACGGATCCCTCGAGACCGGCATGCGCGGGGCGGTGAGCGCGGTGAATGCCCGGCGCGGCGAGACGGCACTTCCATGGCCTCGTTGATCGTCATTTCGTGGCGTGATATTCCCGCGCAGGTCATCGTAAAGCGCGGCCGCGAGGCTGCGAAAGTTCAGCTTTCGCACCGCTTTCAGGAAGCGGTCGACCGCGCCGCAATGCGCGCCGGCAAAGGCAGCTCGGATGCGTATCTCGCCGACTGGCAGCGCAGCGCGCCCAGGCCGTGCGGCGAGGACCTGCAGGCGGAGGCCTCCGCGGAGGCTGCCCGCCTCGAGGCGAAATTCACCGACCAGGATCTCGAGCGCCTGATTCGGGCCAAGGGTGTCGATGGTGCCGGCGGCGCCACGGGCACGACGGCAGAGTCAGGGAAGCCACTCGCCGCGCCCGACGAGTCCGCCTGATGTACGGCGTGCGGCTCTGGTCGGTGCGCCGGGCACGCGGCTTGAACGCGTTCTACCGCGGATTCGAATCCATGCTGGTACGGCTCCATCCTCTGTTCAAGGCGCTGGGGTATGAACGCCTCGAGCGGCCCGTAGCGGCCGTGGAGCAAGCCGTCAAGGGCGTGCTGTTCGACTGCCGCATGTGCGGTCAATGCATCTTGAGTTCCACAGGCATGTCCTGTCCGATGAACTGTCCGAAGTCCCTGCGCAACGGGCCATGCGGCGGCGTGCGCGCCAACGGCAATTGTGAAGTCAATGAGAACATGCGCTGCGTTTGGGTCGAGGCCTTCGAAGGCAGCAGGCGCATCCCGGGCGGCGTCGAGGCGATGAGCAAAGTCCAGTTCGCGGTCGATCAGCGGCAGCAAGGCCGGTCGTCGTGGCTGCGCGTGGCTCGCGAGAAGGGATGCGAAAAGGACGGTGCAAAGTCCGGCAGCGCTCCGCAGGCTCCGGCATGAAGTTCGACGACGAACCCATCGTACCCGGATATCCCCTGCCAATTCTTCCGGGCCATACCTCGCCGGGACGATTCGAGCGCGTGCTGCGCGCGGGGAACTTCGCGGTCACCACCGAGCTTGCGCCGCCCGACTCGGCCGATCCGGAAGACGTGTACAAACGGGCACGGGTCTTCGATGGCTACGTCGATGCGATCAACGCCACCGACGGCAGCGGTGCGAACTGCCATATGTCGAGTATCGCGGTTTGCGCATTGCTGACGCGCATCGGCTATGCACCGATCATGCAGATCTCATGCCGCGACAAGAACCGCATCGCGATTCAGGGCGACATCCTGGGCGGCGCGGCGATGGGCGTCTGCAACATGTTGTGTCTGACCGGCGACGGAGTCCAGGCCGGAGACCATCCGCAGGCGAAACCCGTGTTCGATCTGGACTGCGTGTCGCTGCTCGAGATCGCGCGCGGCCTGCGGGATGAACACCGCTTCCAAAGCGGCCGCAAGATCACCTACGCTCCACGCGTATTCTTGGGCGCGGCGGAAAATCCTTCCGGCCTGCCCCACGCCTGGCGCGCGCAACGCCTGGCCAAGAAAGTCGCTGCCGGCGCGCAATTCATTCAAACCCAGTATTGCTACGACCTGCCCTTGCTGCGCGACTTCATGCAGCACGTGGAGGAACTTGGCCTCATCGGCAAGCTCTTCATCCTTGCGGGCGTGGGTCCACTGCGATCGGCGAAAACCGCCGAGTGGATGCGCAAGCACGTGCCCGGAATGCATGTTCCCGACAGCATCGTCGCCCGGCTCCAAGGAGCTTCCGATCAGGCGCGCGAGGGCCGCAACCTCTGTATCGAGCTGATCCAGCAGATCCGCGAGATCCCCGGCATCAACGGCGTGCACGTCATGGCCTACCGCCAGGAGGAATCGGTGGCCGAGATCGTCGATCGATCCGGCGTACTGCAAGGCCGCGCCCCCTGGTATCCCGGCCGCGACACACCCTCAGCCTCACAAAGAACCGCCTAAAGGACCGCTTAATGACCGACACCGTCGTCAGTTCCGCCACCAAGGAAGTCGTCATCGGCTTCGATCGTCCCTTCGTCATCATCGGTGAACGCATCAATCCGACCGGACGCAAGATTCTTGCCGCCGAAATGGCGGCCGGCGACTTCAGCCGCGTCGAGGCCGATGCGCGCGCCCAAGTCGAAGCCGGCGCCCACATGCTCGACGTCAATGCGGGAATTCCGCTTGCCGATGAGCCCGCGATCCTCGCGCGCGCCGTGCAACTCGTCCAATCCATCACCGACGTCCCCCTGTCGATCGATTCATCGATCGTGGCCGCGCTCGAAGCCGGCCTCGCAGTCTACAAGGGCAAGGCGCTGGTCAACTCGGTGACCGGCGAAGACGAACGGTTGGAATCGGTGCTGCCGCTGATCAAGAAATACGGCGCGGCGGTAATCGCCATCTCGAACGACGAGACCGGGATTTCAGAGGATCCGGACGTGCGCTTTGCCGTGGCCAAGAAGATCGTGGAGCGTGCCATGGACCACGGCATCCCGGCCTGTGACGTCGTGGTGGACCCCCTGGTCATGCCCATCGGCGCCATCAATCAGGCGGGCGTGCAGGTCATGCGCCTGGTGCACCGCCTGCGGACGGAGCTCAAAGTGAACACGTCCTGCGGCGCATCGAATATCAGCTTCGGCCTGCCGAACCGCGACGGCATCAACAGCGCGTTCCTCACCATGGCGATGGGCGCCGGCATGACCTCCGCAATCACCAATCCGCTGCATGTCGAAGTGATCAAAGCGGTGATGGGTGCCGACGTCATGCTCGGTCACGACCCGGATTGCGCACGCTGGATCCGCCGTTTCCGCGAGGCGCCGCCGCCCGGCCCTGCGGGCGCGGATGCGCCGCGCGGACGCCGTGAAGGCGGCCACCGCCGGCGCCCGGCCTGACGTCTGGGATTCGAATGGCGTCCCGAACTCCGCTCGTCGTCTTCATGCCCTCGGGAAAGCGCGGGCATTTCCCGGTCGGCACCCCGTTGCTGCAGGCGGCACGCAGCCTCGGCGTCGACATCGACTCGGTGTGCGGCGGCCGCGGCTTGTGCGGACGCTGCCAGGTGCTGGTCTCCGATGGCGAATTCGCGAAGCTTGGAGTGACATCGTCGAGCGCCAGCCTGTCGCCGTTCAGCGAACCGGAAGTGCGCTTCTCGCGGCGCGCCCCGTTGGCTGAGGGCCGGCGCCTGTCCTGTTCGGCGCGCGTCGAAGCCGACGTGGTGATCGACGTGCCGGCGAGCAGCCAGGTGCATCGCCAGGTAGTGCGCAAAGAAGCCGATGCGCGCGTCCTCGTACTGAATCCGGTGGTGCGCCTGCACTACGTGCAGGTGAAGGAACCGGACATGCACGATCCTTCCGGCGATCTGCGCCGGCTGTTCGAGGCACTGGAGTCCGAATGGGGCCTCAAGGATCTGGCCTGCGATTTATCGGCGCTGCAAACGCTGCAGCCGGCCCTGCGTGCCGGCGCGTGGCAGGTCACCGTGGCGGTGCACGCCGAAAAACAAGTCATCGGGATCTGGCCCGGACTGCATGACCTCGCCTATGGCCTCGCCGTCGATGTCGGATCGACGACCATCGCCGCACATTTGTGCAATCTTCAAAGCGGCGACGTGGTCGCCTCGGCCGGCGTCATGAATCCGCAGATCCGGTTCGGCGAAGATTTGATGAGCCGCGTGTCCTATTCGATGATGAATCCCGGCGGCGCCGCCCTGATGACGGCAGCCGTGCGCGAAGCCCTGTGCGGTCTCGCGGCGGACGTGGCACGGGATGCGGGCATTTCGCACGAGGATATCCTCGAGGCAACGCTGGTCGGCAATCCCATCATGCATCACCTGCTGCTCGGGATCGATCCGGTGGAGCTCGGCGGCGCACCGTTCGCCCTCGCCGTCGATCATTCCCTGACGTTGCGTGCCAATGTCATCGATCTGAAACTGAACCGCAACGCGCGGGTCTACGTGCTGCCCTGCATCGCCGGACACGTGGGCGCCGATGCCGCGGGCATGGTGCTCGCCGAACGGCCCGATCTCGATGCCGAAATGACGCTCCTGGTCGACGTCGGCACCAACGCGGAAATCGTGCTGGGCAACGATCAGCGCCTGGTCGCCTGCTCCAGTCCCACCGGCCCCGCGTTCGAAGGCGCCCAGATCAGCTGCGGTCAACGCGCAGCACCCGGGGCCATCGAACGTGTGCGCATCGACCGCGAAACGCTCGAGCCGCGCTTCAAGGTCATCGGCTCCGATCTGTGGTCCGACGATCCCGCCTTCGATGAAGCCACGGCCGCCACCGGCATCACCGGTGTCTGCGGGTCCGGCATCATCGAAGTCATCGCGGAGATGTATCTCGCCGGCATCATCAATCAAGACGGCGTCCTCGACGGCAGATTGTCCTCGCGCTCGCCCCGTATCGTGGCCAATGGCAGGACGTTCGCGTACCTGCTGCATCAAGGCTCGGTGGAAATGAAAATCACCCAGACCGACGTACGCGCCATCCAACTGGCAAAGGCCGCGCTGTACGCAGGGGTCGCGCTGCTGATGGAGCGGTTGGGCATCGATCACGTCGATCGCATTCGCCTCGCAGGCGCCTTCGGCAGCCATATCGACGTCAAGTACGCGACCATCCTCGGGATGATTCCCGACTGCGATCTTTCGCAGGTGCGCTCCGCCGGCAATGCGGCGGGAACCGGCGCGCGCATCGCGCTGTTGGATTCCACATCGCGCGGCGTCATCGAAACGCTGGTCAGGCGCATCGAGAAGGTGGAAACCGCCATCGAGCCGCGATTTCAACACCATTTCGTCGAGGCCATGGCGATCCCGCACAAGACGGCCGACTACGCGAATCTGCGCAAGGTCGTCGATTTGCCCGCTCCCAAGGAATCGACCAGCCAGGCAGAAACGCGTGGGCGCCGGCCGCGCCGGGCGGAGAAATCGAACACGGAATAGCCTGCGGCTACTAAGAGGGCTTGCTGCCTCCAAAATCCCGTTTTGACATCGGTGGCGGTGGCGGTGGCGGTGGCGGTACGCGGACGTTTCCGCGGAAACGCAAGTTGTCCGCTACTCGGACGCGCGTTCCGTCGGACGCGGTTAGACGTTGGAGTCGGGAAAAGCCGCCTTGCGCCGCGCGATGTAGTCGAGCAGCGCCTCGTCGATGGCGGGGTCCATGGGCGGTGCGACGTACTCGGCGAGCTGTTTCTTCCACAGGGTGTTGGCGCGCTTGGTCATGTCCGGCGAACCTTCCGCTTCCCATTGCTCGTAGCTGTTGTTGTCGGCCAGCGGCGAGCGGTAGAAGGCGTTCTCGAAGTTGGCCTGCGTATGGGCGCAGCCGAGGAAGTGCTTGCCGGGTCCGACTTCATGCATGGCATCGAGCGCCTGGCCGTTCGGCGACAAGTCCACGCCCGCCAGCAGCGTGTGCATCATGCCGGCCTGGTCCACGTCCATGACGAACTTCTCGTAGCCCATGGCCAGGCCGCCCTCGAGCCACCCTGCCGTGTGCAGCACGAAATTGACGCCGGCCAGGCAGGTCGGCAGAAGGGTGTTTGCCGACTCGAAGGCCGCCTGAGAATCCGGGATCTTCGATGCGCAAAGGCTGCCGCCGGAACGGAACGGTACACCCAAGCGGCGCGCCAGCGCGGCCATCGAATACAAGACCAGTGCCGGTTCCGGCGTACCGAAGGTCGGAGCGCCCGATTGCATGGAGATGGAGGACGCAAAACTGCCCAGCACCACCGGCGCCCCCGGATTGACCAACTGCACGAAGGAAAGACCCGCCAGCGCCTCGGCCAGGGTCTGGGCCACGGTGCCCGCGACCGTCACCGGCGACATGGCGCCGGCGAGAATGAAGGGTGTGATGATGGTGGCCTGGTTCGCGCGCGCATACACCTTGGCCGCGCCCAGCATGGTGGCGTCGTAGGTCATCGGCGAGTTGACGTTGATGAGATTGATGATCATCGTCTTGGGTCGTCCCGTCAGCGGATCGGTCAATTCCTCGCCGAAGACGATATTCGCCATGGCGACCGAATCCGCCGCCCGCTCCGGCGCAGTGACGGAGCCCATGAATGCCTTGTCGCTGTACTTGAGGTGGCTGTACACCATGTCCAGATGCCGCTTGTTGACCGGCAGATCCACGGGCTCGCAGATCGTGCCGCCCGAGTGGTGCAACGAACCCGCCATGTAGGCGAGCTTGACGAAATTGCGAAAATCCTCGATGCGGGCGTAGCGGCGGCCCTCGTCGAGGCTGCGCACGAAGGGCGACCCGTATGCCGGCGCGAATACGGTATTCTTGCCGCCGATGACCACGCTGCGCGCAGGATTCCGCGCATGCTGCGTGAACTCGCGCGGAGCGGTGCGCTGAATGAGCGATCGGCACATGCCGCGTGCAAAGTGCACTCGCTCTCCCTTGACGTCGGCACCCGCCGCCCGCCAGATCTCGAGCGCCTCCGGGTCGTCGCGGAAATCGATGCCGATCTCCTCGAGAATGGTGTCGGCGTTGTGTTCCATCAGCGCCAGACCTTCTTCGGTCAACACCTCGTAGTACGGGATCTTGCGGGTGATGTAGGGAATCGAGGATGCAGCCCGTGCGGCACGGGACGCCCGTTTCGCCTCGCGGCCGCTCGGCCGCCGCGCGTGACCCGCTTGCGATAGCGTTTGGGCTGGTGGCTCGTCCATCGTCGTACTCCCGTTGCCGGCGCGGTATTTCTCGGATCCAGCACCGAAGTATGGTCGCTGACGATGCCTTAGGCTGATAAATTTGCGTCGCCGGCTTAGTCAGACGCGCCATTTTCCAGGCCGTTTACCCGCAGCTCAAGTAGACGTCACCCCGATTCACGATGCACCCCAGTCCTGTTCCCAGGGCCAAGCATCGGACTCGCCCGGCCCGTCTTCACTTGCCGTACACCTGATGAGGGGCCCATGGCTGTGTCAATACTATTGTATTGACATTACTGTGCCGCTCGCCGATGCTATATAAGATGCGCAAGCTACCGAAAACGTCGCAGATGCAAATTCGTGTATCCGCCGGTGAAAAGACCGCGATTCAACGCGCCGCCTCGCGGGCCGGCATGGCCATGTCGGCTTACGTACTGGCCCGAATCCTGTCGGTGCCCGCCGCTCAGTTTCGCGACGCCATACGGGAATGCGCCGAGTCGGCGTCGCCTCGTTTCGCGCTGGCTGAACTCAACTCATTGCTCTCGGAACTTACCGCAGGTGAGCTGCGCGATGCGATCGCGGCGCCCCTGCCGCCAGGCCTGTCGCCCTTCCTCGAGAATTACATTGCCGCGATGGTCGAGTACGCATGCGCAATGCGCGCAGTCGCGGTTCCCGCGTGGACGCGCGCAATCGCACCGCTGTCCGAGCCCGTGTTCGGCTCGGAGCTTCAGAGTCTGCGCCTGTATCTACTGACGCAGTCGCCGCCGCCGTTCCGCGCCCGCAATATCTTCATCGACTCGACGCTGGGCGACCGAGTCTGAAGCCGTGGCACTGACACAGGCCGATTTAAGAAGATTGTTCGAACTCCTGAATAAGGAACTCGGCCGGTCCGGGACGCAAGGCGAGCTTTTCCTCGTTGGCGGCGCCGTCATGTGCCTCGCCTATGCCACTCGGCCGTCCACCCAGGATGTTGACGCCTTGTTCCGCCCGCCAACCCAAGTGCGCGAAGCCGCGGCGCGTGTGGCTATCCAGGCTAAGGTCAAGGCGGATTGGCTCAACGACGCGGTGAAGGGGTTCATGAGTCCACGGGGAGATTTCGCTCCCTTCCTCGAACTAGATCATTTGCGAATCATGACGGCGCAACCCGAATATCTACTCGCAATGAAATGCCTGGCAATGCGGATCGGTGCAGAGTTTCACGATGAGGATGATATCCGCTACCTGTTGCGACTCCTTGAAGTTCGCAACTATGAAAGGGCTTTGAGCATCATCACGAAGTACTATCCGCTCGAGCGCTTTCCGCAGAAGACGCTCTATGCGCTTGCCGAACTGTTGTCGAAACCGGACCAGTAGCACGAAGGACCCGGTGGAACATCGCTGCGCCCTACTCGTCTTTACTACCCTGCTGGCGGCCGGCACCGCCGGCGGGTCTGCCTCGGCGGCCGGCCACATCGGTCCACCCGACAAGCCCAAGCGTGTCGGCACTCTCGACCTGCACGCCTGCCAGGATGCTCCTGCGTACTGCGGCGACTTCAAGCGTCCGTTCGATCCCGACGGCACGGTGCCGGGGTCGATCACGATCCATTTCGAGTTCCATCCGCACTCCGCGGCGGGCAAATCCGCGGGAACGCTGGTCGCGACCGAGGGCGGTCCCGGTTATCCAGCCACGGGCTCGCGAAAGGACTATCTGGCCTTGTTCAAGCCGCTGATGCCGGACCACGACGTTCTGCTGATGGACAACCGCGGAACCGGGCAATCCGGCGCCCTCGACTGTCATGAACTGCAGACGGGAGAAAAATGGACCGTCGAATCCGTGGCCGTCTGCGGCGCGTCGCTCGGCGAGCGAGCGCCGCTGTTCAGCACCGTCTACGCCGCCGATGACTTGGCGGCAATCATAGATGCCCTCGGCCTGGGCAAAATCGACCTGTACGGCGACTCCTACGGCACCTACTTCGCACAGGTGTTCGCCGTGCGGCATCCGCACGCGCTACGCTCCATTGTCTTGGATGGCGCGTACCCGCTCACCGGACCGGACTATGCGTGGTATCCCACCTATGCGGGCGCCACGCGCGACAAGTTCAATCTGGCCTGCGCGCGCTCGCCGTCGTGCTCCCAACTGCCCGGCACGTCCTTGGACCATATCAGGCCCGCGCTCGACGAGTTGCGCCGCTCGCCCTTTTCGGCTCGCGCCTACGACATCGATGGTCGCGAACGCCGCTTCGCCGCCGATGCGTCGCAACTTGCGATCGTCATGATGGGCGGCGCTCCCTCCCTCACCACGGTCAGAGAAGTCGACGCCGCGGCGCGGGCATTCGCGGACGGCGATCGTCTGCCGTTGACACGGCTGATGGCCGAAACCATCGCGGCCGTCGATTCCCGGGATCCCACCGGCGATCCGATAAAATGGAGCGCCGGTCTCGCCGCCGCGGTGCTGTGCCATGATCCGCCGCAAATATTCGACATGCGCCTGTCGCCTGCCGATCGCCTGCGGGACCGCGATCATGTGCTGGCCGAGCGGCGGCGTTCTGCTCCGGACACCTACTCACCGTTTACCATCGATGAATATCGCGCCATGCCGCTCGATTACAGTTTCATCGACGAATGCGTGGGATGGCCGGTTGCGCCGCCAAGCCACCCCGCATCGCGAACTGGGATGGATGCCGTGTATCCGGACGTACCTGCGCTCATTCTGTCGGGCGAACTCGACAGCATCACGACAATGGCCGACGGTGCAGCCGCCGCCGCTGCATTCCCGCACGGCGTGCAAGTGCGGATCGCCAACAGCTTCCACGTCAACGCCCTGCCCCGGGCCCGCAGCGACTGCGGAGCGGAAATCGTCCGTCGGTTCATCGCAACACTGGCCGCCGGAGACATTTCCTGTGCATCGCAAGTGCCGCCGGTGCGCCTCGTGCCGCGGTTTTCGGTGGAGGCGCACGACCTCGCACCCGCGGCCGAGTTGCCGGGAAATTTCGCATCTCCGCGACAACTGCGCATCGTTGGCGCCGCGGTGCAGGCCGCCGGCGATCTACTGGCGCGCGTCGACGCCAACTCTTCCGATCATGGCCGCGGCTTGCGGGGCGGTACCTATCGCCTGAAGCGGAGCGGCGCCGGGGTGCGTATCGAGCTGCACCAGGTGCGCTGGACCCGCGATGTTGCGGTCAGCGGCAGGATCTTGAGGTCTTGGAGCCGCCATGGCATGGTCAGCGCGTTGCTGCGCGTGTCGACTGCCGACGATCCGATCGGCCGCCTCACGGTTCAGTGGCCCGAGGGAGCCGATCACGCCGAAGCCCGGATTCGCGGCACGTTCGGTACCACGCGCGTCCTTGCGAAAACTGCGGCGCCATAGTTTCGCTATTCCGAATTGGCTTCCTTGCCGAAGCGGTAATTGAGGCGCATGCCGATGACGCGCGGCTCATTCGTCGTCTGGCGCAGGTCGAAGTTGCCGGTGTCGGTATAGACGATCGCGTTCTTGTCGGTGAGGTTGGTGACAAAGAACTCGGTGAGCCAGTGGCCGCCCTCCGGGTTCAATCCAACGCGCAGATTCAGAATACTGTAGTCCGGCTGCAGCAGCCGCGGAAAGCCGTTGGCGCCCTCAACATGCAGGTCGTCCCACATGTCCCCCTTGTGGGCCATATCGACCTGCGCGTAGCCTCGCAGGCCGTCGATGAGCGGATGCTCGTAGCGCAGGTTCCAGCTCCAGCTGAAGTACGGCACGAAGGGCAGCCGTTCGCCGACATTCGGTTGGAAGGTGGTGTACTGGGTCGAGACCAAACGCGAATCGATGTAGCTGCCGGCGGCCTGCAGCGACCAGTCGTCGCTGATCTTGTAGTTGATATTCGATTCGACGCCGTAGATACGGGCGTTTCCGACGTTGACGTTGAAGCTGCTCGGCGCGCAGATGTCCACGTCGTAGATGATGGTCTGCAGCTGCTTCCAGTGCATGAGGTAGGCCGCGGTATTCCACACCAGGCGGCCGTTGAGACTGTCCGTTTTCAAGCCAATTTCGTAATTATTGAGCGTGTCCGGCACGTATTTGTGCGGCACCTTACCGCCTTTTCCATCGCCAATGTTGTAGCAGTCGTCGGGAAGTCCGGAATTGGTGCCGCCGTCGCGGAACCCTTGCGCGAAGTCGGCGTACGCCATCACCTTGTCGGTGATCTTGTAGTTGATGCCGTACTTGGCGTCCCACTTGTTCGACGTGTCCACATTTAGAGCCGGAGACGTCGGTACATAAGCGAACTGGCCAAACGGGGTGTAGTACCGGGAATTGGAATGGAAGTGCACGACTCCGGCTTCGACGTTGAGCTTGTCGGTGACGTCGAAGCTGAAATTGGCGAACTCGGTGGTCTGTAGATAATCCGTCCGTGTCATGTAGCCATACCACTGTGTGGCGGGCAGCGAACTCGGTCCCGGCACAGGGTGGTAGTAGTTGTTGTAATAATATTGAAAGGCGGGACTGTTGGTCCGCAGTCCCGGCATGTAGTAGGTGCTGCCGGAGTTCTTGTCCACGGTCTTCTCCCAGTACAGGCCCCCGAGCCAGTGGAACCGTGTACCCGGCTTGGACGCGAGCCGCAGTTCATTGGACCAGCGCTGCGGGTTGGTGTGATATTCGTAGTACTGAATGGGCACGTTGCAGCCGGTGTACGGCCCGGTGCCGTAGACCGGATCGTTCAGGCACGTGACCCCCTCGTTGGCGCCTCCCTGGTAGTTCTCGATGTACTGCGAGTATTCGTTCTGCTGGCGTGTGGGCAGAGCCCAGTAGGTGCTCGCAAAGACCAGGTCCCCGATGCCGACATCGCCGTCCACGCGAAAATCGAGCGTCTTGGCTTCGAACAGGTGGCCCTCCGGGCCGAAGCGCTCCACGGTCCGGGGCGCGAGGTTGGGATCTTCGTCCCACGCACCGATGGTGTGCTGGCGTTGAAAGCTGTAAGTGAGCGTCGCACTCCAGTCCTCGTTGAGGACTCCTTTCAGTGCCACCCGGCCGCCTTCGACGTGCTCGCGGTTGTAGTTGTTGCGTGCCCAAGCTGAGTTGTCGGACACGGCGGTATTGACCCAGGTGCGCGTCGTGAGCTTGTTGTTGATGAACCCGCCGTGCGAGTCGCTGAAGGCGGAAATGCGAAATCCCAGCACGCCGTCAATCACCGGAAGATTTAAGAAGGCCTCATAGGTCCAGTTCTCCTGCCCTCCCTGAATATGGCCGCCGCTGAAGTCGATGCCGGCGCTGAACGCGTTCACATCCGGCTTGTTGGTGACGTAGCGTATGGCGCCGGCCATGGAGCTGGCACCAAAAGTCGTGCCCTGCGGGCCGTTCAGCACTTCGATGCGCTCGATGTCGTAGAGATGCAGGTCCGGCTGAACACCGGCCCAGCTCATCGACATGTCGTCGATGAAGAATCCCGTCGCCGAGGTATTCGCGTAGTTCGGGTTGCTGCCGTCGGAAACGCCGCGCATGACGAACAGCTGAGTGCCGGGGCCCACGCTAATGAAGGAAATGGACGGCACCTTCTGCGCATAATCGTCAAAGTTCGCGATGCCGAGATTCTGCATGTCCCTCTTCGTGAAGACGTCGATGCTCAGAGGCACGTCCTGAAGATTCTCTTCGCGTTTGCGCGCCGTGACGACGATTTCCTGCAGCCCCCCGGCGGAGGAATCCGCGGGGGACGCCGCGGGCGCGCGCGGCGGCGCCATGGCGAGCGCTGCGGCTACGGCGAGACTGATCTTGGAGACGGCAGCGGAACTCCGAAGCGTCGCGCACATCTTGGGGGAATAAAGCAGGGCACGATTCCGACGGCGTGAATTCATATCAATCCCCTGGGCTTATTGGTGTGGCGCTCGACCATCGTCGGGCACGTTGTCGGATCATCCATTGTGTCGGCATGGGTCGTCAACTTGCTCGAAGCGCTCCAGACAGTCGCCGAGCGCCAGTTGCAGCGGTCCGAGTTCCTTTTCGAAATGCCGCCAGTAGCCGACACCCGAGGTATAAATCGGCTGACGTACTTGCTCGGCGCTCGCGGTGCGCACGGGGCGCTGCGTCTGATGAAACGAAAGGCAAGCGGCCTCGAAGGGCAGCCGGCAATGATCGAGGAGACGGCGGATGTTCGCCTCAGGGTCGCGAACCAGGTCCTCGTGCTGTAGATGCAGCACCTTGCCGGGCAGCACCGCATCCCAGTGATCCATGAGCGACAGATAGCAGCGGTAGTAACGCCCCAGATCACCGAGATCGTAGCTGAAGGTCTGACCATCGGCGAAGTGCTGCTTGAAGGTGCTGAAACAACAATCCATGGGATGGCGGCGCGCGTCGATGATGGTCGCGCGCGGCAGCATCGCGTGGATGAGTCCGATGTGGCTGAAGTTATTGGGAAGCTTGTCGGTGAAGTGTTCACGTCCGGTGCGCAGCGGCGCCGTTTCCTCGAGATAGCGGCTGCCGAGAGCGGTGAGCAGCCCAACCGGGGCGGTGCCGACCGTCTCCGGATAGCCGTCACGGTTTGCAGCCATGTCGTCGAATTGGTGCGTGATATTGATGATGTTGGGCAGTTCCATGGTGCCCTCCACGCGCGAATGGCTGGCGAGGATCTGCTCCACCAACGTGGAACCGGAGCGCGGAAGTCCCACGATGAAGATCGGTGCGGTACTCGAATCCCCGCTGCCGGCACGGTTGGCAAAGAATGCCGTATCGAAGAACGCGCGAATACGCGCCGTGCGGCGTTCGAAATGCTCGATGTCGAACGGCGCATCGAGGCGCCGCAGTGCATTGCCCCGCGCGTAATGCGCAAAGGCGTCGGCGTACTGCTGCCGATGCTCAAAGGCTTTCCCGAGAGCGAAGTTGAGCTGCGCCGTATTGGAGCGCTCGATCTTATCGTTCGTGTGCTCATCGTTCGCGAGCAGATCCTGCATGGCCGCGATCTCGGTATCGCTGAACGAGTAGTTCTTGAGGTCGGCAAGGCTCCAATACGCCTCGGCAATCCCTGGATCCATGGCAATCGCCGCCTTATAGTCGGCCTCGCTCTCGCTCCGCCGGCCGAGCGTCTTGTTAATGTGGCCGATGGACAGCCGCAGCCGAACCTCTTCGGGCTTGAGCCGTGCCGCCTCCTTGTAGGCCCCGAGCGCATCCTCCTGGCGCATGAGCCGCGTCGCCACGGAACCGATCGTGATCCAGGTCTGCGGATTCTCGGGCTCAATCCGGGTCAGACGGCGTGCAGCCGCTTCCGCCTCCTGGAGCCGGCTCTGGGCCATGAGCGCCTGCACCAGTCCCCGCCCCGCGAGAGGACTGTGGGCGGACTGTTTCAGCGCATGACGCAGCAGGCGCTCGGCATCGTCGGGCTTGTCAGCCGCGAGAGAGAGTGCGGCAAGACCGCATAGAGCCGCCAGATGACTCGGATCCTCCTGGAGGATTTTGCGAATAATTCCCTCCGAGGTCTTTCGGTCGTCGGCCGCCAGGGCGCCCGTTGCTTCCTCAATGCGCTGCCGGTGGGGATCGGTAAGGCGCGCGCGGTCGAAGGCCACGCGCGCGTCCGCATATTGCTCGAGGTCGACCAGCGCATCTCCGTACGCAAGCCATGCGAGATGGTGCTGCGGTATTTTCTCCAGCACCCGCCGCACTTCCTCGCGTGCCCGCTCGGCACGTCCGTCGCGCCGGTAAGCGCGTGCCAAATCCACCCGCGCATTTGCAAAATCGGGGAATCGGGTAAGCAGCGCTTCGAGCGTTGCGATGCTCTCCGCGACTTTGTCCTGATCCAGCAAGGCAGCCGCCAGGAGCCAGAGGCAATTTGCCTCTCCGGGGAATTGCGCTTCGAGCGCGCGCAGCCAACGCTCGGCGGTGGCCGCACGGCCGGCGCGCAGCGAAGCGTGCGCCTGCGCCAGGCTCTCCGCGAAGCCGTCCTTTTGTTTCGGCGCGGTCATGGTTATCAAGGGGCTGCCGGGTTGTAGCGGTTGAGCCAGTCCGACATGCGCTCCTCCAAATCCTTGACGAAGCTCGGTCTCGTGAACACGTGATGCTGCTCGGGATAGACGACGAGTTGCGCCGGCACTCCCAAGGTCCGTAGCGACTGGTACATCTGCTCGCCGCCGCTCACCGGCACATTAAAGTCCTTCTCGCCACCCAGGAAAAGGGTGGGAGTGTGGATCCGGTCGGCATGGAAGAACGGATACGAGACTTTCAACCACAGGGCGGTGTCGCGCCACGGCGGGCCCAGCTCATTGTTGTATTGCAGGGCGTATTGATCGACGCCGTACATCGATAGTTGATTGGCGCTGCCGGCACCGCTGATCGCAGCCTTGAAGCGGCGATCGGCGGCGATCGTGTAGTCGGTCAGGATCCCGCCATAGCTCCAGCCGCCGATCGCCAGGCGAGCAGCGTCCGCAATGCCCCGTCCGACCAAGTAGTCGACCCCGGCCAGCAAGTCCTCCACTTCTTTGTGGCCCCAATCGGCGACGATGGCCTGCGCATAGGCGGCCCCGCGACCGCTGCCGCCCCGATAGTTCACCCGCAGCACCACGTAGCCCTTGGCCGCGAATAGTTGGTGCTCGAACTGATATCCGTCGATGACGAGCGAATGCTCGTCCTGGCCGTTGGGCCCGCCGTGTATCCATAGCAGCGTGGGATACCTGCGACCCGGAACATACGACGGCGGCTTGACCACCAGTGCATGAACCTCGGTTCCGTCCCGGCTCTTGAATCGGACATCCTCGACTGCACCCAACTGCCGCTCCGCCAGAAACGCGTCATTGTGTGTGGTGAGTTTGCGCAGCCGGCCGCCCTCCAGGGCATACACTTCGGCAAGCGCATCGTCGCCGGCTCGGAGCAGCGCCGTATGTCCCGCCTGCGAAGACAGCGACGAGACCACGAACGGAGCGGCCGGCGTATCGCGGGCAATCGCGCCGTTGTCCAGGTCGACGCGCGCCGGGTACGACGTGCCGTCATCCTCCACGGCAATCAAGATTGCGCGCTCACCGGAGAATGCATACGAACTCACCGCCCGATCGAGCTTTGCCGTCAATTCGCGCGGCGCACCGCCGGCAACCGGCAGCGCCACCAGACGATCCTGAATGTAGGCATAGAATTTCGGCTGCAGGCCTTGCAGGTACGTTATGTAGGCGCCGTCCCGGCTCCACGCCAGCCTTTGAACGTTGGGCGCGTAGGGCCGCGCAACGGTGCGAACGGCAGCCCCCGGCCGGGCTTCGATGACGTCGATGTCGCTGCGGCCGTCTTGATCGCTGCCCAGTTCCCGCGAGCGGCTGAACAGAATTCGACCGCCATCGGGAGACCAGACCGGCAGATCCTCGTCGAACCCCGGGTCGGCGGTGAGCGTCTCGAGATGCTTGGTCTCGACGTCGGTCACGTACAGATGCCGTCGACGGCCGTTTCCGCGGTAACCGTCCTCATCATGCTTGAAGTGCATCGCATCGATGACGATGGGTCTGCCAGGTTTCGATGCATCGCCGGGCTGATCCATCGAAAAGGCAACCCGCTTGCCGTCGGGCGACCACGCGTAGTCGCGGATGTCGCCCCCGGCGGTGGTCAACTGCCGCGCCTCCCCGCCGCGGCGGTCCAGCAGCATGATTTGCGGCTTGTCGGAGCCCGCCACGGACCCAAGGAACGAGAGATAGCGCCCGTCCGGGCTCCAACGGGGTTTTTCGGTATCGCTCGCAGCGGCGGTCAGCGCCAGTTGCTGGGCTCCGTCCCAACTCACCATCCAGATCGCGCTGCGCTGCTCATCGGCGCCGCGGTCGTTGGTGGTCACGACGTAAGCCACCCACAGTCCATCGGGCGAGACCTGCGGGTCGCTGAGCCCCTGGATCCGGTAGATGTCATCCGCGCCGAGCGCTTCGCGCACCGGTGCATTCGCGGGCTGCGCCCGCCCCGCGAGAAACGACAGCAAGACAGTCGCCGCCAGCGTATGAGTTGCCTTCATTACTGCGACATCCCCTTTTGCTCGATGATGTCTTGCGCGAGCGCAGCCTGTCAATGATTAAGGCGGTGGAGTTTATCGATCGTTCAACAAGCGCCGCCGGTTCCGTATTTTCCCCGCCATGGGTATCATGGAGGGATGGAATTCAATACTTCGCAGACCTACATACTGACGGCAACGTGCGCCAGCCGCATGGGCACCACCGCCCGCATCACCGGATTCATCGCCGCGCACCGGCTTTACATCATGGAGATGCAGCAATTCGACGACGTGATGACGAAGCGTTTCTTCGTCCGGGTCACGTTTTGCGGCGTCGCCGGCGAACCCGTCGACCTCGAGGCGTTGCGTAAGGATTTTATCGCGGTCGCCGATGTCGAACAGATGCAATGGGCGATCCACGACGGCACCTACCGCAGCCGCGTCATGATTCTGGTGTCGAAGTTCGATCATTGTCTCGAAGATCTGTTGTATCGCCATCGCACCGGCGAACTGAAGATGGACGTCACCTGCATCGCTTCGAATCACCCGGATATGCAGGTCATCGCCGACCGCCATGGGATTCCGTACCACTGGCTGCCGGTCACTCCCGCCACCAAGGCGGCCCAGGAAGCCCGCCTGCTCGCCCTGCTCGAGGAAACCCAATCCGAGCTCGTGATCCTTGCCCGCTACATGCAGATATTGTCGGATGAAACCAGCCGGCGCCTGGACGGCCGTGCGGTCAACATTCATCACTCGTTTCTGCCGGGTTTCAAAGGCGCCAAGCCCTACCACCAGGCGCACACACGCGGGGTAAAATTAATCGGCGCGACCGCGCATTACGTGACCGGCGATCTGGACGAGGGCCCGATCATCGAACAGATCGTGCAGCGCGTGGATCACAGCTACACACCGGAAATGTTGAGCGCGGTCGGACGCGATTCCGAGCGCCGTGCACTGTCGACCGCCGTGCGCCTGCTGCTCGAGCATCGCGTCTTTCTCGACGATCAAAAGACGGTCGTCTTCAAATAAGGGCTTCAATCGATTGGGCGACGCCCCCCGGTTTGCGCTCGGAGCTCGGCGGATAGCCGAATTGATTGCGGTAACACTTGGAGAAATGCGGCGGCGATTGAAAGCCGCAGGCTGCCGTGATCTCCATGATGGGCATGGACGTCTGCAGCAGCAGTTCGCGGGCGCGCCGAAGCCGCATTTCCAGGTAGTACCGCTTCGGAACGCAATTGAGGTCCCGCTTGAACAGACGCTCGATCTGGCGGCGCGACAGCCCGGTTGCCTTCGCAATTCTTTCGAGCGACAGCGGTTTCTCGATGTTTTCTTCCATGAGCTGCGCGACCCGCAGCAGCCCCCGATGCGAAGTGCCGATTTGCGCCCGCAGCGGCACGTACTGACGATCGGTGTCCTTGCGCACCCGCTCGACGATGAATTGCTCCGACACCAGTTGCGAGATGCGGGGCCCAAGCTTCAGTTGGATGAGATTGAGCATGAGATCGAGCGGTGCAGTTCCGCCGGAACAGGTGTACCGGTCCCTGTCGATGGTGAACAGCTGATCGCCGATGCGCACCCGGGGAAATTCCTCGCGCAAAGCGGACAAATTCTCCCAGTGGATGGTGGCCCGAAAATTGTCGAGCAAGCCGGCGCGCGCCAGCGCGTAGCCTCCGGTGCACAAGGCGCCCAGGGGTATCCGGCGATCCGCGAGACGCCGCAGGCAGGCAAGAAGCGCAGGCGAGACTGCCTCCCGGACGTTGATCCCGCCGCACACGAAAAAGATGTCGATCGGGCCCAATTTGTCCAGGGCACCCGTGGGCGACAAACTGAGGCCGCTGCTGGCATCGGTGGCCCGCCCGTCAAGGCTGATGACGCACCATTCGTACACGTCCCGGCCGACCAGACGATTCGCCATTCGCAGCGGCTCGATGGCATTCGCGACGGCGATCAAAGAATAATGCGGCAGCGTGAGAAAGGCATACCGGCATTTCCGTAAAACCACCGGCGATTCCAAGGGGCCTCCGATTCGAATCTTAAGAACCTTAAGCCCGATTATGCCACCTGTCGGTTCATCAATGCCTAAATCCGACAACATTCCGTCGCTTCTAGACAGGCATCCGGCCTCCCCGGCCGCCCTTGTCCACCTTCCGTCCCCACGTTTTGGCGCGTTTCAACACGGGGTTGTCGCAATTAGCCTCATGTTTGGCCTATGGCTGGTTACACTGCGGGGCGCATTTGCGTTGGGAGAAAACTGCAGTGAAAACTCATGCCCGCGTGGTTGTGATTGGCGGCGGAGTGGTAGGCGTCAGCACGCTCTATCACCTTGGCCTCAAGGGATGGTCGGATATCGTTCTCCTCGAGCGTGCCGAACTGACCGCCGGGTCGACCTGGCATGCGGCGGGCCTGCTGCCGCTGTTCAACATGAGTTACACCGTCGGCCAACTCCATAAGTATTCCGTGGATCTGTACAAGCGTTTGCCCGCTGAAACCGGCCAGGATGTGAGTTTTCACGTCACGGGCAATCTGCGGCTCGCCACCAACCGCGACCGGATGGACGAGTATCAGAAGTACTGCGGCACTGCGAATACCATCGGCGTGCCATTCCAGGTGATCGGCCCGAAGGAGGTCCGCGATCTATGGCCGCTGGCCGAAATCGGCAACGGCGGCGACACGCCGGACATCATCGGTGCGCTGTACCATCCCGACGACGGCCACATCGCACCGGCCGACCTCACGATGGCGCTGCGCAAAGGCGCGCGAGCCCGCGGGGCCGAGATCTATGAACAGACCGAAGTCAGCAGCGTCAAGCGCACGCCCTCGGGCGAGTGGCACCTGACCACCAACAAGGGCGACATCGTCGCCGAGCACGTGGTTTGCGCCACGGGCAATTACGCGCGCCAGACGGGCCGCCTGTTCGGTCTCAATGTGCCTTCCATCCCCGTCGAGCATCAGTACATCGTTTACGACGAATCGCCGGAACTGAAAGCCTACCGCCAAAAGGGCGGCCGCGAACTCGCCGTACTGCGCGAATCGGACCAATCGTACTACCTGCGTGAGGAGCGCATGGGCTGGATACTCGGGCCCTACGAGGCCGGCGCACCGGCGCGGTTTGCCGACGGAGTCCCGGATTGGTTCGGCAAGAGCTTGTTCGAAGGCGACTTGGAACGCCTGCTGCCGCATGTAGAGGCGGCACAGCGCCGCGTTCCGTCGCTCGTCAATTGCGGCATCAAGGACATCGTCAACGGGCCGATTGCGTACACCCCGGACGGCAGCCCGCTGGTGGGACCCGCCTGGGGCGCGAAGAACCTCTGGCTCAACGAAGGTCATAGCTTCGGCATCACCGCCGCCGGCGGCTCGGGCTGGCAACTCGCGGAGTGGATCGTCGAAGGCGAACCCGGCATCGACATGATGGCCGTCGATCCGCGCCGCTATGGTCCCTATACCAGCAAGCGTTTCGTCGTCCAGAAGAACGAGGAGACGTACCGGAACGTTTTCGTCATTCACTATCCCGACGAAGAGCGTGCCGACGCGCGGCCGGCGAAGACCAGTCCGATTTACGACAAGCTCAAGCGCATGGGTGCGGTTTTCGGTCAACGCTACGGCTGGGAACGCGCCAATTGGTTCGCTCCCCCGGGTGTCGCGCCGAAAGACAAATGGAGTTTCCGGCGTTCGAACTACTTCGAGCATGTCGGGGCCGAGGCGCTGCGCTTGCGCCGGCATGCCGGAATGATCGACCTGACGCCGTTCACCAAGCACGAAGTGACCGGCCCGGGCGCCGAGGCGTGGCTCGACGGTCTGGTGGCGAACAAGGTGCCCACCAAGATCGGCCGCATCGCGCTCTGCCACGCGCTCACGCGGCGCGGTGGAATCCGCTCGGAATTCACGATCACAAAGATCGCGGAACAGCATTACTACGTCGTCAGCGCAGGCGCGGCGGAACGCTACGACAGCGACTATCTGCAGCAGATGCTGCCGCCGCCCGGCGCGGCGGACGGCGGCGTTGCGTTGCGCAACATCACGGGCAGCCGCGGCTGCTTCGTGGTCGCCGGACCGCGCTCGCGCGATCTGCTGGCAAAGCTCACGGACACACCGCTGGATAACGCCGCTTTCCCGTGGCTGACCGGTCAGGTCGCCGAAGTGGGGCTGGCGGTGGACGTGTATTTGCTGCGCGTCAATTTCGTGGGTGCGCTGGGTTGGGAACTGCATTTCCCCATCGAATATGCGCATCATCTGTTCGACGCGATCTTCGCTGCCGGCGAGGAATACGGCATCGGGATGGCCGGCATGCGCGCCATGGAATCGTTGCGCCTCGAGAAGTCCTATCGCATGTGGGGCACGGACTTGAGCCCCGACTACACGCCCTACGAGGCGGGACTCGATCGCTTCGTGCGATTGAACAAGGGGCCGTTCATCGGCAAGGAGGCTCTCGAGAAACAGCTCAAGACCGGAGTGCCGAATCGTTTCATCACCTTCGAAGTGCACGGCGTCACGGATGCCGACCCCCTCGGCAACGAACCCCTGTTCGACGCCAAAGGCAATCTGGTCGGCCGCGCGACCGCCGGGTACTATGGGCATGCGTTGGGCAAGAGCTTGGGACTGGGCTACGTGAAGCCTGAATTCGCGAGCGTCGGCGGCCAATTGCAGATCGAGGTCCTGGGTGAGCGCAAACGCGCCACCATTCTCGTCGATTCCCCGTACGATCCGGACAACAAGGACCTCAAGGGCTGACAGCCGGCGCGCCATTCATGAGCAGGCAATCATTCTCAGCGCTGGCATTGATCCGCCGCGGGCTGTCCGGCCACCTCGGATGGCAGAACCAATGGCGCAAGGCCGAGCCCAAGGCTGCCTACGATGCCGTCATCGTGGGCGGCGGCGGACATGGATTGGGCGCGGCCTATTACCTGGCGAAAGAGCATGGCTTGGCCAACATTGCGGTGCTCGAGAAAGGATGGATCGGCGGCGGCAACACCGGCCGCAATACCACCATCATTCGCTCCAATTACCTGTTCAATGAAAGCGCCGCCCTCTACGATCATTCCGTGAAGATGTGGGAAACGCTGTCGCAGGAACTCAACTACAACGTGATGTTCTCGCCCCGCGGCGTGATGATGCTGGCGCACACGGTTCACGACATCCAGGTATTCAAGCGGCACGTGCACGCGAATCGCTGCAACGGCGTGGACAACGAGTGGCTCGAGCCGCAGCAAGCCAAGGAATTCTGTCCGCCATTGAACATCGAGGACAATATCCGCTATCCCGTGCTCGGTGCGGCCCTGCAGCGGCGGGGCGGTACGGCGCGCCATGATGCGGTGGCGTGGGGCTATGCGCGAGCTGCCGACGCATTGGGCGTCGACATCATCGAGAACTGCGAGGTGACCGGCATCAAGCGCGACGAGGGCGGTGCCGTGAGGGCGCTCGAGACCTCGCGCGGCCTCATCCGCACCCGCAAGGTGGGCGTCTCGGCGGCCGGAAACACGAGCGTGGTGCTGAATCTGGCCGGCGTCCGTCTGCCCCTGGAAAGCTATCCCCTGCAGGCCCTGGTGTCGGAGCCCATCAAACCGATTTTTCCTTGCGTGGTGATGTCGAACACCATCCACGCCTACATCAGCCAATCGGACAAGGGCGAACTCGTGATCGGCGCCGGCACGGACGCCTACACCTCGTACACGCAGCGCGGAGCGCTGCACATCAACACTCACACCCTCGATGCCATCTGCGAGTTGTTCCCCAACTTCCGGCGCATGCGCATGCTGCGCAACTGGGGCGGCATCGTCGACGTCACCCCGGACCGCTCGCCCATCATCGCCAAGACGCCGGTTCCCGGCCTGTACGTGAACTGCGGATGGGGTACTGGCGGCTTCAAGGCGACGCCGGGATCCGCCCATGTGTTCGCGTGGACCATCGCGCGGGATGAACCGCACCCGATCAACGCACCCTTCACCATCGAACGGTTTCGGGACGGCTATTTGATCGATGAGGCCGCGGCCGCCGCCGTAGCGCACTGAATGCTGCTCCTCGTCTGTCCTTACTGCGGCAAGCGTCCCGAGATCGAATTTAGCTACGGCGGTCAGGCGCACCTCGCACGCCCGATCAAGCCCGCCGAACTCGACGATCAGGCGTGGACCGATTTCCTGTACATGCGCGCCAACACCAAGGGCGTTTATGCCGAACGCTGGCGGCACGCGCGCGGTTGCGGGCGCTTTTTCAATGCCGTGCGCGACACCACAACCGATCATTTTCTCGCCTTCTACAAGACCGGCGAGAAGCCGCCGACGCAGGGCGCAGCACCCGCGCCGGAGACGAGGAAATGAGTTCCGCGGCGGCGGGCAATGCAATGCGCACGGCGCGCGGCGGCCGCATCGACCGGTCGCGGCCGTTGCAGTTCACTTTCGACGGCGTGTCGTATGGCGGCTTCGCAGGCGATACCCTGGCCTCGGCGCTGCTCGCCAATGACGTGCATCTGGTCGGACGTTCATTCAAATACCACCGCCCGCGCGGTCTTCTGGCCGCAGGTGTAGAGGAGCCGAACGCGCTCGTCACCGTCAGCCGGGATGCGGCGCGCTATACGCCGAACCTGCGCGCCACCCAGGTCGAGTTGTACGACGGCCTGGTCTCGATGAGCCAGAACCGCTGGCCGAGCCTGCGCCGCGATGTCGGCCGGGTGAACGACTGGCTCTCGCCGTTTTTTCCGGCGGGTTTCTACTACAAGACGTTCATGTGGCCGAAGACAGCCTGGAAGGCGCTGTATGAACCGGTGATCCGGCGGGCTGCCGGTCTGGGAGAAGCCCCGCCCCTCCCCGATCCGGACCGCTATGCGCAGCGCTATGCGCATTGCGACGTGCTCGTCGTGGGCGCGGGACCTGCAGGAATTGCAGCGGCGCTGACGGCCGCGGACGGCGGCGCCCGGGTCATGCTGTGCGACGAGCAGGCGGAATTTGGCGGCAGCTTGCTGGGGGACGTCGCCGCGCGCATCGCCGGCGACTCGGGCATTGCATGGGTGGAGCGTTCGATCGCGGCGTTGCAGGCCAACCCCCGGGTCACCCTCCTCGCCCGCACCACGGCCTTCGGCTATTTCCCGCACAATTTCATCGGTCTCTGCGAGCGGCTGAGCGATCACCTTCCGCAACCGAACCCAACGCAACCGCGCGAACGTTTATGGCAGGTTCGCGCGGGCTCCGTGGTGTTGGCGACGGGAGCGATCGAGCGGCCCCTGGTCTTTCCGGAGAACGATCGGCCGGGAATCTTGCTGGCGGGAGCGGCACAAACGTATCTCAATCGCTACGGCGTGCTGGTCGGCAAACGGGTAGTCATCGTGACCGCTACCGACGCCGCCTATCAGGCGGCGCTCGACCTCCATGCCGCCGGCGCAACGGTCGCCGCCGTCGCCGATATCCGTCAGCACCCGGGGAGTGCGCTCCCCGAAGCGGTGCGATTCAAGGGAATCGAGGTCGTACCCGCGTCCACGGTGTTGGGGACGAGCGGCAATCTGCGGGTGTCGCGCATCGATTTGGGAAAGCTGGTCGGCGGCGGTGCGGTGCGCGCCGCACGCAGCATCGAGTGCGATGCCGTGTTGATGTCGGGCGGCTTCACGCCGAGCGTGCATCTGTTTTCGCAATCACGCGGCAAGCTCGAGTGGAACGAAAAGCTGCAAGCCTTCCTTCCCGGGCGGTCGGCGGAGAATGAGCGCTCCGCCGGCGCATGCCGCGGAGTCTTCGCGCTGGCCGATGTGCTGACCGACGGCGCTGCGGCCGGTGCCGCCGCAATTCCGGAATCAAGTCAGCCACCGCGCCTATTCGGCGTTGAGGCGGCAGAACGCGGCACCGACGCCTATCTTGGCGCCCTGCCGGCACCCGTGCCGCCAAGCAAGGCCAAGTCGTTCGTCGATTGGCAGCACGATGTGACGACCAAGGATCTGGCGCTGGCCACTCGCGAGGGCTTTCAGTCCATCGAGCACGTCAAACGCTACACCACGACCGGCATGGCGACCGATCAGGGCAAGACGTCGAATCTCAATGCGATGGCCATCGTCGCACAGAAGCTCGAGGTCGCCATTCCGCGCGTGGGGCTCACCACCTTTCGGATGCCGTACACGCCCGTGAGCTTCGGCAGCTTCGCCGGAATCTCCCGCGGCGATCTTTTCGACCCCGTGCGCACGACGCCGACCCACGAGTGGGCCGCGGCCAAGGGTGCGGTCTTCGAGAATGTCGGGCTGTGGAAGCGTGCGCGCTATTTTCCGCGCGCGGGCGAAGACATGCACGCGGCGGTGGCGCGCGAATCCTTGACCGTTCGCAGCGCCTGCGGCATTTTCGACGCATCGACCTTGGGCAAAATCGAAATCGTCGGGTTGGATGCGGCCGAGTTCATGAACCGGCTCTACATCAACAATTGGACGAACTTAGGGCTAGGGCGCGCACGGTATGGAATTCTCTGCCGCGACGACGGCTTCATCTACGATGACGGCGTGGTGGCGCGAACGGCCGCCGACCGGTTCCATGTGACGACCACCACCGGCGGCGCGCCTCGCGTGCTGGCGATGATGGAAGACTACCGCCAGACCGAGTGGCCCGAACTCAACGTATGGCTGACATCGACCACGGAACAGTGGGCCGTGATCGCGGTACAGGGACCCAAGGCACGCAGCGTCCTCGAGACGCTGGTGGAGGGACTCGATATCGGCGCGGCGGCCATGCCGCATATGGCTGTGGGACGCGGCTCGATCTGCGGCATTCCGATGCTGCTGTTCCGCGTCAGCTTTACCGGGGAGTTGGGCTTCGAGGTCAACGTACCCGCGGATTTTGGCGGTGCGGTATGGGAGGCCATATACGCCGCCGGACTCGAGCATGGCATGGTGGAATACGGCACCGAGACCATGCACATGCTGCGCGCCGAGAAGGGCTACATCATCGTCGGTCAAGACACGGACGGCACCGTGACACCCGACGATGCGGGGCTGTCGTGGGCCGTCGGCAAGAACAAGGCGGACTTCGTCGGCAAGCGCTCATTGGAGCGTGCCTCGATGAAGTCGGCGAACCGCAAGCAACTCGTCGGACTGCGAACCCGCGCAGCCGGAACCGTGCTCGAAGAGGGCGCGCAGGTCGCCGCCAAGGCCGGCCAGCGCCCGCCCATGGAGTTGATCGGGCACGTGACCTCCTCATATGCCAGCAGCGTGCTTGGTTACCCGATCGCGCTCGCCTTGGTCGCCGGCGGCCGCGCACGCATGGGCGAGACGCTCTACGTCCCGATGCCCGGCGGCGACCTCCCGGTCGAAGTGACCTCGCCGGTCTTTTACGATCCGACCGGAGCGCGAATCAATGGTTGACCTGGCGCAACGCCGCGCGCCCGCCGTGCCCTTCCTCGAATGGCTCACGGGCCTGCCGCCGGCCACGCGGTTCGCGTTCCATGGCGGCGCCGCCGCACGAGCGGCGATTCACGCTGTTTGGGGCGTGGCGTTCTCGGAGGAAGCCTGCCGAGCGAACGCGCACTCCGACCGGGCGACGCTTTGGATGGGCCCCGACGAATACCTGCTCCTGGATCTTGGGACCTTCGAACCCGCGGGCGGCCCTTCGGCGTCGGGCCCTTCGGCGTCGACCCTCTTCGACACCCTCGAGGGTGCGATGGCGGATGTCCCGCACGCTCTGGTCGACATCAGCCACCGGCAATTCGCATTCGAAGTGGGTGGACCCCACGCGGCGACCATTCTGAGCGGCGCGTGCCCGCTCGATTTGGACCTCGCGCAATTCCCGGTCGGCATGTGCACCCGCACGGTCCTTGCCAAAGCGGATATCACGCTGTGGCGCACGCGCGCGGATACTTTTCACCTCGAAGCCTGGCGCTCGTTCGCGGGCTACGTCACGGGCGTTCTGAGCGAGATCGCCGCAGAGTTCTATCCGCGCGATTAGCATCTTGTTGCCGCTTCGCGGTATGCTGGCCGCGCTGCCCTGTCTCTCGCGACCGACATTGCTTTCCGGGGCTCCATATACTGCAGAATCGGAACATGACGCTTCACAGGGTTAAATGGGTTTCCATGCTCGTGGCCGTCGGCATGACTCCGTGGTGCGTGGCGCCGGCACTCGCCGCCCTCGGCGGCGACGCGGCCAGCGTGGCGGCCGACGCGGATGCGCTGCACGGCGTGATTCACTCCACACCCCTGCAGCATTACGACATTCACGAGATCACATCCGACAACGGGATGCGACTCCGTGAATTTCTGGATCGCAACGGCCTGGTCTTCGCCATTGCCTGGAGCGGGCCTGCGATACCGGACCTGCAAAGACTGCTCGGCACGAGCTATCAAACTTACACGGCGGCGGTGGCGGCCGCGGGTCATCCCGGGCTAAAGCATTCCCGGCGCATCGCCACGTCCGACCTGGTGGTCGAGTCCGACGGTCACATGCGCGCCTATTCCGGCCGCGCGTATCTGCCCGCCTTGATCCCGGCAGGAACTTCGGCGGCGGATCTACGCTGAGCATCACGGACGCAATTACGCGCATGCGCATCACTCATCTTCTCGTGGTCCTGGCGCCCTGTCTGCTGTGCGCCTGCATCGGCGGCAGCAATGGCACAGCCACCAACACCGTCCCTCCGCCGCCCACGGTGAACAGTCTGGCCGTGATCGTCGATGCCGGACCGGCCGGCGTCGGCACCGTCAATCGTCCCTACGTCACCGTCAAGGTCTGTGCGCCGGGCAGCACCACGTGCGCGAACATCGATCATGTGCTGGTCGATACCGGCTCCTGGGGGCTGCGACTGGTCCGCTCGGTACTCACCGCGGGCGGCGTGACACTAACCCCCTCGACCGATACCCAAGGCAATACCATCGAAGAATGCGCGGGCTTCTCCGGCGGTCAGACCTGGGGACCGGTGGCGCCGGCCGACGTGACTCTGGCGGGCGAGGTCGCAAGCAAGGTGCCCGTGCAGGTCCTCGACGACACGAACGCGGGCGCGCCGCCGCCCGCCACCTCCATCTGTGTTTCCAGCGGCTCAGTGCACAACGCTGTCCCCGAACTCGGCGCCAACGGCATCCTCGGCGTGGGTGTCTTCGCACAGGATTGCGGTGCGGCCTGCGTGAATGCAGCCCCTGCGCTCGACGTTTATTATGGCTGCAGCGCCGGCGCGGCCGGCGTCTGCACCGCCGAGAACGTCGCGCTCACCGGCCAGGTCACGAACCCGGTGGCAATGTTTGCGGCCGACAACAACGGCGTCATCGTGGATCTGCCGACCCTGCAGAACCCCAACGGCGATGCGACGGTGCAAGGCCAGATCATCTTCGGATTGGCCACTCAAACCGACAATGCCCTACCGGCAACGGGCTTGACGGTGCTCGGGGCGGATCCCGCCACCGGGGATTTCAATGCGACCTACAACGGCGGCACGGCCGTGCTACCGGCCTTGATCGACTCGGGCAGCGACGATTACGCCTTTGCCGACCCGAACATGGCGACCTGCACCGCGACGCCCCCCAACAATCCGTTATGGGTGGGCTATTACTGTCCCGCCACGGCGCCGCAGAGCGTCTTCGCCGTCAACACGGGCGTCGGCGCCGAAAATGCCAGCAACACCGTGCAGTTCGCCATCGCCGACCCGAACAGCTTCGTCGCCACCGCCGCGGCCTTCATCAATCTGGGCGGCGGCCAGGGTTCGACCCGGTTCACCTGGGGCATGCCGTTCTTCTACGGCCACAAGGTCTACATCGGCATCGACCAGACCGTGAGCGGCACGCACAAGGGGCCTTTCTACGCCTACTGATTCTGCGGCGCGTCAGTAGATTTGCCGGATTAACCTTCCCGCCCGCACAGGCAATCCCCTAAGAAAGTGCGACGTTATGTCTCATCTGGCATACCGTACGGCAGGCTTGGATCACAATTCACGACGTTGCGGGTTTTGATAATTCGCCACTTTGCACAGCGAAGTGGTGCGCCGGGAAGGGACGGTCCAGTTGGTCTGGATGCGGCGCGGTTCAGCTGGGGAGTGCTTGAATGGCTGTATGTAGGCTAGTGCTCGCCATGGCATTCTTGGCGCTCCTGCCGTCGCAGGAGGCCGCCGCTGCTGGCGTGCCGCCGATTACGATAGCCTTCGACCATTTATCCACCGGCTTCGAACTCGATGGCGTGCACCGCGACCTGCCCTGCGAGTCCTGTCATCTCAACGCCGTGTTCAAGGGGACGCCGAGGAGTTGCGGCCTCTGCCACATCACAGGCTCGGTGTACAACGCGACTTCGAAGACTCAGACGCACGTTCGAAGCACGGACGACTGCGCGGCCTGCCACAACACCATCTCATTTCGACCGGATGTACACTTCGATCATCGCGAGGTCATGGGCAACTGCGTCAGCTGCCACAACGGCACCATCGCCCAGGGCAAGGGACCGACTCATCCACAGAGCAGCGACGCGTGCGACACCTGCCACACGACGCTGAGCTGGAATCCCCCCAAAGCGGTGGATCACACCCAGATACCGCTAGCCGTCGAGGGCTTTTGCATCATCTGCCATAACGGCGCGTCGGCTTCGGGTAAGCCGAAGGACCACGTCGCGACGAATTTCGAGTGCGGCGATTGCCATCTCACCACGACCTGGCTCGGCGTCAACTTCGATCACACCGGCATCAAAATCGGCTGCTTCAGCTGCCACAATGGCGTCAAAGCGGTCGGCAAGCAGGGCAATCACATGCCCACCTCGACCACCTGCGAGGCCTGCCATACCACCGGCATCGGCACCAAGACACCGAGCTGGGCTCCGTCGGGGTTCGACCATAGGCAGATGTCGGTGCAGACCTGCGCCACCTGCCACAGCGGCACCGTCAAGATCAGCACCGGCATCGTGTCCGGATCGCCCACCAATCATGTGCCGCTGGTGACATCGGCCCCGGACTGCGGCGTTTGCCACGGCAACACGCCGACGGCGGAAACCTGGACCGTGCTCGCCGCCAGCATCCCGACGCTGCACTCCGGCCTCCCGACAAACAATTGCATCCTGTGTCATGCCGGGCAGACATTCGCCGGGGTGCCCGCACCGTACATCCCGATGTCGATCTTGGGCGTATCGCCCACCAAGGCGACTCCTCTGGTACCGCCGCATATTCCGGTGTTGGTTGGCACCGATTGCAGCGTCTGCCACGGGCATGCGTATGCCACCGGCGGCTTCGGCCCGGCCACGGCAATGACTCCCGGCAAGCACGCTGCCGTCTCCACCACCTGCGACGTCTGCCACGATACGGGTAAGAGTTTCTACGTGGGCAGCGGCACGCCGCTGCAACTGCGGCCGGGCAATCACGTCAACAGCAGCGATCCGCGCATGGCCACCGGCGACTGTTCTTTGTGCCACACCGTCAATGATTGGGTCAGCTCCGCATTGCCCACCGGCCATATGCCGAATCCGAGCAACGCGGCGTGCAGCACCTGCCACGCCTCCGCGCCGAACGACTACACGCCGGCAACATTGGCGGCAAACTCGAAGCTGCACACGGGCATCACCGGCAACTGCGGCCTCTGCCACGGCGACAACGTGACGGCGCTGACCTGGGCCAACAATTACACCCCGAAGGACGCGATACTCACGCCGTCGCACATCCCGTATCTCTCGGGTACCGACTGCAGTTCCTGCCACAAGTCGACCACGTACGCCACGGGTACCTTCGGTCCCATGAACATGACCGCGGCCAAGCATGCGTTCGTGCCCCCGGCCTGCGACACCTGCCACGAGAAGGGGCTTTCCTTTTACATGGGCGCAGCCAGCCCCACGCTACAAGGCCGTCCGGCGGACCACAGCGCCGGCCAGCAGCTCACCGGCGATTGCTCGGGGTGCCACAACACCACCGACTGGACTTCCAATGTCATGCCGCCCGGCCACATGCCGAATCCCGGTGCTCAGGCGTGCACGGTTTGCCACACCAACCCGGCCAACTACGCGATCATGGCGAGCATTTCGGTCTTGCACACCGGCATCAGCGGCAATTGCGCGCTGTGCCACGGCGGCACCACGGCGCAGCTCACGTTCTACAACAACAACGACAACCCGAAGGCGGCGGCGGGGCTCGCCCCCGCGCATATCCCGTACCTGACCGGTTCCGACTGCAGTTCCTGCCACGCGGCCAACTACGTTGCAGGCGGCTTCGGTCCGACCAACATGAGCGCTGCAAAGCATGCCTTCGTACCGACGACCTGCAATACGTGCCATGACGGCACCACGACTTTCTATCTCGGAGCATCGACGCCTGCGACGTTGCAGAAGCGCCCGGCAACACATATTTCCGCTCCCAACCCGGCAACTCAGGCCACCGCCGATTGCTCGGCGTGCCATAACACCACCGACTGGGCTGCCCCAACGACGCTGCCGAACGGCCACATGCCGATCCCGGGTACCGCGACCTGCACCGTGTGTCACACGTCTGCGCCGGGAAACTACAACGCCTACGCCACCCTTCCGATACTGCACACCGGCATCACCACCGGCTGTGCGCAGTGCCACGGCGGCGCCACGCCGCTCACCTTCTACAACAATCACGACAACCCGAAGGCCGCGCCGCCGAATCACATCCCGTCCTTCACGGGCAATGACTGCAGCGCCTGCCACAAGGCGAATTACGTCGCGGGCGGCTTCGGACCGATGAACATGACGCAGGCCAC
>Ga0307516_10000156_pt1 | contig 85298 bp, 100 predicted proteins | sample 19_EM_MG_FD_203310 | JGI IMG/M metagenome (GOLD analysis project Ga0307516, IMG submission 203310) | Populus trichocarpa ectomycorrhiza microbial communities from riparian zone in the Pacific Northwest, United States - 19_EM | ecosystem: Host-associated > Plants > Roots > Unclassified | place... | reverse complement strand
GACGATGACCTTCCACCAGCAAGCAGCGCTGTGCCTGCGGATGGTCAAACCATCTCGAGCTCCGGCGATAGCCCTCCACCAGAGAGCAGCGCTGTGCCTCCAGATGGGCAAACCACCTCGAGCTCCGGCGATAGCCCTCCACTAGAGAGCAGCGCTGTGCCTCCAGATGGGCAAACCACCTCGAGCTCCGACGATGACCTTCCACCAGCAAGCGGCGCTGTGCCTTCGGATGGGCAAACCACCTCGAGCTCCGGCGATAGCCCTCCACCAGCAAGCAGCGCACTACCCCTCCCGGTCCCACTATTCGGCACCGACCCTTCGGGCTCTGGCATTCCCTTCAAAGACTTCGATTTCCACCCTGGCGACGAGACACATCCGGAGTCTTCCGCAGGACATCACTCCTACATCCCCCCTCTCGGCGGCAACATCGATTACGAGACACGACATCAGCCCCTCGAGGGCCCAGAGTTTTCCGAGGAGCAATCGCCCTGCGAGCAGATCCGCGAGGTCCTAAACAGCCTATCCCAGCTGCTGATGGAGGTCGACACGCTCGTCCCGAGGGCTGCCTATCTGCACGGCTGCATTGCATCAGTCTCGGCACTGGCGAGGGGTGTGACCCCCGGGCGGGGAAACCAGGTCCCGCGCAGAGCGCCGAAGGTCCTTCTCAGGGAGATGTATGCAGCGATAAACACCCTGCGGCAGGCGCTCGGCGACGTGAAGGGGTGGCACACTGCGCTGCACAGGATCTGGGCGATGATGCACCTAGACGGCCGCTTCGAGGTCGTGGCCAACTTGATAGTCAATAGTGCGACGATGCTAGGCGGGAAGGACATACACGTAGCGAAGGCGAGAGCCGAGACCGATAAGTGGAGATTGACGGAGGCGGTGATGTGGCTCAAGGAGTGGGAGGCTGGGGTGAAGAAACTGAACTCGGCAGAGGCGAGATATACGTTGATCATGGGCCGGTGCGCGATGGAGATGCGGAGGGTGGAGAGGTCCGTGGTCGTTTTCCCCGGCCCGGAGGGGCGGTGGGAGTGGTGGCAGCAAACCGAGCAGCAAGGGGAGAGGGGCGCCGTCTATCTGCACGAAGTCGAGGACGAACTTATTTTCGAGACGCGTGATAGCATTGACTAATACCGAGCTTGAGGTGTGGTGAATTGAGTCTCGTCCGTGTGCATATTGTGTGATCTTTGCTGCAGGAGCTATACCGACAAAAATACCTATGTGCTGACCAGAAAACACCAGGAACTGAATCGGTATTCGGACCAGTAGCCTTAACTGCTGGGCTAGGATCCAGGTGCCTTTTCCGCGTCGCAGAAGTGAGTTCGCTGCCCGTAAACTAATACGGCATGCCGTTATTGGCTCGGAGGTGATCGATTGTGCTCGGTGTGTTGGACTCACAGCTCGCCACACCACTATTCCTAGCATACGCAACCATCTATCTATGGCTTCGCCGCAGCCCGCCAAACTCCAGCACCGGAGCCTTTCTGGCCAAGAAACATAACCCCTGAATTCATTATCGTACCGTTTGCTAAGGCTGGGGGTGAGACTATACAGTCCTTTTTCCCCACTATACCCTCAATCTGAGCTTGAAGCACTGACCCAAATTGCCGGTTGAGCAGTAGGGCTCAAGACGAGTGCCATTTCACGTCCGAAAATTAGGCTACTGGTCCAACAGGAATCGGACACACCGATTGGGTAGTTAGACCCATTCTCAATTTCCCGAATCTCAAAAAATCGAAAGTAACAAGAATTGGAATATCTATATGACTTATATATACTTAGTACAGTTTGCACAAACCTCATCCTATGACGCAGGGTGAGTTTTATGTCTTCCGAAGGCAGCTCGATTTTCATATACCTAGAGCTAGGTACTGGGAAGTTTGTGGGCGATCTCAGGTCCGAGGTAGGCCTTCTCCGAGGGAGTGACTTCCCAGGTCGCTTTTGATACTTCCGTTAAGTAGACCATATCTCAGTTCAAACATCAATCCGAGTGATCGTGTATGCCAACTCTCAAGTCTTGGCAGCTCAAGCCCCAAACCACAGTCACATCCACCTTAGAGCGCACACAACTGTCCCACAAACACCAGTGCCTCGCAATCGGGAAGTTAACGAACACCGATCGGCCAACGACAATCCCCACGACCACGAACTTCGGCACCTAACGCCTTGAGCACCCCACCCCCGCCGTAATCAGATTTACCAGCAAACTCCTACACAATGGGCCGCGGTACGTCCCTCGGAACTTGACGATTCGCCCACACCGCGGGTCTCCCCTCTCTTGTGGAGGGTAGAAGGCTAATAACGCGGTGTTGAAATATCACAGTTAGAACCAAGACCGTCAAGAAGTCCGCCAAGGTCATCATTGAGCGGTACTACCCCCGTCTCACTCTCGACTTCGAGACCAACAAGAGGATCTGTGATGAGATCGCCATCATCGCATCCAAGCGTCTAAGGAACAAGGTGCGTCGGAGACGCCCCAGGTGGAAGGAGCTCGGGCGCCAGAGGATGCTGATGGTGTTTACGATAGATCGCCGGTTACACTACTCACTTGATGAAGCGTATTCAGCGTGGCCCCGTCCGAGGCATTTCGTTCAAGCTTCAGGAAGAGGAGCGTGAGCGCAAGGATCAATACGTTCCCGATGTCTCGGCGCTCGACTTCTCTGAGGCCGGCAGCCTCGAGGTCGATACCGACACCAAGGACATGCTCAAGTCTCTCGGCGTACGTTTCCTCACTGTCCTACATCATTTGAAACAAACCTAACAAGCCTCGCAGTTCGACTCCATCACTACCAACGTTGTCGCCGTTTCCCAACAGCAGGAGCAGCAGCCTCGTCGCGGTGCATACCGTGGCGCCCGCACTTAGAGCGTGGCTGTCGTGGGCAGTCCTACTTAGGGGGTAGCTTTCGTCCTCTCATAGTGGGATCTCTCCTGTGCTTAGTAAAAAAAAAAAGGTTCACACAAGTTTTTTTTCTTTCGGCTCAGGGACTGGGGAGTTGACTGGCGTTCAAGTGATTGGAAGGGAAATGAATTCAACCGTTGCTTTCCCAGCTTGAAATGTGGATAAATATGCGATCTTCGTTGTGCATAGATGAAGTACATAAGCAAGATGATGGCGCTTGTATCCGACTTAGTGGCGGTAGGACGGCTGACGTCTCGACTGGACCAACCATCCACCGGGTTCACCGGCATTTCCGGCCGGTATCATAAGCCCCGCGGCCCGTCCACTTCATTACTAACCCTCCCCCCTCCTTCCCTTCTACACTCTCTCCAGCCATTCCACGAATGAAGCAGAGTTAAGCCTCCTTGGCGGGGCTACCTCATCATTCTCCTCCCGCCCCCACTACTCTACACAACGGCAAACCCCTCTATCCCTCTCCCGATGACGGCATGTCCCCCCTCGCCATCAGAGTCGCCTTCATCGTCCAGATACAATACCGCCCCGACCACCCACGGCCGGCTCGAGTTTCCACCGACACCCTCGCCGACGATTACCTCGGCCTCGACGACGACATCGGCCACGCCGCTACGCCCGCCACTACACCGAAATCCATCGATGACGCCTGGGTCTTCCACTCCCGTCGAAAGCCTGCCGGCGGTGACTTGGTGGAACTACTTCTACACGGTGTGCGAGCCTAATGCTGCAGTGCTTGCGGTCCCCGAGAAGCCCGTCGTGCACAAGGTCTCGGTCGTAGTGGATGTGGCGCGCCTTGCTGGCGCGGGGCTGATGTGGGCTGTTGGATGTTGCGGCTTGTGCCGCGGCGTCGGAGGGGGCGGGGTAAGGTAGCGCGCGAGGGTGAAGGTGAAGGGGTGAAGGGGTGCATTCGGTGCATATTGCGTTCCGCGGTGTTTTGGACTCGGTTTTGGGTTATCACTGGTTCTGGTATCATGGGTTGGCGTATCAATAGACGGATGTCCTGTTTCGATCTGGATTCTGGCTTGGGCTGGTTGCGACACGTGTTGGTGGGGCGTGTTCACGTGACCTGGATCGTTGGTGGAGCGGGCAGGCTTTACTTGAAGTGTATGAGTGTACTAGTAGAGGATAAGTCGCGAACAATGACAGGAATTCAGAACTGTCGAGCTGATTGAACGTGGGCGTAGTTTAAACTCACATTTTCGAGATTCGGTTCATCACGTCTTTGGATAGCACGCGAAACAAGGAAACAAGAATACAATAGACCAGATACGCTCGCAAGTAACAGCAAAGACCGATAGAACAACTCCGCATTGTATCCGTTCTAATTGAAAAGAGGTGTGCGCGATGGACGACGAACCCCATCTTCACGGAGTTGTTTCAATTATCGTTGCAAAACATCACCCGCAAATTGTTTGAACCCACTCTTTCCCTACAACACGAGTTTATTTCGACTCGTCCGCAAAGAAAAATGGTAACAAAGAAGAAAAAAGCCCCGAGAAAACAGACAAAGCAAGCGGAATTTGATTGATTCGCCATTTTTATGTTGTTCCCCCTTTACGCGGAGGGTGCAGCAGGAGCAGGGGCCTCAGAGCCACGAGCACCCTTGGGCTGACCGAGCTGGAAGCCATTCTTGAAGCGCCTGGAAACGGTCTTAAGGTAGCGCATGCGGCCGGTACCAGTAGTCTTTCTCCTCTTCGCCTTCTCGGACCAGTTGTCTACGATCCACAATGTCAGAACTAAGTTTGGGAGCTATCGCGAGCAGCGGACAGTTGGTAACATACACTTGCGGACCTTGGCGGCGGGGTATCCGCAGGACGAGCAAGTGCTCTTCTGGATGTGGAAAGAGCGACGTCCACAACGACGGCAGAGCGTGTGCGACTTGTTCTGTAAGGCTGTCAGAATGTGACTTCCTTCTCATGTTGGCTGTTGCTGATTCGATGTGGAAATAACTATCGCGACGAGACAGAGGGATACGAACGTGACGCTTTCCGAACGATCTGTATGGAACTCCAGTTAGTTAATCTGCCTCGCTTCAATATATCCCAGCCTCCCGTCATGCACACGGAGTTCTTGGCCCGCTCCAGCTCTTCCGTATTCCTTTGCCCTCCTCTCCCAACCCTGCTCTCCTCCTCCCCCCCAACTTTCGTCCCTCTCTAGCTACTTCTCTCGCGCGCGGAATTGGAATTTAACGTACCCAGTTCCTTTAGTCATTTTAGGCGGTAGTCGGGATTATCGGGACTTGTCGTTGTGCGGGGGTCGCGGATCTCGTTTGGCGTCGGCGTCGGCGATTCGGTCTGTGGTGTTCTGGAGCTTGCAAATCTCCAAGTTCGAAGTGTGGTTTGTGTGTGTTGGTGCAAGACAGTCAGACGCCACGCTATGGCTTAGGGCAACGAAACCCTCTCGTGTGTGTGGTAGTGAATGTGGCGCTGCCGCCGAGTCCAAATTAATGCACAGCAAGCGAGAATGTGCCGCTCTGAGGGACAGGAGTCGAATTAAGCATAGCAAGGCAGTAAACCAGCCATAGCACTCGGAATGCCGAAAAGCCTTTGCTCCCGCAACTTATGATGCCACCCTCCGGACAAAGGGTTCCTCTGATGAAGGAAGCCGATAGAGCCACAGGTTCTATCTGACAGCGCGGAGTACATTTGAGTACGAGAGAACCTGCGCAATAGAGCTGCCTTGTTCGGACTCTAAAGCCGGAATTTGTGTATCGCACCGTGGTTGGATAGAGGAGCAGACCTCGACTAAATACAGTAGCAGCGAGTACCTGTTAGTGATTCTCTTGTCTGCCCCACATGGGTGCGTCGTTCCTTGCCATCACTCCTTTCTCACTACCATCGCACCAACCTTCTCCAGTTACCTCTCCCAGCCCCACCACGTCGAACATCTCCAATCCCAACACCACGATGTCGCACCTCGGTCGCACCGCTGTCCCTAACTCCTGGGACAACGACGACTGGATCTCCCCAGCTGCACCTGCGTCTCCCTCAAGTACGCCGATAATCCTCGCTGCTCCCTCCGCCGTTGCTGCTGAAGTCATACTCGCAAACCAGCAGCCCAAGACACTATATAAACCCGAGATCAGATTACTGAAACGTGCATCACCGTCGGCATCGCCTGCTCCAGCGCCCTCAAGGACGGGTAGCAGCTCCGAGGAGAAGGAGCGCAAGGAAAAGGAACGCAAGGAAAAGGAAAGGAGGTATCAGGAGGCCAAAGATCGGATATTTGCCGCTTCATCACCTTCTCCGGCAGCTAGTTCCTCGCCCGCCCCGGCGGAGAATGACAATGGCAAGGGCAAAGGGAGAGGGGGGAAGTCTGGTGGGAATACCCCAAGGAAGAATTCGCCGCCTGAAACTACTACAAGCACCAGCACTGGGACTTCCAATTCTCCAGCGCGAAAACCCCAGCAACAACCGCAGAGCACGGGTGCGATAACGGGGTTCTCACTAAATTCTGGATCCTTTTCTTCGGCACCTATCAAGGCGCGCGAACGGCAGGAATGGCAGCTGCGGCAGGTTGCACTGGACGGAAAAATGCTCGAGAGCCAGGCACAGGAGTACGGTTTCGGCCGTGAAGATGTCCTGCTGGGGGACAATGAACGTGGGTTGGACTGGGACGAGTTCAGGCGGGATAGGTGGGAGGGTGGGGTCGAAGACGAGCTTAGCGGGAGGCTGGAGCAGCTGGACTTTGTTGAGGTCGGTGAGAGCGCTGATGAACCGATGGCTAGGTCACAGAGAAAGAGTGCACCAGGCGTGGTGGCGCCAGTGAGGGAACCAAGAGGCCCCGATAGTGAAGGGAGGGGGTTCAGTGGGCTCAGGAGAGGCGGTAGGAAGCACGGCGGTGCCCCATGAATTTGTGCTTACTATGACCTGCTGGCGTATAATTAATTTCTACTAGATATATCCTTTTTTTGATAGGCTGGATTGTCACTGGCTGGGTTCACAGAGGCGTCTTGGATGCGATGGAACAGGACGGAGATGCGTGCTTTTTATTTACAACTATGTTGCTCTGCCTTTGATTTGCTTCTGGGGGTCGGAATCAGGCCGAGAACGGCGCTCACATAGGCTCAGCCTTGCCGAAGAATAACTTTGCAGTAATCACTACCTGAAAACTTCTCTCGGGTAAATCTCTCCAGTTGGTTCTCACATTAACAAGTGTATAACAGACTTTATTATTAACGTACTACCTAGAGTTTTCCGATGAGCTCTGCATCATCCACCAAATCTTTGATTCTGTGCTATTTCCTTGAGCATTCAGCACTTTGAAACGACCCATTTTATGTATGGACTGGAGAAAGAAATTCCCGCTGCGCGTTATGCATAGGATGCAGAAGCTAGCACTTTTTCGCCACACAAACAAAGTCACATTGCCCTTTCAACTTTGATGTGTCGCGGCGGCCACTTTTTCCATTTGGACCCCATAACAGGTACCCGCCGACAGGTGCGATGTGTAAGCCAAGCCGTCACTAGTAGTAATGAACATCTGGCGCTTCAGGCGACCCTGAGGTCCTATCTTTACGCATCTACTTCCCCTTCCAACCCACCAACAGATTCCAAACTCCAAAACCGCAAATATTCACCACCAGCATACTTACGACCATGGCGATATCGCTCCAAGACCGCACTTCAGAGTTCCACACGCTCACCTCGGTAGTCAACAAACGCCTCGCACGGTCCGGTCCATCCGCAGCGCATCAGCGACTGCTCGCCTCCTCGCCCTCGCAAGATGGTGCCTCCGCCCAGAAAACCAAAAACCCCCGCGGGGAGTTCGCGCGCCGTGCCGCCGACATCGGAAAGAGCATCACCGACACGATGGGGAAACTCGAGAGGCTAGCGATCTGTATGTCCCCCTTGTGGGTTGGTAGAGACGATGATGGCGGGGGGGGGGGACTGACGTGACGAATTGGGAAAGTGGCGAAACGCAAAACGCTCTTCGATGACAAGCCGGTCGAGATCGCCGAGCTCACGTACGTGATCAAGCAGGACCTATCGGCGATCAACGCACAGATCCGCGGGCTGCAGGCGTTTGTGCGCAGCTCTTCGTCGCCGAGCAGCTCGTCGGCGGAGCACAGCAAGAACGTGGTCGTGATGCTGCAGGGGAAACTCGCGGACGTATCGGTGGGTTTCAAGGAGGTGCTCGAGGTCCGCACAAAGAACATCCAGGCTTCGAGGGCGCGCACGGAGAAGTTCGTGAGCGGCGTGCGTCCAGCTAGCCCGTCGAATATCCTCAACGGCGGCGGCGCGAGCCACTCCCCGCTGTACGCTACGCCGTCGAGTACGCCGAGACCCCAGGGGGATGCTGGCCTGCTAACCCTGGACCCGATGGGCGCTCAAAATGCGCAGCAGCTCGCATTGATGGAGGAGGGTGGGCGGGGCACGTACATCCAGGCCCGTGGCGAGGCTATCGAGGCTATCGAGCGGACGATCACCGAGCTCGGCGGTATCTTTGGGCAGCTGGCGCAGATGGTCAGCGAACAGAAGGATATGATACAGAGGATCGACCACGAGACCGAGGATGTGGTGGCGAATGTTGAGGGCGGCCAGAGGGAACTCCTGAAATACTTCGCCAGGGTCTCGAGTAATCGATGGCTCATGGTCAAGATGTTTGGCATTCTGATGATTTTCTTTTTGCTTTGGGTGTTGGTTTCTTAGGGATATTACTCGTTCTCTTGTTTATGTACCCATCAATGTCTGGCTGGACTGTACACTGATTACTTACTTGCTTACTTCTTTCAGGTTTTACTTCTGCATAGGGGGCTTTACTCTAGACTTCCACCTCTTCCGTTTCACTAAATTCTGTTTCTTGTTCGTCTGATGCTGGCTAGATGTGTACTTACTTACGTATGGTTTGATTTTGTCTGCGTTTGGGTAACTTCTTTGCATGTACGATCTGGTGGGCGTGTCTGGGCTTGTTTTCTGCTTCTCTTTCTTCTACTCCTTTTGTAGGGGGTGGGTTCATTCATCTATAGTGGTCGAACTGAGAACGTAATGGGAATTGTGGGTGTTGGTACTCTATTCACGGAGCAAGTGGATGGCTGGTGATCTACGGATTTTTAAATACCTACTTGGGCGTGAATTCGGACCACTATTCACAACAGGAACAATGGGAATTGACGAACTCCACGAACTTCACTCCACCTATCTGCCCAGTAGATACGAAAACACCCAGTACGAAACCGCCGACCAGGGGCACAGCACAAACCCACCCAGTATCCAAACGGATGAAACTGCGCTGGCAGCTGAAAAAAAAAAGAATCTGTACAAACCGTCGCTAATCCTAGAGGTGTCTGCGCCGACCCTTCGAGGGGTTGGGTCGGGATGGGCGTGGGCGCGAGTTCTATTCGTCGTCCATTACCATTTCCTTGATGACCTCTTTGCGTCCTCCTCTGGCCGCTGAGCTTTTGGCGCCACCACGTCCGTCGTCAGCTAGGACGGGCGTAAAGAGCAGATCCACCTCGTCGATTAGATCATAGAGGACATCCTCAGCGATCTGCTCATTGTACCGTTCCCACACGCCTCTGACGTTATCCGGAAGATCCTTTGGTTTGGCGAGCCATTCAGGTCCAAAGTTCATCTCTGCAGCTCCACCTTTAAAGACGCTAACTGCGGGGTAGTAACCTAGCGCTCCATCGTCAAGCTCTCTGCCACCAAGGGCAGGAAGAGGCTTGGACGCCGGAGGGAGGAAAGCATAGAGTTCTTCGAAGGGAGTTCCAACCAGTTCGCCGTTGCGATAGACACGGATGAAGCTTCCGGGGAGCGTCTTTGGAGCTGCTGAAGGTTTGCTGTTGGTAGCTGGGTTCATGAGGTCCTCGTATTCCTTGGTGGGTTGGTACTCGAAGTGTTCAAACCACAGTTGACTCTTGAAGCGAATCGGAAGACGATCACGTATAACGTCGCCGCTCTTGACAGTGGGATCGCCGCTGATTTCTCGCTGCACCGATAGCGGAGGAAGTGAGATATGCAGACCAACAACGTCGCCAGTCACGAACGACTGATCCACCGCGAACGGCTTCGGTCGTGACATGTGTACCCTCTCGAAACATTGGTCACGAAGACCGTACGAGTACGCATCGAAACCGACCGGCGCATCCAGTGGGGCCTCGCGTCTCGCCCATCCCACACGGACATGTCCGCCAGCCTTTCCCTCTTCCCTGATCCCATTGACCACTTTGCACTCGTAATACCAGTCGCCCTCTCGCACACCAACGTTCGCGCGCGCCATTCGCCAGCCCTTTGCAGTCGTGATTTGTGTGCCTGACTGGTTGGTAAAGACTTGCGGATTCATATCCTCGAAGTTTATGCGTGGGCCGAAGGGTTCGTATTCCGTTCCGCGGTACGACAACGCCGTGAGGAGGTGCGATGCTATGCAAGGACTATATCTGAAACCTCGGCGGTTCATGGGACTATTTCCCCCGTCAGTCGTTAACCACCCTTCGGTAACCCAGCAGGAGACACATACTGATCATTGACAACAAACCACTGTCCTTCCGTTGCTGGAGTTTCCGTTGGCACCAGGGGCGGCGCACGGTGGGCATGGTAATCCAGGGACTGCGGCGGCGGCAGCTGATATCGGACCAGTCCGGGACTCTCGGTTTCGAGCCCTCTCGGCGTAGTGTTACCAGTTTGTTTTCCGGACTGCGTTCCACCACAATTGCCACCAGCTTCCCTTCCTGCACCGCCTCCAAGATTACCGGTCGCCATTGCTTCCTTCTTGCGCCAAGTCTCTTTCTTCTCGCGGGGCTCGCGGTGACCAGTCAACTTGACGCTTGAACGAGGACGCGGGGCGTCGTCCATGGCGACCGATGGGCGTTTCGCTGGTATCGACGAGGGTGGAAGTGTCGTCTCTAGCGTGGAGTAGCTCGTGGTGGCGGTGGTGGCGGCGGTGATGGCGGCGGTGGCGGCGGTGGTTGGTGGGAATCCGAGGGCTGATTTGTCGCGGTGGAACTCGCGATGTTCCAGGCACGCCATCACGCCAGAGGTAATTCAAGGTGTCACTAACCCTTGGCGTAGGTAAGTGTTAACCACGTGACTCTCAGCCAAGGCTCACACACAAATGGATGAATTGTCTTGGATTATTGTGTTTGTGGAACGTAGAACACCACGAAAGAGATTGAATGCACCATCGGGGCACTGCTCTCTCAGGATCCTTCGTGATGAAAATGGCTGAGAGGCAGGGTTGACGAGACTTTAATTACAAGTCACAGTCATAGTTACCTCCAGCCATACTTTTAGCAGAGATCACGATCATACGATTTGATAACTATCGCTAGCCGGTCGACTTAAATCTGTCTCTTAAATTCTTGACTCGGGTATTTCTCCGTAGTCAGTTCGTGTTCTTCACTCTTGACTAGTGTAAAGAGAGTGATACGCTCACTGCACAACGCGTCGTATTGTCGGACGTCAATTACTGCAACTTCGGATGTCAGGTCCGGTGATCAAGTAAGCTTACATTAATTCACTTCACACCCAGCAACGAAATTCACGGAAAACTTTAGAATCCAGCCAAGAACCATTGTTTGTTTCGTCTCACATCCGTTTCGTTACTGGAGTATCTAAGAAAAAGACGCAAGTTTCCCCACCTGAAAAACACTAGAGCAAACAAACCGGAAACCCCAAGCAGATTAAAAAAAAGACAGAAGCCATCGCAAAACCCAGACGCACCAAAACCGAAATTGCTGCAGGTAGGCCCATCGTTTTAGCGACAGTCCCCTGCCGCGAGGTGTGTAACAACGTAGCGGGGATGGTTTTCAACGACTGCGCGACACAAGTGGTCAGCAATGGTGGCCAAAGAGCACAACTGAGGAAGATCAGCTCACTCCTCAGCCCACTCGTTCTCACGGCGGATCTGCTCTTCCTCCTCGGGAGTGAAGTCATTCTGGATGTTGAAGGTCTTTCTGATTTCCTCGGGGCTCTTCCCCTTGATCATGTTCGCAACGGTCTTGCATCCAACATCGAGAAGGGGCTTGATGTCAAGGTAGTTGGCGGCCTACATAGGATCCGCGTTAATTCTGTCCCGCAGTGAGGAAGGGGAGGGGGGGGGGGGGGGGGGGCAGGCATTCGGCACTTACCAAGATGATTTCGAAGAGCATCTCCTGGTCGACCTGCATGAACTTTTGGTCCCATTCCTCGATGTCGGTGGACCTCTTGCGAGAGTCCGATTCGTCATCGTTGGTGGTGGGGGAGTCACCCTTGTGATGCTCGCACCATTCGATGACCTTCCTAAGGACGGCCTCGTTGACCTGAATAGTGCCGTTAGTGAGATGCGGCACGGAGGGTCAAACTTAATCGTCGGGCAGAACGGAGTGGGTCATACATTAGGGATCGGGATTGCATCCTCGACCTCACCGACGTCTTCAAGCATGTTCTTAATCAGTACCGAGCGTTCGGCAACCTCCTTGTCTGTTTGGCACAGCCGCGTCAGTTTCATCAAGACTACGAGTGGTCGCTGTGGTGTGGTGGTGATGCACATCAGAGGCAGTAGGAAACATACCGACGGTGAGGGTTGCGCCATCGGAGCTCATGAGCTTAATCTGGGCGATCATCTTGGTGTTATTGTCGAGGGACGATTGCTTGACGTCGTGAGTCGGCGAAGAGGGAGCGTTTTTTTTTTCGGGATGTGGGGGCGAGGTGTCTAAGCGTGGGAGGAGGTGGTTAGTTGGGGGTCGGAGGAGGAGGTGGTTAGTGTTGGGGGGTCGGAGGAGAGGTGGTTAGTGTTGGGGAGGGAGTTGATGGGGTGGTAGAGTAACTTAAGAAGACGCACAGGCACTACTGACACTACTGAAGCTTGGCGCCTTTCTGGGCGCCGCGGCCAGAACAAAGCGCCGGGTCATACATACGTATTCGACACGAGGCATCCCCCACAAAGAAAGGGTTTGTCTTTGAAACGGGCAATCTCCATCTTCATCGGGACTGTGTACGCTACATACAAACGCCCAGCCAGGACTCTGCTTTACGGGGCCAACGGCACCGCGTGGAGGGAGGCTGTAGAGAGGAGCAACGCGTGCCGCTCCCGCTGGATGCCGGAGCCGCACAGCAAGTCGGCATTCAGCATGCAGAGGCGCCAGCACGCCCCCGCCCGTAGCGAAATGTCCGACGCAGAAGATCCGCACCGTCATCTGATCAGCAACTCTTGGGGTCCGAGGCCACAGTCGAGCGGGGCCAACGAAAAGGCAAGGGAGCCTTTCGTTCTCCTTCAGCCCGATGACCTGAACATATCTACATAGGGCCCCGCGAACATTTGAGCTGCGGCGCTGGGGATCGGATTCTTGCATGCGCTGCTCTTCCTGCCTGGGATGATGAGCAAGGGGGTTGGTGGGCTGTGATCCGCAATCGAGACTCGAGAATTCCTTTTTCTGCCCCGCCTGGTCATGGCAGCGCAGAATTATGTAAGCGCCAGCAGACCAGTCTTGTGCGGACTGATATGTACATACTGTATTGGCACTGATCACTGATCACTGCGCTCTGTGGGACCAAGATGCCGCGAATGGCTATCGTACCGTATAAACCCGGATAAGAGTCCTACTTTTGAAAATGGTTTAGCACGTCTTGGCGCGCTAGTGCGCTTTGGGTTAGTGCCACGGCGGCAATAGTACGTCACTTAATTTGGAGGTTGGGAGGCAGAAGCTCCACAGCGTATCTGAGCAGCATTGTGAGCGCGTTAGACGTGGACCTATACTAAATACCCACAGAAATCAAGTCCACAAGCATCACGGAGGCAATAATGGAACGCAGCGAAGCAAATTTCACCACAACAATATCGCAGGATTTTGCGCTAGTGAATCTGATACTGACTAAGCGCGACGCGCGCGCCAAGACTGCCAAGCGCGGCGCTAACCAATTTCAAAAGTAGGACTCTTATCCGGGTTTATACGGTATCTCACTTGAGAGGTCCCCTATAAATGCCACTATTATAGGTTTTGGCGCACTCAGCGCGCGCTAGTGCGTCTAGAGTTAGCGCGCCGAGCTTTTTCGAACGTCAGGTGATCAGCCCATACCACCAACTACGCGATCTTCACCGCCTAAAGGCTGCCAACCACCAACGACCAAGCACCAGGTTCTGAGCAACCAGGAGAACTCCTCACGACGATTCTCTTGCAGACTTCCTTACAGCCAGCTGCCGATACACCTCGAACCCCTAGCATACGTTCACTGGTTATATTCACCCCGGGCTACGGCCCTCGGAAACACCCAATTGCTGTGGTCCCTCGCTGGGTTTCTCTGCCGGCAGCCGTTCCTTCTAGAGCCAAGCGGTGCAGGGCAGTTGAGTTTAAGCCGAGAGAATTCCAGAACACGGGCGGGTGGACGGTGGGAATGGCGGACAACGGAACCTACACGTGTGGAACAATACCTATCAATCCAGAGGATATCACGGGAAGTAGCGCAGTGGGAGGAATCAGGTTTATGATTAGATGTGTCGGTGCTGCTTGGAGGAGGTTCTGTCGGGAGAAGAGGGAGGTTATCATTCGAACTTGACGCGTCACTAATTATCGATGGGTCATCTGACAGCGAAATATCCAACAAAGGGCTACCGACCCCCCACCTGATGCCTGCTCTGAAGGACTGGAAGACTTGAGGAGCACCTACTGCAGACGAAGGTACAATGAGTACCAGCAGCGACACCTTAGATGTCTCATCATCATCGGACGACGAACTAGATGATCAAGGTCTGCCATCAGCACCTGATGCAACTCGAAGTAAATCCAGGATACGCGACGTGTCCACCCACAGCAGGGTGCGACTTTCGTTGGCACACAGACGGGGCGTAGTTGAATTTGTAGGTGGTTGTCGCTGCGTGTGTACTAGTATATGGGTTCTGTGGACGGAGCACTGTGCTCACGAAAATTCAATACTTTTTTACAAGCGCGATTTGATACTGCGCTAGTCCTTAAGCGCACTAGTGCGCTCATGTGGGCGCTAGTACCTATAACAGTGGCGTTTATAGGGGGACCTCTTAAATGAGATAATACGGTAATTGAGGGCCGGAGGCGTCGGTGGGCAAGTTGATTAGTCAGGAGGACCGAGCAGGGGTGGGGAGTTCGCTTCGGCAGGGGAGGACTTCTCAGTACTTAGACACCGACACCGACACTTAGAGATAGACACCACCGACCACCGACACCTGTACGTATCACCTACCACCGTACCGTACCTATAATCACCACCTCCCTCTTCAAGTAAAATATCGATTGGTCCTCACTTCTGTCCCCCCCCCCATTTTTGGTCGCGAATGGAAACTCCCTCAACGGAAGTCTACAGCTACCAGACAGGGGAACCTAAAGATAGTGGAGAACCTAAAGATAGGGGAGAACCAAAAGATAGGGAAGAACCTAAAGACCAGGGGAGACCTAGCAACGCGTCACACTCTTATTGTGGAGCCTCATGCGGAAATCATCCCAAACCGAACCGGGTATCTATCTGGTAGAGTAGATATGTGTAGGAATCTCTCACTCGCCGTCACGTGACACTACCGCATCGGCACGGGACGGCCTGCCTAGCGTGATTCGCTGTACACTGCACAGTCATCTCCCGTCTAGACACTTCTCCGCAAGGCCGTCGCCCCAACGAATACCGCCCCGAAAACTCAGAAGTAAGACTCCGGATCCTTAAGCCTAAGCCCACGGCACCGCCCCATCGCCGCAATACAAAGCATGTGGAGACGCATTTACATGCTACTGTTGGCAGTGAGACTGTACTTCGCTCTCGCCCCGTCCTATATCCATCCTGATGAGCACTTTCAGGGCCCGGAGGTTATCGCTGGTATGTGATGTCCCTGCATATCCTGGCCCCGATCCACCTGCATACACTATCGAACCTCCCCTGCTGCTTGGCTCTCTTCCCGCTACCTGCTCCCCCCATGCCGGCTGTACGTAGCATTGGTGAGCGGGCACTTGTTACTCATCCAGCCCTAACCGTCGTGCAGGCCATATCTTCGGCTGGTCAACCGTCAGCACCTGGGAGTTCACAGCTGCAGCTCCCATTCGGAGCTTCTTCCCTTTATGGATGGTTTACGGCTTTCCCATGAAATTCCTGGACTGGGTCTATCCGGGAGCAGAGCCACCAGAGCCGATCGTCATCTTTTACTTCCTACGGACGATGTTCTTCTTGGCGTCCTTCGTCCTCGGTGCGTAGAGTGACCCGTGCACGCACATCCCTCGAGCGCAGTTCGAGTAGACCCGCTGCTGATACTTGCGCAGAAGACTGGGCCCTTCAGGAACTTCTGACGACTCCCCGCCAACGCCGCATCAGCCTGTCGCTGCTGGCCAGCAGCTATGTGACATGGACGTATCAGACCCACACGTTTTCCAATTCCGTCGAGACCATCGCAGTGCTGTGGTCTTTGGTACTGATGGACCGGATCTCCAAGTCTAAGAGTTGGGTTTTCCTGTCACCGGCAGCCCTCGGCCTCACCATCGTCTTCGGCGTCTTCAACCGGATCACGTTCCCCGCCTTCCTCATCCTACCGGCGTACCGGCTCGTCCCACATTTCCTCCGCAGTCCTTTCTCCGCCCTGCCGCTGATTGTCGCTGCCGGGCTCACTGCCGCTCTTGCCATCTCGGTCGACACTTTCCACTATGCGGCCAACTCCAGTTCTCCCATAGTGACTCCTTTGAACAACCTCCTCTACAACAGCAAGACTGAGAACTTGGCGCACCACGGTCTCCATCCTTACTACACGCATCTGGTTGCGAACCTTCCGCAGCTTCTAGGTCCGGCACTTCTCCTCCTCCGTACGCCGCTCAGTACCCCCGTGCTGTCGGCAGTCGGTGGAATCCTCGGTCTCTCAGCGCTGCCGCACCAGGAGGCGCGCTTTCTCCTCCCCGTGGTTCCACTTCTGCTTACCTCGGTGGCCCTCCCGCAAGGCCTCCTCCAGAAACGCACCTGGATTGCCTCATGGGTAATCTTCAACGCAGCTTATGGCGCGCTCCTAGGGATCTACCACCAAGCAGGAATCGTGCCCGCGCAGACGTATCTAGCAACCACCAATGCCACCGACGTCCTCTACTGGAAGACCTACAACGCACCCACCTGGCTGCTGGGACCGCGCAGCGGACGCACAAACACGACCAACCTCATGGGTGCGCCCGTGAGCACGCTGCTGTCAGAGCTAGCTGGGAAATCCAACTGTACCGGTGAAGCATACCTTGCGGCTCCATTCTCGGCCTCGAAATTGGACCCGCTGCTCGACGCGCCAGAGTTACCATTTCGCCTAGAGATAGCGTGGAATACTCGCGTCCATCTTAACATGGACGACCTTGACTTTGGCGAGGATGGTTTGGCTCCTACTCTGCAGAGGGTGATCGGGAGGAGAGGGATGGGTGTATGGAGGATACGGCGGAGGGAGTGTGAGAATGCATGAGTTTTCTTTCAGATACCCTTTGTGTTGAAAATATATTTCTGCGGGTCATGAGCATTTCTTGGGCTTGGATGGTAATTCCGCGGGTGGGCTGCGGCACTGGGAATAAGTGCGGATTTCGTGATGCCAATATACGTTGTGACTTGACAAGCGGAAATAATCACCATACGACTCTGTATTTGTATACACGGAAAAGCAGTACGACCCGGCGGCCGCTACCGGGAATAAGCACGCCCCACGGGCACAAGTCCAAGATGCATCGAACCATAGTCCAAGATGTAATGCATCGAAGATAGATACTGCACAGTCAGATGTAAAGACCGATATTATTCACCACTATCACGCCTCACCCCAACAAAATGAATTACAAACGGCAACTCCACCGACCTCTGTAGATGCGTAGGACCTCCGCAGAAAGAAAAAAATAAGAAAAAAAGACAATCCTAGTTAGCCTGTCACTCGCACTTCACATCCCGTGACTGGTGAAGTTCCACAACTTAACTAGGGCTCAACCCACCAGCTTACTAGCGCACGCACACAAACTTCTCAGCCAGCACCAACAACGACCAAAAATACCAACACGAACACGCACCCTTCACGACAACGACTCGACGACCCGTAACTAGTCTGCATCGCAATTGTCACCACCATGCCGGTACGGTTCCTCGCTCCTCCTCCAGCCACAAGAAGATTTATCGAAGGAAGCAAGGGAATGCAAAGCTGACGGGGGTAATGAAAAAAAAAATACAGTCCCAGAAGTCTTTCCGCACCAAGGTCAAGCTTGCCAAAGCTCAGAAGCAGAACCGTCCTATCCCCCAGTGGATTCGTCTTAGGACCGGTAACACCATCCGGTAAACACCTCCTCCTCGTACCGCTCTACGCACCGTTAACAATACGGTGGAATAGCTACAACGCCAAGAGACGTCACTGGCGCAAGACTCGTCTCGGTATCTAAGCGGCTCGCTCCAGGACCAACCTCTGTTATCGTTCCTTCTTCCGTTCCTTGTTGACAGAATACGATGGTTTTTCTTTTCTGTGGAGGAGGGAAGTTGTGAGGGGACCGATCACGGGAGTTTTGGTTTGCAGGGAGGGGAACTAAAAGACCGATAATAAAATGGGCCTTTTTCTTCTGGTGTGTGGGACGGCGTCTGCTTTTGCTGTTTAAGGGAAATGGGATTAATTTTTCGCCTACATGTGAGCCGAAGCGCGCGACAAGATGGCGAGAGAGGGATGTGAGTGCGCGGACGGATGTGGCGACTTGCCGACCTGGTTGTCAATACTCCTTCCACTACCTATTCCCATATTCGACCCAGCTGCTGCATTTACCGGGAACCCGTTTATACGACCGTAGAACTACTATATAGCAGCTCGTCGCGATGAATCCCGCACTGGTGCCCGAGCGGCAGGCGAAGGACACTAGTATCGTAGTACGGAGGATGGGCCTGGCCGCCCCACGCGACCTGGTACACTTCGAACCAGAGTGCCTAGCATGTCGTGCCTGGGAAAGGGTTGATATTCGCATCATAACCTCCGAAGTCCCAATCCCACGACCGCATCCGTCGGTGGTATGTAACTACATATATCTGACGACACACTATATGGTGCTCCTAGACTTGGGTCTTGGGATATAGACACTTTCGAAGCCGTCTACCCAGCAGACACTTGGGTGCCCACCCACGGTGGTTACATCGGACTTATGCTCAATACCCCACGACAAGCCCCTGAGGTATGTTAATAACCTCTTGCTTTGGCCATTTGGGCATTTACAGCCGGAGACCAACAAGCACATGTGCATAACTATACCACCACCACCAGCCATTGCTGTAAATGCCTGGAGTCCCGGGGAAACGTACACACCTGGGCCCCGTTGGAAGGTTCGTAAACTGGCCGGAAATGGTTCGGGGTGCCGGCTATGCGGTGTTCGTTGGGGCGAAGGATGTTAGTTCGTGCCGGTCGTGGTGCTTGAGGAGCAAGATAGGGTTGCGGCGGGTAGTATGCACTTCCTCTACGGTCGGACTGCGGGCAGTGAGGGATCAAGTGAGCAAGTTCGTTCCTTGGAGCACAAAGGGTTGCAGAAGTATTAGTGGTCCGGTATCACTAGAGCAGACTCTAGGTCAAATGGGCGCGTCGTAGGAGTGGGGATGGAGATGGATGGCACCTGACAAACATCAGATTACGGCAAGGCCAGCCACAGTGAGGCCATTGCCAGTGGAGGATTGTCGTGCGACTCGTGCAATCCACTTGGAAAAGAACGGTAGCCGAGGCCCGAAGGATTGCGATGAGGCACGGGGCCCGATGACTGTGAAGAGCATCTAGAGTAGCCTGTGGTTGGACTACTGGCACGCTGATAACAAGGTTTTCCAGAAACAGAAAAACCAAGGAAGCATACATCTCTCACTCTTCGTATCTAAACTCCAGTTTTTGGCTAACTACATATTCTTGAGACAAACTAACGCAATCAATCTAATCGGGAAAACGCCAGACATGTGACAAGGTGAAATAGACGCATCAAATGTCGCGTTGGTGTGACATCATACTATGTCATTGCTACACCCACAGACAGAGAGCGGCCGTGACGGGAATTGAGCTTCGGGCACAACGTAAGTCCGGCGTCATTGACTAAAGGTACCTTGAGAACCCGTGAGAGAGCTATATAAACAGCCGTTCTCCCGTTCTCATCTAACTACTCCCTCCCAACCACCACAATTACAACACATCGCATCGCATCTTCACATCCAAGCAACAATATCCCACAAATCAAACAAAACCAATTACCTAAGTACAACATGTCTAACACTTTCCGTAAGCCTTTCTCCGACCACGCCGAGCAGAAGCTCCAGCCCGACTCCTCAAAATCTACCGTTGAAAAGGCTAAGGAGAACGTCACCACCGCTGCCGACAGTATGCTCTTTCCTCCATCCAATTTGCCTGAACGGTTACTTACATATGAGGACAGAGGTCGCGGGTGAGCTTCAGACCGACTCCTCCAAGTCCAACACCCAGTCCGGCTTCGACAAGTCCCGCCGCGAGAAGGACACCATCGTCGACAAGGTGAGCTAAATACTCACGCTCCCGTCCTACTATCGTACCTTTCAAACATTGCCGGACTTGGCAACAACAACCGCGTCTAGATTCGGTGATGCTTTGATGAATTGAGGGGATTTGGGGGACACAATTACGGAGTTCGATTGTGTCATGTTTTTTTCTCGTTTTTCCATCTGTTGTATTCTAGTTACGGCCGGCTGTTTGGCCATGGGAATTTGAAGTTACCTTCCCGAATATGAACCCCTGGGATAGAGAATGTTGTAACGTGCCTATATATTACTACACGTCACGTATCATAAATTGCGAGGGAACCCAGTGATACTCCTCCTTTGTCCGTTTCAACACGCCTCGTTCCCGCACCGCTTTTATAAGTCTGGCCCTCCACTGCGTTGTCAACTATCTTCGCCGACACACTTTACGGACCATTACAGACATAGTTATCGTAGTCTATATACCTCCTACTCAAATCTGTCCTATGTTGCGCAGCTCCCCTGAGCTCATCCCGCTGCACTAGTTCGCTAATATGATCCCACTTCGTGGGTTGGGTTGCACCGGTGTCACAGGTCGATGATGAACCATCACATATCAATGCCTACTATACATATGCATCCTCCAGTCTGGGCCCTTCACTACAGACTGCAAGTAACCGCCCCTCCAATCGGTTCACTTCCGTGCTCCATGGCCTCTTTTTTTTGTTTATTCATCGCATGCGACCTATCTAGGTCATGGCGGTGCACTAGGATGCGCCCTTTAATAGTGGACACCCACTACGAACGCTTAGCCGCCAGCTGAACGCAGAAGTCCCTAGACTGGATAGAGCAATATGAGTGAGTGACGATGATTCACTTGTGTTGTGGGGGGAAGTCATGGCCGGCCACACCTCCAACTTCAACTTTCAATGCATCGCCGCCGCCCCAGAACCAATCATCGCTTACAACCGTGCTCTATCAACCTAATGTAACCTTATTTCCCGATAACTATGCCTCGCGGTGGCGATGGCGATGGGGCTGGGGCGAGGATGTTCGAGTAGTTACTTGGACAACATCCCCGTCATGAAGGGTCACCATATGCCCTAATCCGGTACTGTCTCTCTCCGCCCCAGTGCCCATGCGAGAATCTTATCTTATCTTATCTATCTATCTATCTATCTATTTCTGTTTGACTTTGTTCAACTCCAACGACGTCAGAGGTTAGAATAAAGTTTCCACTTCTAGATTTCTTCCAACCGTATCTGTCGGTTCCGCTTTGTTTCCGTTCTACTTGGAGACGGGCTGCAGGAGGACACCTTGATTGGAGATTTCACAACAAAACCCATTTAGTAGAGCCTCTACACTGCATCAACAGCACCACCACCACCACCGCACTGACTGGCTCCCTATTCCGCAGCTAGCCGTCGAACTTAGCGAAGTGCCACAGCCAAGACTCCCCGTGAGTGCACATGTCGCCATTATCCTTATTGCCAACAAGCAGTCGACCACGAAGACTGAACTGACATTCAAACTCAATCTACCTTTCTACATCGTAACTTGGACAACCACAAGTCTTATCAAACTATTTCTGCCTTCCTATCTCTCTCCATTGTTTCTTCCCTCATTGCTTCTTGCTCTCTACCCGTCCGTCGCACCACACCATCGAAGCACGATTTGACATGGAGAATTACGAGTACCACAATATTGATGTTGCCACGATGGATCGTGAAGAGCTTCAGGTATGCCTACACATAACGGCAACGTATTGTATCCCCATCGATCGTTCGCTGACATGACCCGCATTCGAAAGGAAGCGGTAACAGGAGCCTATCTTCGCCTCAGCCGCAAGGAGATGATCCTGCTTCTGAGCCTGCGATCTCTTCCCGTGTACGGCGACGACCACCAACTCGCTTTCCGCCTAGCCGTCCACGACCTTTCGCACCGTACCGATCTCAATGCCGCACCCAGAATCCACACGCCACCCCCAACAAATGACTCCTTCCTCTCGTCCACCGAATTTCCACCTTCCACCGACACCCTTTCTTCTCCAATCCCATCTCTCGGATCTCAAGACCCGGCCTACCGACTGGACACGCTCTCAGAAACATCGCTCGCACCGCACCATCTACCCACACTCCCACCAGAGCTATGGGCGGACATCTTAGAGATCGTAGCCGACTGGGAGCTTGCGACCGCCCTCGGCATTCGCACCAACCTGCGCCCGACAGCCGACTGGACACGTAACGCCTCCTCCTTAGACCAAGCCCTCCTCTCCGGCTCGGTTCCGCATGTTAGCAACCACATCATGCATCACCCAGCCTCGAAACTCACCAAATACGGTGCCAAGGCGATGATCCGCTTCAGTCACACTCACCTGCTTACCTACCTGCGCACCATGCGGGAAGGTCAGTTCACCACCATCTTCTCCGAGCCCTCCTGTCAGATCCCCGTTCTTGCCAGCCGTTTTGGACAAACCAAGGTCCTTAGTTGGTGGCTCGACGCCTCCGATCCAGCCTTGCCCAATGCTCTCCCACGCGTTTACGACGAGGAGCCGTTGGACGAGGCCTCGCGCAAAGGCCACATCCATGTCCTTCAGTGGTGGAAGACATCCGGACTGCCTCTTCGATACGGATTGGTAATGGACGTCGCCTCGGCCTCTGGCCAGCTGCCCGTGCTGGAATGGTGGAAGAACTCGGGATTGCCCTTGGAATACGGCCGCCACGCCCTCCGCTCCGCTAGCTACCGTGGCGAAGTAGAGGTCCTCGAGTGGTGGAAGCGTTCTGGTCTGCGTCTTATCTACGACAAGGAAGTCCTTGTCGAAGCTACGAAATTCAATCGCGTCGAAGTTCTGGAGTGGTGGAAGCGCTCGGGCTTGACCGTGCAGTATCTACTTGTCGAGATCGAGGCGGCACTGGAAGACGCCATCGGTGGTGGAAAGGAGGCGATGGCTTGGTGGATTGGCCAGGGGATTCGCTTCGATGTTACGGTCAGGGAGTGGATGGAGTACAAAGTATTGTAAATCGATGGGACGAGAAAGAGAGAGAGAGAGACGATTTCACGCATTGCTTTCGCTTCGCTTTGGGATCGGATGGGGTTTGAATGGGGCCTGGGTGTTGGGTGTTGGGGGTGTTTTGTAACTTCCGCTTCTTGATGGCTTTTTTCTTTTCTTCTTTCTTTTCTTCTTTCTTTCTCGTTGTTTCCTTTTTTTTTTCTTGGTCACAGTATGTACTGCACAGCAGCATATGTATCACCCATGGGGTTGGAGGACAAGCAATATACATAGATGATAGGATGTTTACTTCATACGCCTTATGGTACTATCAATCCCACGTGCCCACAACACCTGTCAGCGTGTACCTCTTATGCCTCGTTTGGTTGCATCATATTTTGAGAGGTTATCACTTGTTCGGAAAAAGAAATTTCCCACACAAAAGCGCGATTTTGGGACTGTAGGTTGTACAATCAAACAGTGCCGGTAACCTCTAGATAAGGCTTTCAACTAGCAACACGATCTATTCCTCTTCATCCATCTATCTATTCATACTTACAGGCCACCTTGTGGAATAAGCAAAAAGAGAAAAAGAGAAAAAATACATGACCAGAGAGAAGAGAAGAAAAGAGAGAATAACACAGATTTTCACCCCTTGACCCATCAGCCTAGCCGATTCCAAGAAAACACATGTAGTAGGGACAGACACAGGGAAAAAAACACGCGGGGGGTTATACAAGCAAGAAAAGTAAAAGAAAAAACGACCCGCCGCTAGAACAGTAATAGGTACAGATAACAAGGGAATTCCGGAAAACAAGAGATGCCTAAAGATTCAGTATCATTTTCGGGGGTTGATTCGTTACAATGCACTCCCTCGAACGTCGCTGTCGTCCGAAGAAGGTTGATTACTCGTTCCTACTCGTCCCCGCGGCGACAACCATCTCCCTGACCGCCTTCTGTCGCTCCTTCTCCTTCCCTTTCCTGCTAAGCGGAGGCATGCTGCTGCTGCGCTTCTCCTTGCCCTCCTCGACCTCGCGGTAGAGTCCGTGCTCGCGAATGTACTCAATGACGCAAGCGGGGAGGAGATAGTGCACGCTCATTCCCTGTCGCAGGAACTGGCGGATTCCAGTGCTCGATATGTCATTTGCGATCAGCTGGCGGATCACGTGAATGTTCTCCAGCCAATCCTTGCCGAGGTCGTTGCTCCATTCCTTGAGGGGGGCCAATGCGTCGTGGACGGCGGAGCCGGATCGCTCGACGACAAAGATTCCGTAGCCACTCAGGATGTGGTCGAGATCGGGAATGCTCCAAACACCGGGTTGCTAAAGATTGTTAGTATCCGATGTGGGGTAGTTTGGAGAGGGGAGGAGGTGAACGTACAGACATGGTCTGCAACAGATCGCTGCCGGAGAGAAGGCTAACGTGCGCACGTCGATACTCGCTGCGGGGCGCGCCCTCGTATGGCGCGATTCCGCCGATCGTATCGTTGACTTCGTGCGCGACATGGTCCAGGACGAGAGCGGTAGGCTGATATTCGGGCTGGATGGCCTCCCATGGGTCGACCATGATCCAGTCGGAGGTCTGGTCGCAGGCGAGCTCACACATGCGGAGACTTATTTCTCGTCGTGTCAGTATTCGTTGCGTTAAAGCGCGGTGAGTGGGGTTGCTTTGCATTTGTTGGGGTATCGGTGAGAGGGTATATGCGAAGATAAAGAGAAGGAGGAGGAAGAGAGGTAGAGGGGGTGAGGGGTGTCTCTACCGGTGTTGTGCTGAAGCCAAACCCGCCTTGTTGTAACGGTCAGAGACGGGTGACATGTAACCGGCAACAACCTCGTACTCGTCGCTCATGTTCTGTCTAACGTGATCGACCGCCATTTCGAACATACGCAAGTGCATGTGGGTGATCGGAGAGAATGAACCACAAGCGACGAGTACGAGAGGTGTCTTGGAGGGGTCGGTCAAGACGCGCAACAGTCGGTGTGAAGGAAAAACGTATCCGTCCATGGCGTGACCGGTAGGAGTAGAAGGACTCGTCGCGAAGGTCATTTGTGATTGTTCTTCTGGTTTGTTTCTCTCGAGCGGGCTTTGCGATGGCGGGGTGGGAACAGGTGGAGGTCGAGATGCCGGTACTTGTACGCTGACGGATTATGTATGCAGAGTATTCAATGGCTGGGATTGTGAGTATATTGGAGGAAGTGGGGGGAGGAATGTTGTGACTCTTACCGGACAGCGAAGAAAGGATTGGGGGTGTTTGATTCCAAAGCTGGGGGGTTGTGTTGGTGGGGGTGGCCGATTCGTTGGTGGTTGTCGCGGTCTGAGGTACTCTTCGGTAGGAAAGCGTAGTTGCAAGAGTAGTGGGGTAGTTACTTCTTCGGACCGTGGAAACTGAAGTCATACAGACACGGTTTAGCAGAGTTTTGGCTTTGACCCTCGTCCCCCACAGTTGTCCAAGCCTTCGACCAGACACTACGTACTACGATTTGCATCTTCTTCTTTTCTTCCCCTCCCTATGTACATATGCGCTAGATAGGACGGAGCATAAAGTCGGGCACCTCCATTACGAAATAGATATAGGCGCTGGGGGTGGGCCCCAACTACCCCTACACCCAAGGACATCTACTTACCTAGGACGATACGGGATGGTGCGGGGGGTTTTCGGATGCGTTCGCTTGGGGACAGGGACGAAACCGAAACCCCACGACAACCTCCGTCATGCAGTTCCATATCAGGCCCGCGATTGCTCCGCCGTGATTGGTGGCATCTTACTGGCATGGGGATTTCCAGGGGGGTTGGGTACAGGAAATTATCCATCCAGCACCAATCTAGAGTATGAGTCCTACCGGGTTAAATCGGGTAGTGCCTCCACCAGTCGTATTATGTAAGCAGGTGAGTGGTGAGCGGGATCGACACGCTCCACAATCGCGAGGGGGAGCAGCTTCCCCGCTGCTCACTCGCTGGCTTGCTTCCATCGGCCGGCGGAACTTGTTTTTTTCTGTTTAACCGTACCCGCACTTAGCCTACATATATAGACTTCGGCGGCGTGCATTTTGACTATTTCCCGTCCGCCGTCCGCAAACTCCCTTTGCCCTCCACCCAGGCCTGCGGCGGAAATGGTCTTGCTAGATATAAAGTACATGCGGATGCTCGAATAGGTAGTAGCAACGAATTGTTCCGTCAGCGTTGGGTATCTAAAACGGTTGCGGTTTCCCCACACAGCGTTCTAAGCCCAGCCCTATGCTAGCACTCAGGGTTAAGAACAGTAGGCTGCATGCCTGCGGATATCCCGAGGCAATATGCGAGCCCCACTCCCGCAGCCACGCGATCCCTCCCGCCCCAGTTTCCCGGTAGCCTTCGGTCTCCAGGGGCGTACAAGGTAGTCACACAGTGGTACATAGCGTACTTGATATTCTGCACCTTTTCAAATGGCATTGATGCGAAGGCTTGGCGGTAGAGGCCTCCAGCGGGCACAGTCACAAAAAGGGAGCCGGGGCAGTGCCAGAGGAATAGAAGAGTCAGCAGCCGCACCCATCCGGAAAGTGCAGAGCTTTGGTTACGCATCTTCTGTTATACATAGTTCTAGACTTGGCGGCCTGGGCATGCAGTCCCAGCGTAGCTGCCTCGGTGATAGGGTTCTGCAATCCCAACTACGGCATAATGCGATTCCTCTAGTCACGGGTGTTGGAACCAAGCAAGTTGAAGAGAACATCCTCTCGTCCCTGCCAGAGGAGAGGGAGGTTTGATCACGCTGTATCACTCGGATTTCCGGGGAAAAAAGGAGACGATGGATAACGCGATGTTGATTTGGACCAGTAGTGAAAATAAGGATTCGCTTTCGGATGAACCTACTTACCCCGTCGCCGCCGGCCCTTGCCGAAGCCCAGCCAGACGGTCGCGGCCACGATACGTCCCGGAGGGAAATGGACGAAAGTTCACGATCTTGCAGGTGACAATACTTGTCGTCAGCAAATCAGCATATCTACGACGAAGCAACAATGCATCGTAGCGCTGTAAAGTTACAGTAGATGAAGATACTCTAAAGAGAGAACATCGATTTTATATCGCATACAGCCTCGCGAGACTACGGCGAATGCGCAAGAGCAGACTGCTTTCTTCCTAGCCTGATCAGGGTAGAGGCTCTGCTACTGCCACTTTGATGCGGGTCCGCTGCCGCCGCCCTCACACGGAGGTTCCTTGATTACAACAATGGCAGTGCAAAGTTTTACGGGGAATGACAATTTGTGAAGCAGCCAAGACTTGCTTTTCGCACAATCGATAAGCCTCAAACCACGCTAGGCACGCTAAGGGCTTTGCCCCTCCCACACACAACGGAATCTGACTGTCGGTGCGTCGGCTGCCGTTTGATTTACCTCAACTTCAAGCTCCAACCTCACTCTCTTTCATCACACAACCACAACAGCGAAAATGTAAGTACTATTTCACCTACCCCTACCTTCAGTAATCAGCGAGATTCAATGTGAAGTTGTCTGCATATTCTTCACTGCGATGCTTCTTCCTGCGATGAACAGTTTACTGATTGTGTATATACAGGAGAGCCAAGTGGAGAAAGAAGCGTGTTCGCAGACTCAAGCGCAAGAGAAGAAAGACTAGAGCCAGATCGTATGCATATCCCCATCAATACCTCGTAATGTCTCGATTCATAGTTACTGACATCCATTACAGCAAGTAAACACCTCGCCTTTCCCGTAGCCTGGCGGCCGCAACCTTTCCAACATCATTTTACGACCATGAGCCAAATTTCGAATCGGTAATAATCGGCGCGAAACGACTACAAAAATCCTTTTCTTTTCGTTTCATTTTCAAGCGACAACTTACGGCGGAGCAAAAACAAATGAGCGAGCGGTGAGGAAACTTATGGGAGGAAGGATGGATGCATTTTGAGATGACTTGATTTTCGTTTTTCGTATCGTCGGGAGAGGAGTTTGCGGGGCTGGGATTGTTGGGAAGGGTCCTTGAGGGTTTACGGACATCTGTCTCAGTCTTGTCTCACAAGCCTACTACAAAAAGTGGAAGGTACTTTCTGATGGTTTCTGAGTAATCGCGTGCTGTAAATTCTTCATTTCGGTAGTTTTCGCTGTGATCCACACGCAAGACGACGCTTGGCCTCTTCCCGCAAGACCCCACCATCACCGACCCCGCCATAGGGCGATGTATCTATCTCGAACGGAATATACAAAGCTAAGAACGGGTCCTGACGACATCGTTTTTTAGCACAATCCTCAATTGCGGGTTCACGCTGGAGCGCTATGCCTAGTCAATTTGCGGTAATACATAGTGGCTATCGCCGCCAGGGGTACATAAGGCTCTGTCAGGACAATCGCGTTTCACCGCCAGCTCTCCAAAGCTACAACTCACTATTGCAACACCACAACACCATGGTTACTTCGGATAAAAAGCGCAAGCGCGATGTTTCCGCTGCAGAGTCAACAGACCAAATCAAAATTGTCAACACCGAGGCATTTGGTCTTCCCCCTGTCGCTGGTTTGTTCTCCGTTCTCCTCCTTCGCGGCCTCAATTCCTAATCACTGTACGGGTTTCCAGCTGCTATGGTTGGCGTAACGCTTCCCCCTTTGCCATTCAAACCCTATACTCGCCCTTCCCCCTACGAAACCTCCAAAAAGAAGCGCGCTCGTCCGGAGTACCTTCTCCACGGATCCAACCCGCGACTCGATTACGAAGGCCGTGAAATGCCTGAAGATTCACAGTACCACCGCTACTATGTTGGTATCTACGATCCGGCTACAAACAGCGTCTCCCTCCACCTCGCACCCAAAGTCCACATGACCTCCTCAATCCGTGCCCACCGCCAGCGCGATGTCGAAGTCCTGGCAAAGGGCTCGAAATTCACATACGCGGAGAGCAGGGTCGCGTTGGGCAAGGCATTTGGAACTCGCAAGGCGCAGAGTGCCCTCACCAGCCGGGAAATCAATAAAGTCGATGTTACGGATATGGACCAGTCCGTTAGCAATGCTATTATCGAGCAGGTTGAGGAGAACACCATGGATATGCCCACCACGGAGGAGCTGGGCAGGAGCTTGCAGGATGAGAGACCTGTACCGAAGCATAATGCCGCTGCCAGCAAGGCGGATGATGTTTACGCTCGCGAGGATATCATCTGTGAGGAAGAGTGGAACAGTATTTGGGTCACTGACTGGGTCAAGAACGGGACTGTAATCACGTATGCAACTACTTACTCTATATCAACAGAGAGGAGAGAACTAATCCGATGGCAGGAAATCGACACATGTCAACAAGCGTGCCATGCAGTTGATCCAGAGTTCGTCGAAGGGTAGCACACGCGAGCTGAAGATGTTGAAGTATATTGCATCCTTGGTCGATTTCTACCTTTTTCAGCAGAGGGGTCGTGGAAGACTACCTCCTCCATCCAGGGCGAAGACTGCGTTCAGTGCCGGCAATCCCGTGCTCGTTGAGAGTTTCTACAACAAATTCGCTGAGACCACGAGCGGGCAGGTCAGGAAGGTTGAGCACGGGAAGATCAAGGACAATGGCGACAGGTGGGTTCTTTATTGCCGGCTTTGCCTTGGGGATAGAGGCGGAGGCTAATCGTCACGCAGGTATGTGGTGTCACCGAGATTGGAGCAGAAGGTCCTTTACTACATGGCTGTACTATGCTTGATGGTGGATAAGTTCGATGTGGACTTATACGACCTGAAGCATGACCTGAACATCCTGCCCAAAGAGTACGCGTTCCTCATCTTGGAGGCATGGACTGAACGCTGACAAGAGAAACAGGTTGGCCCAGGCTTTCAAGGAAGTGGGATGTTCCATCAGAGATATCAGCAAGACCCAATTGGCGGCAAGCAAGATGACTAAGGCTGAGGCGGCACAACACAAGAGGGCAGTTCTCAAGATTCCCTTGGAGTTCCCCCCACCTCCTAGAAAAAGGGCTGTCGGTGGCGGTAGAAGGTGAGGCGGAGACGCGAGAGGTGTGATTTGGGTTTGGGGCAGCCATGCGTGTTGTACATACCAGCGAAAAGGATAATGAAATGCAGTATGTACGATACAAGCATCTGCTAGAACCGCTTTAGAAAAAAAACCACGCATCGCATGCATCCAGCGTGACCCACTAAAGCGATAAGTAAACGGCAAGGAAAACAGAGCCATCCAGCCGTTACGATAGTCTCCGTTCTATCACAGCCCTCCCGATCCCATCATACAAATTAAAGGCGCCCGACTTCAGGGAGACAACCCTATTTCCTCTCCAGCAAAGACACAACCTCCTTGAGCAGATTCCTCAAATCGGCGTCATCACCAAACTCCAATCCAAACTCCAGCGCCTGCTTCGACTCCTCCAATCGTCCCATCTCCTTCAGCGCTTTAGCCTTCCTCCAATGCGCCTTCGGGTTCTGTGTACGCTTGAAATCGACGCTCAGATTCGCATCGGCCAGGGCTTCGGGCCAGTTGTTGGCGCTCATGTGCGCCTGTGCCCTGTTCGCAAACAGCACCTGCGTCTCCTCCTTGAGCAGGGGTGCCGGCTCCCACGGAGGACGTGTCATTGCCATGGTGATCGCGTGACTGTAGAGGTTGACCGCTTCCTGGTAGTTTCCCTTGCGGAATGCCAGGTTGCCGCTGTTGCGCATTTTCTCGATGGCGGCGGAGCGCTGGGGGGGCACCGGGACGGGCGGCGGTGGGACGCCTCCGGAAGGAGCTTGCGTGGCCAGAGTCTTGTGCAGGTTGTTGAGTGCCTCAAGGTGTGCGGTCAGCTCGGGATTGTCCTTTATCGTGGTGGTGATTGTTTGTGCTTGGTTATCGACGGCCAAAGGGAGCTGGGTGTAGACATCGATGGCGGAAGCCATTTTTACGGTTTCGGGGGGTTTCCGCGGTGGTCAAGCGAATGTGGTGGTGGTGGTGGTGGTGTTGTTGTTTAGGAGGTGGTGCAGACCTGGGAGCTCCAGTTTGGAAGAAGTTGAGGACAGATACATAGTTAACTAGCACAACTGCCAACCCCTGTCGGTTGTGTGGCACTAAAAGCAGCCGCTACAACCTGCCTGCGAATCTTACATATGTAGTTAACTACCTTAGATGCTTTACGCGAGTACCCACAATACCATCGATTCGAAGTCGCCATATACTCTACGACCACACACACACACACAGAGTACACAACACATACCTACATACACCATGGCTCTTCCGACTCCGCCATCGTCAAAGGCACTCATCAAACGCTCCACAGAGACAGAGCTCATGCCGCCGCCGCCCCCACTAAAGCGACTCAAGCGGCCGGCGCAGGTGCTCGACGAAGACAGCTACACCGATGCACTCGTATGTTCCCGCCTCGCCCTCTTCCACCCTGCTCCGTCAAGTAACAACTGTCTAGTCTGAGATCATAGCCCGTGACTTTTTCCCGGGACTCTTGGAAACCAAGTATCAGCAAGAGTACCTCGATGCGCTCGACTCCCACGATGAAGCTTGGATCGCCGAAATATCGCGTAAGCTCACACAGGTGATGAACACGCCTCAGCACCGACGACGGGGGACATCCTTTGCCACCCCGCAGTTCCGAGAACGATCTGCCACGCCGGCGATGGTTGCGACACCACGGGTGGGCAGTGAGGAAGAGGTGGAGAAGAAGCCGAAGATGGATACCACGCTCTCGCTGGACGCCTTCCAGAGCAAGTATACGTCTGAGGACAACGCGTCGTTCAACACCCTGCTGGATAAACAAAATGAGAAGCGGCGGAATTCGTATGCTTTCTTGTGGAGCGGCAATCATATACCGGGTTTTAGGACCAAGGCGCATCAGAAGCGGCTGAAGGCGCAGGAGGAGAAGGAAAGGACTGGGGAGCAGAAGCTTATTGTTGCACCGGATGAGCGCCCAGCGATCCCGAATACGTGGAAGGCGGAGCCGAGGAACGGGCTCATGTTCACACCGGATAAGTCGCCTCCTCCGCCGGAAAAGAGCGAACGCGAGAGGGAGCTTCCTCCGAAATCAGTGGTGTATGCGAACACACGGATGCCGCTACCGAGCGTAGCGTCCCAGGAGCGCGCGTCGTCTCCAACACCAACCGCAATCGCAGATGCGATCGCCGGAAAGCCCCGTCCTCTAGAATCAGAGGCGGAATTTGGCTTCCGGGGTGTAGAGACGCCCCGCGTAAACGGCTACAGCTTCGTCGACTCAGCACCATCACCCTCACCCGCTTCCCTTGGTGCACCGCCTCTCACATGGGGCGCTGTCGCCGCCATCTCCGACACCAAGCCCATATCATCCCCATTTAAGATCGCCGCAACCCCGAAGCGAGAGTTACTGCACCACCGCATGGTCGAAAAGGTCGCCAAGGGCAAGCGCGTTGCTATTCCCTCCACGGGACTCGCTGCAGCATCGCCGAGAATGACGCCGTTGGGCGGTGGGGGGAGGGGTAGAGAGATCCCGAAATTCGGCAGCAGTCCGGCTATGACACCTGCGGGGCAGAGGCTATGGGGAAATCTTAAGGAGAGGAAAGGGACTGGTTTGAGGGAGGGTATTTTGGGGAAGGGCGGGAGAGCAGCTGCTACGCCGGCGATGAGCGGGGGTGCAAAGCCGTTTCGGTGGGATCCTACGCCTAGGGCTTCGAAGTAGAGATATCTTTTGGGTGTGATTTAGAGATGTACAAAAAACTGATGGTGTTTGTTCGTATTCCCAGGTGTAGCGTTGTGATACTTCTTCTGTTTGCAGTGGACAGAGCTGTGGGTAGAGCAATCTGGCAGGTGCCTTCGGGGATGGACCCTTCAAAGCTGCGGCAAATCCCGCTGCAAGTTGTGCAACATGACACACCATCTTAACTTACTTCACACTTCCATCCGCCACCACACACCCCCACAATCACACATAGCAATGAACATCCCAGGAGAACGCTTCTCGATCGAGGATCTCCTTGCCTCCGACGATGAAGATCATGGCTCCCCACCGGCACCACCAATAACGGCCTTCGTTAAGGATATCATCGAACAGTCGACGACTGGTGCGCCCACCACTCCTATCGCGCCCTCTTTCTCCAGCGTGACCGGGTTCCCAGCGCACAAAAAGCGGATTCCGAAGAACCCGTCGCGGTTCCGCCAACAGCACCAGCAATCCCAGCCGCCGCGGCAGAAGACGGAGAAGGAGCAGATTAGTGAAGAGAATGAGGCGAGACTGGCACGGATGAAGCCGGAGGAAATCGAAGAGGGGCGCAAGGAGCTGTTGGAGAAGCTTAGCCCCGGGCTGATAGAGACGTTGTTGAAGAGGGCTAGGGTGGAGGAGCCAGGACATGAGATCAAACGGAAGGATAGGACGGGGGTTAAGAAGGGTGTGGTGAAGGATCAGGCTTTTGGAAACGAACAGCTACGCAAATCAGTGGGTGCCCGTCCAGACCCCATACCGATGCCATACAGGCGGCCTACAGTTGCCGAGGAGGAGGGTGAGGCCAGCGAGACTTACCAAGATCTAACCTACGATCCCGATGACGCTGCACCTCCCATCTACGATCCCGCCCTCTTTCCCCCACAAGGGTCCTATCACTTCCCTCGTGCGCCCCAGGCCGACACGGAAGCGCTGGATCCAGCCTCCCCCGACTTCCTCCAATCTCTTCACACCAAATACTTCCCGAATCTCCCATCAGACCCCAGCAAGCTTGCATGGATGAATCAGCCCTCCGAGCGCGAGGACCTTACCTACCACCCCTCCGAAAACGAACTCCTCCCTTCGGCCCTCCGTTTCGATTTCAAAGGCGAGCTATTGCCCCCACGGAAGGCACGGGAGTTGCCTGGACACCTCGGACTGCACCACCACGCTAATGCACCAAATGCCGCTGGTTATACCATTCCCGAGCTTGCGAGGTTGGCTAGGAGTACTTTCCCGACGCAACGCTGTGTCGCGATGCAGACCCTTGGAAGGATCATTTATAAACTCGGTACTGGAGTTTATCAGAATTCGGAGATTGAGAACGGTCTTTGGAGGTGTATCGAGGAGGGAAGGGTGCTGGAGGGATTAGAGGAGGCGGCGAATATGAAGGGCGGACATCTCAGTGTCAAGGCGCATGCGACTGATGCATTGTGGCTTTGGCAGAAAGGTGGTGGGAAGAGGATGAAGGCTGAGTAGTGGTGAGAAGCTCGACATGTGATCTTGTTACCAAACGGTTGCTCCACAGAGCCGGGTGAGAATTGAGATTTCTGCGTTAGTTTTTTTCGTGATTGTAGATCCAAATTCGACCAGTATAACGACCAACAAGTCTTATCATTCGATGCAGAGGGATCCTAATACTTTTCCTACAATACAGCCCTCGCGCCGTTCTCAAGCATCATACAGCGCTCACCGCCCAATACCAAGTAATCGGCTCAACATGCCCGCTCTACTGCATCCGAATCCACCCCTTCCAAGCATTCATCTTAGTTCCTAGCCAGGTTCTCTGGGGTGCAGCATCAAGTTCTCTCATGAGTATATCGTAGTAGTCCGGATTTCCCTTCGGCTTCAGCATACTCTCGCTGACCGGATACTATATTCCGGCAGAACCGACTTAGCCCACGTCCCAGCATCTCCAACTACGAACTACCACGCCCATCTCTGCCTGCCGGTCAGCTCACCTTGTGCATGAACCTATCTTCGAGTAGTGCGGCGAGGACGTTGATCTCGCCTTTGACCCGATCGGCATCAAACTTTTCCACCTGGGGGCGCGTGGCGGGGTTCTTCGCCGCCGGCGCGCTCGTGTTCTGCGACGGAAGCGTCGAGTCGGCGTCCGCGTGCGTGCCGAAATAGTGCGTGACACGGGCCCGGAGCACCTCTGAGAAGTTCAGCGTCGGCCGCAGCGGGTCCACCGGCCAGCGCGCGATGATGGCGGTGTACTGCTTGTACAGGAAGGGCTGGAGCGACATCGTTGCTGTTGCGAATTGGATGTAGATGGTGGAGAAAGCGAGGGAGCGAGGGAGCGAGGGAGCGAGGGAGCGAGGGAGGGCGGATTGGATGCGGGTTGGCGGGTGGGTGGCGGGGTGCAATGATGAGGTCATGCATGGAAAGTTTGGCGGGCGGTTAGGGTTCCGCGCTGTTGAGCGAACCCATCGAGAAGCGGCCGATCGGTGGAATATTTGGACAAGCGAGTAAAAGCAAAAATAGCGGTGTAAAGTATTCCTGGTTGGGTACTCCAAAGACAAAGCTATTTCTTCGACGTTTTGCTCAGTCCCGAGACCACATAACGCGGGTATGATTTCGAGAGCGTAATATGTATATGTATGTAACTTCCAGCCCACTGTTGCTCACCTGTTTGTGGCTAGATGCGTTGCTCGTTGGTTCTCGGGGAATAGGCTCTAGAACGGCCGTTTGCGAAAGCAGGTGTAGACTATGTGGCAGACCGTCGTGCTTATTTGCTTGGCAATATCAAGTCGCCAATACTCCACAAAAGAAAGAAGTAAGAAAGAAAGATATCAACATGGTGCAGGTAAGAGAGACACAGTATGTACGTCATTTCGCAGATCTGTTCCTTCGTGAAGCGCAGGAATTCGAGGCACCAGTCATCAGATTTGGAGAACAGATCGAAGGACATGCTGCCGAATGCGATGAGCCGCTGTTGTGGCCAAAACCGTATAATGGTAGTGGGGCCTGTCATCATCGCCATAAAGATCTTCATTCTCCGGTTGCGTCGTAGAAGGATCCATCTCGAGACCGAGTTGAGCATGTAAAACAGACCGGAGTCGAGAAGCAATAAAAGAAAAATGAACTCTCCCTCTTCCGTGAACATTGTGTGAATATCATGGCGGCACCATCACGGCCACCTCCGCGACAGACATGGGGTGAGGGTGAGACATGGGGTTGCGACTGACCAATGATCTTCTTTGTTTACATCTTGGCAAAAAAATACGACGGGTTTTACGACGGATTTCAGTGTGCGCATATGTATTATTATGCTCAGCTCTCGACTCTGTTCATAGCATAAACTCCTGCAACCCCCCCACTATCTAGCGCCGCTGCTGTCGCGATATATGCTCGACGGAAATAAGACGGGGTCTGCCGAACCTCGGTAATAATTACTTTGTGGTCGGGGGGTGGAAAAGACGTAGTTTTCCCACTGTGCGCGTATCAGGACGGTCAAGATACGTATTTTTCACGTCGTGATACGATAGAAATATGCGTTTAGCGGGAGAACTACGTTTTTGTTACCCTCCCCTTGACTACACAGTACATGTCGGTTTTGTTTTTGGTTTTATCATCTTAGCATTCTGCGCTGGTAGACATTGTTTTCTTTTTTTTTTAATTGTTTATTCATTAATCGCATGTGACCTACCTATGTATCTAGATCATGGCGATCTACACTTTTCTGGTTCCTGGCATACTTATACACATAGATTAGACTTTATCAATAGGTACTTACGTAATTATACATAGTGCCCAATGGGGATGTTTCTGTACGATTAGTCTGTGCTTGTGACTGCCATTTGCGGGTAGTGGCGTCATATCTTCACATTACAACGATTACTTTTCGCTTCACTGGACGACAGGTTATGAGCCCTCTTTGCAACTCCATCATACCATTCACGAATACACGATAGAATCTCGTCAAAAAGAAGCTTCTTAGCCCTCAAACCATATTATTCCTCCGGGTCGAAGGGCTTTTCCGATTTTTCCACGATTTGCATTTACATTATGCAATTATCGAAGTTTGACAACTACACTTGGTACTGGTGGGAGCACAGTGCCATCAAGAAACTTGGTTGATCGAACTACGAAGACTGGAAGCGTAGCATTAGGTCTGCCCTCAAGGTAGCTGATGCCTTCAGTATACCTAGTCACTTGAGAAGAACAACCACCAGTGGGAAACGCTGGTACGACTGCAAGACTCGAAAGCTATCGTAAAACGACGTGCTCTGGCGGCAACACCTCCTGACCCATGCATGCATGGTCAATATTCGAATCCCCGTTCGCGACCTCGAAGATCCCACAGAAATCTGGGAGACTCTCGTCAAGCGGCTCGACCTCTCCGCATCGCAAATAGGATGGACGGCTATTCTCACCAAATTTCTCAATGCGTGCCCTGACTCAGGAGAAAAGATTGGCCAGTATATCGCACGTCTACAAGGTTGTCAAGCTTAGCTGCATGGCACTGATGAAGCCATAACGGATGGTCTCGTATCTATGAGACTGTACAACCGCAGTTCGAAAACCTGATCACCAACCTTCGGGACCAGCCAGACATGGCCATTGAAAAGATGAAAAACGTCGAAACGTATCATCTGGTGGACTAGCACTCTACGCTAGAGGCATCATTCGGGACGAGGCTGAGGTGGAAGAGGCCGAGGTCGAGGCGGGACACTGGGATCGGTCGGATCGCCCCATGGACTCCGGTCAGTACCTGTCAGACCAGCAGCAACAGCAAGAACAGTCAAGGTGGAAATCTGCTCCTACACCTACAACCTCTACCGAGCCAAACAAACGAAGTATGCTACCGATGTGGTGAAATCGGTTACTGAAGGCGTGATTCTCCGAAGCAGCGAGCGGTCAAGGCGGTCAAGCGCCAACGGACCAAATATCAATCACAATCTACTGTCACAAGCGTTGGTCGCTAACAGCGAGGAAATAGGCCTTGTACGAGTCAGCTAGCCAACTACTAGTTTGATGACGATAGCGGCGGTTTTATCGATTGACTAGCCGACCATTCTGAAGAAGGCACGATAGACTCGACCGATCGGTTAGAAGAGTCGGAATCCCTTGTATTCGCATACTCGGCTTTGGCATGTTTTGCACTGTGGTATCGGAAGTGCCAGGGTATGCGGGTCAAGCCTTGGCAAAACTACAAATTGGCATATCTGGTGACTAATCCTGAGTGCTCGGCTATGACCCCGCCAAATAATCCTCGCATAACCCGCCCAAATCCATCAGATATCGTCATCCCTTCAGAACCTTACCTATCCTGCTACAACTCTACATACCGGTTTTATAGCTATTGACTTGATTCTTGGTTTCCTGAAATCGCCTCATTGTATATCGTTATAACGGTAGTAAGCCGCTGCCGATTCGAAGGCGTTGAGATTGCATCCGCGGTCGGTGCTTGAAGCTAGCATCTGCTGTGAGTTTCCACCATAATTCTACCAGTTTTACAGCTATTGACTTGATTTTAGGTTTGCTGTGTTTGTCTTACCGAGCCCAATCTGTTGGGTATAGGCTGCTTCCGATTCGCAAATCGGAGCAAAAGGTGGATAATGGCGGAGGGGCGTGAGTACACGAGAAGCAGTACAAGTCGCCCAGATAGTATTGTATGAGATCATAGTTTATCATTCGAACGCTAGCCTGATTAGTCTGCTTCTTAGCGCTGTAATCCCTGTAGCTACCTGCGAATTTGGGTGCCGCCGCCGAAAATTCCCCCACTTTGGACCCTTGGAGCACGACCACGACACCCCCGAATAGAAAATGGAAAACGTTCTCCAAACGGTTCATCTCGGGTGACCAACGATGTCCAGTCTAACAACCAACTGTTGAGGTTATTCCAACAACTCACCAAAAGCAGCCATTACTCAATCTCATTGTATGTAGTGACCACTCAACAAACCAAGCGACTTCAGTACTTATCCAACGAAAACGAAAACAGCAGGCGATTCTCCAAGTAAACCTCTTCCTAAATCTTCGCTATACCTGTGCACAGCTCCGTGGTGTCGTTCCACCAAGCTTCATTTGCAAAGTCTTGGGCTAATGAGGACGTCTCACTCGTACATACATAACTACCAGAGAATAGAGTAGAGTAGGTATATGCAACCCAGCAACTGTAGAAGACCCACAAACACCAAAAACCAACCCATCACATTCTCACAATCCCCGCCACCCCACTACGGAAACTAAAAATCCAACACAGTCTGTGTCCCTCCCCCTTGATGGTTGCCAACAGCTCCTGAATCTCATGAACATACTTCTTCTCTTGTACCGGCACACTTTGGACAAGCTTCTTCCACCCCTCACCGTCATCTGGTCCGGAGAGTTTTAGTATCTCCTCCAGCATTTCGGACTTGACGTCTACCGCGGCGATGGGACACTTAAGGTACACAGCCGACGTCTCCGCGATGTTGCGGAGAGCAGCGTCGATTATTGCTTTCCGGTTGACCTTCCGTTGTGTCGTGTCGTTGACTGTGCGGTTCGCTTTGCGGCCCTTGCGGTCAGAAGCAAGGATGCGCACGTCGACGTCTGCGTGTGGCTCTACGCCGGCTGGAGTACCAGGAGTGGCAAGATCTGACGGGAAGTGGGTTGACACGTGGCGGGAGAGACGTGCGGCGGCGCCTTGGAGGCTTCTCCGCTCCTGTTCTGCGAGCTCTGTCTTGAGCCACGAAATGAGCTCCGAGTTACGGAGTTCGATGTCCTGTTTTGTGTGAAGATTTTTCACTTTGAGCGAACGCTCGCCGGAGACGAGGCCCTGCTTTACAGTGACGATCCAACTTGCACCGTCGTGCTTGTATTGGTGCACTAGACTGTCCATTCCTGTGATGTTTTTGCCGAGTTCGGCGCGGATACCGTTTGCCCAGAGTTCCTGCAAGAGGGAGACGCCGAAGCTGCGCAGCGCGGTGCTGTCGAATGCCGATACGATTACATCGCAACGACGAGTAGCCCATGCGCCGGTGAGGTGGTGTTCGTCTTCGGCGCCGTGCTTGGTTGTGGTTTTTGTTAGGCGCTTATTGTAGGTGCTCATCGACTCTGCCAGTTGCTCCCAGCCTAAGTTTACGCCGACTACGTGGGTTTCCTGGGCAAGATCGTGGACTTTGGACCGGTGCTCTTGTATGAGATTGTCGTACCTTCATCACAGTTAGGCATGTCTTGTCTCAAAAACAACCGCAGTGCAAACCTTCCACCAGCCGCGAAAACTTCCCGTTTCTTGCTGTCATAGATGCACTGAAAGACAACTCCACCCTTATAGAACTTGTCGTTGTATGTGCCAAGCGGGCTGATGTAGGCCTTTCGATGAACACCAAACAACCTGAGATACGCAATTACTGATCGCAAGTGTTCATACACCGGCCTAAGTTTCTCGGCGTTCTTGAAACTATGGAAAATCGCATGGAGGCGTTCGAACGCTTTCTCTGGTTCATCTCTCCAATCGAACTTCGCCAGATCATCAAGGGATGTAGGAAGGATCCCAAGCTTTGACGTAGCTAGCTCGTTGCGGATCTTTGACCAGTTCCATTGTCCATGGCCTAGTTTACTCACGATATCCTTTGCGGAGGCTCTCACTGGTGCAGGTATCCGACAGAAGTCCATTACTACATCGAGGAGGTTCGAATGGTTAAAATGGTAGACCATCTGCACGCCCTTCAAGCTCGGGAACGCATCGATCACCTCGTCGATTACTTTTATGACCTCAGCCTCTTTAAGAGTGAGATCATGCGAATCGTTGGAGACAATGTCAAAGTCAACCTCGACGTGACTGCGCGGTTGGCCGCCGCCAGCATTCTCCCTGTAGACCGTGCCAAAGGTGAAAGTCTTTGGCGCAGGCGATATCGACCGAGCAAGGAGCCGGGCGTGTGGAAGTGTCAGATCATGCGGTAGTTGGACAAGATTTCCGTTCTGGTCCATGAGCTGGACAACACCTTTGCCCCCTGTAACGCCACCTGGATAGTATTTACTCCTGGGCATCAGTAAGGGCCGTGTAGTCTCCACGGCCCCATGACTTCGGAAGATGTCGGCCAGGCGTTCCTTCACAAGGCTGTGCATGATGAGGTCCTGTGCAGAGTGCTCCTTCTCCCCTATGTCGTAGGTGTGGTTTTTGTATTCCTTTGTGTTCTGTGAAAACAGGGCCTGCATAACCTGCTTGTGATATGGAGTCGTGGGATCAGAGAGACTCTGAAGGGCGTGCTTGATCGTCTTATCCTCAATCATGAAGGGGAGCTTGCCAGAATTCAAAAGCTCAACGCTGGTTGGCCGCTCACTCGGAGTATGACTCAGCAGCGTCTTGATGATGTTTCCTTGCACAGCTCTCTTCTCGGTCCAGAAGTCCGACGGGAATTCAATGTCCGACTCGCGAAGTTTGCTCAGGACTTCAGCTCTTTCCATGCCCGAACCTAGAGGGTAGACCATCTCGAAGAAGATTACTCCTAGGGAATACATCTGTACCCGTCAGCAGGGTACTGTCGAGAAATGTGAAGAAGTGATGACTTACGTCGACTTTCTCATTGTAATTGCCAAGACTCTTCCCTCTAAGCTCCGGCGCGACGTACAGTGCAGTGCCAACGTTCGCCGTGAGGTCGCCTTCTCCGTCTGGTTCACCATTGCTGGACTTTTCCATCTCGCTCTTGACGACCAAGGCAGCCAAACCGAAATCTCCAATCTGAGGATCCCCAGAAAGGTCGATAAAGATGTTCTCAGGCTTCAGGTCTCGATGGATTATACCAAGACCATGGATGTGGGAAAGACCCTCAAGAATCTGCCGGAAAAGTTTCCAGGCTTCTTCGAAACCGAGGCCTTGGCGGATACGATCCCGCAGTGTCTGGAACGGTCAGCAACACAATCAGCAATATGTGCTTAGACCACGTACCAAACGTTCGGCGAGCGACATCTGGATGTAGAGAGTGACTTTGCCCCTCTTCTTCTCGTTGCTTGTCATCCTTTTCAGCGCATTGGTTTTAATGCTTTTCTTTGAGGCCGTCGAATCCTCATCGTCCGAGTCGCTCTGATCTTCCTCATCGGTATCCTCTTCCTCGTCCGATTCACCACTGTCGTAGACGTATCCAGCACTATTGGAAATAAAGTCCAGGCCGCCAGTAGTACTATGTGCGAACTCTATCCCTGAGACAGACTCATCCGAGCCATCCGAGCCATCCGAGCCATCCGAACCGTCGGAGCTGATCGTAGCATCTTCATCGGCGTCAATAATTGCCGAGCCACCACTATGCGAAAAGTCCAAATCTTCCAACCACGCCGTAAAGTACCTTACGACATATCTGTGGTTTAATCGACTCAGCAGTACGACTTCCGACAAAATCTCAGTGAGTTTCGTCCCTGAAGTTTGTTGGATCTGCTTTATGGCGTACTCGCGACCATCCAACCTGTTTCTGGCCTTCACAACCTGGCCGTATCCACCCTTTCCCAGGCGTCCCAGCTCCACAAAGTCGCTGGCGTAGCGGCTCATTCCGGGGCCTCCGGCCATTGATCCGCGTCTGCCACGACTGTGGCTGTGGGCGTGCTTATGGTTCGACATACCCCATGAGATCCCCGAGTTGCTTAGAGGAGAGGCACGTGATTCTGGCTGCGTGATGGGGTCATCGTTCCGGAGGAATTCGGACGGAAGCAACTCAAACGCAGTTGGCCGCTTCTTGGTATCGACGCGAAAGATGCTCTCGAGGAAGTCGAAGAGGGATTCGGATAGTGTGATCGAGTCAATCAGTTTCTGCGGAGAATCGTAGCTCTCTACCACATTCAGACCGAATATCATCTGCAAAAAGACGACACCAAGTTGCCAGATATCCGCCTTCCGCGTGGCCTTGTGGGTTGTTGTGGTGCCCTGTGACATCTCGGGAGGGGACCAGTGTCCGGGCTTCACCGCAGCGCGGGCAAGGAAGCTATCCCTGATGGCGCTGGCGTAGCTGACATCGGCGAGCTTGGGCGCAGCATGCGACCCTGATCTTCTACGGAAGAGAAGAATATTGCCGGCGTGGATATCTCCATGAATAGCGCCGTTGCGATGCACATAGTCCAGACCCTCCAAAAGAGAAATCATCCAAGAGCGAGCAACATCGGCGGTCACACAGTCCACAATCTCCAATAGATCGCGTAGAGTTCCCTTATTCGAGTATTCGGTGAGGATTGAAACCCTCCATCCGGTGGTGCCGAATCTGGTGACCTTAGATTCGTAAAGCACAACAACATTCGGATGGCTGAGATTTCTCAAAGAGTCGATTTCCCGTTCAAGGTGCTGGATTTTCTGCTTTCCCTCGGAGAAATCCTCGAAACTATCTGACAGCTCTACTTGCTTCAGAATGAGCGGAAGATTCTTACTCTCGTGTGCCGGAAAAGCAGGCCGCACAGTGAAGACTGTCATCAGTGGGCCCTGGGCAATCTTCACCATTCCGCACACTTTCCGGAAGACAAATGGTAGCTCTCCGTCGTTCGGATTGATCTTGATAGTTCTATCAAAGAGGATACAATCTTCGGAGTCGGCGACTGCATTTCCTTCCTCTTCAGCTAATAGAGTGGACGTGCGGCGCCTCTGGTGAGTTTCCCTAGCATGCTCCCGCTGGCGCCGCAGCTCGTCCTCAATCTCTTTTTCCAGCTTCAACTGCTCAGTCTTGGCCTCTTGTTCGCACCTCTTTCGTTCTTTCTCCTCCTCTTGCTCCGCCAGTTTCTGCTGCGATATTACCTTCAACGCCCGCTCCTGGTCTAGCGACGGCTTTTCCTGGTCCACCAGCCAGTTCTGCACAATATCTTCAAGCGCATCTTGCAGGGCGACGGCAATCTCGTAAATCATTTCTTGGCCAAGGAGTTTTCCTGGCATCTGCTTGATGATCTCGTGCAAACGCTCCAGATGGTGTGGCCGAATTTGGCTCGAAGCGGTTAGGGTCATTTTGGGAGCTGTTCGCAACATTAGCTACCTAGACACTCAGCAGCAACATTATCGGTCGAATTGACTGACCGGTCTTGGGATATGTCGCCGGCATCCGCACCAAAAGCACGCAAAAATACTCATCATCCGAGGGCGCTTTGATACGTAATTTGAGCTCATGTTCGGATTTCTACACAAGCGGCGGCGATATATCAGTACACGCACGGCGACGTTATCCACGCAGGGATATATCAATGGGGGTTAGATAGAGCCAGAGACTTACATTCCACGCGCTCGCTCTCTCGATGTGCTCGTAATCCTCCATGAACACCGACTTCAGCACCTCAATCTCATCTTTCTGAATCTGCTGGTAGTCCAGCATGGCTTTTCCAGGCATTACGGCAGGTAGCGGCGCGGCCACCGGCTTGACGGGTGTCTTAACATTGCTGGGCTTCTTGAAGGGTGTCCTGTTTGTATGCGCAGGCATGCTGTGGAAGCGTTGGTCTCAGTGGACGAGGACGGGGATAGGATGTAGGTAATGCTGCCGATATTCACGGAGAATGCGGCAATAGTGTTGATCTCTACGAAGGAAGAGATGGAACAAGATAGAGAGATATTCCTCTTCCACTATGAGATCCGTTTGCGTTCCTTGCCTCTAGAATGTCGCGGTATGCGGTACGGGTGGATACGAGTGCGGTCCTGAATACGTGCGAGATTCAAGGTTCCGAAATCGGTGCGGTATCGTGCAGATTTCTAAGGTAGAGAAGGTTGATTGACGCAGCAGCAGCATCTCAAGCCGCAGCCTTAGAAGCGGCGGACGGACATATGGACTGGAGATAATAGTTGCGTGGTTGGTGTAGAGGAGGCAGAACGACTTCCCCGTTGGTTGTGAAGAAGATAGGGTGGTTATCAACGGACGGGGAGTTAGTCCGAGCCTTTTGGCTTTCCGGCTCTGGGCTATGCATAGCTAGCGGGTACGGCTCACGTGCATTTGTGCTTTGGGCTGCAATGGGCCAGAGCTAACCGCGAAGAAGCTTAGTTTGAGCCAAACAAGCAAGATGCACGGGTTCACGGTGTCCACTCACCAGAACACGGTTGCCGCCAAGACCCTGGATCTGTTGATAAGGTAAACAGTCTCGAACATTTGTTGTGTGCTATCAGATGTGATCGAACTTCTTTGTCGCGTCCCTCCCAACACCAGAGAACCATATACTCGCTTAGTTTTACCAACCCATCGTCGATTCCTCCGCCGGGAACGGAAAATACCACCGAGAAAAGGGACGAGGTGGATCTCCACTCCTGATACCCCGTGTTTTTGCCCCCGAAACTACGGTCGCCATGCTCAACTGGCTCACCGGAGGAGTCGTTGGAGCATCTGGCGGAAATGCTGCTCCTATGGGAAGCCACAACCCGATGTCGGATCCCGAACGGCCGCAGACACCGCCTCCTGTGATGGTTGAAGGTAAGCCGCGTGCCACGGCCCCCTTACGAGTTGACGGTGAGCTCACTTTTTTTTTGCAGAATATGACGAATTTATTCAACCCCCACAGACCCCCGCTGCTCTGTTTGCAGTCAAAGCCTTCCGGACAGCAATCTTTGGCACGCCGGCTCCAAAACACCCTCAGCCTCGCTTGGTACGAGCAATCCCACCTGCTGAACCAGAGCAGCTACATATCACGCCGGTAGAGGATAAGCTCAAAGCCGACGATAAACTGTCCATTCCGGCGCCAAAGGAATCGGATAAAGGGAAAAGGGACAAGCCTTTTCTACCGCGAAGACGAGAGTCTAAGAGACCGGACAAACGCTCGGAAGAGAAGGAGGAACCTAGGCCGACGCGGAGGCAAAAGCTCACATTCCAGAACGATGCTGAATCAATATTTGATGCTCAACCATCCGGCACTTTTAAAGTGGCAGCTCACAATGTCAACATCTTCGATCCCACTTCTTCGAAACCCGCAGAGCTCCCAACCTATCTGGCACAAGGGACCCCAGCACGTCCGGCCTCGCCCACCAAAGGAATTCTGATGACCCCTGGGATTGCTGCCCGCCAGAGGAAGGCGGTAACCTTCGACCCCACAACCAAGGCTGAGGATGTCAAGCCCAAGAACACTCGTGTCAAGTCCGGCCTTCCCGTTGACTTTCCCGGAAAGTTTCCAAGTCCGTGGACTCCCAAAAGTGGTGTGCCTCGTCCCTCCGGTTCGTTGGAGGAGACGTCGCTTCCGATAGGTTCGGTGCTCAAGAAACGTGGAGTCCAATTCGAAGTCACCGAAACCACACGGATCGAAGATCTCCTCAACGAATCTGACGACGACCAAGAAATGGCCATTCTCCACGACCGTGATCTCACCACGGACATGAGTGCGCCCAAGTCCGCATCCGGCCAGTACTGGAAGGAGCATGCCGAGCATCTCGAAGGGATGGCGTTAACGAAGGTCGACAAGCTTCGAGAGCGCTGTAGCCTTGCGATTGATTATGCCAAACGCAAGGACGAGTACTGTGTAAACCTGGGCGAAAAACTGCGAGAATATGTCGACAAGAATAAACTCTTAAAAACCGAGGTTAAACGTCTCCAGGGGGTCTCGCTGATCTCTTCTACGCCAGAGGGCTCTGCGTTGGCCGATGCCATGAACATGCTCGCCGAGAAGGAGGCCACGGCCGTGGCGTACGAATCGGAGATGGCGCGGATGCAGACACTCAACGAGCAGTACGAGGCTAGGCTGAAAACCTTTGAGAATCTACTCGACGATCGCGAAGACAAGATCACGGAGCTATCGATGTCTTTGTTTTCTGGCGAGAACGCCGACGAAGAAGACTCGGAGCAGGTCAAGGAATTGAAGCAGAAGCTCCGAAAGGCCAGACTCGAAGTCAAGGAACTCGGCCCTCTCCGGGTCGAGTGCAGGAACTTCAAGTCACGCATCTCTATCCTCGAGAAAGAGAAGGAGAACCTAGAGGCGCAGCTAGAAAGGATGAAGTCCATCGGTGATGAGTCGGTTGCCAACCGCTCTGCGGCCGGGCGAACCAACATCGAGGCACGTATGCGGGCCCGAATCGACGAGCTCGAGAAGGAGAAGCGCGACATCAAAACCGAGATGAGGATCAAGACTGCCGAACAGTCCAAGGACCGTCGTGAGGCTGAGAAGGCGTTGCGTGCAGAAATCACCGAACTCAGGTCCAAAGTCATGAGCGAGGAACTCGACAGGAAGGAACTTGCCCACGAAGCGGAGCGGCTACGAGAGACGATCAGTTCGCTTGAGAGGGATCTGGTTAAGGCGAAAGCACGGAAGGCATCGGATGCGCAGATCTTCACCGGCCCAGACCACGAGGAATGGCAGAAGAAGCATCGCGCCACCACTCAGGAGCTCCGACAGGCGAAAGAGGAGATCGCTGCGCTGCTGCAGCAACTCAACAAGCCTGCTAAGAAGGAAGACGAAGCACCTCTGCGACTCCACCGTCCCTCCGTTCAGCTGCGGTCCGAAGCTAAGGAGCAGCAGAAGTCGTCGACGCCGCCGCAGAAGCATGGCGAGATGATTACCAACAAAGAGACCGGCTCATCTCCCAGCGACGACTCGGCCATCGACCGCACCTACGACCGCAAACCCTCGACCGCAAGCCACGCATCGCCGAGAACTCACGCGTCGCCGAGAAGGTCTGCGCCCTTGTTGTTTGATCTCGATGCTGTTGTTTCTCGTCCGTACGAGAACACCGCTGCCACCGGCCCAGGTCTATTCCCGACAACGCCTAGCAAGCCCGCCGAATCCCACGCCGTCGACTTCGCTGACAGTTTTGTCAGTCAGCGAAGACAGCTCGCCAGCCCGCGTCCCAGCGTCGTCAACTTCGAAGTGACTCCGCCCGCCAGGAGACGCACCTTTGCTGTCACCAAGAAGTCGTCCAAGACAGAGGCAATGGATCCCGCGCGTCGTGCTGCCGCCGAGCGTAGGATCGCCGAGAGGAAGGCTAAGAGAGTCGCTGAACGCATGGCAACCAAGGCATGATGATTGTTTTGTTTGTTTGTTTCTCTTACCGTTTGTGTAGGATATCAGTGACTTTGACTTTTTGTTTATTGTCCTAACTTTTTCTCTTTCATTTTTTTTTTCACAGGGTGTAGAATTTTTGTTTTTGTCTTTTTACATACCGTGTTTTTTTTTACTTGTAACTGGAGCATTTTGGCGCGCGGGTGGGTGGGGTTTTTTTTCTCTTTTGTTTTCTTTTTGGTTTTAATCTTGCTTTCATCCATTCATTACTACATATTGCATGCGCATTCACTGTTGGGGTGGGGCTGGTGATTACATCCCCCCCCCTTTTGTTGATTTTGTTTGCATTTGCATTCCCCTCCTCCATTGTAGGTATCGTATCGCACCGTAACGTATACGAAAGAATGAAGCGCATGCGATATCACTCGTCACCGGCTCACTCCCCAACTCCTATGTAGCCTAACCGAAGACGGTGTGCGCTAGTGTCACTCGCCATCCCCCTCGATGCCCATCTCCCGCATGACGGCGCCGACCGCGACGCCCCTGGCGTCGGCGACGAGGCCGAGCAGGCCCATGGCGACGTCCTTGACCTCGTTGTACTCGTGCAGCAGCCGGATGTGTTGCCGGACCGTGTCCTCGCCCATGCCCTTCGGCTCGCGCAGCCGCGACACGGCGGCGGCCAGCGTGCGCTCGGCGTCCGCCAGCGTCGCCGCGAGCTGTGTGTTCTGCTTCCTCAGCAACGCCTGTGCATCGTTAGCTACGCGCAGGAGGAGGCGGAAGGGGGCCGGGGGGAGGACTGACGAGTCGTTTGTCACGAGGGGTTGTTGCTACTGCTGGTGACGATGGGGAGGCACGGCTGGAGAGCGCGGAGGAAGAAGCGGCGGGCGGAAGTGGGATGGACATTGTTGCTGCCGTTGCAGTGGTGGTGATGGTGGTGGTGGTGGTGGTGGTGGTGGTGGTGGTGGTGGTGATGGTGTGGTGTGGTGCCACGGTTCGGGTGCAGGAGGCCAGGTTGATGTCGCGGAGGAATGGTTGGACGGAAGCTCTCGCTTAGGCAAATATGTATGTGTGGGTCCGGTCGATCTCCCGAGTCCCGTCCGAGCCATATGTACGTATATGTAGAGTACATGTCCCGTACATAGCTTCCGAGACAAAGATATCTCACATCCTAGATACGTACATGATTCATTCCAAAATTAAGTACATACATGATATCGGAACAGAGCCATTACCGGGGGGGAAAAAAAAGGAAAAGGAAAACATAATCCCATCAAAAGACCAAACCCCCATCCAAAAACTCCAGATATAAACCATCCCATGTCCTCCACGCCTCATCTATCGATTATTTTGCACCCCTCTAACCATTGCTCCACGCTACGCCATCTTTTCAAGACTCTGCATCTCGACGAGCTCGTAGTACTTCCTCTTCAGCGCCAGCAGCTCAAAGTGCGTACCGCTCTCGACCACACGTCCAGCGTCAAAGACGTAGATGATATCAGCTTTTTGGATCGTCGATAACCTGTTTCATATCCCGTTAGCATTTTCCAAAAAGTAGGGTGCTGTGGTTAAAGTACCTGTGAGCAACTGCCACCGTCGTCCGTCCCTTCGCCGCAGCATCAAGAGCCGCCTGCACAACTTTCTCGCTCTCCGAGTCGAGAGCCGAGGTGGCTTCATCGAGAAGTAGGACCTTCGGGTTGCGGATGAGCGCACGGGCGATGGCGATGCGTTGCTTCTGGCCGCCCGAGAGAAGTGCACCCTTGGAACCACACACGGTGTTGAAGCCCTCCGGGAGAGATATGATGAAGTCGTAGATGTTTGCGTCCTTGCAGGCCTTCTCCACTTCCTCGTCCGAGACGTTTTCGCGGTCGCCGCCGAGGAGGACGTTGTCCTTGATGGTGCCCTGGTATAGAGTAGGTTCCTGGGAGACAAGGGCGATGTGACTACGGTACTCGTTTAGGGCCAGTGTGGAGATCTCCTTTCCGTCGACGAAGATGCCGCCGGAGAGGGGGTTGTAGAAGCGCTCGATCAGGGAAATGGTGGTGGATTTTCCGCATCCGGAGGGACCGACAAGGGCAACGTATTGGCCGGGTTTCACGGTTAGGTCGAGGCCACGGAGAACGGGCTGTTCGGGACGAGTGGGGTAGCGGAAGTGAACGTCGCGGAATTCGATGGCTCCTTCCATCTCGGGCACGGGTGCACCCGCAGAGCTCCAGGAGTCGATCTCGGGCTTGCGGTCGAACAAGACTTTGAGATCGTTGGCTGCCTGTCGGGATTTGGCGGCGTCTTGTGTGAAGGACAAAACCGAGCCGGCAGACTGCGCGCCGAAGATGATGGCAGTGAAGACAAGGAAGAACGTTGCCATGTCGTACTCACCCTTCCGGATCAAGCTGCCTCCGTACCAGAAGCCGAGAGCCATGCAGAAGAACATCAGAGATTGAGAGGCGGCGTAGAGGGTGCTGCTCTTGAGAATGCTGAAGAGACTGACCTTGGCCTGTTCCGTAAGCTGGTTGTGATAGGTGTTCCAGACATCGCGCTCCCGAGCCAAACTGGCTACGGTCCTGATGGCGGCGGTGGCTTCGCAGGCGTAGCTGGCGGACCTCCCATAGGCGGCTTTCGAGCGGCGTTGGAATTGGGAAAGCATCCAGAACCGGAGGAATCCGCAAGCCAGCAGGATCGGAATGGTCGCCGTGCAAACCAACGCCAGCTTCCATCCGACAGCGATACCCACGACAATGGCGGAAACGAGAGTCGTGATGACGGAGAGGATTGTTCCGAGGGTAACGCCGGACATACCGGCAAGATGGGTAGCCTCCGTGCTCAGGAAGCTGGTCAAAGCACCCGTGGTGTTCTCCCCCTTGTCGAAGAAGGCGATATCCTGTCTGAGCATTGTTCGGAACGCCTGGTATCGCACTCGGTGCACCAACCTCTCGGCACAGTACGCAAAGCAGTAGCCCTGGGCCATGTATGCGGTCAGCTGCACTAAGGCGAGCATGAGGTACATCGCGGACCAGAAGTTCGCGTCCTTGCGGACTTCGTCGAACTCGCTCGGGGGCCTGGACAAGGCCACGATGGACTTGGAGAAGAGCACTGCCTGGGTCGGGTAGCCTCCACCGCAAATAATCGACATGAAGAGTCCGAGCACCATGTAGCCCTTCTCCGAGCTGTTGAACGCAGCTGTCATCTTGACCAGTGTCCAGAGCGAGTACTTTGCCTTGTCCTCCTTGGGCTTGTTCTCGATTGCCATGGACGACTTGGACTTGGACGTTGCGGTGCGCTTGAGCTTGTCACTGATACCCTCATCGTCGGGATCAACAGGGGCCATTCCACGCTCGGAAACCCGGCTGCGGGTGACCTTAAGCTTGAGTTCTTCGTCCTCGTCGCCCTCGGATTCTGGAAACGTGTTTTCGTTGGCGGCGGCAATGCGTTGGGCTTCGACCAACTGGTAGTACGCGCCCTTCCTCTCCAAAAGTTCGTCGTGCTTTCCCTGTTCGACGATACGGCCAGCAGCCATGACGACGATGTTGTACGCGGTTTTGATTGTGCTGAGACGGTGAGCAATAACAATAGTGGTTCTTCCCTGGGCGGCGGCATCGAGGGCAGCCTGGACTACGCCCTCGGAGCGGGTATCCAACGCAGAGGTAGCCTCGTCCAAAAGCAAGATCTTCGGGTCGCTGACAATCGCACGGGCAATGGCAATCCTCTGCTTCTGTCCACCGCTCATCAGGAATCCTCGCTCTCCAACATTGGTCTCGTAGCCCTCGGGGAGGGATCGGATGAAGCCGTCCGCGTTGCTCATGATGCAAGCCTTGACCACGAGATCACGCTTCACCTCTTCGGATGCATTCTCATGTTTGGTACCGATCAGACCGTGGCAGACATTTCCGTAGATGGTGGTTCCGAACAAGACTGGTTCCTGGGACACGAGCGAAATCTGTTCTCTCAACCAGCGTAGGTTCAGGGTGCTGACATCATGGCCGTCAAGGAAGACCTTGCCGGCAACAGGGTCGTAGAAGCGCTCCACCAACCCAACGATCGTCGATTTTCCGGAGCCGGATGCCCCGACAAGTGCGGTTACCTTTCCAGCGGGGACCACAAGGTTCATGTCGCTAATAACCTCGACAGAGGGCCGGCTAGGATAGATATGCTTGATGCCCCGGAGCTCGATGGTACCCTCGACGGGCTCGAGCTTGTCGCCCCCCTCTGAATCGGGGTTCAGGGGGGAAACACGGTCGATGGTGTTGTAGATCTTGGCGGCGGCTGAGACAGCGTTGGTGAACGCCTGAGCGTTGGGCGCAACGTTTCCGAGCGAAAAGGCTCCGATCATGACGGCGAGCAGGACGGTCAGAATCGCACTGAGATCGACGTCGCCGCGGATCAGAAACCGAGACCCTTGCCAGAATGCGAGACCTATCACACCCAGTCAATAAAACGAAGCACCAGGGGACGGCCGCCGCGATATAGAGGTCGCCATACCATAGTTGAGGTACACAACACACATCATGGCGCCGATCATAGCCCCCATCACGGCACGCTGCTTGAAGCCCCAGACCTCCGCAACAGCCAAGTATCCATCGTACTGCCTGGCAAGTTTTTCCTGGGTGTTGAAGGCCTGTGCGTTTCGAATGGAGGAGAGAACCTCCTCAGCAACCGTTCCTCCCTCGGCGTACGAATTGAGTGAGCTCTTCGAGAACTTGACCATGAAGCCGGATCCACCACCCATGACCAGAGTGATAGCCACAACCGTGGACATCAGGATCAGAGTCAGCTTCCATGATTTGATGAAAGCAATCACGAACGCCCCGAGGAAAGACGCCACAGCCGTCAAACTGAGTCCAATCTTCTCCGAGATTCCCTCCTGGACCACATTCGTGCCCGCCGTGATGCGGGTCGTGATTTCTCCTGCTCCGAGCTTGTCGAAGAATCCGATGTTCTGCCGCAGGATCGCCTTGAGGTACGCCTCTCGGACCTTGGACGCGATGTGTTCTCCGGTGTAGATGAAAATCACGGTGCTGGCGTAAACCATGACGAACTCGCCGATGCCCAAGTAGAGAAAGTAGCTGCAAAGAAAGCAATCAGCTCCCGCGCCGAAACCAAGAAGAATCCCTCGCCTTCCCCCCACAGAGAGACACGTACAGAGTAAACCGATTGATCTCGCTCTGCATGGAGCCGCTCGAGATGTTCCCGAGTGCAAAGTCCTGGAACGTCTGCGCCAACTGTCCAAAAAGGATGGTCATCATGGGAATGATCGCACCACCGGCGATTGCCGCGGTGCATCCTACGCCGATAAGTATAAGATCATTGGTGCTGGCGAATCTGAACAAACTCCAGTACGACAGCTGGACATCGAGCACGGCGATCTGTCTCCGGATGACCTCGCGCTCACTTGGCGGCAAGTGCGAAAGCTCGTCTTCCTGCTCGCCGTCCGTCTTGCGGACCTGGATCTGGGAATCCATGGGTTGTAACGAGGAGTCCGACGAAGAGGGAGCGGGACCAACCGGTCGTTTCTCGCTGGCCTCGGGGGATGTCTGTGCTGGAGCAGCTGGGTCGGGGCTTTCGCCCTTCTCTGAGCCTGCCATCGGCCTCGGTGTGTCGGAAACGGGTCTCGGACGGTTGTCGGATCGGTCCGTATTGAATGTCCGTAGGTAGTTCCCCTGCACACACAAAAAAAAAGGAAAGAAAAAAAAACTGAAGTGTAGAACGTCAGCAACTGCATGCCCTCCCCCCCAGCCGGGCTCGCACAGACACCATCGAACTTCCCACTGACCTGCGATGACCGAACCCTTCCCGCCACGCAGAAGCTTGTTCCTTCTTTCGCTTACGCGACTTTTATTCTAGTTCCCGGGGATCAATATCACACTGTACATGTGTCCACAACGGATGTATTGTTGTACGTGTGCTGGTGCTGCTGGAGTTGACCTGTTTTCCGGGCGATTCGCCCTGCGCAGCAATGGGGAGGCGGGAGCAGGAGTTTATGGATGATAGTCAGGCAGGTAGCGGACCAAGCAGAAGGGCCCGGAGTTGCGGGGCTCTGGAGGTGGAAGCACAAGAGGTAGCTAGCTGGTAGCCAGAGATCCGCCAACGGCACTAGGACCGGTTATGTATAGACGTCGGTGCAAGACGGGCGCAGCTGTTCGGATTGCGAGATGATGGACGACTGCGGAAGAAGTCACTTTGGAAGCGGGCGGCCGAGACCGGTAGTTGAGGAACAGGGAGAGTCCAGATATAAGTAGAGCGGGATAGTATGTAGAGCAAGTCTAGCGGGACTCTGGGCTGCACTAATGTCCATACGGTCGTTTTGTCGTCTGGACATATATCGGTTGTTTGGAGCGAGCTATATCTAGTGCTCGCAAATCTTAGCTTGCACCCCGGCACGACTTTTATTTGGTTCCAGACGCCGTGCAACGACGGCTTCCATCGTGCGGTGGACACCCAGGCGAACAGGTTCCGGCGATCGCTTCGCAACAGCAAGCAGAAACAACAATGGCCGAAGAAGCAGGCGCCGGGTGTGTACGAACACGGCAGCTGCACGCACTGCCCCAGCATCTCAGCATCTCGACATCAACCTGTTGACTCACGTCGACTCACGCCGACGAGGCTGCCACTCGTTCCCGCGAGCAGTGGGTGGACTCCTGCTCCTGCTCCTGCAGTCCACTCCAGTGCGGCAAAGCCGGCCGCCCGTTGTCCCGAGTCCACCCCCAAACCGCGGCCAGTGGTCGGACCGCGGCCTCCCCCTGGGCCAGGGCTTCTTCGGAGGCCCATCGCGCCGAGCCCGTCGCGGAAGCGGAGTACGTTTCCTAGGAACGGATCCGTATGGCAGCGCGGATGCCACCCACGCAGCCGGCCTCTTGCCCCCCCTCCGCCCGGAATGCGGATGCTCGGAGCTGGGGGCTCGGAGATAACGTCACGATGAGCGATGTCTTTTCACCCACCTACCTATGTAAGCATCCGATGCCTGCGCGCATTGTTCCCTGCCACGCGCCCCCCCAATCGGCTGGAGCAGGCGGCGGAGACTTGACCCCTTCGGACCCGCCGCCTCCTCTCGTATTCGTTTCCGGTAGCGCGGCCATCGGGTCTCGGCTTCATTGGCTGGGGCTCTAGGGAGTGCCCCCCCACCGCCAGCCAGAGTGCAGGTCGTCTCCACGCGCCAGTGGGCGTCCGACCCGCAAATGGGAATATCCAAGGCGCCCGACAGGAGCTGTGTGGTCACTGTTGCCTGGCCTCTCGTGTGCGCGGACGAACATCTCGCCGTGCGGGCTGCGACTCCAAGGCAGCACAGGCACGGTACACAACTATATGTTTATATGCATCTATCGATCTTTGGCTTCTTTTTGTTCGCATGTGTTCTGGCATCAGGCTGGCGGGGTTCGCGCGCAGGTAGTTATGTAGATATGCACCCGAAAGGCTGCCCAACAAGCATGCCTCAACATGGCACATGCAATCTAGTTATGTATGCATGTAGCTGTCCAGCTGCGTATATACCGGTCCTTGGGTCTTTACGGATCGAACAAGCATCAATTGACTCCCTTTCCTACTCGGACCCGGATTCAGGCCCACACACAACCCAAGACTCGCATCCACGGTACCTCTGATGTATCTCTAAAGCACTCTCTAAAGCACTCCCCCCGTCGTGCTCTGTAAAGTACATATCCACAAAGAAATTTTATTAAAGAAAATTGAATCCTCGCTTATCTTACCTTCTCATGGTGGTCCGGCGGCGAATGGAAGGGGAAGCAACCCTGGCACTCTAGAAACAAGGATTCGATTCGATCAAAGACGGACTAAATGATTCTCCACTCCCGCGCCCATAGAATATTCGCACAGCTGACGATATGATATCTACTCTACGACAGCAGAAACACTGGTCTGACTGTTTGCGAGCACCGTCATGAGCTTGAATCTCGCACCCGTCGTATCGCTGTAACGCACCAGTTGCTAGTAGTTATAGTAGCATTCGTCAGCCCGGCTGGCCGGCAAACAAGCCTAAAATCATCCTGCCATATTTATTTATTTTTCGCAAAATTAATCCTCCCCCCTCCCCCCCCCTCGTTATTTTTTTTTTGAAAAAAAAAAAAAAAAAAAGCTCGACACATAACTACCATCTGGCCGGAGCTCCGTAGCAGCTCGGATGCTGGAGGTTCCGAGCTTCCGTTCCCCCCCACCCACATTCCCGCTGTTACCTGCCAACTGTGCAATTGCTCACGGCTCAGCAGCACCGGTAGTGCAGCTGCGTGGTGTCAGTTAACTCAGAGGGTTGCGTAGAAGCACAGACAAAAGAAAAAACATCATCAAGCGATGGTTTACCCGTGGCCCAGCCTCTGCACGAAACAGAAACAGAAGCCAGAAACAGAAAAACAAAACCCTCAAACGGGACTATGCATACCTACAGACGCTCGATATCAGACGTCTACAGCACTGCACTTACAGCAACTGCGCAACCGGCCGTGGGCGAGCGCGAGGTGCTTGCTCCGCTCACCCTTGGTGGGGATGGATAGCCGCGGCACATCTCTTCGCCGACGTCCCCACACACATGTGCACCGCCCATGGTTGGAGTAGGGCAGAGTGAAACCTGTGCACACTCCGCAGCGTGGCCGGAGCGGGGCTGCGATCGACGCGGGAGTCATCGTCGCTGTGTCCACCCAACCGTAGGCAGCCGCGAGTATACGTGGAGTCCGCACCGTCAGCTGCCAAACTGGACTGCGCAGATCGGAGGCTGCGACGGCGACGGCAGTTCCATTGCACTGTGATACCGATGCTTGATGCTACAATCACACTCGAGTCCGCGGTCGTCTGCGTTGACCGGCGATCGGTGACGATGGGATACGGAAGGAGTGGGCCAAGCAGGTGCACAGCTCGTCACTCACCACCTTCGCCAAAAAATTATATCTATCTTGCCCCTGGAAGAAATCACCCTGTGACGTCGACGCACGAAACCAGTAGTGCCGCGATCTATCCCCGTGACGTCACTGCACGAGCGATCACTCTCGCTACATCTCCAGGTGCGCAAGGAGAAAAAAAAAAGTTCATATAAGGAAGTACGCACCGAGGCGACGAGCCGAGTCCTTCTACCACAGAGCACGGTGTTGGGATGGTGTATCGGGGGGAAGACGGGGGGGGATAAGGACCACTGTTTGTACGTACCCACAGGTATACGGCCGGATCGATGCGTCGGATGATAAGGTGATGGAGCAGCTCGCAAGTTTAGCCCAGTCTTATGTGGGGCGGCGTCCGTCGAGCAATAGCACTTTGGCGGATTCCCGCTTCGGCCCCGGGCGCGGCATGTCATTCGAGTGCAGACCGGCCCTGAGGACAAGCGACCGATTCAAGCTGCGGAGGTTTATGGGGGACGATGTCCGGGGAAGGACTGGCAGGGCGAAATGGCTTGGAGGAGCGGGTGCGCGGGCTGGAATCCAGGGACGCGAAGCGCTGATGGATGCGTTTGTTTCGGATCTACGTGCACAAACATCGCGGCTTGGGCTCCTCGATAGCAATAACAGATCTGATTTCCCCAGGTGTAGGAAAAGCTTTTTGTCATTACCCGAACCGATGCCCTGGAAAACGATATAAAAAAGAAAAAAGTCTATCCCCACCGCCTCAGCAGTTAGGAACGAATGCAGGCTTCCCATCTACAACCGGCTCCGCGCTCAGTAGAAGGTCTCCACCATAGCGTCTCTGAGCGGTCCCTCGACGTTTCCGGCCCTCATTCCTTCGCCCAGTCTGAACACGTTCTCGATGACACTCAGCTCGGTCGCGGTGGTGTCCAGACCGGTGACAGCCATCCAGTCGTTCACCACCATGCCGGCGCCGACTACTGAGGAGCCACGATTGATGGAACCGGCCACCAGCGGCACCTGGAGCAGTGAACTCAGTTCGTCCTGGTCCTGTATATTCGTTTTGGGGTGCACGATTCCTCCTTGGTTGCTCAGGGAGCAGTACGAGCCGACGAGGACGTTCTCCGAGATCGTCTGACGGAACACCTCGACGCCGAGGACGTCGGCAATGATCTCCTCCGTTTCGCGCTCGATGTCCGGGTGCACCAGCGCCACGTGGTCGTTGCAGCAAATGACGTTACCCAGCGCGGACAAACGCTCCTCCACACGCTGTATCTTGACCTCATCTGGTATCGTATTCCGAATGTGCTGGAGCTCTTGGTCGGTGGCGGATGTGGGGAGGAGGAGACCGCGGCGGTTTCTGGAGCCGAAGTCAGTACTGGACTGGCACAAGACGGGCCAAACGTTGCAGAGATGCCTTACCCAGCTGACAGACGTCCCACGATTCTGGTGCCGGCGATGGTGGTGTGGCATATGGGGATGACGTCTGCTAACTCCGCCTCGAAAATACTGTGCAACAACGGTCAGCAGATTCCCCAACAGCATCAATCACTGTTGTGTCTCACCTGTAGAAATTCATGCTTCCTCCGGGAGCGACCAGAGCATATGAGTTCGTCAGGTTCGCAAAAACACCGACCCTAAGGCGCTGTTAGAAAACCGCACCGAAAATCGTTAAGCATCCAATCTGGCGGCCTCCGCGCCCACCCGCAGGCGAAAGCAGCGCTCCGGTGGCGAGGAGGCCGGGTTGCGTTGGATGCCAGCGGGAGATGTGAATACTAACTCATTAGAATTCTCAAACTACAACAAGTTGTCAGCATGCGCTCAATCGAACATCGCCTCACCGCCTGAAGAAAGACTCGGATCCGGGAGGAAGAGGAAGAGGGAGAAGCCGTACCTGCGCTCTGACGGCCATTGTTGTGGTGTCGTGTGTTTCTTTGATGGAGGAAAACGATAAAATTCGATATCGGTAGTTTCCGAGCGGGCGTGAGAAGCCGGTAGTGTGAGGTGTTGGCTTGGGGGTAGTTAGGGCGAGACGGAGGTTGGGGATTCGGTGTTGGGCTGTTGGTACGTATGCAGGTTCCAAGGTACGTGACGAAAGGTTGGGCGATGGTGATGTTAAAGAAGAAACGTGGTGGGGCGGAAAGAGGAGGGGTTGTTCGCCAAGCAGGAAACGAGCGAATCGGGTCATCGACATGTATTCATTGTAGGTCACTCGTGCATGAGTCATCGACATCTACACACGATGAGCAGTGATGAGTGATAGTGATAGCCTATCAACAACGGATTGGGGCATAATTCGAGACTCGCTAAGAAGCGCAATTGGCCTCGAAGAAAGCCCTGGGTCGTTCAATGGAAACCTAGGTACCCCAATTGGCGACAGGTATCCGCTCTATCTATTCCGAGTCTAATATGCGGCCTCGAGATCATCACGCATGCGTTCCGCAGACCCCGACCTTGCATGGAGCTATCTACACGTACGCCGTCCAGATCTCTGCAGCCGCAGAGCCGCTGCGTGGTCGGAGACGCAGCCAATCCAGAACCCCGATGGTTCGCTTCGTTGCCGCCGGCTGGGCAGGAGCCCCCAGGACGGGCTGCCCTCCTAAGCCAGACATGGGCTCTGTGGCACCCGAGTGCTTCCGCGTGAAGCCTGTGGGACGTATATACATACCCCGTTATGGTAGTCTAGCGTCATACGGTTTGGGTGTGCATGTGAGTATTGCAGTCAATAGCAGATTAACTATCCAGCACCGGGTGGGGTAGGATACCGAAAGGCTCCTAACAGCTGTGCTGCACTGACTCTTCGAGTGACCAATCCCTCATGCCCCCATCCGTTACTGCCGGGGAGCAACGGAACCGTCGCCGTGAGGAGGGCCAAGGACCGCGCCGCCGACGATGCTAACATTGTGGAACGTCAAAAAGCTTGGTAAGAGATGCATGCACCCAAAATGTATACGCTGCAGCAAAAGCCCGATTAGGAGGTGAACACTGTGCTCTACAGCCTGTAGTGTCACACTCGTCAACCCTAACCCTCGGCTCTAGGAGCACTCAGAGTAGAGTGAGTGTTCTCGGTGTTGGGCTTCCCTCGACGAACACACCTCCTCCCATCGAACACGAAGAACGCCAAGCCCCGCAGCATCACCCCGTACACGGAGTCCAACCCCCTTCCACACCGACGGAGATGCCGTCACTACCCGGAGAGAGAAGAGCGAGAAATGGAGCGACTTTCAGAGGTCCTTCGGCAGCAGGTGAGTGACAGGATGTTTCCTTTTGCTAGAGAAGAGTAAGAATTAGTCGGAATGGCACCGCGGTGTGCTCTAGCGCATGTCCGATGCACGAGGTGGTGCATGAACCTATCGAAACCGGAGGGTGTGAGGGTCGAAGTACAGAGAGATTGCAGTTCTGACTATTGTTTCCGTGGCAGGTATATCCATCAGCGGAGGCATCGCCACTGCTGCGGACAATGCGATACTGAGAGACGAAATCACCCGCGCCACTGCGGAGCTGGTCAGGTTGATAGCAGAGGTCGCGAGACTGAGGGAAGAGAACACGAGGCTGAGGGAATGGAATGCGAGACTGAGGGAAGAAAACACGGGACTGAGGGAACGGAATGCGGGACGCGAGGCCGCTGCTCCTCCTGCTGCTGCTAGTGGAACTCAGCACTTGACGACAGTTGCGGAGAGATATGTCTATCGGATGCATCCGGACTACGAGGCCAGCACGACGCACAGTCCATCCGTCTTCCACATCAAGTTGATCGCGGAGAAGAAATGGCATGCGGTCCATACGCAAGACGGAGAGCCTCTGCTGTGCACTGGTGTTTCGCCTCAGGGCCACAAGCTGCAAACAGAGGTATTGACGGTTGATAAGAGGCTCGGTGAGATCCCGGGGTTGACGTTCGTCTGGGCTGTACCTGGGGTCGAGGTCTGATCAGGAGAGGGGACGGGGTGGCAGTACAGGATCAGGAGAAATTGTACTTTTGTCTTCGGAAATGCCCGAAGGTGACTGCAGTGTTCTGATTTTACGGCGGTAGTGAAGCCCTGTACATGCTTGATTCTTGCTTGCCTGTTACCTGTGGTAGGAGAGATCAAAGGATAGCAATGCCATCCCAACAGCCTTGTAAGCTACCCGTGACTACGCTAGAACTAATAGAGTAGGGAAGACGCCAGAAGAGGACATACAGCTTTCTGGAGAGCATAATGTCGATCTGGTGACATGTGAACTATGCACGCACCTAGCATGGAGTAACTGGAGCTCCGCTTCCACCCAGCCGCCCTGCTGGATGCGCCGCTTGCGAGTGTGTGCCGTTCTACGGGTATGCTCCCGCATCTGGCGGCTGTAGCCGCATAGGATTTGCGGTACAATCATCTCTACATGAAGTCTGTTACTGCGTCCAACGCACTCATTGAGCACCGCTATGCTTTGCCTTACATTTCCGCTACATAGCAGCGAAGATCCGAGCGAGAAGTTGCCAGAGCTGAGACGGCCAAGCCGTGAGGTTGGCTCTTGTGAGAACACTGAACGGAACTTCGTGCAAGATCATGCTGCAAGGATACGATGCTTACATAGTCACACACAATTGTACGAGGTGGTTCTCTGTGCCACCACAATAGCCACCATCGGCATGCGCGCAGCTGGATCAGGACGTTTGGAGTGTCGTGTAGCACACAAATACAGATTGCGGTTCTTGGGGGCCTGGGGCTGAGGGATCCCGACGCACATATCTACGTGCTCTGCAGCGCCACCCATCCTGTGTGCTCTGCTGCGACTGGACGACGGCAGCAGCCAGCATAGATACATCGAACGGCCGGTGTTTAAAGCCAATGCTCTGCGAACATGCAAGCTCGTCGCTCTTTCCCGCTGCCAACAACACCGTCCACCATGGCCCGCCGCACCCTCCCCACGGAACGTCGAGCACCTCCCGGCCGGCTCGATCATCTCCTCGCGCCGCACCTGCAAGCACCTCTCCCCGCGTCTGGCGCCCATAGTCGTGTCGCTGACGTTCGCCGAATACCGGCGGAAATACAGCGGACTCTCAATCCTCGGCTGGGCCTGCTGCACCGGCAACCACCCGGTCGCGCACTCGCTGCTCTCGAAGGAGAGCGCCGATTATGTATGGCGCCGATACACGACCAAACGCTTGTACGTATGTCTGCGCCAGCCTCAACGAGATCTCGATAGCACGGCTTCTCCTCGAGCACGGCGCCGCCGTCAACGGGCTACGGACAAGCCTGTATTCGCCGCTGCATCGTGCCGTACTTGGGATCGGGAATCGCAGAAACCTGGAGATGGCGAAGCTGCTTCTCGACTGGGGCGCTGACGTTTTCGCCGTCTATGATCGCCAACGCACTCCGCTCCACCTCGCCTGCCAGAACGTGCCTGCCGCCGCCGCCGCCGACAAAGAGGTCGGAAAATCTGGAGGTTCTGCGCATGCTCATAGTGCATGGCGGTGCGGACGTGGATCTGAAAGACGGTCAGGGGCGGGCGCCGTTAGATCTAATGCGCGTTGCTGAGCAAATGTCGTTGGTTGCGGGATCGTATTGGCCGGTAATGTACTGATGCTGGTTGGCGCGGCTATGGCGGCCGAGGCCCGCTCTGTGCGGAGGCCATCTATGTGACGTAGGTTAAGACCAAGCGAGGAACGGTGATGCTTTCCACCCGGCGCCGGCAAGATCGTGTTGATCCTCAGGGAATCTCCCCACATAGTCGGAAGGAGCACTCTTATCCTCCAGCTTCTTCGAGACGAAGAGACCTCCTAACATCTCGGGCTGACTGTGCGCACTGCGCCATCAAGCGATGTCCAAGAGCCCCCTATGGATCAGTAATCCGAGGAATATCGACTTCATAATCCTTTGTGTTTGTACTCTAGCGCCATCGAGCGATGATTGATGGCCTTGTTTCTTACGTGCAACATTCGAGATTCAAGAATGCGATCAAGCGTTCACTTCTCCGATTATCTGAAAGGACGGGTTTTCCAAAGCTTTGACATGGCGCTTATGGCCAACAAAGGAATATCGTACATACGTCTGGGATCGAGACTCTCTCTCCATGCTGTTTCCTTCTCTTGGCGGTTAGCTTTAATCGGGCCAGAAGAACATAAACTTTCTTGGAGGGCGAAGGCATGCACAGAAAGTTGACCGCTGGAAATCAATTCGAATGGGTTCTATCCTTGTTGCCTAATAAGGACTAGCGTCTAAGATTAGACCCAGATCGGTTACCCTCCAGATGGTTCACCACTACACTGGACAAGATTCCCAACTTCTTCTTGTTCACTCCATTCCTTCACCACCTCTCATCAACCTCCATCAGCTCCCTCCCTCCATTCCCCAGTGAAAGCTGCTCTCCACCTTTAGGATCCTTTGCGAAACTATAACCGCCACAGTTTGTGCATCACATCGTCACGATGAAGCTCACTTTCAAGGTACCTTCTTGGGAACCCCACCAATGCCTTAAACATCCCATCAAACATCAACATCTCGACAACGAAACCCAGTAACAGGAAAAACGTGTGATCGCTGACATTTATCTCGCTACTAGGATCTTAAGCAGCAGAAGTTCACTCTAGATGCTGACCTGTCGGACACGGTTTGATCCCACTCCGCTATCCCACCATGCCCCGTCTCAGCGTATTGATTCGGGTTCAGGTCGCCCAACTGAAGGAGAAAATCTTTAAGCACAAGAGCGAGGAGAAGGAATGGGACCCGTCGCTGCAGAAGCTCATATATTCTGGTGAGTGGATGCATGCGGCATCGTCAGGCCGAGCGCGTTACTAACTGTCGCGCAGGAAAGATTCTCACGGATGATAAGACCGTCGAATTCTATAAGATAGAGGAAAAGGGCTTCATCGTCTGCATGCTTTCCAAGGTGCGTGTGGCCCCTATCTCTTGTGTTCCCATCGGTCTCTGATATGCCTTAGCCCAAGGTTGCTGCTGCTGCGAGCGCTTCGACATCGGCGAAGCCACCGTCGACGCCAGCAAAGCCCTCCACCACTCCCGCTGCGCCTGCCACTCCGGCGCCAGCAGCTCCCGCCTCGGCGCCGAGTGCTCCGGCCCCTGCTGTCCCAACTCCTGCTGCTGCGGATATCTCGGCCAGCTTTGGTGACCCTTCCACCCTCGCCTTGGGAGATCAGCGTGAGGCAGCCATCACCAACATGCTGGAGATGGGGTTTCCTCGTGACGACATCAACAGGGCTATGAGGGCGGCCTTCAACAATCCCGATCGAGCCGTCGAGTACCTGATGATGGTGCGTGTTTGGTCCGTTTGGAGGCGCGGTATAAAGGACTAAATGTTGATTGTTCGGTAGGGTATTCCGGACCATCTCGTTCGGAACCCCCCGGCCCAGTCTGCTGCCGCCTCTCGCCCGGCCGCCTCGGAGCCCGTTTCTGCTCCTGCTCCCGCTGCTGTTCAAGAACAAGCTGCTGACCCCGAGAATATCAACCTTTTCGAAGCTGCTGCTGCCGCTGCCGCCAACAGGGAAGGTGGTGCCGCTGCCCGTGGCGGTGCCGGTGGCCGAGCCGGCGCTGGTAATGCTGCTGGTATCGCGGGACTGGACTTTCTCCGCAACAACGTCCAGTTCCAACAGCTCCGCCGCCTTGTGCAAGAGTCGCCGCAAATGCTTGAGCCAATCTTGCAGCAGGTTGGACAGGGAAACCCACAGCTTGCGGCCCTAATCTCCCAGCATCCCGATGCTTTCCTGCAGCTCCTTTCTGAGGGCAGTGAAGATGGGGATGAAGGAAGCGCTCTGCGGACCATCTCGGTTACGCCCGAAGAAGCCGAGGCTATCGACAGGGTATGTGCTTTGCAGCCCCCTACCTCGTGATCTCGTATTGACGTAGCTATCAGCTTTGTGCCCTCGGATTCCACCGCGATCTGGTCATCCAAGCCTACATTGCTTGCGACAAAAACGAGGAGCTTACCGCCAACTACCTCTTCGACAATCCGGGTGACGACGAAGATATGGGAGTTTAGGAAGTTAACTGCAAAAAGATGAAAAAGATACATATGTGACGGTGTTTGTAATGGCTTCATCTGGTGTTTCTTTCTTGAACTTCTATGGCGTCCTCCAGACTACAGTTTCTTTCTTTTTTTTTCCTTCTTCGGTGGTCGTCTTCCAGGTTTGCTTTTTTCCTCTTTTGTTCTTCCTCTTCGCTGTCTTCTGGGGGTAGTATTATTCTTTTTGTACTATGGCGGGGAAGGAAACAGGGGTTTCTTCTTTTCCCTCACCTATTTGCGTTTCCCTTTTTTCCCGGTTCCGCCTGTTTTTTTCCTTCTTCTACTTTCCCTTCGGGCTTTGTGTTCTTTTTTTTTCCTTCTTTGGTTTCTAAGGGACTATGAATGCGACAGGATGAGTACGAGTTCGTGGAATATAGAAGCCAAGTACTTAAGTGATGACAGATGCTGGGCCATCCACGACAGAACTCGTGCATGGTCCTTAATTCCACTGTGGCCGCGTGCCGCATGCCCACCGACACATCTACTCATACCAAGTATTACACAAGTACTCACTGTGGGGGGTGGAGAGGGGGGGCGGCGGCAGAGACAAGCCGCAGTTAAGCGCTAGATATGCAGTTAGCTAAGCGCGGTATATTCCACTTTCGGCTCCACTGCTGCGGTCTCTTCCCCCGCATTGGTAACTACTGGCCACCTCTCCCTCTGGCGGCCCCGAGCAACTGGGATGTGCCCACTCCATGTCGCTGACATCCATGTTTTTTAGGCTTGAAGATAGAGTACAAAAGATTTTGCGGCGTAGATACGTCGCCCCCCCCCCCCCCCCTTTCCCACCCGACGGACAAAACATCAATCCGGGGTCTCCCTTACAGAATAGATATCGGCACTGTCGGTGTGGCACGTATTCACAGCTTTGTAGGAATGTATGTGCGTACCACGGGGGATATTTTCTCAGCTTATTCTGTGGATACACACAGTGTATAAAGTACAGTACATTGCTATCGGTACAGCTGCCTATATGAACACACACACACACACAGAGAGAGAGAGACGCGCGCGCGCGCACGCGTACGTAAACAAATATAACCCCCCCCACCCATACATATATCTATAATCCTACAAATCCTACAACTCGCCTGTTCCCGGCCCTAGACGAAAGTGAACGTGGCGGAGACGGTGTTGGCGACGGTCCTGGGCCAGAACTCGAACGTGAGGGTGACGGCCTGGCGGGTCTCCTTCATGGCCGCGAGCAGGGTCGAATGGAGGACGATGTTCGTTCCCGAAACGGTGAAGTCGCCCCAGCTGATGCGCGCCTTCTGCAGGTCGCCGAGGTAATTCGTATCGTCTTTGAGGTAGGTGCCGTCGGCGCGGAGCGCCTTGACGGTGGCGAGCGTGCTGCCCTTACCGTCGAACGGGATCGACAGGTCGCTCGTGGACGCGAGCACGTACTCAGTCTGTGCGAGCGTCGGCGTCGCGTACAGCCGCAGCTCGAACGGCAGCGAGACGCCCGCCGAGAACTTGATCGTCAGCGTGTCGCGGACGCCGAGCGTGCTACCCGAGAGCACGGTCGTCAGGTACGCCTGCGAGACGGTGATGCCGGACGACGTCACCTTGTAGTTGGTTCCCTTCTTGAGTGTCTTCCCCGATGCATTGACGACCGAGCTGACGGTGTTGCCGTTGAGGACCAGGTTGATGGTGGTCTCCGCGAGCGTGGCACCCGCCTTGAAGTACACCGCCGCCGTCTGGTCGTACGCTGGCAGACTGTTGGAGATGCCCTGGACCGCTTTCTGGATGATGTTGGCCTTGACGGGGTCGCGCCACGCCAGCGCGGCGCGGTCGAAGTGGTCCTCGCCGTTGTCCCACAGCATCGCCGTCAGGTTGTATGCCCGGCTGGTGCGGACGAAGAAGTCAAAGTACATCCAGCTGGCAGCCTTCTCGACCGACCTGCCGGACACGCCCCACTCGCCGATCAGCGCCGGAGCGTCGAAGCGGTTCTGGAGCGCGATGAAGGTGTTCTCGATCGCCTGCTTGTCGGCGGCGGTGCCCCAAAAGGTGCGTCCACGGGAGGTGGAGATGAAGTCCCATGGGTCGTACTGTATCCGTCAGTATGTACGAGAGTAGGGAGAGAGGGGGCTTACATCGTGCACGTGCAGGATGTACGGCTGAGCGTTGGCCGGCTCCTTGAACCAGTCCACGGTCGTCTGAATGTTCGTCACCAGCCCCGGCAGGGTCAGAAGTCTCTTCGCGTTGTACCCACCGGAGGCGCGGACGATGTTGACGAATCGCTGGTTGAGGTCGTTGTACTTCTCGGCGTGGGCCTGGGTCGAGCCTGGGGGCTCGTTCAGGGGCTCGAGGATCAGCTTCTCGCTCTTGTCCTTGAATCTGGCCGCGATCTGCTTCCACAGCGCCTCGAACTTTGCGAACGCGAGGGTTAGATCGGCGTCGCTCGACAGGTCGGCCCACCGGCTGCTGTCGTGGTGGACGTTGACAACCACCCAGAACCCGCACTCGAGCGACCAGTTGACGACCTGCTCGACGCGGTCGAGCCAGGCGGTGTCGATGCGATAGTCCGGTGCCTGGCTGGCGAAGTGGTCGGCCCAGGTGACGGGGATGCGGATGGACTTCATGCCGGTGGCCTTGATGGAGTTGAGGAGGGTTTGCGTGACTTTGCTCCGTCAGCACCGCCAGTCCACGCTTCTTCTTCTTCTTCGCGGAGAAAGGGGCCCACCCAGCGGATTTCCCCACGACGTCTCGTCCGGATAGGCATCGAGCGTGTTTCCCAACTGTAGGTTATATTCCCCCGTCAGCGGTCCACTCCCAGTACAGCCCAGGCTTCGGAGAGACATACGTTCCAGCCCGGGTTCATGGCAGCCCACACCGACTCGGCGGTGACATCGTTCCATGCCGCAGCGGCGATCTGTCAACGGCGCGTCAGTGTCAGTCCCACCCGTCGACGAACGGAAAGCACGCACCTTGGCGCCGACAGCCACAAAGAGCGCAAGGTTCCGCGGGTTCAGTAACATGGTGAGGAGGTCCGCCTGTGGTCCGAGATCGGTGATGTCGGGCAGCAACAGCGGGGCGTCTCCATTTTAAACACCACTCCACTCGCATCGCGCTCACTGGCCGTCGCAGCCGGGGCCAACACAGCTACGTCTCGAGCCTCAATCCCGCTCGAAACCGATCGCGGGAAGGTACATACGGACCGCTGCTAGGGGCAGGGGCTGGGATATCGAACCAAGTCCATATTGCAAGCCCCCGACGATGTCATCTTCTCCCCCTTCCCATCTCTCATCTCCCATCTCCCATCTCAGGGGTCTCCGTGGTACATATCCTGCTCCCGAGGTAGAGATTGATTTCGACGGGTTTTCTCTTTCCCTCTGCGCGCCGCCGCACCATGCCATAGCGTGTCGTGTCGGGTACGAGGCGAGGAGGTACTGCATACACAAATACATAACGTACACAAATACATAACGTACACAAAGAGAGAGTGTCCGTAGGAGCGGAGTTCCGCACTGTCAGACCTGCCGTTGTGGAGCAGGCAGAAGTTGGACGTAGGATGTAGAGTATGTGCAGGTGAGGTGTGTATGTACTAGTACACATGTGTGTATCTATGCAGGGTATCTAAGTGTTCGCTTCGCCGGATGTTTCGTTCCCACATGTGGGACGCTGACAAACCAGGAACGGCGGCCGACTAAGTGTAGATACCCCCCCGTCGGCCCTGGCAGTCGCGGCCGTGGATAGATGGATATATGTATGCTCCGGCGCTCGTGCCGAATAGTTATATTGCGGCCCAGCAGCTACCAATGGCTATGTATCTAGTATGGCTAACCGCATAGATGGTGGCCTTCCGGCGGAAATTAGTCAAGACCGTGCCAACGCCGTGTATGTATGCAGCAGCAGCTATACTCGCGCCATCACTCGCCACACTCACCACTGCCACCGCCGCCCCACCCCCTCCGCCCACGCAACGAAGGATCACCGTCCCAGTGGAAGGCCCAGCAGAAAATCCTGTGGGCGGGAGTGTTTGCTGGCTACCGGAAGGAGGGAGACCTCCTTGCAGACGAGCGCTGTAGCCAGGCAATCCTAGACTTCCTTCCTATCTACCACGGATGCGGGACGGGTAGGTCTGGAGAGGGCAGAGGAAGAGGTGCAGAGTGAGATATCGGAAGCGGAGCTCCAGGAGCGCAAATTGAGGGAAGAAGCGGAGATGTTGGAGGCGGACGAGCAGGGGAGGAGACGGAGGATGGTGACTGTACGATACTCGGCAACTTTGGGAGGCCGGGGGCGGACAGTGGCCGGGACTCGGGGCAAAAAGCACATACCATACGTCGCCAGAGCCCGCAGAGGCTGTATGCGAGTGTGGTGAAACAAAAAAACAAACAAACGAAGGATCGCCGGCGCAACGGCCGGGCCGGGCCGTCTCGCCCGCGCGACGGAGATCGTTGATGTGGGCAATCGAAGCCGTACATATGTAGTCTACATACGCGCCGGACCCAGCAGCCAGCGGTCGTGGTGCGGACCAGTTGTGGCGTCGTGGCGCCGCGGCGAGGTCGGGGGGCTGGGTCAGGTGGTTTTTTTTTGTTTATTCACACTTGCATCAAGCCTAGACCATCTATGCATGTATGTAGACTATCTGTGGGCGGCGTCGGGGGGGGGGGCTGGATGGCTGTGGTGGCGTGTGCAGCATATCTACTCTATGTAGATATGCAGGCTGTCCTGCATGTAACTAGTTAACTGCTTACATATGCATGATGCGGTTCGGATAGCCACACAAGTTGTGTATCATAGATCCAGCAAACGAGCCCTAACCGACCATCGCAAACAGCAGCGCCGAAGCGGAACCACGTCTGCTCGAGGCCATCATCCACCCAGCCATCAAATCCCCCAAACGGACAGCGGAGAATCCTGTATCTATGTAGCTATCTATGCGGAAAGACAGAAGAAAAAAGATGTACATACTCCGTGATGGCGCGTGGGATTTTGCGGAAGATTGCTTGCCCACATAATCACGTGACTGCGGCGCGTGTCTCCTTCTTTGTTCGCAGATAGCTAGCTGGGCACGCTTCTTCTTCTTCTTCTATTGCCAGTCGTCATCTAGAATTGACCATCGTCGTCTCTCTTAGCCCTCTTGGTGCCGCTTCACAGCAACAACTCCGGTCAACTAGAGGGAAGTCGAACCGATCCAAAGGGTGGTAACTGCGTCATAAGTACATGCTTACTAGCATAGGTCATAGCTGTATATTAGCCGCGCGCCCCATATAGGTTCTCTATGTACGAAGTACTGGGCTGGAAAAGTACACGAAACCAACCTGGATGAAAAAAAGTCCCCCGCCCCCTCGACTTGACACGCAAGAGACATCCATCGCATTCCCGCCCGCCGCCTCCAAAAATACAACCATTATACGCCCCACCCCCCGATTCCGTCAAGATACCTAAATACATACCTACACACAGACCGACGGTTAACGTCATTAAGGTAGATTAATAATAATATAGATCGTACTCCAGATCATCCTCCATGTTACAGAGGTTTCCCCCCAACACACGCGCGCGTGCAGAATTAATCGCCGCGATTCCGCAATCAAAACGCTCCTTCCCGTCGAGCCGGAGCTTGATGCCATCCCCACCCTCCCGGTAAAAACCAAAAAGCCAACCGAAATCCCATAGTCTAGATGTCACCCCCCCCCCGTGATTTTTCTTGATCGTGTGTCGTCTCGTGTCGTAAGTGAGCGTGTCGAACCGCAATGGTCGTGATCGTCGGATCGTGTCATCGTAAACAACAAAAGTCCCCCCCCCCCAATCACAGCGGAGGACGAGGCCTCGTGTGATCCCGCTCCCCATGGTCAGCCCTCTCGCCGCCCCTCCCAGGTGCACAGTGCCGGAGGGAGGCCCATGAAATCCACCCCCTGCTCGCGATCGCATTACTCGGCCGTCCTGCCCTTGGCCAACCACTTCCCCGTTCCGCCCGGGCCGGTTATTAGCGGCCCTGCCCCCCCTCCAGCCCCGCCTCCCCGGACGGCGAATCTCGGCGAGGTCGGGCTCGCCATCCCCATCCCTCCTGCTCCCGGCAGCCAAGGCGGAAACGCGGCCGCCCTCGGAGACAAGACGGCGACGTCGTTTTCCGGCAGTGGTGGACTGTTGCCTCGTTCCGGCACCGAGATCTCGCTCTCGCAGACGGAGCTGACGGGCCTCGGTTCCAGCGACAATTCCCTTGCCGGAACGGCCGTCGCCGGAATGACAGCGGTGGCAGCCTCCTGCAGCGTTTCCCGCTCCACCACGGCAAGAGAGGCGGCTACGCGCTCGTTTGCGGACACGTCCGACGTCTCCCAGTCGTCAAAGTGGTTCACCTCCGACGGCGAGCAGTGGGAGGACATGGTCACCAGGCTGCTGTTCTGCACGTCCTTCCCCTTGATCGTGTACATGGGCGAGAACGGGCTCACGACGCCCATGCTCAGGCTGCGCGACGATCCGCGCGTTGTCGGGCCGGTCGATTGGTACAGCTGCGCGACGAAGGAGCGGTGCTTGGACGTGCGGATCGACGAGTCCTCGGATTGCTTGCGCGCCGAGAACGCGGGCGACGGCAGTGGCAGGAGCAGGTTCTCCCGGGCGGCGCAGAGACAGCGGTGCGGCGGGGGAGTGTTGGCCTCGCGATCGCCGCGCGGTGGCGGCGAAGACGAAGCGGACGCGAGCGGCGCCGTCAGAAACATGGTCCAGAAGACCGAGTGCATTGCCACTGTGACGATGTAAACAGCCGACCCGGCCAGAACCACATGCACCGGATCATGGCCGAGGATGCTCCGCGGCAGGTCTTGCTGCCGGAGACCCATCCACCCCAGAGTGCAAGCGGACGCGGTTGCGGCGAGAGCGGAAGCAATCGCACCCAATCGCCGACACGACCGCCGACGACACGAGGGACGCGCCGCACACACGACGATCGGAATGCAAGTGCACAAGTTCAATGCCGCGGACACGACACTAACGACGGACAGCGCCGAATGCCGCGGCCAAATCGAAGAGGATGCCGAGTAGACGATGAAGAAAGCCGCCGTGGCCGAGGTTGGAAGCAGAGCAGCAGTTCCGACGGCCCGCAAGATCCGCAGTCGAGGGGCAGCCATCTGGAGGCGGGGGGGGGGCGGGGGGGGGGGGGGGGGGGGAGGGGCGGAAAGGGGATGGATAATTGGCTGTGGAGGAGGCAGGAAAGACGGAAATAAGGGAACTGGAGGGACCCTGCCCGGGGGTGGAGATGTTTTGGCCGTGCGGCGACTTAAGAAGTGGACAGTCGCAGTGCGGGAGGGTGGCAGGTGGACGGAGGGTGAGCTGGCGCAAGGTGTGTGTGAAGTCCAGCACAGCGTGTGGGTGGTGGAACATGGCGCCGACGGGGGTGGGGGGAGGCAGCCGGCCACGGACTGCTGTCTCCAGCGGGCGGTTCAGAGCGAGGAGACATGACGCGCGACGGGAACAAGCCGCCACGAGGCGAGAAGAGTCAAGAGCCAAGAGCCAAGAGCCAAGAGACAAGAGATCAGATGCGGGCAGCGCAAGCCCGGATCGCGCAGGCCGGCGTGTGTCACAGTGAGACGGGTCTCCGGTACGCATAGGAACATGTACGATACGTGCTTACGTGCCGGCAGCATTTGGGGAGTGCTTGGGTGCCGCTTGGGGCCGGGTGTTGGCCGCGGCCAGACTCCCCACAGCAGTAGCCGACTTCTATTTCCATGCGAGAACTGGGTGGAGCGTGGTGCACTGCCCTGGGAATGCCGGATCTGCCTGCTCTGCGTGTCGTCCGTCGTCATTATTCGCGTCTTTCCCGTCTTTCCCGTCCGGCTTGTCTTGTCCTGTCTTGTCCTGTCTAGTTTGTCTTTAAAGTCTTTGAAGTCTTTGAAGGCTGGAAGTCCTTGAAGTCTTGTCGACGTATGGCTGGGAGATGGTGAGAGCTAGCAGCTTCTGGCGCCAGCTCCGTTCGGCACTCGCCGTTCCCACATTCCAGCGGACCATCAACCAGCCAGCCCGACACACGCCCAATCGCTCGTTCGAAATACATGCCGTTCCGCGGACACAAAAGACGCCGGCTCTCCAGGGTGGCTCTCGGAAAGGCTTCCGGTCGCGAGCATCGCACGAGCAAGCGAGAGGGGGAAGAAATAAAATGCAACTCGTCCGATGTGATTCGCTCTCCCGACACCAGCACCGACGCAAACGGCGCTTGCCATTGGCCGGCCGCGGCGACGGGGGGTCTGTCCGTCTGTTTTCTCTCCGTGTGTGCACCTAGGTGGGTCGTCGTTGTCTTGCCCGGCGCTCTGGGTGTGTGTTCGTTGCGGCTTTCGTTGTTTCGTTGTGACGATAAACACTGTGCGGGTCGAGCCCGTCGAGAAGCTGCGTGTGCGATGGCGCGGCACGGTCCGGATAGGCCACATCCGCACCGACCCGATGCTGGTCGACTCGTGGAACTGCGGCTGTGCGGTCCGTCGACCGACAACGGAGGCGGGACGGACTGCGGTGGGCTTCACCGACGCCGCGACGGCGCCTCCCGCCTGGCCCGTCCGCCGTCTCCGACAGAGGATCGCGGCGGTCCTCCGCCCCGCATTGCCCAAGCCCCAACCGCTCAACCCCGCCCCGTCCCACCGCCCCCGGTCCTGCTGCTCGCGCACTGGATCCGGCGAGCGCGATGGGGCCAAGCGCTGCGTGCGAGACTTCTTCTCCGCCGGAGAAGACCACGGCCCCGATGGCGGCCGATAACGGAGGGATATGTAGACTATGTAGCTGTTGCGTCTGGCACATGCTGGGTACCTGCCACGTGCCGGCGGCCTCAGCTCTGGGCGCTTTGACTGGATCGTTTCGACGGGTTCCCTCTGGGTGCGTGCGTATCTACACACATACACACATACAACACATAATAGAGGCACATCATATAGCAATAGCATATGCGCTTATATAGACTTTGGAATATGGCCATGGTGCACCCGCTGGGTTCCCCGCGGATTCTCGTTATGTATGCATAGATAGATAGATAGATAGATAGGCCACACACCCCAGCTCTCGGGGAATTACCATGTAAAACTATCTACTCTACATAGTTGTGCACACATCTACATACATACATAGACTATCTATCTGTCCACCCAGATGTGGCGCTGCAGCGGGTGGGGGATGTCTCGTAACATTACCACATCCACATCTGTCCGTCCACCCACTCACTCCTCGCTCAGCAATTCCTAGGTGACACGCTCACCCGCTGGCCACGAGCCCCCCCCAGCGGCCCAGGACCTACATAACTACTGTGTAGCTATTCACCCCCGCAGGAAGCTCATGATACGTTTGTATAATCCGTCCAGGGGGGGTTTATTCTTCCACATACATAGATAAGTACTTAGCTACCTAGCTAGCCAGCCAGCCCGGAGAAGGATATCGATGGCCAGGCAGGAGGATAAGAGTGAAACACAATGATTCCATCTCTCTCCTCATCCACACTTACCGCCGTGTGGGTGGAGGTACTTATCTAGATACGCGGAAATCCCCCAGCCGATTCTTTTTCTTTGTGTGTGTGTGGGGGGGAGGGGGGGAAGGGAGGCGCGCGTGCGCGACGGAAAAGTGTTTCGAACAAAAAAAAACTGCTGACCGCGGAGATATTATTATTATTATCCTTATCGATAACAAGTGCTATGTAGTCCAACGGGGATGGGAAGATAAGAGAGCGCCACACACCAGAACTATCTAGATACATAACTATATCTGGAGTAGATATGTATCTATGCTGGGAATGTGAACAATAAAAAAATAAAAAAAAATAAAAAAAAGGAGAGTAGTATTGCGCGTATGTATCTCAAATCAAAACCGCAAAATTGTGGACTGAGTTTTTGCCGCTGGTGGTCATGCTGCGTTGTCGATCGGGGGAACAGCACCCGGGGGGGGGGGACTGGACTGGACTGGACTGGACTTGGGCCCAGTGGAGGGATGATGTGGCTGAAAAGCTACTCTGTGTAGAGTATAAGCAAGTGTGGCCACACAGCAGGGTACTGTGTCGTGTGGCGGGCGGGCTGGCGGGCGGGAAGTCTGCTGGTCTGGTCATGTCTCGTCACGTCTGGTGTTGTCTTGTGTTGTCAAAGAAACACCAAAAAAAAAAAAAAAAACCACGTTTCCTTGCAGACGGACTCCACACACTCTCTGTCCAGAGCGACACACAAGGCTGTGGCCCGAAACCCAAACAAGTTGTACCCATACAGTACACTGATAGATACGTACGTATCTACATACCCATTTCATGCACTGCGACGGATGCAGCGGAGACAAGTGATTAACGTCATCCGGTAATTGGGCGACTTTGGCCTGTGTAACCAACCCCCCCCCGGGAGCAGCTTGTGCCCTTCGACAAGCTCCCGCTTTTGGTGACACCGCCGGGTGATTCACCAATAGCCCTTGGGAATGGGTAAATTCGGCAATGCCTTCGGTGCGGTAAGGTGTGGCAAGGCTTCGCGTCACGGCGGACGGCTCACATTTCGGAGGTGGGTGATCAATAGTGACACGAAACGAGCAATGTTAAAAGAACCACATTGTACGCCTACAGCCCCCAGACGTCTCTCCCTAAAACTCCACTACCACGAACTTCTCCCTCTCCAAAAAAAAAAGGGAAAAAAAAAGAAAAAAAAGGAAAAAAAAGGAAAAAAAAGAAGAAAAAAAACACCAAGTATAAAACAGACGGAAAGGAAAATGGGATGACAGTTGAGAAAACGCCCGTATATATAACTCCCATCCTTTCCCAGTACAACGACTCGACAGTAAGCAATCAAGAAGGAAAAAAAAATGCAGAGTAAGAATAAACCTCTATAGACAGATGCAAGCCAGTATCAACCAGTAGAACATCCAAACAAGACAAACACACAATTCGTTCCGATCCCCCTGCTCGCCAGGAAAAAAAACCCCCAGAAAAAAAAACCCAGAAACAGAAATAGTATAAACGCTTACGAACCTGGTGCCATTTTCGTGTCGTTTCGTCGTCCACACTTCGTCTCCACTCGCTGGATGGCAACCCTTCGTGCTGGGTGGCAGCCCCAGCTTTTTACGCCGGAATGAATCATGGCATTGGAGACAGCCACGATGCAGTCGACCGATGTGTTGGAGCGGCATGAGTGTAGGGCGAAGCGGGAGCAGCAGTAGCAATAGGCCCAGGAGAAGTAAGAGGAGCAGGAGTGGAAGGAAAAATAGGTGTTGCGGCGTCAATGGGAGCCACCGTCTTGAATGAAAGAGTTGCTAGAGGAACCTGCTCCCGAGCTGGTCCTGGTGCGGACCCGAAGGAGGAAACAGGCGCAAGCAAAGCAGCAGGAGGTTCTTTCGTCAATTGGTGAGTGGGAGTGGGAGTCCGAGCAGGAGGTGCAGCCGGCGGGGGAGTAGGAGTTCGAGTTGAAGTAACGGAAGAAGCTAGATTGAAAGCCGGAGTAGTAGTAAGAGTGGGCATGGAGGAAGGAACAGGTGCAAGCGCAGCAATAGGAGGTTCCGCCATGAACTGGGGAGGCGGCGCATAGCGGCCCCCTCCAACATAGTATCTCGGGCTCGGCACCGAAGTCGATGGCACCGCCGGTGGGGGATGGGCCATGGCGGCCGCAAGCTGGGGACTCGGGCTTGAATGGAGTGGGAGTGATAGGGCCGCAGAAGGGCCTGGGCGGACGACCGGTGTAGGGGTGGAAGAGCTCGGACTGAGGGCGCTTAAGGGAGTGGGAGATCCATAGTTTGGTGGAGGGAAAGGAGACGGTTGCAGTGGCCGTGGCCGTGGTTGGTCGACCAACATTGAAGGAACCAAACCTCCCGTGATCAGGTTTTGCGCCCAACCGGGCTTTCCCTTCATTGGTTGAGTATCAGAGAGTTGTGGCGGCAGAACTTCTGGCGGCGAGTCCTCCTGAGAATTTTCAACACTATTGGACAGACCAACGCCGTTTGTTGGAGGAGCCCGGATGTCCATGCGAGTCCCCTTTAATCGGCCCGGGGTTGCTGTTGGGAACTGGTACATGTGGGCTGCCTGGTCGGCTACTTGCCTGTCGACTCGGAAAGTGTACAACGGCTTTGAGTCTCTAGGGCGGCCACGCTTCTTGCGTGGCGGCTCGCGCGGACGTCCATCTGGCCGTAAGTGTGTTTGCCCATCCGGGCACACCCGAGAAGAATCCTGTGGGCTAGGGCCATAGCCTATGTTATTCGCCGTGGAAGAAGCTGCTCCGCTTGATACTGGTGCAGCGGAGGCGGTGGGGTCGGGTGATATAAATCCGCCATACACTGGACCATATAATCCAAGAACCGGCGTCGCACCATGTATTCCAGGCGCCGGTGTTCCATCTGTGGCGTGAGAGGGAGTCCTACATTTTATCTGGTTATCAGATTTCTCAAGAGTAGGGGCCGCCGATGCCACCCGTTCCTCTGGTGCCGTAGGTGACCCCATCTCGGCATCGGGTAACATTCCTCCACCAAGTGTCGTAGGTGAGCCTGTTTCGGCCGCTTCGTCATCCGATGGCGTGGGAGGCAGGTCTCTCATCGATTCTTCCCTGCAGTTGGATTCGGATGTATGGACTCCATGCAACACTCCCTCGTCGAGGGCAGCATCGGACGCCGCTTCCCCATCGACGTTAGAACATGCAATCTTAAGGGAGGTTTCTGCATCATCCCAGCCAGACGTTGAGATCGTGGGGATCGATTCTGGTCTGGTTGCCATGGGCTCCGGTGAGGTTTCTACCTCAATTTCTGCGTGTTCGGGTAGTACCCTTTGGTTGGCCAACCCACATTGCGTAGGAGGGACAACATCCAATCCACTCGTTGGGCTCGTCGTTTCGCCGCCTAGGAAGTCGAAATCCCCATCGCACATAGACTCGGTATCGTGTAGCGACGGCGGCTCATCGGAATACTGAAAGGAGGGGACTGTAAATGTCAGCAGATCGTTCCACAAGATCAGACCCCCTCTTTTCCAGGAGAAGAGAGCGAAATATTGAAGTACAGATTGGTAAGAAAAGCACCCCAAAAAAGAATCTCTAGAAAAAGAGCTTCCTCCCAGTCAAAGGACTGAAAGAACCTCCAATGGGTCTCTTGAATCCGGGAATGAAAAAGGTAGAGGAATTTTTTTTTTGGTATTTGGAAAGAAAAGGAACGAAGAAAAAAAAAACTCAAAAAAAAACTCAAAAAAAAACTCAAAAAAGAGACAAAACTGTCTCCGCCCCCATTCCCCCTGCTCACAACTTACCCGGTTGTTCCTCCTCCGTATCCTCTGCGTTCCTCGGGGGCAGTACGCTCTCAGCGATCATCCTTCTGGCATGCGCCCCCAAGGCCAGCAGCCCCTCGAGAGCATGGTGCTCAAGAGTGGTTTTTGCACCTATGCGGAACTGGCCTGGGTTCGTGTGGTCCATCTGGTAATCATGCACCAGGTCCTCCGGATGGTGGGCTCCTCCCACCCCGACCATATAGGTCCCCCACATCTCCGGATCGTAGCTCTCGTCTGGACCGGTGTCACCCGAGTCCACTTCCACCGCGACGTACTGTACCTTTCGGAATTTGGTGGCCGGTCTCCGAGTCCCCTTCCTCTTCTTGCGGGGAGGAGTCGTAGCCTCCAGGAAACTCGCTTTTTGCTTTTCGTACTCCTCAACGAGCACATACCCTCTCTGATGCCGGTCGTGTGTGGTAAGTGGCCTCTCGCGGAGCGGGCTCATGGCCCCCTTCACCTTGTCGGGGAGGGACTCTTTCCGTTGCGAGAGTCTGTGTAACATCTCTGATGGGCCGGGCGGATTCGGTGAGTCATTTTGTTCGAGCTCGCTATAAGCCTCCCAAACGGCCTCTCGCAGAATGGTTCCTGCTGTGGGGAGGAACTTGCGGTCGTAGAGACCTCCGTTCGTTCGGTTCCTTATCTGGGGGAACTCGAAGCAAGACCTGTCCCTTCCCTCCTTCACCTCGAAGGCGGCAATCAAATCGGACCGGGATACTTCCTGGATGCTGTCCAGGCCGGTCATCTTCAGAACACGCATCAGGAGAGCCACATGGCCGGTGGCCAGTAGGTCCTGCATCGGGGCGCCTGACCGCAAGAAATCTTGGATGCAGTGATCCATCCGCTCCACAAGATATCTCTACGGAAGTGTTAGCAGATAAGAAAAGACCGATCGAGCATACAATCTGTCTCACCTCGCATTGCATCATTTGCTGCTCAACCATTCCGGTGAGCTCGGTGTCGATTGACTTCTGCTCCATCTCCCGTACCCGCTCCATCCGGCCCATCTGCTTGGTCTCATTCGTGGCCAACTGCTGAAGGATCTTCTGGTACCAGTTTTTCGACTGGACCTCCTTCATCGGCGCCGCCTCGAGTGCTTTAAGAGCCTCGTCTCCACGCTTCTTGTTTCGGCCAACCATGGCGGCTCCAGTCTCTCGAAAAAACGCTCCCAGTTCCGCCTGTCGAGCACGGATCTGGGCGAGGGTGAGTTCCTTCGGACTACCGTGCAGCAATGCCCCCTTCAAGCCTGTCGGCTTGGTAGGTGGCGCAAAGCCTCTGTAGTCCTGTACCGTCAGGCTAAGAGCAAGAGAATGGACGCTCGTCCGAGCCGCCCCCTTTCCATGAGATCTGCCGTTTATGGTCGACTTACTCCCCTTTGCAACGGGTTCCTCCTCCTCCTCCGTAGGTCCGCGCTTTCGCTTCTTGCTTTCCGGCGCAGACTTTTCACGGCCAGTCGAGGCACTGCCGACAGCCGAGACCTCGGCTGACGCAACTTGATCCCCGCCGTTTGTCACCGTTCTAAGCACTTTCGATCTTGGGCCTTCCTGTACCTCTAGGACATCTTCTTTCGACTTTTCAGTAGCGGAACTCTTCCTCTTCCGGAGGTTCACTTGTACTTGTACAAGTCCCGACGGCTGTGAGCCTGGCATACTTGGAGCGACAGGCGCCTCCTTTTTGGAACCGGCGGTCTTCAGCACCTGGTCTGGCGCGGGCACGGGTGCCACTTGACCATTCACGCTATTGTCATCGACTGACGGTGTGGACTGCCCACGTCCAGCACGACCACGTCTCCGGTCACTTCCCCGGCCACGACCTGATCCTTTTGGTCTGCTCATCGTATCGAGACTGGGGGAGGGTTGCGATGTTAGTTTGGCGGAACTCATCACAAAGTCCAAACACCGCGGTAATCAACAGACGAGGGAAAGAAGAAGAAAAAAACGCCGTTGATCTAGACATATGTCCAAATTGGCTGTGCCAAACAGCGTTCCCGTAAGAATTAGACAGTGGCAATCATGCGGGAAGGAAAGATCCGCACACAAGGGCAACGGCTGACTAGGTATGTATTTAAAAGGGATATGAAGGCAGAAGAAAAAAAATGACAGGGTAAGGAAAGATGGTTCCGCGGTAACCGAAAAGGGCGGAAGGAACAGATGGTTAGAGGTATGTAGGAACTTTAAACCACCTCGCAATAGAGAGGGCAGAGCAAGCAGAGAAAAGAAAAAGAGGGGAACGAATAAGATCGAAAACTTGAATAGGTAACTACCTGTAAAAAGGGATCTCTGATTTGTATGATAAGTATATCACACTACAAGTTTCAGTAACGGTGGACTGAAATGTCAGAGAAACAATACTGGGAGCCAAAAACCACGGTCAGCTCAGAAGTCTTCGAAGCCCCCCGGCGAATTAAAATGCCAATCCGAACAACTGCCGATGCTGTACAGCACGGTTGAGTGGATGCGGGTATTGTTGCGGGGGGGAAGGGAGTTGATGGTGATGTTAGAGAGTTACTAACGTGAGGTGGGCGATTGCAGAGGGGATCTCCCTGACGACAGCAACCAGGCAGTGACATCGGACGGGAGAATAAACACAGAATAGCTCGATAAAAAACCACTTGGGTATGGTGATGAAACAAACAGGAAGATTTGGGATCGCAGAGGACACGGGACTTGCTTACCTTTCGTATTGGAAAATCTGGAGAAAGCTAGAAATGGCGAATTCAGCTGAGCGAAACGCGTGCTGAATATTGCGGAAAGAAGTTGAGAGGTGACAGCGTCGAGGAGTTGTGGAAGTTGTTCGTGCGGAAGCGGAAAAACCTTTGGAGCCGTCGAAAGGTATGTTAAGGAAAAGGAGAAAAGGATGTGGAGAGGGAGAAGACAAGTGGCCAAGCGTGCGTTGAAAAGGAGCGGGTGGGAGGGGGCCGAGTCAACTGAGTAACCGGTCGAGCTTGGAAAATATTGAAGTTGAAGTTGAAGCTCCACCAGTACCCAACCCACTAGCCTTGTGCGGACGACGCCGTTGAGCCGCAAGTTCGCCGAGTTTTGAGCGAGCCGTTTGCAAGCCTCAGTCAAGTGCGATCATACAAGCCTGTTTTTCCCCCTGGGTTGGCGAAATTGCAGGTGCTGTTGCCGCAGCCGCTGCGGGGGGGGAGTCAGCGAGAAGATCTAGAGTGGCGGCTACATGTAATTGGAACAGGCGTAAGAAAGACAGCCTTTCTTGGGGAGGTGCCTTGCAATTGCCATCATCATCCCCGAACATAATTGCATCTGATGCGTGTATGCATGTCCAGTCGATCCCATCCGCACAAACGGAACAGTGGCACGGCGGCGGCGATCCAAGAAAAAGAGAGGAAAAAACGGGGAGGGGAAGTCATCCACTTACGAGACACTACACTACTCTCTTCTTCGTGATGATTGCAAGATCGAGAGGACCGCGGTGGGTGGTGGGACAGGTTGTTGCACGCCAACGGCAAACCAACAACCCCAGACGCAGAATCTTGGTGGCCAGTAGAGAGAAGTACGGGGCGTAGACTGACAGGACAAGCCCGGCAATATTCCGACGGGGCCAGCAAGCAAGCAAGCCCGAGAGGACTTTCCGAGAGAAGGGTGTGGACGGTGGCGGGGATTGATGAATCTTCGGGCCTGGTATTGTTTTCGCTCCTTCCCTCCCGCCGAGCAAGTTGGGGAAATAGTAGAACAGAGCAAATAGTGTAGTGTAGTGCAGGCAGAGAACGTAGTTGGAGTCGGTAGCTAAATTCAAGTACGCCAAGCCGATGGTTCGGCGAGAACGCAAGAGTCAACTTCAGCACCGGAAGCACTCATGACTGGTGACAACCGAATCGGACCCGCAGTCAAAGTCCCGGCCTCGTCTTGCCTCGAGAATCGTCAGCGCTCACCGCAACGCGAACCGAAAGAGCAGGAAACGGAGGGCGGAGGCACCAAGGATGTTTGGATATGGGGGTAATGCGATGGCCTGCGGGATGGAAAAGACCGCTTCCGCCGTCGCCGTGGGGACCGATGGAAGGACGTGAGGGCCGAATCCGTGCGAGGACACGGCATTCCCTTTGGATATACGGCACTTGAGTTTCCCCGTGTTCCCAATGATTTCCATGGCTCTGATACATACCTTCCATCTACATACATACATCAACATGGGCCTCACATCGAAGCTCCCCCCCAAAAAGCCAAGTGCTATACTTCCATCCGCCAGCTCTAGATGCGCGCACCGGCGGAGAGGAGGGGCTGTCTGGAAATTCGGATCTTATGGGCGGGTCTATTAGCAGCAGGCTGCGGAACGAGACGCCCGCGGAAAAATACCCATACCGGCTTGCTACTGTTTTCCTCTCGCTCGGCTTCCGGAAAACAGACCCCAGAAGCACTCACACCCTCTCGGTTTGCTGAATTCGATCGCCCGTGATATCGAATTTTGGCGGACGAAAGCGGGGGTAATTTCGATTGGCTCTCTTGTCGCCGCAAGTCCTCGGACGTAAGCGGCGCCGTGGACACATGATCTACCGAAATCCACCCCAAACCCGGGAGCCCACCGACCGAGAGATACGATCTCCAATCGATCATCCAAACGGCCGCCTTCTGTTCCTAGGGACGCGTTCGCCGGGGATCTAATGCCCCAGCCGCAAAATCGCAAAATCACACGAGTTGGAGATGGTGCTGGACACGCAAGGCAGTCGTCCAAAAATATATTTCGTAGACTGCGCACCGGAGTCTCTGCAAGTATGTACATAGTTAGAACCCGAGACGACGACATATCCGCCGCGCTCTCCGCGTGCGAACGAGAGCTCATTGCTAATCTTCAACCGCAGAGGCTGTGGCAGCATCCCCAGAGGATTCACCGTTCCCGAGTCCGCGATTCCGTGGGACCGAGGTGTCCGAACGACAACGCGCCGATCAGATCAACATTGACAGCGCCCCTCCCCCCACAAAAAAAAAACAGGGAATCCCTCAAGCGCTGGTCATGATTGACAGCAAAGCCCCAATCGGAACATGCCGGAAACGGTATTACATGCAGCAGGCGAACCGTAAGCGCGCCGCGCCCAGCATTACGCATACGTATCTCTCAACGAAGCGCACACCCCACCAGCAAAAAGAGCAGTCAACGCGTTAGATATTGGAAGAGAGCATGTGAGCTTCCTAGCCAAACTTAAAAACAATCAGACGCGAAGAAAGTTACACGAAGGACCCGACAAGCCGGGATACTTCATGCGGTCTCACTCGGGCCAGCCGTTGCCCTTCCTGCGGTGAACAATGGGAAACAGCATGGATCGGTGTGTTGCTTAGCTCTCGTGTATATCTAATTTCTCGAATATTGTGGCTTGGTACATTGACGTCCCGCTGTTGCCAGCCGACCCCACACAGCTCCCACAAGCCCTGTTTTGTAATCGGCTCTAACACTCGCTAAGGTTTGCTAAACTGGTCGACATTTTACATGTGCTCGCCCAGCCCAATGCGTTCCCAGCGGGCAATTGAGTCCGGCTTCTCTTCTCTGATTGCTCCACGAATTATCTCTACGCTACACCCTGCGTCGGACACCGGTGTCATCGTCGAGAGAGCTTCACCGTCGGTAACAAGCATCGCGACGACGCTGGGACTCAGCCACCCACGAGTCCCAGAAGCGGACGTACCACGGTTGCGGCATGGCGGGCGTTTGGCGGGGGAGACGGACGATACTGTCGGCTTCCAGATGCATACTGCGGTCATCGCGATCCGTCCAGAATCCACCCTCCTCCTCCTCTTCGACAACTATGCCGTTCTCCCCTTCTCCCTCCAGAATCGCCAGCCAACGGCCCGGAGCAAAGAAATCGAGAAGCGGCCCGGAAGCAAGAAGATCCAGCGAGGAGGGGACGAGCTCTCGGGAGCTGCCAATGTCTTTACGATATGGAGGGCTTCGCGTCGTTAGTTTCATGGACATCGACATTCTTTGGAGTGATTCACGTACGGGGGATACTTACCGCAATCCAGTCCACCACCGCGCCCACACCGCAGACCAAAAGAATGTCCTCACCCAGCACCCAGATCGAATCCAAGACCTGCCTGTCCCTCAAGCGGTGGTCGCACCCAGTAAACAACGGCCTCATCTCGCGGGATTCTCGCCCTTCACCACGCATCACGTCGAATCCAACCACCCAGCGCCCCTGCATAAGCCCGCGGCTGGGACCTGAGGGAGCCGGTAATCCTGCGGGTGGAGGTGAAGACGGAGACCGGCAGGGGAAGGGTTCGGTTCAAGGTCTGGGACCACTTCGCCGACGGGCGGTTCAGCCAGGCAATCCTGGACTTCTTCTCCACCACCGATGCGGGGAAGCTAGCACCGAGCCCGGCCGAGGAAGACGGCCAGAACAAGACGTCGGAGTGGGAGTTTAGGAGCGACAGGAGGGGGGGGAGGAGAGGAGCGGGGGGCTGAGGTCGGGAAACACTTGCAGTTCTTCCCACCCCGTCCTTCATGCCTCGGCAGGGGAGGGCGGTTTCTTTTGCCCTTTCTTTTGTTGCCTACCTCCTCGGTGCGCTCTACATCTTTGGGACAGGCAAGGGCGGGTGGGAGCTACAACGAGCCGCCTTCGGGGCGGACAATGGACGGGAGCCGGACTGTGAGTGCACCGCCATGATCTAGAAAGGTCGCACGCGATCGAAATTATTTTTTTTTTTTTTTAAAAAAAAAAACCGAGTCCCCCGCTGTTATCGAGCTTGCTTGCTAGTTACCCGCCCATACGGTTATGATGAGAAACCCCGGCTCGTCGAATTCCGGCTTTATGTATCGTCATCGACCAAAGCAGTCCATCTCGTTGGCAGGGGCAGACTCTCGATGAGAGGGGGTTCCCGTTCACGCCTCTCAGCACCGAGTATATTTGCTTGTCGGTGGCGATTATTGTGAGCGCAGGACGGTTGGACTTGACCGCGACACGAGTTGTCACACCGACAATCCGGAGGCCGCGAACACCATCCACCATTCCTGGATGCCTCCCCCAATACGTATCCCCCGCGGTGATTCGCGAAGGAAAGCACATAAAAACGCATGGCCTCCTCCTCCCCCCACGGCTCCATCGTCGTCTCGACGTTGTCTCCCACTCGTTTTGGGTTCGTCCGGTCCCACCGGACGGAAAACAGAAAGCTGCTCGTCCGAGGGAGCCGCTGGAAAGCCGAAGCTGACCGCCCACGCAAACGAACTGGACGCCGACACCAGCACCTCCCCCGCCCGCCACTCCCCTCGGCAGCGGTGCCGTAGACGCACGCCCGTGGCTGGTCGGAGAGAACAGTCGTGCACTCCTTTTTTTCCACGCTTCCCTCCTCCTCCTCCGCACGTGCGTGGGTACATAGTGGAGGAGAGGACGGCCACGCAAAGTGGTCGAGCAGCGAGTTTCGCCCCGCTCCTCCTGGCACACCAGGTCCGCGTCCCCCCACCGACATGTCCGCAGCTTGCATGGCACGCACACGGCGTCACTCGATGCGGTCGGTAATCTTTGGGGGGGGGGGGGGGGGGGGGGGGGGGGGGGGGGGGGGGGGGGGGGGGGGGGGGGGGGGGGGGGGGGGGGGGGGGGGGGGGGGGGGTGGGGGGAAAGGGGGA